>ENA-UOOM01000506-UOOM01000506.1-fermentation-metagenome-genome-assembly--contig:-NODE-506-length-44114-cov-4.829070_pt1 | contig 44114 bp, 44 predicted proteins | sample MGYA00245781_ERZ724031 | MGnify/ENA primary metagenome ERZ724031 (study PRJEB28704, sample SAMN03018317) | fermentation metagenome | biome: anthropogenic terrestrial biome; feature: soil; material... | reverse complement strand
GATCGAATCTATATGAAATTTGACGATGGCAGTGATGCCCTTGTCAAATTTCATATAGATTCGATCTGCAAAAGACTTGAATCCGTAAACTTCCAGCTTTTTTAAAAGCAAATTCCGACACCTCAACTTTCAGCCAGCTTGTCCAATGCATCTTGTGCTGCTTGCTGCTCGGCTTCCTTCTTACTCTTTCCCTGACCTTTTCCCATAGGTGTTTCTCCATGGTATATAACAGCTGTGAACCACTTGTCATGATCAGGACCTGACTCATTGATGATTCGATAACTTATTTCCAAAGTAGAAGTGCTTTGAAGCAATTCCTGCAGATCAGTTTTAAAATCTTTAATGCCTTCTCCTGCTATAAAGGATTCAATGGCTGGAACCATTAGCTTTAATACATATACTTTAGTAGTTTCCAGACTGCTGTCCAGGTACATAGCCCCAATAACAGCCTCCAGGGCATCGGCTAAAATAGAAGGACGACTCCTTGCATCGGCATGTTCTTCTCCCTTTCCCAGGCGTAAATAATCACCCAGCTTGATTTCAGCTGCCTTCTTTGCCAAAGATTGTTCGGAGACGACACCAGCACGAATTTTACTAAGCACTCCTTCCGGCAAGTCAGAATAAGTTCGATACAGGTAATCGCTGACAGCAAGACCCAGAACGGAATCACCCAGGAATTCCATACGTTCATTAAAGGGAATGCTCCTTTTTGTTTCATTGGCATAGGAGCTATGGGTAAGAGCAGTTATAATAAGAGAAACTTCTTGAAATTCATAATCCAGAATTTTATAAAATTGCTCAAGGGGTGGAAGTTGCGCCATGCATTAGTCACATCCTTATAGATTTCTCGTTGCACTCGGAATGACAAGATTTAAGTGTTACAGCATACTAGAGCCATTATATACGATGTTCCATTTTATATCAATTGAGTTTTCAGCCAAAATAAAGCGTTTCCACTGCTGACAATAATTGCTGCAAGCAAGTACGGAAACGCCTTTAAGATTATATAGCTGCTGACTATTTCTCAAATTTCTTTATGATAATGGCAGCATTTTGTCCGCCAAAACCAAAGGAATTGGATAAGGCGGCATTGATTTTACCACTTCGCCCCGTGTTGGGTACATAATCCAGATCACATTCCGGATCAGGGGTTTCATAGCTGATAGTAGGCGGTATAAATTGATCTTCTATAGCCTTAACCATAATAATGGCTTCAATGCCTCCGGCAGCTCCGAGAAGATGACCGGTCATGGATTTCGTGGAGCTTATGGGAACCTTATATGCATGATCTCCAAATACCGACTTGATGCCTGCAGTTTCAAACTTGTCATTATAAGGTGTGGAGGTACCATGAGCATTAATATAATTTATGTCTTCTGGAGTCATATTGGCATCTGCCAGGGCTTCCTTCATAACACGTGCACCGCCTTCTCCTTCTGGAGCGGGGGCTGTAATATGATGGGCATCGGCAGACAAACCATAACCAGCTATCTCTGCAAGGATGGCTGCACCTCGTTTAACAGCGTGTTCATAGCTTTCCAGCACCAGGATGCCTGCTCCTTCTCCCATTACAAAGCCATCTCGATTTAAATCGAAGGGTCTGCATGCTGTTTTGGGATCATCATTGCGGGTGGAAAGTGCTCTCATGGAGCAGAAACCTGCAAGAGCAAGCGGGGTAATGGGGGCTTCGCTGCCACCGGTGATTATGACATCAGCATATCCATGACTGATGCTTCTGTAAGCCTCGCCAATAGCATTGGAAGCTGACGCACATGCGGTAACCACTGTTATGTTAGGGCCTTTAGCACCATATGCAATGGATATCTGTCCCGCTGCCATGTTGCCTATCATCATAGGTACAAAGTAGGGGCTGATTCTGCCTGGACCCTTGGTATACAAAACGTTCCCCTGATTTTCCATGGTTTCAATTCCGCCTACGCCGGAGCCGAGAATTACGCCGAAACGCTCTTGATCGATCTTCTCTTTGTCAAATCCAGCTTGATTAACTGCCATACCGGATGCTGCAAGAGCATATTGGGTATAGCGATCCATGCGTTTGGCTTCCTTTTTATCCATATGGTCCACAGGGTCAAAATCATTAACCTCTGCTGCAATTTTTGCACTAAAATCATCTACATCAAAACGGGTAATGATATCTATGCCGTTGGTTCCCCGGCAAATATTTCTCCAAAAAGAATCAACTGTGCAACCCAAAGGGGTAATTGCGCCCATTCCCGTCACTACTACTCTTTTTTTCATCATAAAATCAACCTCCTGTCTTCTATAGGAGTTGTAATTATTGCTGTTAATGTATAAAAGTTTACAAAAAATAAATAAGTGCTGATTGAATAATTGATCGGATTCCCCCAAAGCAGAGAATCCGATCGAAAAAAATATTAGGAATGTGACTTGATATAGTCAACAACATCGCCTACCTTGGCGATTTTCTCTGCCTCTTCATCTGGAATTTCCATGTTGTATTCTTCTTCCAGAGCCATGATCAATTCTACAATATCCAAAGAGTCTGCCCCCAAATCTTCTACAAAAGAAGATTCCATTGTAATTTCATTTTCCTCAACGCCCAGCTGTTCTGCTATGATCTCTCTTACCTTTTCAAACATCCCTTACACCTCCTCTCAAGACAATTAAAAGTTTGATAATAATATGTAGTTCCTAAACATATTATTACATATTCATTCCTCCGTCAACACAGATAACCTGTCCGGTCAGATATCGGCTTTCTTCCGAAGCAAGGAAGGCTGCAACATTGGCAACATCTTCAGGTTTCCCGTATCGTTTTAACGGGACTATGGACAAAATGCTGTCTTTCTGCTGCTCAGTTAAAGCATCAGTCATATCCGTCTCGATAAAACCGGGTGCAATGACATTCACCAGAATATTTCTCGGTGCAAACTCCTTTGCGATGGATTTTGAAAATCCGATAACCCCTGCTTTGGAAGCCGCATAATTGGCCTGCCCGGCATTTCCTGATACAGCTACCACTGAAGATATATTTATAATTCTTCCCTGACGTTTCTTCATCATGTATTTGCATGCTGATTTTGTGGTAAAGAAAACACTGCTTAAGTTTGTATCCAGCACCTGGGACCAATCTTCTTCTTTCATTCGAATAAGCAGGCTGTCTCGAGCAATTCCTGCATTATTTACCAAAATATCAAGTCCGCCAAGAGCTCTAATGGCTTCGTCTATCAGTGTTTCTGCTTCTTCCCGTTTTGAAACATCAGCCTTTAATGCAACTGCCTGCCGTCCCATTTCTTGGATTTTCAATACCACTTCTTCTGCTTTATCCCTGTTGCTGGAATAGTTTACAGCGACATCCGCTCCAAGTTCTGCCAATTTGAGTGCGCAAGCTCTGCCGATACCCCTTGAAGCCCCTGTAACTAAAGCTGCCTTCCCAGCTAATTCCATAGGCATGTTACTGATCAACCTCCTTAAGCGCATTTAAAATATTTTTCAGAGAAACTGAATCCTCTACGTTATATATATTTGCTGTTTTATCAATTTTCTTCATAAATCCGCTTAGTACCTTGCCGGGACCTACCTCAATAAAATTGTCTATCCCTTGAGAAAGCATATAGCGGATACAGTCTTCCCAGCGAACAGGGCTGCTGATTTGTTTTACAAGCAGACTGCGTACCTCTTCCACGCTTTCAGCAGGCTTTGCACTTACATTTTGTACTACTGGAATTTCAGGTTTTAATATCTTTATTTGTTTCAGCTCATTTTCCAGTGCATATCCTGTAGTTTGAAGCATGGGAGAATGGAAAGGACCGCTGACTGAAAGGGGCACCACCCTCTTTGCGCCGGCTTCCATTGCCAGTTGAGAAGCTTTTTCCACTGCCTTTCTGTCACCGGATAATACCATCTGACCGGGGCAATTGTAGTTTGCTATAATCACTGTGCCAAGTTCAGAAGCCGTCTCACAACAGAGCAAAAGCTTGTCTTCTTCTAAACCCAGTATCGCAGCCATAGTGCCTCCGCCCTCAGGTACTGCTTCGTTCATAAGCTGACCGCGTTTTCGAACTACAGGAAGAGCATCTTCATAGCTGATGGAATTTGCTCTAACCAGCGCACTGTATTCTCCAAGACTCAGCCCGGCTGCCATAACGGGAATAATTCCTTCGCTAACCAACAGCTGAGATATGGCCGTACTTACCATGAGAACAGCTGGCTGGGTGTTCTCTGTCTTCTTCATATCTTCATCACTGCCATGGAAGACCATGTTAACAAAGTCTTCCTTAAGGATTTCATCGGTTATTTTGAAAATGTTACTAATAATATCAAAATGATTATATAATTCCATGCCCATACCAACATATTGGGCCCCCTGCCCAGGGAAAATAAAAGCCGTCTTCATAAATTATCCTGCCTTATAATTAGATTTACTTGATATCAGTTTTATTTCAGATTGCCTTTTTATCTGTTTTGTTGTCCATGGACCACTTTATAATGTTGGAAGCCCATGTTAATCCGCCGCCGAAACCTACCATACAGACATTGTTGTCTTTGTTGATTCTGCCTGATTTTACTGCCTCATCCAATGCTACCGGTATTGAAGCTGCAGACAGATTTCCATATCTGTCCAAATTTGAGTACATCCTTTCTTCTTCCAACCCCAGACGTTTGGCAACACTGTTTATTATGCGGATGTTTGCCTGATGGGGTACTACACAGTCCAAATCGTCTTTGCTGATCCCTGCCAGGCATATGACTTTCTCTGCAGCGAATGACATGATTTTAACAGCAAACTTGAATATTTCACTTCCATCCATGTGTATATAATGGTAATCATGCAGCAGAGTTGCTGCGGAAGCAGGCATTCTGGAGCCGCCGGCCTTCACGTTTAGAGAGCCTCCATTGCTGCCATCAGCGCCCATGTATTGAGCTAAAAATCCATAACCTTTCTCTACACGGCTGACTACTGCTGCACCTGCGCCGTCACCAAAGAGAATACAGGTTCCTCTGTCCTTGTAATTGGTGATTCGGCTCAAACACTCCCCACCGATTACAAGAATGTTCTTATAAAAGCCTGTAGCAATAAATTGCTGGGCTACATTCAAAGCATATAAGAAACCTGAGCAGGCTGCTTCAATATCAGAAGCTGATGCATTAACTGCACCAATGTTGCTTTGAACAATGCATGCTGTAGATGGAAATGGCATGTCCGGGGTCACAGTGGCTACCAGAATCATATCCAGATCTTTTGCATCCATACAGGCATCATCCAGTGCTCGAAGTGCTGCTATGGTGCTTAGATTGGAGGTAGCTTGATTTTCGCTGGCAATCCTTCTCTCACGAATTCCAGTTCGAGATACAATCCAATCATTTGATGTCTCTACTATTTTTTCAAGATCTTTATTGGTAATAATTTTATCCGGCACATAGGAACCAGTTCCTACGATGCCTGCAGAATATAAGCTTGCTTTCATGGTTAGTCCTCCATCTCTGTTGTCAAGATGCTTTTTATCTGCTGCAACACGTTATTTTCCAGGTATAGTTTTCCCTGGCGAATGGCATTTTTTATTGCTGTACCATTGGAACTGCCATGAGCCTTTATTATTCCACCATTGATGCCAAGGAGGGGGGCACCGCCTGTTTCTGTGGAATCCATTCCCTTCTTGAATTGCATCAGGCTGGGTTTTAACATGAGGGCACCCAGCTTGCTGCGAGTAGTTTTCATCATTGTTTCCTTTAACATTCCAACCAAGCTGTGAGCAAAACCTTCCGTATACTTCAGTACTATGTTTCCAGTAAATCCATCGCATACCAGAATATCTACAACCCCTTCCGGAACATCCCTGGCTTCCGTATTCCCCACAAAGTTAATCCCTTTGGTTTCCTTCATAAGCCTGTAAGCTGATTTATAAAGCTCACTGCCCTTGGTCTCTTCGGTACCTATGTTCAGCAAACCAACCGAAGGATTCTTTTTGCCAACTACATTTTCCATGTAAACAGTACCCATTATGGCAAACTGAACCAAATTTTCCGGCTTGCACTCCGTGTTGGCTCCCATATCAAGAAGCAAGGTGCTGCGCTTCCTGTAAGGGATTAGAGAGGTAAGAGCAGGACGATCAATACCCTTGATACGACCTACCTTCAGCAGACCTCCTGCTAGAAGGGCACCGGTGCTGCCGGCCGAAATCAGTACACTGTTGCTTTCTTTTCGCATAATTTCCATAGCTTTGACCAAAGAACTGTCGGGTTTGCCTTTTATGGCTTTAACTGGGCTGTCTTCCATGGTGATGATCTGAGTCGTATGTACAATTTTAAAACGATCCATTGGCGCGTTCAAGTTTCTTAATTCCTGTTCCAACAATTGTCCGTCGCCTGTCAGGGTAATATGAATTCCATACTCCAAAACAGCCTCAACACTACCCTTGACGATTTCCTGCGGCGCATGATCTCCTCCCATTCCATCCACAATGATTTTCATACTTTGTCACTCCTATTCTCTCCGATACTTACCAGAATGAACTTACCGCGAAAAGCTTCCTCATGGCGAACCTTGATAAATACCCAAACAAAATACTTATTGCCCCGGGTGCGTGTCACTTGAGCCTTGGCTACCAGCTTGTCACCGACAAAAATCGGCGTCTTGTATTTGATATTGGCTACACCGGTTAAAGCGACTTTGGCATCGATTACCGCTATGGCCAGGGATTCTGCCTGTGCAAATATATAATGCCCTCGTACTATTTGCGACCTTTCAAATACCATTTCTTCAGTAGTCTGCAAAATGGAGATACCGCTGACACCAAGCTCCAAATCAACAATCTCCCCTATGACTTCTGCGGCAGCGATGGTTCGAAGTTTGTTCTGATTTTCAGAAGCTACTGCTCGGATGCGTTCCCGAAGCTCCGGTATGCCAAGTTCCAATCGATCAAGGCGGATGGTCTGGATACTGACATTAAAATTATCGCTTAGTTCTTCATCTGTTATAAATGGATCCTCCTGCAGAACATCGATCAATCCCTGTTGCCGTTCTTTTTTGGGCAAGGTGTTTTTAGTCATCTTTTCACCTCCTAATGGATTGTTATGCCGTACTATCTGTTATTAGTACCAGATGCTAACACCAGTATAAAATAGTTCGTATTATTTTGCAATACCTATTTTTAAGATCTTTCACTTCGTTCTGGATGACAATCTAATATTTCCAAATAAGTTTACTAAAAAAGCAAATTAATCAGGGATATATAATACAGGATTATTTCCTATGTTCTATATTCAAACTATCTTTTATAAGCAAAAGGAGCACTTGTTATAAGAGTGCTCCTTGGAGTATGCAAATTATTCAGCTGTTTCAATTACCTTTTTCCTGTCATAATATCCGCATTTCTTACATACACGGTGGCTCAGCTTCATTTCGCTGCACTGCGGGCATTCTGTTACAGCCGGTGTGCTGATTTTCCAGTTAGCCCTTCTCTTATCTCTTCGTGCTGAAGTTGATCTTCTCTTGGGTACAGCCATTTTCTACACCTCCTCGCCTTCGGTGGTAAAGAAATCCTTCAATACCTGCAAACGCTCATCTGCCAAATGGTCGGAATCGTCATCCTCTGTATTGAAACATTTACATTTCTCTTGATTTAAATTGGAGCCGCACAGGGCACAAAGACCCTTACAGTTTTCCTTACACCTTCTAAGAATGGGAAGCTCCAATAACAGGAATTCCTGTACAATCCTTGTTAGATCCACATCGCTGCCTTCGTATGGAAAAGCATCCATGTTGTCCTCGTCCAAGTCTCTATCATCCAAAATACCCTCAACAGCGGGCTTTACCAGTCTTGTTTCAAAAGAGAAATCCAAGCGTTGACTGTAGCTTTCCAGGCAAAATCCGCATTGCAGGATGATTTCACTTTTGACATTTGCATTAAGCTCCAGTATATCTCCTCTTTTAACGATCAGCCCGCTTACCGATATTGGTTTCCTAAAGCTGAGCGGCTCGCCCTGCCAGGTAAGGTCCGGTAACTTAAGACTGATATCAAAGCTTTGATTGGAGTCTTTCTCCTGTAATAAATCTTCAAAATGAATTTTCAAGAATATCACCTCATGAGCTTCGATTTTTAATTATAGGTTTGTACCGGAAATTTGTCAAGAACTTGAATTCCTTCTTAAATAATAAATGATATTAAATCAATTCCATGGTTTCCCGGGCTATCATAAGCTCTTCATCAGTAGGAATAACCAAAACGGAAATTTTGGATTTGTCCGTAGTTACAGGACCTTCCTTCACTTTGCCTGGTATATTGTTATTTCGCTCTTTGTCGAAGTCAATTCCCATATACTCCAAACTGGTGCATATATCTTCACGAATAACTGATGTATTCTCTCCAATACCGGCAGTAAATACTATGCAGTCTACCCCACCCATGGCAGCTGCATAAGATCCTATAAATTTTTCCACCTGGTAATCGTATACATCCAGTGCGATTTTTGCTCGTTTATTGCCTTCTTTTGCTGCACTTACCAAATCCCTGAAGTCACTGCTGATGCCAGACAAGCCCAATACACCGGAACGCTTGTTCAATATTTCATTGACTTCATCTGAGCTTAGACCTGCCTTTTCCATCATATAGTTGATAATTGCCGGATCAATGCTGCCTGATCTGGTCCCCATGGGAACTCCTTCCAGGGGAGTAAAGCCCATACTGGTATCTATGGATTTACCATGTTTGACAGCAGTAATACTGGCACCATTGCCCAAATGGCAGGTGATAATCTTAAGAGAGTCCAAGGGCTTGTTCAATAATATGGCAGCTCTCATAGCCACATATTTATGAGAGGTTCCATGAAAACCATAGCGGCGAATTCCGTATTCTTCATAGGCTTCATATGGAACAGCATAAAGAAAAGCCTTGTTAGGCATCGTTTGATGGAAGGCAGTATCAAAAACTGCAGTCATGGGGACGTTGGGCATTATGTTTTTGCAAGCCTCAATTCCCATGATATTGGCTGGGTTATGAAGAGGTGCCAGTTCCACATTTTTCTTTATTGCATCCATAACCTCTTCATCGATAATAACGGATTTGGAGAATTTTTCACCACCGTGCACTACACGATGACCTACTGCACTTATTTCACTCATATCCTTAATGACACCATACTCTGGATGCACTAGAGCACTTATAACCATCTTGATGGCATCTATATGATTATCAAATTGCGTATCCACCACTACACTATCCTTGCCTAATGGTGAATGATTCAACTTTGAATCGGGGATTCCAATTCGTTCTGCATTACCCTTGGCTAGAACCTTTTCATCGTCCATATCGATCAGTTGATATTTCAAAGATGAACTTCCCGCATTTATAATTAATATTTTTTTCATCGTCAATAACCTCCTATAAGGCTGTTTGAAGAACGGTAACAGCTACTGCATTTACGATATCCATTGGATTGCAGCCTCTGGATAAATCGTTAACCGGCAAGGCCAGTCCCTGACAAATTGGCCCTATAGCCTCTGCACCGGCCAAGCGCTGAGTTAATTTATATGCGATGTTGCCGGAATCCAAATCGGGGAAAACCAGTACATTGGCCCTTCCTGCTACCTTGCTGTCAGGTGCCTTGCTCTTTGCTACGCTTTCAACCAAAGCAGCATCTCCCTGCAGCTCACCGTCAAACAGGAATTGAGGAGCCAGTTCACGGGCTATTCTGGTTGCTTCCCTTACCTTGTCAATTCGAGGGTGTTCAGCACTTCCCTTGGTGGAATAGGACAATAGTGCAACAACAGGCTCGTATCCAACAACCTGCTCCATGGTTTTCGCTGTAGAAACGGCTATGGCACCCAGCTGTGCTGCATCCGGATCGGGATTCAAACCGCAATCTCCATATACAAAGGCACCATCGGAACCAAAGCTTTTATCCGGCATTTCTATAATAAAGCAACTGGAAGCAACCGGGATGCCTGGCGCTGTTTTAATAATCTGCAGCGTAGGACGCAGAACATCACTGGTGGCATTGGCAGCGCCTGCTGTCATTCCATCGGCATCTCCCATTTTTACCATCATGACCCCGAAATAAAGAGGGTCCTTTATGACTTCTCTGGCTTTTTCCAGGGTCATACCCTTGTGTTTCCGCAGCTCTGTGAATTTCTGTGCATAGTTTTCCATTTTTTCAGATTTGAGATGATCCATTAACTCCACTCCGGTCAGATCCCAGTTATTTTCCTCAGCCATCTGTAAAACCTTATCCGGGCTTCCAAGTATTATAACTTTGGCTACCCCCTGTTTTGTGACTTCCGCTGCGGCCTCTACTACCCGAGGATCGTATCCTTCCGGAAGAATAATGACTTTTCCAAGCTTTGCAGCTCTCTCTCGCATACTCTTTAGTACTGCCACTAATATTACTCCCTTCATGTAACTGTATTATTTAACATCAATTGCAGGTTTGTTAAAAAGCTGACAACCAACAATCAATCTTCTACATATAAGCCCAAAATCCTCTAAAAACGTTCAAGTTTGAAATAATTCATCTTGCCCTGCCTGATGAATGGAGGTAAAATACCCATAAGACAATTAACAAGGAGCATATTATGAAAGTTCTGGGGATCATAGCTGAATACAATCCATTTCATTACGGTCATTTGTTACATATGAAGCAGTCCCTGAAGCTGTCCAAGGCTGATTATATCATTGCAGTCATGTCAGGTCAATTTACCCAGCGAGGAGAAGCTGCTATAGTTGACAAATGGATTCGAGCCAGAGCTGCTGTAGCCTGCGGAATAGACCTTGTTTTAGAGCTCCCTGCTGTTTATGCCGTTCAAACTGCTGAACTTTTTGCCCGGGGCGGAATCCAGCTGCTTAACCATACCGGACTGACCACCCATGTCTGTTTTGGCAGTGAAACCGGCGAACTGGACCCTCTTCAAAGCATTGCCGATATCCTTACTGATGAGGATGAAAAATTCAGAAAACTGTTAAGAAAATATTTGGCACAAGGTCTGTCCTTCCCATCTGCAAGGCAAAAGGCCGTAGAAGATTATAATCCAGGTCTTCAAGAAGCTGAAATTCATGCAGCCATGTCAAAAAGCAATTCAATTTTGGCCATCGAATATTTGAAGGCTCTAAATAAAAGCAACAGCAGCATAATACCCCTTACCATACCTAGAATTCGAGCATCTTACGGCAGTACTCGAATTAGAAAAGGTATAGCCAGCGCTTCCTCTATTCGTAAGGAGATTTTTCAAAATGGTCTGACTCAACGGGTTAAGGAGGCTGTCCCTTTACCTGTTTATCAAATATTATCAGATTCCATTGCTAACGGCATGGGTCCTATTGATAATACTGCCTTTGGCGATTTTATATTGGGCATACTGCGCAGAAGCAGCCTTAGTGAAATTGCTTCCTGGATGGATGTGACCGAGGGATTGGAGAACCGTATCAAGGAACAGGCTCAATCTGCATGCAGTCTGGATGAATTCCTTTCCCTTGTAAAAACCAGGCGCTATGTCCATACAAGACTACAACGGATTCTAATACATGGTCTGCTAAACCTGACTACTGAAAGTTTTCATGAGCTTAACGATATAACCGGACCAAAGTATTTGCGTATTCTGGCCTTTTCCAATAAGGCCATGCCTCTTATGAAGAGGCTGCAGGAAACTGCTCAAGTACCTGTTCTAACCAAGGCTGCTCATATCAATCGCTGCAGCTTGCCAGTACAAAGGATGTTTGCCTATGACTGCCTTGCTACAGATCTCTACAGCCTTGCTTTAACCAACCCCGAGATTCGCCGAGGGGGCAGGGATTTTACACAGAGAATATTTCCTGTTTAAGCGGTTGATTCTCTATTTTTCTGCATGGTCTCCTCATAATTTTTATCCGAATATTTTTTAGTATCAGCTTTTTTCAGTAAGGTCCTCAGATCATCCATAGCTGCATGCGCAGCTGATCTGCCTGCTTCTATGATAATATCGATATTTTCCAATGACAAGGGATTGGCTAATTCCACATCAGGATGTATTATGATGTCCCCGGAAGGTATGGTGTGCTTGCTTATTTCCAAGCCCATAACATCCATAGTCTGTATTATGGTTTCAATAAAATTTTCAGGAGCTCTGTGCAAACCGCGAAAGGATACATCAACACCGATTACTATTTCAGCTCCCATTTCCCTCACAACATTTACGGGAACCCGTTCCAAAATACCTCCATCTATCAGCACCCTGTCACCATCTAGTACCGGCTGAAATACTCCCGGGATGGAGATGCTGGCTCGGACGCCTTCATACACCTTTCCTTCTTGTATAATAACTCTTTCGCAGGTAATAAGATCAACGGCGGTAACAGCTAAAGGAATATCCAAGTCCTTGAACTCCTGATCTTTTGTTAACAGTTTAATCAATTCAACAACTCGTTTGCCTCGTATAAAACCTCTCCTGGAAAAGCCTACATCGTATAAGCTTGAATTCAGGTTTTCTGATATTCCTTCCATCATTTTAGGAGTCACTCCTGCTGCATAAATCGCACCAATAATGGCACCGATACTGCTCCCTGCTATGTAATCAGGTTTAATCCCATTTTCTTCTAAAACCTGTAACACCCCAATATGCGCAAAACCCCTGGAAGCTCCTGACCCCAGTGCCAGCCCGAATTTTGGTTTTTCTTTCATAGAATCACTCCTTTCTTAATACATATATTATTGTCTATTATCGGTAAATAAAACATTTTAAAAATTAGGGGTTGCAATTTTACTATGAATAAAAAAGAAAACAGTTGGATGGGAATATGCCCTGGATTGATTGCACTTGCGTTCCTGGCGGCTATCTTTTTCTATCCAGTAGTATCATTTCAAGCTGCCTTGTCCGGTCTGAATATTTTTCTGCAATCAGTATTTCCCGCTCTTCTTCCCTTCTTCATATGCTCTGAAGTAATGATCGGACTTGGCATGGTTGATCTTCTTTCTGTTTTGTTGAATCCAGTAATGAAGCCGATCTTCCGCTGCCCCGGAAGCAGTTCCTTCGTTTGGATTATGAGTATTACCTCCGGTTACCCAACAGGTGCTCGCTTAACTTCAGAATTATGTAAACAAAAAAGGATTACTTCACATGAAGCACAAAGAATTTTAAGTTTTTGTTCAACTTCCGGTCCTCTTTTTATGGTAAGCGCGGTAGGTATTGGCATGCTGGGTTCTGCAGAAGCGGGCAGAATAATCTTAATCAGTCATTATTTAGCAGCTTTATTGACGGGCTTTGCTTTTCGATTTTACAAAAGCAGAGATTATCTGCCTTCCAGATCGCTGGAAGCCTACAAGCATAAACCTGATGTCAGGTCACATCAAATCAAGTCAAAAAACAGCAAAATAAGAGTTAACAACATACATGAAGCCCGAAATGCATTATTAACTGCACGTAAAAATGATGGCAGACACATCGGTCAGTTAATGGGAGATGCTGTACGCAATTCTGTAAATACTCTGCTTGTGGTTGGTGGCTTTATAATATTTTTTTCAGTTATTATTGCCATTATCATGTTATGGTTTGATCACCCTCAATTTAAGCTGCTTGCAGGAGGGTTGTTTGAAGTAACCACTGGAAGCAAATTAATAAGTAAATCTGCCTTGTCCATACAGGCTAAAATTGCTGTAATCTCCTTTATGATCGGCTGGAGCGGTCTGTCCATACATGCACAGTCAGCAAGTCTTCTGTCTGGTACAGGAGTGAGGATGGATATTTTCATGCTTGGAAAACTCCTTCATGGGCTGCTGTCAGCAGCATTATCCATACCTATTGGTCGCTTTATATACCCTGAGGTTCAAAACGTATCCGTTCCGCCGCCTGTAATGATAATCCCTGAGTGGAAAGAGGTTCTATTGAGTTCTTTCCGCTTGATGCTTCTTGCATTCCTGCTTCTTGCCTTATTCGCATTAACTGTACGCATTACCCTGTGGGTAAGGAAAAAGGCAGCTTTTTGACTGCCTATCGTTTTTTAGCATTTAGTTCCTGTCGATTGCTGTGTAAAGTTTCCAATTGTCCGGCTAGATACAATTCCACATCTTCTAAAAAAGCATCTGCATATTCCTTAGCGCCCAGGCGTATTTCCTTTGCATTGTTTTGAGCAGTTTCTACGATTTCTCTGGACTGTTGATAAGCATTCTGGGTGATCTCATTTTCATCAACAAGGGCTCGAATCCGCTGCTCAGCTTCTGCAGTGAGAACCTCTGCTTCTTTCTGTGCTTCAACAAGTATGCGCTGCTGTTCTTTCTTCAGCCATTCGGCCTGCTTGATTTCTTCGGGAAGACTGAGTCGAATGTCCTTTATGATTTCAAGACATCTTTCCCGATCTACCAATGCCTTGGTTATAAATGGAATACTGACACCCTTTTCCAGTTCATCCTCCAGGATATCTATAAGACTGATTATATTCATACACCTACCCCTCCTACATTACTTTTTAAATTTACTTAAAATACCCAAAATTACAGCTTCAGGTACCAAATCTCGAATGGAGCCCCCCAAACCGGCAATTTCCTTAACCATACTGGAACTTAAATAGGAATATTTATGGTCGGTCATCAGGAACATTGTTTCCACTTTTGGCTGAAGTTTGCGATTGAGCAGTGCCATTTGAAACTCATATTCAAAATCCGACATGGCTCGTAAGCCCTTAACAATTACCTGCGCCTTTTTAGCAGTCACAAAGTTAACCAGGAGACCGTCAAAATGATCAACTTCAACATTGGAAAGATCAGTAATAGATCGTCTTATGAAATTCATGCGTTCTTCTACAGAAAACAGCGGTTCTTTGCTGCGATTTTTGACAACAGCGACGATGACCTTGTCAAATACTTTGGAAGATCTTTGGATTATATCCAGATGACCATATGTGATAGGGTCGAAGCTGCCTGGATAAACTGCGATTCTCATATTGATCAAGGTTCCTTTCTATAGAAGCTGATAGCAGTATTTCGATATTTACGCAAATCATAACGGATAAAACTGCCTATGTTCTGGGGCAGCTGACTTTGAAACAGATGTTCTGCTGCGATAATACCATTTTCTTTTAGCAGGTCTGCTTCATCGAGAGCTGTAATGACAGGCACCTCCATAGCTTTATCGTAAGGAGGATCCATAAACACAATGTCAAAAGTTTTTGCTTGTTTGGAAAGCAGCTTGACAGCTTGTTTAACGTCGTATGGCAGAACCTGAGCACTTTCCCAGTACTCGAGAGATTTCAAGTTGTATCGCAATATATGGAGAGCGGAAGAATTCTTTTCGACGAAAACCACCTCTGCTGCACCACGGCTGAGGGACTCCAAACCAAGGTTACCGGTACCTGAAAATAGATCCAATATGGAACTGCCGGGAAGTTTGAACATTAGAGTATTAAATAAGGATTCCTTAACCCGGTCGCTTGTCGGCCTGGTATTTGTCCCTTCAATAGTTTTAATTACCCTTCCCTTACGTTCCCCTGAGATGATTCTCAACATGGTTTGCCAATTCCCTCCAAATATTGACGAATTTCTCATTGCTTTTTATTTTATCATAATTCCATAAAGCGGACAAGAAGTAAAGCTGTAGATTCACGATACATCGTATTGTTTACCCAGAGCATTCATAATAAATGAATGATATGGTTCCTTATTTGGATCATTTAAAATCTCTCTGGCTGCTTCACCGGTCATTTCATACAACTCATAATCCCGCAAAGGATTGGCAAGTTGAAAGACAGGCATTCCATGCTGGCGCAGGCCGAACAATTCCCCCGGACCTCGAAGTTCCAGATCTTTTTCAGCAATTTCAAATCCATTATTCGACTTCACTAATACTTCCATTCGCTGCAATGTCTTTTCATCTTTTATGTCTGAAACCAAAATGCAATAAAAAGCTTTATCTCCTCTCCCTACTCTGCCTCGCAATTGGTGAAGCTGGGACAGACCAAAGCGTTCCGCATTCTCAATTATCATAATAACTGCATTTGGCACATCTATGCCTACTTCAATGACTGTGGTAGATACCAATACCTGAAGTTCCCCCCTGGCAAAGCTATTTATGACTGCTTCCTTTTCTGCCGGCTTTTGCCTTCCATGAAGCAAACCCATTGGAATTTCTCTCAGAAGACCTTTGGATAATTCTAAAAATACTTCCTCGGCTGAACGTAATTCCATTACTTCAGATTCCTCCACCAAAGGACAAACAACGTAAGTTTGGCTGCCTTCCAGCGCATGTTTTTTAACAAATCGATAGATGCGTTCTCTGTAGCTGCTGTTCACATGATATGTTTTAATTGGAATTCTCCCAGGTGGCAGCGTATCTATTGTTGACAAGTCCAAATCCCCATGAATAATATGAGCCAGGGTTCTGGGAATGGGAGTTGCAGACATAACCAACATATGGGGAAGCTCCCCTTTGTTTTGAAGCAAAGTCCGTTGCCTCACGCCAAAACGATGCTGTTCATCTGTAATGACCAAACCCAGTTTGTGGAACTCTACATCCTCCTGTATCAAGGCATGAGTACCCAACACAATTTGAATGCTGCCTTTTCGAAGCCTGTCTTTCAGTTCTTCTTTTTCAGATGACCTCATAGCTCCGGTTAACAGCCCCAGCCTAATGTCGTTCTGGCTGCAGTTATCGTCAGCTAAGATTTTGGAAAGGGATTCAAAATGCTGTCTGGCTAAAATTTCGGTGGGAGCCATCATGGCACCCTGGTAACCGGATTTTGCGGCACAATACAGGGCAGCTGCAGCAATCACAGTTTTCCCTGACCCAACATCTCCCTGAACAAGTCGATTCATAATGCTGCCACTGGCCATATCCAGCAAAACCTCGTTAAGAACTTTTTTCTGCGCAAAAGTCAGTTTGAATGGTAAACGGCAAAGAAAGGCATCTTTACTATCTTGAGAACCGGAAATGTGCATACTGCTTTTTCTGCCCTGTATATTGTTTCTTATATATTGTATGACGATTTGATGCTGCAGAAGCTCTTCAAAGATCAATCGCTTTTGAGCTGATACAAGGCTTTCTTTTGATTCAGGGTAATGTATGTTTTTCCATGCTTCATACTTATTGACTAAGCCATACCGGGAAGTAATGTGTCTGTCTATATTATCTATATAATGGTCCGCTGCTGATTTATTTCCTATTTCAGATGACAGCTTACTCAGAGCTTCTTTTGTCAAATGCCTTACAATTCGCTGATTTAAACCTTTGGTTAAAGGATAGACCGGTAAAATCCGTGGTTTGCTGTGTATGGTATCGTCATATACTTCAACTTTTGGATTTTGAACCTGGTACCCGGACAGCTTTTTTACTGCATTTCCCATGATGTAGTATTTCTTTCTCGACTCATATTGCCTGGCTCTGTATGGCTGATTATACCAGATACACTCTACTGTTCCTGTTTGATCTCTGCCAATCCGCCGGGTAGTGCTGAATCCTCTTTTTATCCAGCTCACACGAGACGAATCTTCCCATTCCAGACATAGAAAAACCATTCCTTCCTTTATAGAAGAAATCAAGCAGGGCACACCCAGGTGCTCATAATCTCTGGGGTAATTTACTAGAGTATCTTCTATGGTTTTTATACCCAGCGTTGCAAAAAAAGCTGCTTTCTTCGGACCGATACCCTTTATGTTTTGTATGTCTTCTTCCAGTACCTTCATAATCTCCTCAGCTGTACTTGATTATAGTTCTATAAAGAAGAACCGGTATCTTTCCGGTTCCATCTTTACTGCCTATATGGCTCCTGACTTCTGAATTCTGACTACTTTAGTTGCGGCTGACTATGTTGCAGAAACCCGCTTGTTGTCACTCTACAGCAAGAATATAGTAGTACAAAGGCTGACCGCCTGACAGCAGTTCCACGTCTACATCTGGATAGTTCTCGCTTATATGGCTGTGAATTGCTTCAGTATCTTCTTCTTTTGCATCGCTGCCATATAGTATAGTGACGATTTCACCGCCATCTTTCAACATCATGTCCAACAGTTGCCTGGTTACCTTTGCAATCTTTTTGCCGACTACTTCAATCTCTCCGTCTGCAATACCCATGATATCACCTTGTTTGATTTTGAGACCATTTACCTGGGAATCTCGAACAGCATAGGTAATTTGAGCAGACTTTACATGATCAATAGCTCTTAACATGGATTTTATATTATCGTCTGCACTAATTTCAGCATTAAAGGCAATCAACGCAGCCAGACCTTGAGGAATGGTTTTGGTTGGGATTACATGGATTTTTTTATCGCTTATTTCTGCAGCCTGTCTTGCGGACAGGACTATATTACTGTTATTGGGAAGGACAAAGATTTCTTTCGCTTTTACCCTATCAACAGCATTGAGAATATCCTCAATACTTGGATTCATGGTTTGACCGCCTGCGATGATGTAGTCGGCATTTAAATCCTTGAATATATTGGCAATGCCTTCACCCATGGATACCGAAACCAGGCCGAAATCTTTCTGAGCTTCATCTTCAGCAGTGCTGCCAAACTCAAAATCATTTAGATGCTGGTGCTGCTCCTTCATGTTATCGATTTTTATATTGGAAAGCTCACCAAAACGCATGGCCAATTGCAGGGCTTTACCCGGCATGTTGGTGTGAAAGTGTACCTTGATCAGTTCGTCATCACCTACAACTACGATGGAATCACCCAGGCGTTCCAGCTTAAGCTTCAGCTTATCGGTGTCCTCTTCGCGAACATAAGGAAATAAATTCTTAATTACAAACTCTGTGCAATAGACAAATTCTATGAACTCCTCAGACATACCGGATGGTCCGGAAACAAAACCTGATTCAGGTATATGACCCTTGCTCATAGCCAGATCCAACTGCTCCAGCGGTGCTTCCAAGTCATATTCATAATCCAGAGCCTGAGCCTGACCCATCATTATATAGACCAGACCCATACCGCCTGAATCTACTACTCCTGCTTCTTCCAACACTGGAAGCATTTTTGGAGTTTTTTCCAGAGTTTCCTTGGCTGTATCGATAAGACTGTCATAGAACATTTCAAAATTACTGATGTGTGCTGATAACTTAACAGCCTCTTCAGCAGTTACACGGGCTACGGTAAGTATGGTGCCCTCAACAGGCTTCATAACCGCCTTATAAGCAGTTGCCGAACCTGCCTGCAAGGCTTCTGCAAATTTAGCTGTAGTAATTTTTTCTTCATTTTTTAAAATTCGAGCGAAACCTCGAATCAACTGGGAAAGTATGACACCTGAATTGCCTCTGGCACCTTTCAGTGATCCTTTGGTTATGGCTTCTGCTATTTGATTGATTTCATTGGAATCCAATGCTTTAAGTTCCCGTGCAGCAGATATCATGGTAAGAGACATATTGGTACCTGTGTCTCCATCCGGGACTGGAAAAACATTAAGATCATTAACTATTTCTTTATTGATCTCCAAGAATTGGGCTGCCGAAAGGAACATTAGCTTCAGCTTTGCACCATCTAAATACTCCTGGTTCAATATGAGTACCTCCTTTTAGCTGGGTCAAAGCTATACCCTGACTCCTTCGACTTTGATATTTACTTTTGTCACCGTAGTACCGGTGAGTTTTTCTACATTATATTTCACTGTATCGATTACATTCTGAGCAACAGCTGCCATGGAAATGCCATATTCTACAATAATGTATAGACTAATTACTACTTCATTCCCCTGGCTTATTACTTTTACACCTTTAGCCATATTGTCGCTTCCGAGCAATTCTACTAAGCCATCGGTTGCTCTTTTTGAAGCCATGCCGACTATTCCGTAGCACCTTACAGCTGCTATTCCAGCCAATGTTGCCAGTACTTCATCAGTAATTCGAATTTCACCAATTTTGTTAACTGTAACAGCGCCCATATTTCGCCCTCCTTGTCAACCATATGTTATATCTTAAATTTATATTTATTTTATCCTATTAATATCAGCATTGCAATAAGAAGACAGTATTTCTTTTTACTTGAATGCTGTTTATGATTTTTTTCTTGCCAAATGAAATGGAAGGTGTTAAGATATAATTCGCTGTAATAGCAGGATGTTGCCCGTTTTAAGGAGGTGTAATTCATGGCAAAGGTATGCAGTATCTGCAACAAAGGGAAATTATTCGGCAATTCCGTGAGCCACTCTCATAGGAGGGGCAACCGTTCATGGGCGCCTAACCTGAAAAAGGTAAGAGCTGAAGTAAATGGTACCCATGTTACTTTGAACGTCTGCACCAGTTGCATTCGAGCAGGTAAGGTAAAGTCCATTTAAGTTCTCTTGAAAGTTTAACTGATTAAATCGAAAAACGTGCATTTTGCACGTTTTTTATCTGTTTTTTCCTGTTAACTTTTTCATTAGAAAACTTAAAAATCCGGGAAGTTTAATCACTATAATCCTCATACTGGTCTTACCTCCAATTACTTAAACTGAGGATGCCGACTATGATAAGCGCTAAACCCAGCAAAAACAACCATACCCAGGGTGGTGTAATTATCAATAACAAAAGAGTGCCAAAACCAATCAACAAAATTGACAATGGGTTCGGCTTTCTACCGGGTTTATGGGGTTTATGTGGAGAACTGCATATTTTATGTGCTTTTCTCCGATTCCAGAAGAAAATGTACATACGAAACCTTGCCTTCCAGGCAACCAGCAGTCGCCTATGCTTATATAACATAATATTCAGAAGGCAGGAAAAAGTGAATTATTTTTAATCTTCTGTCAGAACGACCATCAGCCAACCGGTCTTAACTTTAATCTCCACATATTTTTCCATAAAGATATTGCTTATTCCATAAGGGGCACTCAACGGCATCTCCTGATTACATATGGGATATTGAAGCCCTTTGACGGATTGTATGACCACATTATCACCTAGTGGAAGAAGCGAGAGAATTTGACCGGGTTCTGCATTTAAGGTGAAACCTTTATTTGATACCTTTATTTGATTATGACTGTGTAATATCGTGGCATCAATACCCATTTCAGCCAGTTTCACCAACACCATAACATTTGCATATGAATGATCCCAACGCTTGCCCAAAGCACCCAGCAATATAACTTGCTTTGCTCCCAACTCAAGGGATGCAATGGCAGCCAACTCGGTATCAGTTTCATTTTTGATCACTGGATGGGTTTTTATAGACACACCTTTTCCCTTATACTGTTCCAGCAAAGCATGGTCAACTGAATCAAAATCACCTACTATGAGATCCGGTTCCAGCCCTAATACAGAAAGGTGGCGTATTCCACCATCACAGCAGACAATTTTATCAAAATCAGGCATTATCAGCTTCAGCTTTTCCACATCACCTAAATCACCATTGGAGATGATTGCAACCTTCATTTACTTCCTTCTTCCCTGAGCTTGGCTATCATGGCAACAGGATCACCGGTTGCGTATACAGCAGAGCCTGCTATAAAACATGAGGCACCAGCCTTGGCCACCTGATTGATATTTTCCATGGAAATACCTCCATCTACCTGGATAATTGCTTTACTATTGGTTTTTTCTATCATTTCCTTTAGATTGCTTATTTTCTGCAACATGCTGGGAATGAATTTCTGACCACCAAAACCGGGGTTTACTGTCATTAACATAACCATATCCAAATCCTGCAGCACATAATCTAAAACATTTAGCGGAGTTGAAGGATTCAAACCCACTGCTGCACCGACTCCTCTATCCTTTAAATATGCGATAGATCTATGTAAATGAGGCAGTACTTCAGCATGAATTGTAATGCTGTCTGCGCCCGCTTTAATAAACTCATCTGCAATATCCAGGGGATTATCCATCATGAGATGAACATCAAATGGTATCTTTGTAAAAGGCCTGATTGTTTTGACTATCACAGGTCCAAATGTGAGATTTGGTACATAATGCCCGTCCATGATATCAATGTGGATCAAATCAGCCTTAGCTTTCTCCAGAAGAGTCATCTCTTCACCTAATCTTGATAAATCTGCTGATAATATTGATGGTGCTATTTGTATCACCATGCATTCCTCCTATACTCATTTATTTCTTTAATAAATTTTATATATCTCCGGTATCTGCCTTCAGGCAGTTCACCATTTTTTACAGCTTCCCTTACCATGCAGTCCGGTTCTGTAACATGAGCGCAGCTATTGAAATAACATTTATGACGATATTTTTCATACTCCGGATAGCACTCCTGCAGTTCCGATGGCTCACAGTCTGCCAAATCCATCTGACTGAAGCCCGGTGTATCAACAATCATACCACCATATAGCAGATTCAGCAACTCCACATGGCGGGTTGTGTGCCTTCCCCTCTTCTGTTTTTTGCTGATATCGCCTATTTTCAAGTCCAAAGAGGGATAAAGACGATTTATGATTGAAGATTTCCCCGTACCGGATTGACCGGCCAGCGCAGTAATCCCCTTCAGCCCCCTGCCAAGCTCTTCCATACCCTGACCATATTTACTGGATACACAATAAACAGGATAGGCAGCAGCTTTGTAATCTTTTACCAAAACTTCTATTTTTTCTGATGATGCCAAGTCAATTTTATTAACTATCAGTACTATGGAGATATTCATCCGCTCTGCTGATATGAGCAGCTTATCCACAAGATTCATGTCGGGCTCGGGCTGAGCTGCTGCCAACACCACAGCAAGGTGGGTAATATTTGCAACAGGGGGTCGCTTCAAGGTGTTTTTTCTTGGAAGGATTTCTTCCAGGGAACCCTCTATTACTTGAGTTTCCGGAATAAATCGAACATGATCTCCAACCATGGGAGTGATGCCCTGCTTTCGAAATTTCCCCCTGGCTCTGCATCGAAAGATCTCCCTATCGGAAAAAACATCGTAAAATCCGCCTATACCTTTCACAATTATGCCTTCCCTCATTCGCCATTCCTTTCATTGCTTTCAAACTCCACTGTCTGGGTTCCGAAATATTCATTGTCAATCCAGATGGCATAGCTTTGTACGCCTTTTCCCTGTACAATTATTTCTATATCTCCATCTGTGGGAGAGTGCTTCTTATTATGGATTAACTTATCATCTGAAGTACGAATAATCTGCACTCGTACACTTCTGCTCCCCTTTAAGTCGCTAATTGTGATTTTTTTACTTGAAACAGGCTCTTCTCCCAGACTTATCCACAAATCTACCTTTCTGCCCTGTTCTACATTGCTTCCGGGTTCCGGTGACTGACGGTATATAATCCCAGCCTTCACACTGCTGTTGTACTCTCTTGTCACAACACCTTTTATCAAATTTGCACCTTTCAACATTTTATCTGCCAGGTCTTCGGTTAGGTTTATGTATTTTTCTACTACAGTCGTGTTATCTTCAGGACCTTTGCTGATATAAAGCAAAACTTCAGAGCCCTCTGGTACTTCATGCCAGGCAGGCGGGTCTTGCCTTACCACATGACCGCTTGCGATATCACTGCTTATATATTCTGGATCCATAAGCTTAAAGCCCAGATTTTGTAAATCGACCTCTGCTTTACGCTGAGAATAGCTGACCACATCCGGTACAGTAATCATCTTTACGCCGCTGCTCATAATCACATAGACTATGCTGTTTGTCTTAACCACTGTATCTTCTTGAGGATTCTGGGATATGATTCTGCCTTCTTCAACAGTATCGTCATAGCGCCAATCTTCAATTTTCAGTATCAATCCACTGCTTTTCAGGATTTCCCGGGCTTCTGATTCATCGTTACCTGCCAACATGGGAACCGGTATGTCTTCTTGATGGAAGTTCTGCATATATATACTGCTAATAACCATAAACAAAACCATCAGGATCACAGTAGATGCTATCACAGAAACAGTAATCAACAACCAGCTTCTACCCTTGTTTTTTTCCTCTTCCGGTTCTTGAGCACTGTCCGTACCCTGATTTACTTCTCCGCTGTCGATGTTATTAAGAGCAGGAATAATCATGGTAGCTTGATCGTCTTCCAAATACCGTTTGACATACTTACCATCTGGTTCCTTCAAGGCTTTTTGCAGATCTGCAAGCATCTCGGATGCATCATGGTACCTTTTATCCAAATCCTTTTCGATTGCACGCTGGATTATGTATTGAATACTCATAGGAATTTTAGAATTAATCTCCCCGGGAGGCGTCACCTTTTCCTGAATGTGTTTTAATGCTACAGATATTGCGCTTTCTCCTTCAAAAGGTACTACTCCTGTTACCATCTCATATAAAACAATACCCAGTGAATAAATGTCGGTTTTTTTATCAACATAACCTCCCCTGGCCTGCTCGGGGGAAAAATAATGTACAGAGCCAATGACCTTTGAATCAGCCATGGTTACAGTAGAAGATGTAACAGCTCTGGCAATACCAAAATCTGCTACCTTGGCAGTGCCTTCCTTGTTGATCAAGATATTTTGCGGCTTGATATCCCTATGTACGATATTATTGTCATGGGCATGCTGGAGAGCAGAACAAATTTCAGAAGCAATACGAACGGCTTCTTCCATAGATAATCTGCCTTCTCTTCGTATTCGGTTCTTTAATGTTTCTCCATCCACATATTCCATAACGATATAATGAATATCGTCTTCTTGACCGACATCGTACATATTGACAATATTCGGATGCGAAAGACTGGCTGCAGCCTGGGATTCCCTGTTGAATCGAGCAATGAATTCATCGTTTTCCGCTAGATCAGGTTTTAATATTTTAACTGCTACAATTCGTTTCAGGAGTCTGCAATTGGCCTTGTAGACAACTGCCATGCCTCCGTCGCCTGATTTTTCCAGCAACTCATATCTGTCTCCCAATATCTTACCCAGCAATAACTTCACCTCTGTTCTCTTTACCGGTGTATCTGGCTGCGACTATGGTGATATCATCAGCACCACCTGAAGCTAATGCCTTGTTTCCCAAGAACCATGTAAGTTTATCCATAGCTGTATCCGCTGGCAGCTCCTTAATGCTTTCCTCAATATTTACATAGTTTGTTAAGCCATCAGTACATAAAAGTACAATATCTCCATCTTTGAGAACACCTTCAAAGCAGTCGACTTTTATTTTGTCCTCAGTACCCAAAGCTCTGGTGATTATATTCTTCTTAGGATGCAATTCCATTTCATCTTCTGTAATGCTGCCATTGTCCAGCAATTCCTGTACAAGCGAATGATCACGGGTAATCTGGCTTACTGTATCCTTGCGGATTAGATAACAACGGCTGTCGCCAATATGTGCAACATGGAATTGCTTATTATGGAATACAGCCATTGTAAAAGTTGTACCCATACCGTAGAACTGCATATTGCACTGAGACAAGTTGAAAATTTTTTCATTGGCTTCTTCGATAGAAGATAACAGCGCTTGTATAAATTCCTCTGAGGACTGCAGTTCTCCGCTCTTATTTGTAAAATAAGCGACAACATGCTCCACTGCCAGCTTGCTTGCCAGATCGCCTGCATTGTGACCGCCCATGCCATCGGCAACTATCATGAAAGCAGTATTTTGCTTTCCTTCATGCACATGGCAATAATCTTCATTGGATTTTCTCTGTAAGCCTTTATGGCTGAACGAAGCGTATTCCATAGAACCCCCTTATTTCAAATAATTTATTTTTAATTGCCCGCAGGCTCCTTGAATATCCTGTCCCATTTCTCTTCTGCGGGTTACATTGATGCCGGCTGATTTTAAAATGGAAGTAAAAACCTTGATAGTTTTTTCGTTGCTGCGTTTCTGATTGCTGTGACTGTTTTCGTTTAATGGTATAAGATTAACATGGCAGGGAAATCCTTTCAGCAGTGCAGCCAGTTCATGAGCCTGGTACGGGCTGTCATTGATTCCTTCAATCAGAGCATATTCAAATGTGATTCTCCTGCCTGTTTTATTAAAATAAAAACGGCTTGCTTTCATTATATCATTAATGGAATATACATTGGCAATTTTCATGATCTTTTTGCGGGTTTCATCGTCAGCTGCGTGTAAAGATACAGCCAAATTGATGCTGAGATCTTCTTCTGCCAGTGCAAGGATTTTAGGAATCAAGCCACAGGTAGAAAGAGTAATGTTCCGATACCCCAGATTGAAGCCCTTTGGTTCATGTATCTGATGAAGGAAGCGCAAGGTGTTGTCATAATTGTCCAAAGGCTCGCCGCTGCCCATCAGAACTACGCAGCCTATGGAAGGAGGGTCCCCCCAGCCTAAATTGGCGATATCCCGATTGACAGCCAATACCTGTGCCATCATTTCCCCGGCTGTCAGGTTTCGAGCCAGTCCTTTTGTTGCAGAAGCACAAAAACTGCAGCCCATGGCACAGCCCACCTGAGTAGAAAGACATATCGTATTACCATGATAATATTTCATGACAACACATTCAATAATATTATTATCATGGAGCAAAAACAAATATTTCATCGTAAGTTTGTCATTGGAGGTTAATCTCTTAAGTTGATGTAAGGTGCTGATAGTATAATGTTCTTCCAGCTTTTCAATAAGGACTTCAGGTATATTGGTCATCTCAGAGAAAGAATAAACACCTTTGGACAGCCAATGGATAATCTGTTCCCCTCGATAAGGTTTTTCCCCTATGCTGATCATGTCAGTCTTTAATTCCTCCAGGCTGCGATCCAGGATATCGATTTTGTGATCCAACATTTCAAGATAACCTCCTCATCCTGGAAATAAAAAACCCGTCCATTTGATGCAGGGATGGAATCAATTGAATCATGCTGTCTTTTACGGCATCCTTTAAGTTGTCCGGAACAAAAGGAGATGGATCCTCCAGCTTAAATTGTTGATGACATTCCAAAAAGTCCCAAATTAAATTCTGGTTTTCTTCCAAATTTAAAGTACAGGTGCTGTATACAAGCACTCCACCCGGTTTTACATATTCACAGCATACATCCAGAATTTTCCTTTGTAATGCAGGCAGTTTTTTTAAAGCTTTAGGAGTGATCTTCAATTTTATATCTGGCTTGTTATTTATGGTACCCAGCCCCGAACAGGGAACATCGACTAATACCCGATCAAACTTTTCCTTGAATTGGGAATGAAAAACAGCTGCATCCATAAGCATTGGTTCAATGATTTTAGCTCTCATGCGACGGATATTCCGATTAATTAAATCCAATCGGTGAGCATGAATATCCCAAGCCATTATTTGACCCTTTCCCAACATTCGCTCAGCCATATGCGTGGCCTTCCCGCCTGGAGAACTACAAGCATCCAAAATCAGCTCACCAGGCTTAGGATCTGTTATATAAGTGTCCAGCATGGAGCTTTCTCCCTGAACCGTAAAAAGACCTTCCTTATATAAACTGTTTTTCTCCAGGTCACCCATAGCTGATATACGAAGGGCTTCTTCCATGTGAAATCCGCCTTGAACTTTCATGCCGCTTTCCTGTAGTTTTTTTTTCAGGCTGGCTGGTGAAATTTTATTGACGTTAACACGAATGGAAACTCCGCCGTCTTCATCCATGGGTTTCATAATGGCTTCTGTTGTATCAGGTCCATAATCTACAAGCCACTTTTCTGTTAACCACTGAGGGAAACCATATTTAAAAGACAGTTTTTCATCTATTGGCAGACTTTCTTCAGGCTTGAGCAACTCATCTTTGTTTCGTGATAGATTTCGCAAAGTACCATTGACAAAGCCCTGCAAGCCGGAAAAACCATATGCTCTGCACAATTTTACAGCTTCATTGCATGCTGCAGAATCAGGAACCTTATCCATATACAGGATTTGATAAGCACCCATACGTAATATGTTTCGTACCCAAAAATTAAGCTTTTTCATATTGGCCAGCTTGTCTAAAATCAAATCAATTGTAATTTGTTTTTCCAGGGTACCATATACCAAACGGCTGACAAAAGCAGTATCTCGTGCATCCAATGGATGATTTCGCATATTTTCCTTTAAACTTATATTAGCAAAACGTGCATCCTGGTTTACGTCTTTGAGAATTTGTAAAGCAACTCTTCGAGCTGAATTCTTCCTGTTCATTTTAAATTTAGAGTTACCAGACCCAGCTGGAGCTTTTTTCTGTTCCATTGCCTTATAATTCATTTATTTCTTACGATTCCTTCCCCAGGACAGTGCCTGGTACAATGGATCTTCCTCGTAGAAAATCCAAATCCCTCATCCGACGACCGCCTGGAACCTGCAGTTCTTCTATCCTCAGGGCACCCTGTCCGCAAGATACAATTAATCCATTGGCATCATCCGCCTTCAACACAGTTCCCGGTTTCAGTGCTTCTTCTGTTAAGTATTCCCTCAGGGAGGCCTTCCATACCTTAAGACGCTTATTATAACTGTAAGTGTAGCAGCCAGGCCAGGGGGTTAAACCTCGAATCAAATTCCTTATTCTTGTTGATGAATCATCCCACTGAATTTCTCCCATTGATTTTTCTATCTTACTGCAATAGCTGGCCTTATTATGATCTTGTGCTGTTCCCTTAACAGGTCCCTGCTCGAATAGCTTTAATACTTTTTGCAGGGTTCTGCTGCCAAGTTCACTCAAATGGTCATGAAGATGTCCTGCATTATAATCAGGATCAATGTGAAGCTCTTCCTGCATAATTATATCGCCGCTATCCATTCCTACATCCATATACATGATGGTGATGCCGGTTTTATCTCTTCCGTCAATCAACACCTGTTGTATGGGAGATGCACCTCGATATTCAGGCAATAAAGAAGCGTGAACATTAATAGAGCCCATGGACGGAATATCCAAAAACTCTTTGGGGAGAATCTGTCCATAGGCAGCTGTAACCACCAAATCTGGAGAAAGGCCTTTAATTTCATCAAAAAAGCCTTGATCTCCTCTTAGCCTTACAGGTTGATAAACGGGAATTTGTTTTTGATCAGCCCAGGCTTTGACAGGAGGTGGAGCTAATTGCCTTCCCCGACCTTTGGGCTTGTCCGGCTGAGTAACAACAGCTGTCAGCTCATGTCCGCTTTTATGGACAGCCTCCAAAGCAGGAAGGGCGAAATTCGGAGTACCCATGAACAATACTTTCAAGATTTTTCCTCCATTTTTAGTTTTCTTTGACTTCAGGTATCGACTTGTCGATGAAAAGGATGCCTTCAAGATGATCCATTTCGTGACATATAGCCCGCGCCAACAAAGCGCTTGCCTTCACTCTTATTTTTTTCCCTTCCCGGTTAAGTGCTTCCACCACTATTTCCACAGGTCTGGTTACCTTTCCCTTGATACCTGGTACACTCAGACAACCTTCGTAGTCTGTATCCTCACCGGATTGTTTAATGAGCTTGGGGTTAATTAGAACATGCACCCCTTCTCCCACATCTACAACCATGACTCGCTTTAAAATACCGACCTGCGGTGCTGCCAAGCCTATTCCTTCGGCATGATACATTGTATCGATCATATCGCTGATGAGCAGTTTAGTTCTATCATCAATTTTTTCAACTGTTTTTGCTTTTTTGCGTAAAATATCGTCTTTTTGGTAGTATTTTATTTGACGCAGTGCCATACTGATCACTCTTTCCATTATTAAAAGTTCTATATCAAACTAAGTGGATTAAAGTCAAGGGTTACCGTAATGTCTTCCCGATAAAACTTGTGAATCAGGCTTTCAGACAAACGGTGCCATGCCTCTTTAACATGAATACCCTGATGAATCCGAATCAAAACCTGCCAGCGGTATTTATCGTTAATTCGCTGTATGGGAGCTTCGTAAACACCAAGATCCAAGAGTCCGGAATTCAGTGCTTCATCAGCTGCTGCCTTATCCTTAATCCATTTTAACATATTTTTTGCGTATTGTACCACTTCCTTTTCATTTTGTCCGGTAATTAATACACGTATAATATGTGAAAAAGGAGGATATGTAAATTGACGGCGGATTCCCAATTCTTTTTTGAAAAAACCTGTGTAATCATGATGAGATGCATACTGAATGGCATAGTGTTCAGGCTGATAGGACTGAACAATCACCCGCCCAGGTTTGTTACCCCGCCCTGTTCGCCCAGCCACTTGGGTAATCAGCTGAAAAGTCTTTTCACTGCTGCGGTAATCAGGAAGATTCAAAGATGCATCAGCAGCCAGCACACCTACCAGGGTAACATTGGAAAAGTCCAAGCCTTTTGCTACCATTTGAGTTCCCAATAAAATATCATATTCCTTCCTTTCAAATGCATCCAAAATTCGGTGGTGAGAACCTTTTCTTCTGGTGGTATCGTAATCCATCCTCAGCAAACGGGCAGCTGGAAACAATTGTTGCAGCTCTGCTTCTACTTTTTGGGTGCCCAAGCCAAAGTTCTTGATATGTTTGCTGCCACACTGCGGGCATGTACGGGGATAAGCTTCCTGATAACCGCAATAGTGGCATTTCAGAGCCTGTCCTTTTGAATGATAGGTCAAAGAGACATCGCAATGAGTGCATTTGGTTACATGTCCGCAACTGCGGCATGATACAAACTGAGCATAACCCCGCCGATTTATAAGTAAAATTGACTGTTCATGTTTCTTCAAGGTATGCAGGAGAGCGCGGTATAATTCATTGCTGAACATACTGCGGTTGCCCATTTCCAGCTCACGCCGCATGTCAATGGTCTCAACAGGGGGTAAAGGCTGATCTTCCACACGGTTTTTCATTTCTACCAAGCGGTATTCTCCAAGCTTTGCTTTATGGTAATCCTCCAATGCAGGTGTGGCACTTCCCAAAACCAAAATAGACCGGCTTAATTCGCAGCGTTTTGCTGCCAACTCTCTGGTATGATAACGAGGGCGTACATCCGATTTATAGCTGTCTTCATGAGCTTCATCCAATATGATGAGACCCAGATTTTCAAGAGGAGCAAATACAGCAGATCTGGCTCCTACCACAATTGAGACTTCATTCTGCCTGATTCTTCGCCATTCATCATAACGTTCACCAAGTGAAAGGCGACTGTGCAGGATGGCAACACTTTCACCAAATCGGTCTTTGAACCGGCTTACTGTCTGAGGTGTCAATGATATTTCCGGCACAAGTACTATAACTTGCCTCCCCTGCTGAACTACCTCTTCAGCTGCTTTCATATATACTTCAGTTTTTCCGCTTCCAGTCACTCCGCGTACCAAAACAGTACCTCTGCCTTCCTGTATACACTCTCCTATTACCCGGGAAGCGTGTATCTGTTCTTTATTCAGTACAGGCGGCACAACAGTGCTTTGTGGAGCAAGCCAGGGATTTCGATAGGTTTCTTCTTCTTCCAGTAGTATATAACCTCTTTTTTGCAGAGAGCGGATGCTGGATTGAGAAGCACCGGTCATGTTCAGTAACTCACTTACCGGAACCCTGTCCTCATCCTCCAGTATTCTTAATATGGACGCCATATTGGGGGAACGAGCTTCAACCTGGTGTATCCAATCTTCCAGAGAATCAGTTTCCTGCAAAATAGCTACTCTTTGTGTTTTTTTCTTTATATTCAGCCGCAAACCAGGTGGAATGAAACAGCGTATAGCCTCGATCAGCATACAATGATATTCCGATTTCATCCAGAGTATTAAGGAAATTATGGAAGGATTCAGCACCGGAGCAGGATCCAGCAGTTTTTTAATTGGTCTGATTTTTTCTTCCGGTATGTCGACTTTTTCATCCACGGTAAGGATATAACCCTGCAGACTGCGAGGACCGAAGGGAACCTGTACACGAACTCCTACCTGTGCCAAACCCGCTAATTCATCCGGGATATAATAGTAAAAGAGTTTGTCAAGAGATGGATGAGTCTGATCCACAACTATACCGGCATATTTTTTGCTGCCCAATTGCATCTCCCCTTTTAACCGAAAAAAAGGTACCTTGTACCTTTATTACTGTCTTTGTTTCGACATTCGAAAGCCGATACATTTAATACCTTGCAGCATCTTAACTTTCATAAAATCTTTAATGTCATCCTGAGCATCTGCGAAGAATCTTCCCTGTCCAGATTCCTCGTAAACCAGGAATGACAAGATTTAAGTTTACAGCATACTAATCGCGATGATATGTAACCAAGCCGCTGTTGATCTCGCGAACAGCAATGGAAACCGGCTTATCGGCTGTGCTTTCCACTTGAACCAGAGGATTTGATCCGGAAACCAGCTGTCTTGCTCGTTTCGCTACCTCTATAACCAGCGTATACTTATTTTCTGCTTTATCTGTTAATGAACTTAATGGCGGGTAAATCATTTTTTTATGTTCCTCCCTGTAATTGCATGATCAATTCTGTGTTTCTATCGACTCGACACTTCTCTGCCAATACTATGGCTTCAATTTTTCTAACAGCTTCTTCTACTATGTCATTTACTACTATATAATTGTAGCGCTGGATAAAATTAATTTCTTCAAATGCACTGTTGAATCGTTTTAAAATGATACCCGCATCCTCAGTACCACGTTTTACTATTCGTGTGCGCAACTCTTCCATGCTGGGCGGTACTATAAAGATGAATATCCCTTTATCAAAACGTTCCTTTACCTTTAGAGCACCTTGTATATCAATTTCCAGGATGACATCTCGACCTTCCATCAACTTCTGTTGAACATATTTCCTGGGGGTTCCATAATAATTGCCGTATACTTGTGCATATTCCAGAAAATCGTTCTGCTCTATCATGGTTTCAAATTCTTCCTCCGATTTGAAGAAGTAGTTGACACCATTCTGTTCCATAGGGCGCGGAGCACGGGTGGTTGCTGAAACCGAAAATAATGCTTCAGGGTTGTTTTGCATCCATTTTTTGCAAATGGTGCCTTTGCCCGCTCCTGAAGGACCGGAAATAACAATAAGCAGACCCTTTCTTTTCATGTCCCATATCCTTTCAAGTTTCTTTTGGGATTATTCCTCTGCCGATGATGTATTGGCAGTATCTTTGGAATTAAGACGATGGGCCATTGTTTCAGGCTGTACGGCGGATAAGATTACATGGTCGCTGTCGCTTATTATAACTGCACGGGTTCTGCGCCCATAGGTAGCATCTACTAACACTCCTCTGTCCCTGGCATCTTGTATGACGCGTTTGATAGGTGCGGATTCCGGGCTGACAATGGCAATTATTCGATTGGCTGAAACAATATTACCAAAGCCAATATTCATAAGTCTAATTCCCATACTTCATTTCCCTGCTTTCTCAATCGTTATTCGATATTTTGTATCTGCTCCCGTATTTTCTCGATTTCACTTTTTATTTCCACTACCTGTCCGCTTATAGCAACATCCGATGATTTTGAACCAATGGTGTTGGCTTCTCTGTTCATCTCCTGAACAATAAAATCAAGCTTTCTACCTATAGATCCACCTTTTTCAATGGTTTCCGCAAGCTGTATCAGATGACTTCGAAGACGTATAATCTCTTCTGTTATATTGGACCGGTCTGCAAAATAAGCTACCTCTGTTTGAAACCGTGATTCTTCCAGCTCTGTGTTGTTTAAAAGCTCTTTCAACCTTTGCTCCAGCTTTTTTTGGTACTCCTCTACCACTGCAGGAGAGCTTTCTTCAATGGAATCTACCAGTTGATTGATTATTCGACAACGCTCCATGATATCCTTTGCAAGAAATTCGCCTTCCTTTTTACGCATTTCCAGTACAACTTTCAATGCATCATCCAAGGCTGAAAACAATAGTTCTGCCAGGAATATCTCGTCTTCTTCGGGTTCGGAAACAGTGAAGATGTCATTAATGTCAGCCAATACTGATAACTCCGGTTTGCTTTTTAAATGGAACTTTTCAGCTAATGCCAGATATGCCGTGTAGTAAGCCTCGGCAACCGGTTCGTTCAGTGTAACTGCAATCTGGTCTTGTGATGTATTCTTATAGGTAACAGATACCTCCACCCGCCCCCGGGAAAGTGACTGCCGGATTCGTTTTCTTAATTCTTCTTCCAGGGCATTCATCACTCTTGGCATACGCAGACTGATATCCAGGTACCTATGATTGACAGTCTTCAGTTCGATAGTCAGTTCTCGGCTGTCGTCTTTGGCTTTACCCCTGCCGAATCCTGTCATACTCAGGACCATAGCTTTCATCCTTCCAATTCCTGCTAGAGCTTCGTAATTTGCTCTAGGTTCTTTTTAGTATTATAGCCTGCTTTTGTAGTTCTTTGCAAGTACTTAACTAAAACTTCTATTTTGTATTTTATTACTACAGCAGCCTTTGTTTGCATATCTTATATAACAGCAAATAATATTTGGAGGTAATTTAATGGTATTGACCATCTCTGGAAACTTCATCCTGGATCTGGCCTTCATTCAGGTAATATCCATATTGTATCTGTCTGATGCAGTTCTCCCCCTTGTTAAATGGAAAGAGTCGGATAATATGCTTATAGCAGCTATGAAAGTTCCACCGCCGGCAGCATGGTATGAGAAAGCAGCGGGTTCCAAATTGAAGTTGATGCCTGATGCTGCAAAGCCTTGTATGAGAACCACAGGTTTCAGTATCCAGACAATGTCGCGTTTGGCGGACATCCTGCCAAAATATGGAGTAAAATTCTGTCAGGCAAATGATTTTTTTCATCGCAAATTGGAAACAATTGCTGCCTTACAACTGCAATTCTGCATGGAATATCTGGAGGAAAATCCTTTTTCTTCAACTGACAGCTCCGCTGTTTTGGAGGGAGGAGTCTGGTTTTTGAAAACAAAGAGTTTACTTGATGGGCTTGAAGATTTCCATCCTGATTTGGATAATATTTACCAGAAATTTGCGGACAATCTGGACACCAACCAAAGTGGCACTTTGGATCTGGCTGCTGCTATTCGAGGAATATCAGTTTGGTATAAGCATAATCGCCATAAAAGTGATGATTTGCTCAGTTCCCTGGTACTGGAAGTATTAAATCGCAAAAGTCAATCCGGACTTTTTCATTACGGACCCTTCAGCCCCTCTTCTGTCCCCATGGGACAGCAATTTTTTATTCTGGATGCCTTGTTGCAGGCTTATTCCCATGTTAAATTGGATTATGTATTGGAAGAAGTGTTTGGCATATTCAGCAGCTTGTATAATATAGCCTACAAAGATACCATTCAAATGTTTGCCTTCAAGCAAAGAAGCATAAGCTACACAGCCTTTGAAATCGCTGCATTGTTATCCTGCTTGAATAAAATTGCCATATATTCTTCTGACAATTCCAGACAAAAAGCCATGATCGACCAGATTATCGATACTTTTTTAGAATTCCTCACGCAATCCTATATGGAATTCCATGAAACTGAAGTAAGAAAACTGTTGAAATGGATTAGTCTTTCACATGAATGCAAGATTAAAACAGACACGAAACCAGTCATCCGAACTCTGTTCCCAAAGAGAATTCGTTTGAGCTGTCCGGGACCCGAAATCAGCTGGAATCGCAAAGGTATAACAAACCAGGCTGATATATTTTTCTTATGCTCCACTCTCCTGGATTTTCTGGATGAAGAGTCAGTACACTCATATGATCTCACTGACAGTAGTTTTAAGTTAGTGAATACTTTAGGTATTCTTTTTGATTTACTGGCATAATCCGCGTCTTCGCAAGTCATGAAAATTATTTTACCTGTTTAGCAAGTCCAATAAATCCTCTTCGCTGATGACTGGTATTCCCAAGTTCCTTGCCTTTGCAAGTTTGCTGCCTGCTTCTTCTCCTGCCAGTACGTAGGAGGTTTTTTTGGAAACACTGCCTGATATTTTTCCACCATGGTTTTGTATCAGCTCACTGGCTTGATCACGGGTCATGGTCGGCAAGGTACCTGTTAAGACAAAGGTCTTAGCTTCCAGTCGCTTGTCTTTTTGGGTTTCCAGTGATTTGGATTTCATATTTACGCCAAGTTTCTCGAATTCCTTCAGCAGTTCAAGGGTTTCCGGCTGAGCAAAATATTCCAAAATGCCCTGTACCATGATTTCGCCAAAGTCCGGCAAGGAAATCAAGTCTTCGTATTCAGCTTCACTTAAAGCTTTCATATCTGGAAAGCTTTGAGCAATTACCCTGGCAGACTGTCTGCCTACATTTCGAATACCCAAGCCGGTTATGAGACGGTCAATATCATTCTGCTTTGAGTTCTCAATAGCTCTTAATAGGTTATCGGTGCCTTTTTCCTTGCCTACAACACCCTGTTCAATTAATTCATCACGATAATCAGCTAATTTGTATATATCTGTAAAGCTCTCTAGATAGCCTTCAATCATTAATCTTTCCACCGAGCTGGGTCCCATGCCTTCGATATTCATAGCAGTCTTGGATGCAAAATGGATTAACTTACGAATGGATTGAGCCTGACATCCTGAGTTTGTGCAACGAATATCTGCACCATTTTCTTCCGGGACAGCAGGGGAACCACAGTTAGGGCAGGTATCAGGAATAATAAAAGGCTGGGTTCCCGATGGACGACTCTCAAGCTTTACTTGCAATATCTGAGGGATAATGTCACCGGCTTTTTGAACCACAACTGTATCCCCTATGCGAATATCTTTTGTATTAATATAATCCTGATTGTGCAAAGCAGCTCTGGAAACCGTGGTACCTGCAATGTTAACAGGCTTAAGTATGGCTAGGGGCGTCAGCCTGCCGGTTCGGCCTACCTGTATATGTATATCCTCTACAAGGGTTTCCTTTTGCTCTGGTGCATACTTATATGCTACCGCCCAGCGCGGTACCTTGCTGGTCATTCCCAGCCGCATTCTTTCTTGAAGGTTATCCAGCTTTACTACAGCACCATCAATTCCAAAAGGCAGGCTCCAGCGGGTTTTCTCAATATTTTCAATGGCTTCCCATACTTCATCTGCGTTGGTGCATATTACAAAGTCCGGGCTGATGGGAAAGCCTTGTTCTTTCAGCCAATCCAGGGATACAGAGTGGGAAGCGAAATCCATACCTTCAGAAACCTCCAGATTGAACACAAATATATCTAAATTTCTCTCCTTGACTATACTTGGATCCAACTGTCTCATTGTTCCCGCAGCCAGGTTTCGAGGAGTTTGATATTTTCTTCCACCTGATTCCTCTTGTCTTTGATTAGCCTCATTAAAAGCTTCATAGGACATGTAAATTTCCCCCCTCACCTCCAAATAAGGCAAAGGCGTGGGAATTTCCTTGGGAACAGTTGGTATCATAAGCAGGTTTTCATATACCGATTCACCAACTTCACCATCACCACGGGTAATCCCCTCAGTTAGAACACCATTATGGTACCTGAGTAAAACAGAAAGACCATCCAGCTTCTTTTCAACTACAAATACAGGGTTTTGCAGCTCCTGTTCTATTCGTTGGACAAATGCTTCTACTTCTTGTTTGGAAAAAGCATCCTGAAGGCTGATAACAGGTACATCATGAGTGACCTTTCGCAGCTCCCGCTTGGTGGTTCCACCTACTTTCTGTGTAGGTGAATCCGGGTGTACCAACTCTGGATATTTTCCCTCCAGGCTTCTTAATTCCAGTGAAAGCAAATCGTACTCATGATCTGTAATTTCCGGATCATCAAGATTGTAATAGCGATTATTATGGTATTCTATTAAGCGGCGTAGTTCTTCCACCTGCTTTTTAATTTCATTATTGTCCACGCATTAGCTCCTTTCACAACAATTCACAGCTTTTTTAATGGGGCGAGCTCTGCATTGAAGCTCTGAATACCCCCCTGCTGAAAAGCAACCTTTACCATAAGATCTCTGCCTTCTCCTTCCATGGTTACCACGGTTCCATTCCCAAATCGGCTGTGGTGTACTTTATCTCCCAGTTGAAAACGCTTTGTACTTTTAGCTGAATTATTATTTTTAGCTGAATTATTCATCATAGGACCATGTAAAGCCTTGCCATCCAATCCTACCATAGGTGATGACGCTTTGCCTGAAGTAAAATTATTTACAGGAGTAGAAAATCCCGAAGCACCTTTGTATTGGGATGACTTCCATTTACTATCGCTGCTTCTGCTTCCATATCCAATTATATCTCCAAATCCACCTGTATAGACACTGACGTCCTCAATCAGATCATTGGAAATTTCCTTCAAAAAGCGAGAAGGTGTATTTGAAGATGGGTTCCCATAGAGAATTCTTTGTATTGTATGGGTAATATACAGTCTGGTTTTTGCACGAGTTATACCTACGTAACAAAGGCGTCTTTCCTCTTCAATATCTTCCTCTGATTCCATGGAGCGGGAATGGGGAAACAAACCTTCTTCCAAACCGACTAAAAACACTACAGGAAATTCCAGACCTTTGGCACTATGCAAAGTCATCAGGTTAGCAGTACTTTTCCCCTCTGTACTGTCTTCATTCATCCTGTCAATATCTGATACCAGTGCTATGTTTTCAAGAAATCCCGTTAAGCCGGCTTCCGGGTTGTTATTCTCAAATTCCCGTGCAGCAGAAACAAATTCCATGATATTATCCAGTCTGTTTTCTGCATCTTTGGAATCTTCTCCCTTAAGCACTGCGCAATAGTTCGTCATATGAAGAAAGGTATCCAAAAAATCAGTTAAGCTTTGCTTGTCTTTCTCCTGCTGTAAATCAGATATCAGTCTGCCGAAATCCATCACTTTAGCAGCAGTACGGCCTGTAAGCACCTTGTTTTTATCCAGATCGGCAATGATTTCCAGGACACTGATCCCTGCTAAAGTTGCTGCTTCCTGCAAGTTGGTCAGGGTAACTGCTCCTATTCCCCTCCTTGGAGTATTTATAATACGCTGTAAGCTGACATCGTCATTAGGGTTGTCCAATACTCGCAGGTATGCAATGATGTCTTTTATTTCCTTTCGATCATAGAAGCGCAAACCTCCATAAATATTATAGGGGATCCCATATTTCATCAAGGCTTCTTCTATTGTTCGAGACTGCGCATTCATACGATATAAAACAGCAAATTCTCCATATCTGCCGCCATTATGTACATGCTGCTCTATTGTTCTGCACACGAATTCAGCTTCCTGTTGTTCATTTTTAGTTCTGCAAATGCGGATAGGTTCACCTTTGTCCCTTTGCGTCCACAAGTTTTTTTCCTTCCTGTAGATATTGTGGCTAATAACCTGATTAGCGGCATCCAGTATGTTTTGATAAGAACGGTAATTTTCTTCCAGCTTGATGATGCTTGTATTGGGAAAGTCTTGTTCAAATTCCAGAATGTTTCTAATGTCTGCTCCTCTCCATCGATAAATGGACTGATCGTCATCGCCAACTACACAGATATTACCATAGCTGTCCGATATAAGTTTCACCAGCATATATTGAGCAAAGTTTGTATCTTGATATTCATCTACCAGAATATAATGAAACTTGTTTCGATAATAGTCAAGCACATCGGGATGCAAGTAAAACAGCTCCAAGGTCTTATTTAGCAGATCATCAAAATCCAGGGCATTGTACTTTTTAAGTTTTGTTTCATAGAGCTTGTAAATTTGTGCCAATTTTTCTTCTCGGAATTCGCCCTGCACTTCATCTTCATAATCTTGGGGACTCTTCAATTCATCCTTCAAGTGCCCGATAAGTGTACGTATTTCCTTTGGAGCATACATTTTTTCATTTATGTTTAAATCCTTTAAGCATTCTTTGATTACCGTAAGCTGATCTGTGTCGTCATATATGACAAAGTTTCTTGTATACCCAATTTTGTCTATATCTCTGCGTAAAATACGAACACAGGTAGAATGGAATGTGCTGACCCAAATACCTTGTGCAGCTTCACCTGCTAGGCCAAAAATACGTTCGCGCATCTCACGAGCAGCTTTATTGGTAAAGGTAAGAGCAAGAATCCTGGAGGGGTATACCTCCCGTATACATAGAAGCTCCTCCACTCTTTGCGGCATTTCCTTACTGCCAGAATCCAATGCTTGCTCGTAATCTTCAAGCGCCTGTAAGTCTTCATCTTTCAAGTTGCGTGGAATATATTTGCTTTTATATGCATCTCCAAAACGAAGGATATGAGCTGCCCTGTTGGTTAAGACCGTGGTTTTCCCCGAACCGGCTCCAGCCAATACCAACAAGGGACCTTCAGTGGTTAAAACTGCCTGTCTTTGCATATTGTTAAGATGGCTGTACAGCTCTTCAAATATGCGATCCCTGATTGCATAGTATTCTCTTATGATGTTTGTATTGCTCATTCTATTTTTTCAAATACCTCACTTAGTCTTCAATTTGTCTAAAATAAGATTGTATCCGTCTGCTCCATAAATCAATGATCGATTTACCCTGCTGATGGTGGCTGTACTCGCACCTGTCTTTCCTGCAATTTCCTGATAGGTGTTTTTCTCTCGAAGCATAATGGCAACTTCCAGCCTTTGAGCCAGTGATTTGAGCTCGTTGATGGTGCAGAGATCTTCAAAAAAACGATAGCATTCATCTTGATCCTCCAGTAGAAGAATGGCATCAAAAAGCTTGTCTGTCTGATCATCTTTTAACTTGGATACATATTCCATCTTCATTCCTCCTGCTAACAGAATTGCAAATCAGTAACCCATACTTGTAGCTTGTAGCTCCCATTATGCTGAAATCCAACTGGTACCTTGTAACATCTTCAACTTTCATAAAATTTTCAATGTCATCCTGAGCAATTGAGTCGGATCTTTTCTGTTCAGATTCCTCGTAAACTCGGAATGACAAGTTTTTAAACTCGTGATGTCAAGATTTTAAACTCGGAATGACAACAAGATTTAAGTGTTACAGCATACCAGGAACCCTTCCAGTAAGATTAGCATAAATTACTAAGGTATAATAGAAAGGGGGCTGAACCGATGCGTTACATTGTACAACCCGGAGATTCCATCCTGGAGCTGGCTCAAAGATACCATACCCGTGTGGAAGCTGTTATGTCAGTGAACCATTTAAGTTCTCCAGAACACATTTACCCCGGAATGCTGCTCAGTATACCAATAACAGTGGAATCACCGTTAACAGGAAGAGGATATACAGTACAACCCGGAGAGTCTCTATATGACATAGCTGTAGAACATCAAGTGCCATTAAGAGAGCTGATACTTATAAACCATATTATGATACCTTTTATGGTTTACACCGGGCAGGAGCTTAATCTTCCAGAAAGCATTGATTCCTGACAAATCTATATTAACATATTAAACCGATAAAGTGAAATGAATAGATGAAAAAATGCTGATCCGGCAATATGTTTTTATCCAAGTGGATCAGCACTTTTTAATATATAAGTAAAATCATTTATTATTCCGATGATTTCAAACTTCATCCTCCAGGGATTTTTTTTTGTCTTGTACCTCTTCTTTGCTTTCCTGAGCAATTTCCAATTTTATAACAGAGACCTCATAAGCAACCTTGTCTACTACTTCACCATTGGTATATCTTTTCTGATATTCACGGCTTTGTATACGTCCCCAAAGCTTTATATTGTCTCCAACCTCCAGTGTTTGGCAGAACCTTGCATTCCTCCCCCAGGCGATAACAGGTATATAATCAGATTTGTTATAAGCTCGATTGACAGCAATCAACAAATCCGTTATTTCTCGCTTGAAGGGAGTAGTCCTGTAAATGGGAGCTTTACATACAAATCCATTTAAATAAATCTGATTGGGGTTTTTGACCTCTTCAGTCAGGTTGGCAATATCCCTTACAAAAACCGTTAACAACAGCCGATTGCTTCCATCTATCAGTTTGTTATAGGAACGAAACTGACCGGTTATCACCAGCTCTGCACCTATATTTAAATCCATTTCTGTAATGAGTCGCTCCGATACGATTATGGGTAAGCAATCTACATAATTGCTGAGCCTTGGCACTGAAAGATAAAAGCCGTAAAAACTCTCTCCAAACATCTCGTGGCTGAACTCAATAATGGAATCTACTTTTCCAGCAACCATTACCCAATTGTTATCCGATGTATACTCCGCCATATTCGGTATCGCTCCCTTCACTTTTCCAAAGTAGACAAATCTAAACTATACCTATTCACTGCAAGTATGTTTTATGACCCGTCTGATTCGTTTTCTACAGCTATTTGCCTGCCTGTATGATCCATTTTGTAGTTTTCTTTATATATGAGTTCTGATATGGGGACAATAGAATATCCCTCCACCAGTAGAATATCCAGTATCTGTGGCAAAGCATCAGTAATATATTTGGCATTGTTATGAAACAGGACAATGGAGCCTTTGTCTACTTTTTTTGTTACTCGTTCAACCATTGGTTGAACACCTAGTTCCTTCCAATCAAGGGAATCCACATCCCACTGAATTACATGAAAATCCAATTCTCTGCTGATTAGTATCAGTTGATCATTGTAGTCTCCAAAAGGCGGGCGTAAGAGCCGCACGCTGCTTTCACCTGCAAGGTCTTCGATCTTCTTTTGTGTAGTCAGAATTTCTTTTATTATCTGCTCCCGGCTTAACTTGGACATTTCAGGATGGGTTGTGGAATGATTGGCCACTTCATGACCCCGTCTTGCCATCTCTTCCACATGTTCCGGGTATTTATCCACCCAAAACCCAACTAAGAAGAAAGTGGTTTTTATACCTCTTTCCTCCAGGATATCCATAATGGTAGTTGTGTACTCAGCACCCCAGGCTGCATCAAAAGATATTGCGATTTTCTTTTCATCCGTTTGCACTGAATAGATAGGCAGCTCCTTTTTAACATTGAGAAAAACAGCTGCAGTACCATTTACTTGAGCATTCAACAGGGTTATGGAAAGAAGCAGCAGCATGAGTGTGAATAATAAACGTCTTATTTGAATTTTAGAGAAATAAATTATCTTCACAGTAAACACCTCGTTATTAATGTATTGTCATAAAATAATAGATATGACAATAAACAAGGATGTAAAAAAAGAAACCCCTGACAGGGTCCCTGGATATTAAATTGTATCTTCATGTCGTTCAACAGTTTCTAATTGTGATTTTGATATACATTTATCACTTCGTTGTCCATGAGGACCATGGCAACTGCTTTTCCTTTGTCATTTCTTTTTTCAATGGGGAGACTGTCCAAATCAAGAATTGTTACAGTACCATCCTTTTGTATCAGTATGATCTCATAGGGCTCCTTGCTGTAATATGCCTTAATAAGAGAGCGGCCATTGGAACCATTGCGGGCAAAGGTGATAGTTTTAACCCCAACCCCGCCGCGACCTTGTCTCCCATAATCAACAACAAGGGTTCTCTTGGCAAAGCCGCGATTGGTAACAACAACCAGCTCACCTTCGTCATCTATCTCCCGAGCAAACACAACATGGTCATTCTTCTTCAGCTGTATGGCTTTAACGCCTATGGTCGCCCTGCCTGTGGGATTGACCTCGCTGCTCTTGAAGCGGATGCTCATACCTTTTTCAGTAGCAAGCAGTATGTCTCTATTACCATGGGATAATTCGACAGCTATTACCAAATCATCCTTTTTTAGGCGGCAGGCTTGGATTTTAGTGACTCTGGAATCATATTCCCTTAACTGGGTGCGCTTTATCATGCCCTCTTGGGTATAAAACTGAATATAAGGCTCTGCTTCCTTTAGAATATCGAAATTATCTACACAGATTACCCCAACAATACGTTCAGTCTTTTCAAAGCCTGGAAGTATACTTGTCAGCTGTACTCCCTTGTCCCGCCATTTACCTTCAGGAATGTCTTTACAGGTAATACCATAGCAATTGCCTGAATCTGTAAAAAATAGAACTCGATGATTGGTAACAGACTCCTCCAAAAACTCAATATAGTCAGTATCACGAGAGGTTCCCGCTTCTGCATCATGGTTTGAACGTTGATATGATATCAAAGGAACACGTTTTATGTCTTGATTGCGAGTCAAGCTTATAATGACATCCTCTATTTGAATCAAGTCTTCTGTTTTGATTTCCGCTACAGAGCTGTCTTTAACAATAACAGTGCGACGAGGATCGGCATGCAGTTTTTTTATCTCCAGCAGCTCCGTCTTAATTACCTTTAACAATTTAACATCCGAAGAAAGTATGGCTTTCAGCTGTATAATCAGTTTTTGAACCTGGGCGTATTCCTTCTCCAAATTGATTACTTCCAGGTTGGTGAGCTTTTGCAGACGCATGTCTAAGATGGCCTGAGCTTGAATTTCAGTCAGGCTGAACTCCTCCATCAGTCTGATTCGTGCTTCTCTGGTATTTTTCGAGGAACGAATTAAAGCAATAACACGGTCGATGTTTCGTACTGCAATAATCAGGCCTTCTAAAACATGCTCCCTGGCTTTAGCCCTGTCCAGTTCATACTGGGTTCTTTTAGTAACCACATCTATTTGGTGCTTTATATAATATTCCAAAATAGCCTTCAACCCCAGCTGACGAGGG
>ENA-UOOM01000502-UOOM01000502.1-fermentation-metagenome-genome-assembly--contig:-NODE-502-length-44216-cov-47.539662_pt1 | contig 44216 bp, 40 predicted proteins | sample MGYA00245781_ERZ724031 | MGnify/ENA primary metagenome ERZ724031 (study PRJEB28704, sample SAMN03018317) | fermentation metagenome | biome: anthropogenic terrestrial biome; feature: soil; material... | reverse complement strand
AGAAAAACTATGTCAAACTTATTGCGGGTGTTGCACTTCTAAGTTGAACTTAGGCGGACCAGGGCGCAAATTTTTTCCAAAAAAGCGGCATCAACCATATCGAACGTATCGGGATAATCACTGTCGATATCGAGAACAGCAATTATTTCACCCTCACGCATGACAGGTACAACGATCTCGGAACGGGAAAGGGAGCTACAAGCTATATGCCCCGGAAACAGGGCGACATCGGGCACAATGAGGGTGCGTCCTTCTTTCCATGCTGTACCACATACACCCTTGCCGAAAGCAATGGTTGTGCAGGCTATGGGGCCCTGAAATGGGCCAAGCACCAGATGGCGATCAGATACCCTGTAAAAACCTACCCAGTAAAAGCCAAACACCTCTTTCAGGGCCGCAGAGATATTTGCCATGTTGGCAATAAGATCGGATTCACCCTCTGTGAGCGCCTGCAGCTGAGGAAGGAGCAGAGTGTATTTCTCTTCTTTGGGAGCACCGTGTGGAATATGTAACTCTTCTGACATGACTTTATAATGTGTTTGAAAAAAAGAAATGTTGAGTGTTTAAAAAATCGCGCTGTCCTCACGGACAACGCGACCTTACTAATTAAATTTCTATTAGTTTTATGAAAAAATTAAAAAAATTAAACTGCACAACGTATTGCAATGGTGCAATAGTCTATCGTGCTTGTTCCTGTGCTTCGCGTACCATCTTGGCGTTAGGGAAAATAAATACCTCAACGCGGCGGTTTTGTTCCCTGCCTGATACGGTGCTGTTGTCGGCAACTGGCTGTGTGGAGCCAAAACCCTGCGACATCATACGAGATCCGGAAACACCTTTAGACATTAAATAGTTGTAAACCGACTCGGCGCGGCGCTGTGAAAGCGGATTGTTGATGGCATCGCTACCGGTGCTGTCGGTATGACCATAGATCTTTACATCTGTATCGGGGTTGTTCTGAAGTGAAGTGGCAAACTTATCGAGTGACGCACGGGAAGCGGTGTTGAGTGTGCTTGAGTTGGTAGCGAAAAGAATTCCTGACTCAAATGTGACCTTGATGGCCTCTCCTTCGTTCACCTTCTCTACCTGTGCACCTTCTATCCTCTCCAGTTCGGCGGCCTGTTTATCCATCTTGTTGCCGATTATTGCACCAGCAGAACCTCCGACAACTGCGCCTATACCGGCGCCCCATGCGGCTCCGCGGCCTCCTCCGGCAATGGCTCCAATACCTGCACCTACTGCAGCTCCAGCTCCGGCTCCAATCCCTGTACCTTTAACAGTATTACTGGCTCCACAGCCCGATAATACCAAAGCTCCGCCCAACAGGGCGACAGCAAATAAATTTGAAAAAAACTTCATAGTTAGTTTATGTATTAATGAATTATTAATATGAAATAAAAATATTTATGTCCTTTTTGTCTTTTCGTTTATTCTGTTTATTTCATATTGTATATACTTACTTTTTAAAATAAACTTTTCCGACATTAATCAAACAGATTCAGAGTATCACAGTATGCCAACTCGCCGGCGACTATTGCTTCTATCTGCTCATCGGTATAGTCTCTGATATTATCCTTACGGACATTTTCAAAAATGTACTCCAGCAGCTCGTCTTCATCGATCTCAATTTCAGAGTCTTCATCATCCTCGTTGAGGAATCCCTTCTCTTCATAAAACTCGTAAATAAGATCTACAATGTAATTGATCTCATCATCGGAGAACTCGTTTTTCATCTCTTCCGGAAGAAATTCACGGATGAACTTCAATGAATCGTCCTCGTCATACTCAAGTACTTTGTTTTCCTCGCTCATAATAGTCTTTTTTTTAATAAAGATACTTACTTTAATGTTGAACAAAGATAGAAAAAATAAGTTCACACGTTAGACAACTGAACCACTTTTTTCACTACAATGTTGTTTTTCTCTACATAGTGTGATGCATACGGCTTTTTTAATGTTATGTACATGAAATATGAGTCCTCTCCGAAAACCTCAAACCCAATTTTATTGGTTTTCAACTTATTGAAAATCAATGATCATCTTGTGAAATTTTCAAGAAAAAAGACTTATCGGAGGAGACTCAAATATTAAAAGGTGAAGTGATGGATTGATTGAGGGGGAGGATTAAGCATGAAGGAAATGCAGTAAAAAAGCCCGTAAAAGGTGAGTCTTACGGGCTTTTAGTATCTAAGAGAATTATATTAGCTATCAGCGGCGATAGTTGCGCTTGGCATTCTGTTTTGCCTGTTCGCGCGCCATTTTCTCCTGCTGTTTCTGTGCTTCAGCAAGGCGTGCCATAAATCCCGATTTCTTTTTCGGTTTCTTTTTGTTCTCTTCCAGCTGCGCAAGAATCTTATCTTCGTCGATCACCTGTTTCATGATGGTGGTGATGATAATGGTGATAAGAGTGGAGAGAAAATAGTAGTAGTTGAGTCCTGCAGGATAAGAGTTGAGGAAGAAAAACATGAATATGGACATGAATATAGGCATATACTTCATTCCCTGCATGGACTGCTGCCCGGTATCGGACATGGCCATATTGTATTTGGTGTATATAACGTTTACTACGGTCATAAGGAGACAGAAAATACTGATATGGTTGCCAAGGAAACGTGTTATTAAGGGTATATTACCGCTCCAGGAGATAATGGAGTCATATGTGGATAGGTCATCGGCCCAAAGAAATGCCTGCTGACGAAGTTCAATGGCTGATGGGAAGAAGAAGAAAAGAGCAAGCAGAACAGGCATCTGAATGAGCATAGGAAGACAGCCGCTCATAGGGCTAACCCCTACTCTGCTGTATAGCTCCATGGTTGCCTGCTGACGCTTCATCATCATGTCTTGTTCGTTGCCGGGGTATTTCTTTTCTATCTCATGTATCTGTGGTCGGAGCACCCGCATCTTTGCAGATGACATGAACGACTTGTATGTGAGGGGCAGTGTAACTGCTTTTACCATTAAGGTGAGGATAAGTATTATAAGCCCCATACCCCAATTGAGTGAAAGGAAAAAGTTGAATACGGGTATCACAAACCATTTGTTGACCCAGCTCAACCAGCGATAGCCGAGATATACTACCTCCTCAAGCTGAAGCTTGTCGGCACTGTTTACCACATCCTTGTCGTACTCTTTAAGAGTGTTATAGTGTGCAGGCCCGAAATAGTAGTTGAAGCCTGCAGTTATAAGATCGCTGTCGGTACTCACCACGCAGGGTACCCATGTTTCTGCTTTGTAATCTTTTGTGTAATTAGGGCTATTGCTGAGCATTTCAGAAGTGAGGATGGTGTTGCTGAAAGGTTGCTTGCCTATGATTATGGCAGAAAAATACTGATCCTTGAAAGCAAACCACTTAAGCGGCTCGGAGAGCTCCCTGCGGTCGTTCTTGTTCTCACTCATCTTCTGTACATCCTGTTTGTCGTATTTATAGTGGATGCGTGTGAAACGGTTCTCAAATAGGCGACCTTTCTCCTGCTGTCGTATTTTTTGCTCCCAGTTGATTCTGAAGTTGGTAAGACTTTCAGGATGAAGGCCGGTTTTCATTCCTGCTACACGTATATCGAAATCCATCATGTACTCGCCGGCAGGAAGAGTATAAACAAAATCGATATATTGCTGCGGCGTCTGCTGCAGGCGCATTGTGACAGAACGACCGTCTGCGCTGCGTATGGGGGTAAAGAGCACATCCTCGGTAGAGAGGCGTACACTGTTCCGGTTGAAAAGGTCGAGATTGAAACGTGCTTCATCACCTTCAAACAGATAGAGGCTGTCTTCTGTATATTGAAGGAAATCTTTCAGCTGTAAGGAATAGATGGAACCGCCACGGGGGTTAAGCAGCAATCGTATGTGTTCGTTCTCCAGCATAACTGGTTGCTCATCGGCCTGCGATGAGATTGAGGAAGACGAGAGTGAACCGGCTGTGAGTAGTGAATCGGCTGTGATGGCTTCGTCCCGGGCAATGGATGACGTATCAGTCAAAGCGGGTTGAACTGATGATGTGGCTGAGGCAGCGCTGAAAAAGTCTCCAACGTTGCTGCCCTGGTCCAGGGAAGAGGAGCCGGAGTCTATTTCTGCTGATTTTTTTTCTGCCTCAAGTCTGGCACGCTGTGCCTCCACCAGGGCAGTGGAATCTCGCATGCTCCTTTGTTTTTCCAACTGCTCCCTGCTCGGCCTGTTGTATATGGAAAAGGCTATTATGATGCCGGTAATCAGAAGTAATCCTATAACTGTATTTTTATCCATTTTTTGTGCAACTGCCGCGTAGTAGCGACAATAAATCTCTCTTTTTATTAAGGGTTTATTTCTTCTTTTCGTCCCTGTATGCCGCCGCGGCCTGCATAAAGCTGAGGAACAGCGGGTTGGGCGAGACAACAGTACTATTATACTCAGGATGGAACTGCGTACCAAGGTACCACCGCAAGGCGGGAACCTCTACTACCTCCACCAGGCCGGTATCGGGGTTGACACCGGTACATTTCATTCCTGCCACTTCCAACTGATTCTTATATTCATTGTTAAGCTCGTAACGGTGGCGGTGGCGCTCACTCACTTTCGACTTGCCATAGGCCTTATAAGCCAGCGAGCCTTTCTTCAGCACACAGTCGTAAGCTCCCAGTCGCATCGAGGCTCCCATGTTGGTGATGTGCTTCTGCTCTTCCATGAGGTCTATGATATTGTGCTCGGCCTTAGGATCCATCTCTGTGGAGTTGGCACCTGGCATATTCATCACCGCGCGGGCATATTCTATCACCATGCACTGCATGCCAAGGCAGATACCAAAGGTGGGTATATTGTTCTCACGCGCATAACGCAGAGAAATGAACTTACCCTCGATACCTCGCTGTCCGAACCCGGGGGCAATAATTATGCCATCGGCATCGCGGAGAGTCTCTTCAACATTCTCATCGGTTATCTTCTCTGAGTGGCAGATATCGAATTTCAACCTTCTGTCGTTATAGATGGCTGCCTGAGAAATTGATTCGTTGATGGACTTATAGGCATCGGGCAGCTCGGCATATTTACCTACCAGCTTTATGCATACATCATGCTTCGCGTTTTTCTGCTTCTGAAGAAAAGCAGCCCAGTTTTCCATTGCAGAATCTCCTCCAAGCGGCATGTTCATCTTGCGGAGAACAACCTCGTCCATACCCTGCTTCTGCATCATGAGGGGGACCTCATAGATGGTGGAGACATCTACCGACTGGATAACGGCACCTTGCTCTACGTTACAGAAGAGTGCAACCTTATCGAGAATATCCTTGTTCAGGCGGCGTTCGGTACGAAGCACAAGCATATCGGGCTGTATACCGACCGACTGCAGCTCTTTAACTGAGTGTTGTGTAGGTTTGGTTTTAACCTCTCCGGCAGCAGTGATATATGGCACATAGGTCAGGTGGAGGCAAAAACAATTCCTTCCAAGCTCCCATCGCAGCTGACGCACAGCCTCGAGGAACGGTGTGGACTCTATATCGCCCACGGTACCGCCAATTTCTGTGATTACAAAATCGGATTTGCTCTTTACACCAAGTAGTTTTATGTTCCGCTTTATCTCGTCGGTGATGTGGGGAATGACCTGTACGGTTTTTCCCAGGTAGTCGCCCCTCCGCTCTTTCATTATCACATTCTGATAGATGCGCCCGGTGGTGATGTTGTTGTCCCTGGTTGTCTGTATATTAAGAAAACGTTCGTAATGACCAAGGTCGAGGTCGGCCTCGTGCCCATCGATAGTCACAAAGCATTCACCATGCTCATAGGGATTGAGTGTTCCCGGATCTACATTGATATAGGGATCGAACTTCTGAATGGTCACCTTATATCCCCTTGCCTGTAACAGCTTACCCAGCGATGATGCAATGATTCCTTTTCCCAGTGAAGAAACTACACCACCTGTAACAAAAATGTATTTTGTATCAGCCACGATTGTGAAATATTTTAATCTTTGATTTTTTTCAAAGATGCAAAGGTACAAAAAAATTAGAGATTATATAGCAACAAGGCTCATGTTTTCACAGCGATTAATCCTCCCGGGAAATGCCTGAACAATGGAGTAGTTGTGTGTTGACATGATTACAGCGGTACCGCGGCTAGAGATCTCCTGCAGAAGAGCAATGATCTGACTGCCGGTCTCAGGGTCGAGGTTACCCGTGGGCTCATCGGCCAGGATAAGAGCCGGCGAATTAAGGAGCGCACGCGCAATAACCACACGCTGTTGCTCACCTCCCGACAACTCGTGCGGCATCTTGTAAGCCTTGTTTTGCATACCCACCTGCACCAGCACTTCGTTGACACGGTCTCTTATCTCCTGCCGGTTTTTCCAGCCTGTGGCACGAAGCACAAACTCAAGGTTTTTCTCTACCGTTCGGTCGATAAGCAGTTGAAAATCCTGAAAGACTATTCCAATCCTTCTTCTGAGAAAGGGGATGAGCCTGCGTTTGATAGTTGCAAGCTCATAGTCGAACACCCGGGCACTACCCGACTCGATGGGCAGCTCGGCGTACATGCTCTTCATGAGCGTGCTTTTCCCTGATCCCACCTTACCTATTATGTAAAGAAAATCGCCACGGTTCAACGTGAGATTTATATCGCGGAGAATAACATTCTCCCCCCTGTTAAGCTGTACGTTTGAATAATTTACTAACTGTTCCTGTACCATTAATTTTTTACTGAACCTTTGCATGAATCGATAGGGCTGTAATAATAACACATGCTAAAGTTGAATTATTTGATGAATTGTATCGTAAACGGATATTTCCAGTAGTCGCCATTGTTTGCCTTGACGCTGGCCAGGATCACAAAAACGACGTAAAGAATACCGATGACGACTGCTAAAGGTATTCCAATGAGGGTAATGCATAACACCAAAGCATAGATAACGTAGCTGATCATGAAATTGACCACATTCTTGCCATGGAGATCTACTTTAGCATTCTCCTCTTTGTTGGTAACCCACATGACTACGGGGACGATGAAGCCGGCAAGGGGTACGATAAGCCCCGATAGCTGTGACAGATGCATGAGCATAAGGTAGGTATTCTCCGTAAGGCCGAACAAGGGCCTTCTGCCTGCCTTGCTGAAGACGTTGCCTTCGCTCTTAAGTACTTTTTCTTTTTCACGCTGGTACTCCTCTTCGGTAATACTTCCTTTTTCACGTAATTCGTCGAGAATTTTCAGATCTTCGTACTTCATAGGTTTGATTTTTTTGATTTGTTTTTTTGATTGACTGCCGTTCGTGCCGGCTTTCACTAATCAAGAAGAAGTCTGTCAATAGTCTCTACCATCCGATTAAACTCTTCTTCTTCAAAAAGTCGCGTGAGCATCACAATTTTTCCTTCCCTGTTGATTATAATATTACGGGTTATACCTGCTTCTTTCTCGGCATACAACCCGAATATGTCGGCATTGGGGTCAAGGCCGATAGGATATGTTACCCTGGTGGCTTCAATAAGCTCTTTTATCTTTTCGGCAGGCTCATCACGATCAATACCGTAGAGAGCGAAACCCGGGTTAGCTTTATGACGCTGCCATATACGCGACTCAATATATGGCATCTCCTTGCGGCATACACCACACCAGCTGGCGGTGAACTGCAACATCACCACCTTCCCGCGCAACGAGGAGAGTGTAACGCTGCTGCCATCTGGCAGCTTCATTTCAAAATCGGGAGCCTGGTCTCCCACTTTCACAAGATATTGCCGGTCGGTACCGGCCACTGGCAGCACTGCTCTGTTTGTTGTATCGCCGGCAATAATATTTGTATCGCCTGATCTCTTTTCTGTGGATCTGCCGCACGATGCAAGAAGGGTGAGTGCGAGCAGGCTGAATAGTATCTGTTTAAACATGCTGTAATTTTTAAAATTTGTACCCATCCTAAATCACATAGAGGGTTGTTGATATTATTTTCGCTATCGGTGATACTTCCATTTTTAAGATCATATAAACTCTATGAGCTGAATCTACTGATATAACCTCCAGTAAGCAGGTGACGGGTGCAACCCATATCAGGAGGTTTTTTGTTGAATCAACTGATATGACCGCCGATGATGCTACCCCTTAAGATCATATATGCTTAAAGGGTTAAATCAACTACAAAGATATGTTTTTTCTCTTTCTTTTCCTTATCCTCAGTAAAATAATTGCTACTGCCATAGCTACCAGAGAACCAAGTATATCTGCAATCCAGTCTCCCCACTCAGCGCTTCGCGATGTAAATATATATTTCTGCATAAGTTCGATTGTGCCACCGTAAATCACCGGTAAAATAAATCCCCAGAAAACCCAGCGTAAAACAAGAGGGTTGCCGTTGCACATTTTGTAATAATCGTAGAGAGAGACAGCCGATAGCAGGAAAAACATCCCGAAGTGGGCAAACTTATCCCATTGAATACCATGCGGCATATCGGGGATGCTGCCGGGACCCAGAATGCAGGTCGCGATGAAAATAACAAGGCCGACCAGAGACGGGATTATTGTGTATCGGAGCAAGGTGCGCATCAATTTATAATTTTAACATTAGCCACAAAGATAATATCAATCACATAATTTAGCACAATTAAGGTCGCGAAAATTTGAACAACTTGCATATTTGTTGCTTTTGACAATGAATTTTCAGATGTGTTATGATAACAGCAATGGTATTGCCTGTGCCAGACTTGTCTTCTATTTCAATCACTTGACGGAAATATTATCGCAATGGTTTTATCGAAGCCGGCTTGCTGTATGCTTGTTGAATGGATAAAGCGAAAGTTGAATAAATATATTTTTTTTTGAGAATAACGCCTGTTCCTTTAGCCTATTTATAAACATATAACGAAAAGAAGAATATATTCTCGCAAAAAATTTGTTCCTTTGCTACAAAATCATAGGAAGATAACATATTAACAGGTATCATTATAAATATGAGAAAAAGTATTCTTTTTGTGCTGCTTGCTCTTACAGTGATGCACACTTCAGCACAAAATCAGGCAGATGATAAAAACCGGCGCTACTTCGATATCAACAAAAACATTGATATTTTCAATTCTGTGCTGCGGGAGCTGGACATGTTCTACGTTGACAGCATTGAGGTTGACAAACTGATACAGGGCACTATAGTGAATATGCTTGCCAGGCTTGATCCATATACCGAGTACTATCCTGAAGAGAGCATGGGGGACCTGAAGTTTCTTACCACGGGAGAATATGCCGGTATAGGTGCCATTATATCATATAACAACGGACAAGTGGTTATCAATGAACCCTACGAAGGGCTCCCGGCAGATAAAGCGGGACTTAAAGCGGGCGATGCTATCCTGGAGATTGATGGTGATGATATGCGCAAAGCCAATGTAAAAGAGGTGAGCGAAAGGTTAAAAGGCACACCCGGAACTACCTTGAAGCTGAAGATCAAGCGCCCGGGTGAGAAGAGTGAACGAACATTGACCATCTTTCGCGAAAAGATTGAGATGGATCCTGTTACTTACGCAGGAGTGATGAATGACAGTATAGGGTACTTTCATTTCGGCAGCTTCACAACTAAAAGTTCAGAACGTGTAAAGGAGACAGTTACCGATCTGAAGAACAAGGGGGCCAAATCGCTTATCATGGATCTCCGCGGAAACGGGGGTGGCATACTTGATGAGGCAGTGAACGTGGTAAACCTGTTTGTGCCGAAAGGTGAAGAGATTGTAGCGACGAAAGGCAAAGTGAAACAATGGGACAGAGTATATTATACACAGAATCAGTCGCTGGATGAGATTATACCCATTGTGGTGCTTATAGACACGGGATCGGCTTCAGCATCGGAGATTGTGGCAGGGGGATTACAAGACCTGGACAGAGCTGTTGTAGTGGGTAATCGTTCTTTTGGAAAAGGGCTGGTGCAGACCCCGCGAGACCTTCCCTATGGCGGAAACATTAAAATCACCACATCGAAGTATTACATACCAAGCGGACGATGCATTCAGGCTCTGGATTACTCGCACCGTAACCCGGATGGCAGTGTGGCAAGGGTGCCCGATTCACTGACTAACGTGTTTAAGACAAGGAGCGGCCGCCACGTGCGTGACGGGGGCGGTATAACGCCCGACATTACTCTACCTCAGGAGTCGGGGGGGACCATTGCCTATTACCTGATGACACAGAACATTATTTTCGACTATGTAACAGAATGGGTTCAGAAAAACAAGGAGATTGCTCCACCCGCACAGTTTAGAATATCTGATACGGACTATGAGTCGTTTAAACAGTTCGTGAAGTCCAGGAATTTCGAGTACGATAAGATAAGTGAACAGTCGCTGAAACAACTGAAGAGTGTGATGGAGTTCGAAGGTTATCTGAATGTAGCGTCTGATGAGTTCAAGGCGCTGGAGGCTAAGTTGCACCCTAACCTGGACAACGACCTGGAGCTTTTTAAGGGTGATATAAAATCGATGATCGAATCGGAAATAGTGCAGCGTTATTACTATAAGAAGGGGGTACTTCTCCACCAGCTTTCAAGAGATAAGGTGTTCGAAAAAGCTGTGGAGGTGCTGAAGGACCGGGATATGTACCAGTCGGCGCTTAAGCCTTTGCCCGCTAATGTACCTCCTGCAAAAGAGATAAAGGAGAAGCTGAAAAATCAATACTCTTAAAGCTTAGATTGAGGTATTCCATGCTCCGCCTTTGAGCTTTCAGATTGTCGAGTATCTCCTGTTCGGTTTCTTTATTGAGTTATGCCATATTCTACCTTTAAGTATCTTATAATTTGATATTTAAAATGTTTACACTGATGTTTGTTGTACGCCTGTTAATGGCGACCATTGCCGGGGGTGCTGTAGGCCTGGAACGGGAGACGAGCAATAAAAGCGCAGGCCTAAGGACAAACACACTTGTGGCAGTGGGTGCATGTATTTATGTGCTTATTGCCGGTCGGGTGATTGAGGGTTCGGATGGCGATCCAACGCGTATAGTGGGACAAATAGTGACCGGAATAGGATTTCTTGGTGCCGGGGTAATCCTGCATAGGGGCACGAATGTGCGGGGGCTGACCACTGCCGCTACAGTCTGGTGCAGCGCTGCACTGGGCTGCCTTGCCGGGTTCGGGATGTACTGGGAGCTGGCGGTCTCCACGGCAATGGTGATTTTGATAAATCTCTCTTTTAAAAAGATGGACAAGTGGTTTATAAAGGATCGCAAAGAGAAGAAGCAGGGCGGTAATGAGGACTTTGAGTAAACAATGGCCGTTACCTGAATTCAGGGTTACTCTACATTTGCGATGATAATTCCGGTACATACCGCTTGTGAAGCACAGTAGTCACTGAGCGTTTTAGTGTCTATAACTACTTTTTTTTGTGCCGAGGAGGCATGAATAAAGGTAAGTCTCTCTTCTTCCTGATAGGCGAAGCCCGTGTGGGTTACATCAAGGCCGTTTATAGAGGTAGTAAAAGCTATAACCGACATATGGGGGATTAATGGTGCCGTGATGGCGATATTTGCTTTTGGAAGATAATTGAATCCCCCCCTGTCACTGATATCTTTTTCTATTGCCGCCATCTCTGTGAGCATAGTGTCATTGGACTTCAACTGACGGTATGACTCACGGTTTGAGGTCATGAAATTGATGGTTTTCTCCAAGCGTACACCACCCAGCTCCGCGGAGATATTCTTAAGTATTCCCTTTGTTTCGTTGTGGTATAACCAGTCTGTTGTGTAATGCAAACGCGAGGGATACCCCTCCACTTTTCCCTCTCTGTAACGAATACGCTGCAACTCGTTAAGGAATGTATCGAAAGCGGGGTATCCGGAACGGACGGCACGGGTTAGCGCAATAACTGTCTCAACATAGGTGGTGCAGTCGAATAGGCGCAGATTGGCCACCAGTACCTCTTCATCGTTTATTTCCAATGTATGGGCAGCATAAGGTTTATCGAGAAAGAAAGCAGCTGTCTTTTCCAGCAACTTACCGGTAGGCTGTGTCTGCCAGGGAGCGATATATGAGATGTATTCATGAAATATTTTCACATCCTCAGGTGTATAAAAGGCCTTCGGCTGTGCTGAGACTGCTCCGGCAGACAAAATTATTGCGAGGGTTATACAGATCGTCTTCATTGATTACCGGCTTGTCATTTCGTCACCATTTTGTTACCATTTATTCATTTTCTTTATTCGCTTTTCGTCCTCCTTGCGCCACTTTTCATTCTGTTTCCTGATTTTTTTATCCCTTTTTTCCCACTCCTTCATTTCTTTCTTCTCCTGTTTGTAGATCTCCTTGTTCCGTTTTTCAATCTGCTTATTTATCTTTTTCACCTCCTTGTGAGAAACAGGACCGTATATTACCACTCCGTTGTCGAAAATAACACCGCTACGCCGGGCGATAACCGGATCGCGATGTCGTCCATAGTCGTAGAAGATATTTCTCCAGTAGCGGTTTTTATCTCTCATCATGTTTTTCATCCGGTGAAAACCGGCAGAACCGGGCTTTATGCCGTAACTCTGTGCCAATACACCCCATCCGTTACCTTGCGGATAGCGGTGATAATGACTTACGATATCCCTTACCGGTACTCCTAAAAAGCTACTGAACTCAAGTCCCAGCAACACGTTGCCCCAGTTGTTCCCGAAGCTGCCGTAAAGCTCTATCAGAGTGTTACGGGGCACACCATAGTGATACTCATAAAGTGCAACTATCTGGTTGTTGCTATATGAGTTGGAGTAGCTTCTTATATCTACTGCAAACTGCCTGAAGTCTGCCTGTGCCATCAGAGTTACAGATATCATCATTATAGCTAAAGCAGTTATTATCTTTTTCATAATTCTAAGTTTTAGGATTTCTTTTTCTTCTTTTATTACTGCTTTGATGGTTTCTTCTGGAAAAAGTTTAAAAAAGGGTTGAGCCAAGTTAGCAAAACAGGCGGAATTATTATAGTGGTTTACCGGCTTTGGCAAGCAGAAAAGCATCCATTATGGTTATCGCTGCCATGGCTTCAACAATGGGGACGGCACGTGGCAATACACATGGATCGTGCCTTCCGCGGGCTTTGATAATGGTGTCGTGCCCATGAATATCAACTGTCTCCTGCTCTCTCAGGATAGTGGATACCGGTTTGAAGGCGACACGAAAGTAGATATCTTGCCCGTTGGAGATACCCGCCTGGATGCCACCCGAGTGGTTGGTACGGGTATTTATTTTGCCGTTGTCGTTGAAGAATACATCATTCACTTCGGAACCGCGACGGGAAACATTGAACCCGGTGCCATATTCGAATCCCTTGACAGCGTTAATGCTTAGCATTGCCGATCCGAGCATGGCATGAAGCTTACCGAAAACCGGTTCGCCCAAGCCGGCAGGTGTACCTCTGACTACGCAGGTGATTATACCACCTATGGTATCGCCCTGGTTTCGTACCTCCTGAATGAGCCTGATCATCTCTTCAGCTTTTGACTGATCGGGACAACGCATCATATTATCTTCAACACGAGTGAGGTCGTATTTGGTATAGTCGTTCTCAAGAGCGATATCTCCCACCTGTGAGGAATAAGCAATAATACCGATATCATACTGCCTGAGCCAGAGCCTGGCTACGGCACCAGCAACGATGCGGGCGACAGTCTCCCGGGCTGAGGAACGACCTCCGCCACGGTAGTCGCGAATACCATATTTCTGCTGGTAGGTAAAATCGGCGTGCGACGGGCGAAAAGCATCTTTAATATTATCGTAGTCTGACGACTGCTGGTTTTCGTTACGCACGATGAACCCGATGGGTGCCCCTGTGGTTATGTTGTTGAATACTCCTGAAAGAAATTCAACCCTGTCGGGCTCCTTGCGGGGAGTGGTTATACGCGACTGTCCCGGCCGCCTTCTGTCGAGCTCTGACTGTATAAAATCCATATCCAGCTCCAGTCCCGGCGGACAACCGTCTATCACACCTCCTACGGCGGGACCGTGCGATTCGCCAAACGATGTTAACCTGTATATTGTTCCGAATGTGTTCATATCATTATTTTTTATGATGTATGTAACTAATCATAATTACTCAACCACCTCTACGCTTTCACGCTCCTGTTCCAGCCCTGTCTCCTGCCCCTGCCCTTTTTCACGTTCATTCTCGTGCTTATGCCCGGGATCTTTCTCCCATACCTGCCCCTGCTCACGCGTTTTCTCCCTCTCCTTATCCCGGTTTTGCTTCTCTCTCAGGGAGGAAAGAATGGTTTCGCCGAATCCCCCCAAGCTCTGTATTGAGTTCATGATTGAGGCGTTGGCCATGTCGTTGTGATAATCTTCAACAGACGCCGACTGCACCGGGTAGAGCAGTATGAAGTTGCAGTTCTTGAAATTCTTGTTGATATAATCGGGAATATTCCGCATGGTATAATCGTACGATACCTTCCGCAAGCGACTCATAACTATTACCAGCCCTTCATCCTTTCCAACCTCACTGGTGAGACTCAGAAAATTGCGCCAATCGCTGAACTCACTAAAGTCGGCATTAATAGGATGCACCTTGTGTACATATCTTAGAATTTCAAGTATATCGCTGTTGCCATAGAATGTGAATCTGGCACCCGAGTTACGCCCCAAATTCCATATCTTTGATAGCCAGAGAGGGAAACCAATCTCCTTGTCGGCGTCAGGCGGAATTATTACCAGCCGTCTTCTGACAGTGGAAAGGGGCTGTAGAGCTTTATAAACAAAAAGGGTGGACTGACACTTGTTGAGTACACCTTCGACAAGGTTACCCAGGAAAGACTTAGATATCTCCTGTTCCTGATGAAGGCCCATCACAATATCGGTTATGGCGTATTTTTTAACCACGCCCAGAATTCCGTTAAGGATGTTCATATCGTAACGGCGCAGGGGCTGAATCACCGTTTCGGCTCCTGCGCCAAGCTTTACAGCCTCCTCCAGCAGCTTGTGTGATTCTTTCTCGACATGAAGGGTGGTCTCGGAACTTTTAATAATGTTAAGGGCATAGAGGTTCCGAGTGTTGGTTTTCGATTTGAGCACAAGGCTCAGATCGATAAGATCTTTGAGAGTGTCTTTGTTGGCGACCGGGATAAGTATCCTCTCCTCGCGGTTGGCCTCATTCTCATTTTCCATCCCTTCGGAGAAGCTTACTTCCACCGCACCCTTCTGTGCACGGAACGAAGCTACGGTACAGGTGACCAGGATCATGACAATGGTTCCGTTGAGGATACTATCATCGAGCAGTCCCACACGATGCCCGACCATTACAGCCGCAAGAGTGGCGGCTGCCTGTGCGTTGCTGAGGCCAAAGATGAGCATTCTCTCGGCATTGGAATAGCCAAATAATTTCTGTGTAATAAGCGCTGCCAGGTATTTAGCCAGCATTGCTACTGCAGTCATTATGACAGCCACTTTAACGGTCTCCCACCCCGAGACGAAAGCGTGGTAGTCGATAAGCATACCTACGCTGATAAGAAAGATGGGGATAAAGATGGCGTTACCCACAAAATCTATCCTGTTCATCAGAGAGGAGACGTTTGGCACAAGCCTGTTCATGGAAAGCCCGGCAAGAAAAGCGCCTATAATAGCCTCGATTCCCGCCAGTTCGGCGAGGAAACCTCCCATGAATATTATGGTCATGACGAAGATAAACTGAGAAGTGCTATCCTGAAACTTCTTGAAGAACAACCTTCCTATAAAAGGAAAAAGGAAGATGACAATCAGCACGAAAACCGTCATTGATATTGTCATCTTTGTCCAAAATGCAGGTGTCACCTCTCCGCGGTTCATAGCAACAATAACAGCCAGCACTAATAGCGCAAGGGTATCGGTAATCATCGTACCCCCTATGGCGACAGTTACAGCCCTGTTCTTGCCTGCTCCAAGTTTACTTATAATGGGGTATGCCACAAGCGTGTGGGAGGCGAACATACTTGCCAGGAGAATGGCAGAGATGAGCTGCATATTAAGCAGATAGATGCCTGCAAAAGTTCCTATGAGCATTGGGATGGAGAAGGTTAGTAATCCGAACACAAGGCTCTTTGAGCTGTTTTTCCTAAACTCTGCTGCATCAATCTCGATGCCTGCTAGGAACATGATATAGAGCAGTCCGGCATTACCCAGCATTATCATGTTGCTGTCACGCAGCATAAGTCCTATTCCATAAGGACCGATTACAGCACCGGCAATAATGAGCCCTATAAGCGAAGGTATCCTGATCTTGTTGAAAAGTATGGGTGCGAACAGTACTATGACGAACAAAATAAGAAACTGAACCGTAGGGTTGGCTATAGGCAATGAAATATTGAGTGCAGATAACATTGAGAACTATACATATTTGTCCCGTTTCCGGACTGTGAAATCGGGAATGATTAATTTCGCAGTATAACAGACTGCGTTTAAAAACGGTTTTCAGCAGTTGCCGCAACCGCCAGAGCTGCAGTTGCCGTCGTCTTCACCACAACTGCCAGAGCCGCAGTTACCGTCGTCTTCACCGCAACCGCAACCGCAACCGCCGCAGCCTCCCGAGAAAAGAGCCGCGATCTCTTCGGCAGAGGCTTCGCGAACATTTCTCACCATGCCGTCGAAATGCATGGTCTCTCCAGCAAGCGGGTGATTGAAATCCATAACCACAGCATCGTCACCAATGGATACCACAGAGCCCATAAGCCTGTTGCCTGATGAATCCATCATCGGTACCGAATTGCCTTCGAAGATTACCTCATCATCTATCTTGCCGTTTATCTCGAAGATGTTTTTGGACAGCTCAACCACTTTAGCATCGTCATAGTCTCCATATGCCTCTTCAGGCCTCAGCTTAAAGGAGAATGAATCACCCTCGGAAAGGCCTTCAATACCGCGTTCGAATGCTTCGAGCATTGAGTTGGTCCCGAAGATGAATTCAAGAGGCTGCTCAACGGTAGCCTGTTCCATCAGTTCACGCTCATCTCCATCACCCACATTCAGATCGTAGGTGAGGGTAACGTATTTATTTTCTGAAATTTTCATTTAAATATTTTTTGAATTGTAATTAAAATTAATGCTTCGTTAAAACTTCATTTATAATACTGACAGTCAACGATTTATGTCAGATCCTCAAGGAGTGTCATACTCTATTGATATTCAGTGAATTATAAGAACTATTTAAAAAAAATACCGAAGTATTGTAAAATACTATCTGGTAACAACTGTAAGTTTTTTGATGTTTATAGCGTGAGCGCATTTTTTAAATTATTAAGAGCTCTTTCGAGGACCTTCCTTGATGTGCCTACATTGAGACGCATAAAACCCTCCCCTCCCGGGCCGAAAATGGATCCGTCGTTTAGCGCCAGCTGTGCTTTGTCAACAAAAAGCTTAACCAGCTCATGTTGTGGTAGCTGCAGTGAGCGGCAGTCGAGCCACACTAAAAATGAAGCTTCCGGCTTTATAACTTTTATCTGTGGAATAAATTCACTTAAATAACTGATTACGAAATTGACATTACCCTGCACATATCTGATCATCTGATCGAGCCAGTCCTCGCACTCATCATATGCTACACGGGTAGCAGTATAGGCAAACAGAGTTCCCTGATGCAGCTCACGCGGTTGGAGATAGGCAAGGTATCTCTGGCGTATCGTCTTGTTGGTAATTACAGCGAAGGAGCTTACTATGCCTGCTATGTTGAATGTTTTGCTGGGTGCCATCAATGTGATGCTATTGTCTGCAGCCATGTCTGAAACGGTGGCGAAGGGGGTGTGACGATATCCGGGTAGTGCCATATCGGAATGTATCTCGTCTGAAACAACCAGTATATTGTTGCTGTAACATAACTCAGAAAGCTCATAGAGCTCATCGGGTGTCCACACTCTGCCGCCCGGGTTATGGGGATTGCACAGGATAAACATCTTACAGCTGTTTTCTGAAACAATCTTCCGGAGCCCGTCGAAATCCATCCTATAACCGCCATCGTCAAGTATAAGGGGGTTATTAACCACCTCTCTTTCAAGCGCCTGCGTCACCAGTCGGAAGGGATGATATACAGGCGGTTGTATAATAATCTTATCTCCCTTAGAAGTGAATTCATCGATGGCGAAGGCAAAACCTTTTACCACTCCGGGTATGAAGTTGATATCTTCTTCCGCGACCCTCCAGTCATGGCGTCTTGACAGCCAACTGACAATGGATGCTGTATAGGCATCGGAAGGGAGGGTATAACCAAAGATGCCATGCTCAACCCTCTTTATAAGTGCATTTGTTATTGCCGGGGGCGACCTGAAGTCCATATCGGCTACCCATAACGGTATAAGATCGTCGCGACCGAAAATGGCCTTCATCTTTTCAAGCTTAACACTGTCGGTGCTGCTTCTGTCAATAACCTCATCAAAATTATATTGCATGTGACTCTGATTGAACTATAGTGTGTATGAGTGCTAGAAAACACTCTCAATATGTTTATTATTCCTAGCTTTTTTACCTCCGAAATTGAGCGACTCCACTTTCATACCTATCAAGAACTGATGAGATATAATCTTTGTATCCAGCAAATTGACATTAGTCCGGCAGTAATCTCCAAGATAGCCTGTACGCAGGGTTATGTTACCCATTGGGATATCAACAGTGAAGTAGTTCCGAAGCGACCAGCGGTTATGGAATGAGCCTAGATGGACGGTTCCCTTGTTGTTGCCAAGAGTGAATATTTCGTAATATGAGTGCCCGTACTCGGGAGAAAAAAATATGCCCAGGAAGGGTGTGGAAAGTTGCCAGCGAAAAGTGATGTTTTGCCAGTTGTACACAGCCATAGCTGAGAGGTTAAGGTTTAGGGATGTTTTAAGGGAACCGGGATTGTTGGTATTCCTTTCGTTGTAGATGCCTCCAAGCGATGCCTCCCCTCCCCCGCCGCCATAGAGAAGGAAACGTGATGATCGGGCAACAGGATAATAACCGCTTAAAATGTAATCGAGATTGCCGTAGTACTCAGAAGCTGAAGCTGTTGGGTTTTTGGTGATTGCTACCTGTATGCTGAACTGTTGCTGAAGAAGCATGCTTCCATTGAAATGGCGCGTTGCTCTGATGCGGTCGTGCAAAAGTGTCATACTTAAACCGTTGTATGTGAGAGGAGACAGGTAAGTATCGTCAAGAAAAGTCTTTCCAACGCCAAAAAGGGTAGATTCATTTACCGTTTTGAGCGGTGTAAAAGTGCTATTATCCTGAGAAAACAGCGCACAGAAATAAAAAAAACATAGGCTTACCAGTAGCGGTACTATTTTCATTGGATAGCATATTTAAAACCGGATAATATATTACACTCCGGATTCAGTTTCTACTCTGTTAGTCGAACAACTTCATCTGTCCCGTGATTTCATCGATAAGATCGATATTTGAGATATCGCTGTCGCCGTTCTCGTCATCAATCTCGACCTTCATAGATACCTGTCGCTCATTTTCGGACTCTGGAAAACGTAAAGGTTCAAGCTCTTCCACACTCTCAACCTCGAAGTTGGAGATGCGTTTACCTTTTGCCCTGTAACTTTTGACCCCGATAAACTCATCGACATCTATCTCTATGGGCTCACGGAAATCGTCGTTACCGCCAAAGATAGCTTTTACCCGCGGATAAACAACATCTGTGAGTAAAAATAATTTCGATTCTGGGTTTTCTCCTAGAAAATTGAGCGGTTTTTCAGATGCTTCGAAGGTGAAACGCTTGAGGTAAGCATATCCCTGATCGGCATCGAACAGTGCCGCAGACCACACTTTGCCCTCATCGAACTTCTCAATATGATAAAGGTTGGACGGGAAATGATTGCTGAGATCAAAATTGCAGATATGGAAATCGCCATTCTTTTCAATTACCAGTATCATGTCATCGCCCTGAAACTCGCCAAGAAACTTGCCGCTGCCCTCGTAGTTGAGCCTGAACACATCGGGGTCGTACCATACTTCACGACCTCCCAGGGTTGAGACGCCCTTGTGTTTCAACTGAATGCGGTGAACCTCGGCCTTGGTGAGGATATTCCCCATTGCCTGTTTTCCCTTGATATCTATTTCACTGAAATCTTTCTCAAACTGCAGGATACGCAAACGCGGCTTTGGTTTAAGGGTTACCTTGATTGTTTCGGCCTCACCATTGGGGTTTACACTGAAATAGGCGATGCGGGATCCAGCTTTTCCTTTAGTAAGATCGTACTCCTTGTCGCGCGTAACGCCGGTAATTGCAAAACGTTTGATGTAATGAGGTGATATTTTCCCATCACGGTAAACAACGTTGTAGATAGTGCGTTTATCGTTCTTCTTGAAAACTCCCGCATAGAGGATGCCTTTACCTACGAACATCTTTTCGCTTACTTTTACCACCTTATATTTTCCATCCTTGAAGAAGACAATGATATCATCGATATCGGAACAGTTGCAAATAAATTCATCTTTCTTCATTCCGGTGCCGATGAATCCCTCTTCGCGGTTAATATAGAGTTTCTCGTTGGCTACAGCTACCTTCACAGCCTCGATACTTTCGAAACTGCGAATAACGGTCTTTCGGGGATAGTTTTTGCCGTAGCGTTCCTTGAGTCTGAGATACCAGGAGATTGTATAATCGACCAGTTTATCGAGGTTATGGTTTATCTCATCGATATCATCAAGCAGTTTTGCTATCAACTCATCGGCCTTGTCGGAATTGAATCTCAGGATACGTGCCATCTTGATCTCCATGAGCCTGAGGATATCATCACGGTTGATCTCGCGGATGAATGAAGACTTGTACGGCTCAAGCCGATTATCTACATGCATTACCGCGGCATCCATATTTTTGGCATTCTCAAATTCCTTATCCTTGTAGATACGCTCTTCGATAAATATTTTCTCTAACGAAGAGAACAGAAGTGCTTCTTGCTTTTCGTTTTTATCAATCTCAAGTTCCAGGCGAAGCAGTTCTTTTGTCCTGTCGACAGATGCCCGCAGGACATCGCTTACAGTGAGAAAATGAGGTTTATCGTCGCTGATAACGCAGCAGTTGGGAGAGATACTTATCTCACAGTCGGTGAAAGCGTAAAGTGCGTCAATGGTTTTGTCGGAAGAGACACCGGGTGCGAGCTGAACATGTATCTCAACATTTTCAGCTGTGATATCATCTACCTTCCTGATCTTTATTTTCCCTTTATCGTTGGCCTTTAGGATGGAGTCTACCAGAGCGGCAGTATTCTTTCCATAAGGTATATCTTTTATGACAAGGGTTCTGTTGTCTAACTTTGTGATGGTTGTCCTGACCTTAACCGATCCGCCTCGTTCACCGTCGTTATATCTCTCCACATCGATGAATCCGCCTGTCTGAAAATCGGGATAGAGCTTAAACTCTTCGCCGCGGAGGTATGAAACAGCAGCGCTGCACAGTTCGTTGAAGTTGTGAGGCAAAATTTTTGAAGAGAGGCCCACTGCAATACCTTCGGCTCCCTGTGCTAACAGCAGCGGAAATTTTGCAGGCAGTGTTACAGGCTCCTTGTTACGGCCATCGTATGAGGTTTTCCACTCTGTGGTCTTGGGATTGAACAGTACCTCCAGAGCAAACTTAGTCAGCCTTGCCTCGATATAACGAGGTGCAGCAGCACCGTCGCCGGTGAGGATGTTTCCCCAGTTTCCCTGACAATCAACTAACAGCTCTTTCTGTCCAATCTGTACCAGGGCATCACCTATTGAAGCATCGCCGTGCGGGTGGAACTGCATGGTGTTTCCGATGATGTTGGCCACCTTATTGTATCGCCCGTCGTCCATCCGTTTCATAGAATGAAGAATGCGCCGCTGAACAGGCTTAAGACCATCGGAAATATGAGGTACAGCCCTCTCCAGAATTACGTATGAAGCGTAGTCGAGAAACCAGTTCTGATACATCTTCGAAAGGTTGAGCGTACTCTCGTCGCCCAACCTCACAGGTACTTTGGAGCCGGATGGGGTTTTGGAAGAGAAAGTGATCTCCTCCACATCATCATACTCGTTGTTGTCAGTAATATCGTTGTTGTCAGGTAATTTAGGAGACATATATCAATTTAATAAACGAAATTTCAAGTGGCAGGCTTGGTTGCCGGCAATCGAAAAACCGTTCTTATTATGGCCTTGTTTTTGTTTGAAAAATTGCTCAAAGATATAGAATTTAGGGATAATTTCAAAATAGAAAAAAACAGGAATTGTTGATGTGGCATTAATTTCGTATCATCAGCCAACTCCTGTTTCAGGATATTTATTATGAAGATATTTCTGTCTTTTTCAGAAGGTCCAATCCTTTGATGTTGCTTCTTTACGGGGTTCTACAGGCACGGTGGTTTTGGTTTTGACAGGTGCGGTAGTGGTATTTTGCACTCCGGAGCCTTTGTAGTATTGCATCACATTTGGCATAATCATCTCAATGTTTGCAATGCGCTTACTGTCTGTTGGGTGAGTGCTAAGGAACTCGGGAACATTTGCACCCCCTGAACTTTGTGCCATTCTTGTCCAGAAAGGTACTGCGATCTGTGGGTTATAGCCTGCCATAGCCATGATAATTAGCCCTATCTCATCAGCTTCATACTCCTGCTTGCGGGCGTAGGGCATCATAACGCCAAACTGAGCACCAAGCCCGAATACTGTGTTGCCTAGTTGTTTGGTGGCCTGCGAGTTACCAAGAAGTCCACCGGCAATACTGCCTCCGTAATGCAGAGCCACTTGTTGACTGAGCCTCTCGTTGGAATGACGGGCAAGCACATGTGCTATCTCGTGCCCTATAACCACTGCCAGTGCATCTTCTGTCTGAGTTACAGGCAGCAGGCCGGTAAAAATAACCACTTTACCACCGGGCATAGCAAAAGCATTTACGCTATTATCCTTGACAAGGTTAAATTCCCAAGAAAAATTCTCAAGTTCAGATTTATAACCTTTATTGGTATAGAATGTCTCTACTGCGCTGGCTATACGACTGCCAATGCGCGTTACCATCTTGGCTTCGTCGCTGCCCCTCTCCACGGGAGCAGTACGCATAAAATCCTGATACTGCTGCAAGCTTAAAGCAATAACTTCCTGATTTGATACCAGTTGCAATTGTCTTCTACCAGTAAATGGAACGCTGCTGCACGATGCGAGTAATAGCATCATTAAAAACAGAGCAAATGAGAATTTTGCTACTCTGTATGAATTAACTTTTTCCATAGTTGTTGCTTATAATATGATTTTTCCCTGTTGAATACATTTTTAAACCTCAATCAGTGAACAAAAGTATAAAAAAAACTGAAATAATTAATCAGATGACTGCTACTTAATTAAACAGTTTTCATCAAAAGATGTTTGCTGTTTCGATCTCTTCATAGCTTACCGCTGCCACCTATTAAACATTTTTCCTCAAAAGAGGTTTAATTTTCCGACAGTTTTCAAATGAAAATTTGGAAAAGGTAGAATTGAAAAAAGGTAACTTATAATCCCGTATTATAAGTTACCTTGAAAAAATAGCGTATTGTCAGTGAACACTATTTTCTTAGTCTGTTAAGTGAGCGGATTAGGGTTTCATCAGCACCTATCTTGCGAATGGCAAGGATAGTGAAGATAATTGCTATGACAGGCATGATGATACCCACTCCTATTTTTTGAAACTGTAAGCTCTCGAAGGGATACAGTTTAAAGATGATAAAACCGGAATAGAGGTAAAAACCTACCATCATTACAATATTGAAGATGGATATGCGTATTTGCAAAATTCTGTGCCTGTAGAGGAAGACAGTTATCAGTGCCAGCACCGCGCTGATAGTACCAATAGCGAACAGGCCCCAGGTAGAGTCGTTGATTTCGCCGTTAACGTAGATTCCCATCGCTTCAAATACAACGCTGTCACCATTATACATAAAAATGGCAAGAGGTGTAACAGTAGCGACAAGCATGGCGGCAGAAGCCAGAAGTAAAAAAACCGTTTGTATCCGTTGCAGCATATTATCCGAACATTTCTTTTTCCTTAGCAGGGTTGCGATAATAGATCTCGTTTTCATTCCACTCCTCAATGGCAAGCAGTGAGGGTTTTGGAAGCTTTTCATAGAAACGCGAAATCTCTATCTGCTCATGATTTTCAAATACTTCTTCCAGATTATCGGTATATGAAGCAAATTCCTGCAGTTTTGCATCAAGGTCCTGCTTCATCTCAATAGAGAGCTGATTAGCCCTCTTACTGATGATCATAACCATTTCATATACGTTTCCTACGGTTTCAGCGAGTTTCATCACATCGCGGGTTTCCGTATTTGAGCTTGCAGCAATTTTTCTATAGTCCATTATTATTATGTATATTAATTGTTTTCTGTTGACGTGAGTGCCTGTGAACAGGGAGTGGTGGCCTGAAGAAGGATACTCACATGAATATCATGTTGTGGGCAGCACTTCAATCTTTTTTTGAGCTTCGCGGTAATACTCTTCCGCCTCTTTGGTGTACTTCCCTTCCGGGAATGTGTTTGTATAGTTGAAAAACTCATCAACAACCATACGGTAACGTTCAGGCTGCGTTTTAAGTGTACTGCGCTGAGCATACTCGTAACGGGCCCTAAGGATGGTGATCTGATACTCCTCCAGATATTTTGAATAGGGGTAGATCTTCATTGCCTCGCGTGCAGTAATAACTGCAGACTCGTAATTATTACCCATATAGTTGCCGAGATTCAGGTATAGCCTGGCCGACATAAGCTCTTTATAGGCCAGCTTCTCCTGAAGCTCGAACAGATAGCCCTTTGCCTGTTCGGAACGTTCAGTCTGTGGATAACGTTCAATATATTTTTGAAACTCAGCAATAGCCGTATATGTTTTTGTCTGATCCAAACGGGCATCAGGCGAATCGAGATACATGCCATAGGCTGAGTAAAACATGGCAGGCTCGGCATAAGTACCGTTGGGATAAGTAGTGTAATAGGTTGTAAACACCTGCGTAGATGAAATATAATCTCTTGAATTATAATGGCTCTGAGCCAACAGATACAATGACTCCTCGGCCTCTGACGTACCTTTCATGAAGGCTACAAGCTCTTCAAGTAGTGTGATTGACCGACTGTATTTACCCTCTTCGAAGTATTTTTTCGCATAAGTGTACTTCAGGTTTCTGTCGGTACTTTTCAAAATTTTATTGTACTCATTGCAGGAACTCAGCACCAAGGCAAGCAGTAAAAAATATACAGATTTTATTCTCATCTCGTTACAAGTCGGTTTTAGACCGCAAATTTACTGAATCTTTCTCATTAATAGGCAAGGGATGACCGATTTTATTCAATTTTAGGAATTGGATGCAACAAAATTCAATATGCTTTCGACATATTTACGGTCGTTAGATAGTCTTGGCACCTTATTCTGGCCTCCTGCTCTCTCTCTTTGTTTCATCCAGCTGTAGAAAGCGCCTTTTTCAACCGGCCTTACTACTGGGAGGCCTAATGAAAGATTATAGGAGCGCTTGGCTTCATAATCGGAATTGAGCTTTTTAAGGCTTTCATCCAGCACTTCCACAAACATGCCCATATCAGAAGGATAGGTATCAAACTCTACAATCCATTCGTGTGCGCCGTTACTGTTATCGCCAAAATAGACCGGTGCGGCTGTATATTCGGTGATTTTTGCACCTGTTTGACGGCATGCCTCGCCTACAGCCCTGTCGGCATTATCTACAATAAGCTCTTCACCGAAAGCATTTATAAACTGTGTTGTGCGACCGGTCAACCTGAACAGGTGGGGTGCGGTAGAGGTAAACTGAATGGTATCACCTAACTTGTATCGCCACAAGCCGCCACTGGTACTTATCACCATTGCATACTGCTTACCGGTTTCCACACCGCTAAGGGGTACTATTTCGGGATTTTCCTTGTTCCACTCACCAGCTGGTATAAATTCGTAATAGACCTCATTGTCGAGTAAAAGAAGTAGATCGCCTGAGCCAGGCGAATACTGAACGCCGAAGAATCCTTCCGAAGCATTATAGGTCTCCCAGTAGTTCATTGTTCCCGAAGGGATGATCTTTTCGTACTGTTCCCGGAAAGGGGGAAAGCTAACACCCCCATGAAAAAACACTTCAAGATTCGGCCATATGGTGGTAATGGAGAGTCCTGTCTCATCTACAATTTTTTTCAGGAGTACCAGCATCCATGAAGGTACTCCAACCAAAGCACGTATGTCGGTATGAATAGCATAATCTGCAAGCTTTTGCAGTTTCTCCTCCCAGTCGGGCAGAAGTGCAATTTTCTCTGGAGTCCTTCTCCTTTTCACTGCCCGGGGCAGATTCTTCATCAGTATTGCCGAAATATCTCCGGTATAAATACCTTCGCCAATATGGTTCACTTGTCGGCTACCACCCATAACCAGCGTTTTACCCAAGATAAAAGCCGTATCGGGGTGATGTGCCGAATATGATCCAAGCATGTGGTAGCCGGCACGGTAGTTCCCATTGAACAGCGATTCGCGTGTGACAGGGATATACTTGCTTTTGTCCTCGGTTGTTCCTGACGACATGGCGAACCATTTTACCGGGGTATCCCATAGTACATTTTCCTTTTTGTCAACAATGATCATCCTGAGATAGTCGCGTAACTCCTCATATGATATAAGCGGGACCCTAGCACGAAAATCCTCATCGTTGAATACTTCATTAAAGTTTTTTTCATGCCCGTAGAGGGTATTCCTGCCGTGTTCGAGTAAATATTCGAGAGTTCTTTGTTGGGTACCGAAGGGATCCTCAATAAATTTCTCCACCGGTTTGTAATAGGATGTAAGTATAGACCTTGCTATTTTTCGAATCATTCCTTTCCTGTCTATTGTTTTGCAAAGGTAGACAGGAGTTCCGGAATACAAAAAAATAAAATCACAAATAATGAAAAAAATTATCCTATATGGCTTATTTTACGAAGCCGGTCTTCGTCAATTATCTTTATTTTACGTCCATCAATAGCTATTATGCGTTCATTTACGAAGTTGGAGAGTGTCCTTATGGCGTTAGATGTTGTCATATTGGAGAGATTTGCCAGATCTTCACGGGCAAGGTAAATATTGATGGTGGCACCATCTTCCTCCAGTCCGTAACTCTCTTTAAGGAAAATCAGGGACTCTGCAAGCCGTCCGCGTACATGCTTCTGTGTGAGGTTTACTACCCTCTGATCAGCAATACCCAGATCAACAGACAACATTTGAATGAAAAACATTGCAAGATTGCCGTTCTTGCGGAGAAACTTCTCAATCAGTTCCATAGGAATCATGCAGACTGTGCAAGCTTCGAAAGCCGAAGCGGCAGTGACGTATGGCTCACGGGCGAAATAGGCCCTGTAACCGAAATATTGCACTGGCCCTATTATTCTGATTATCTGACTTCTGCCACCTACTCCACTCCTAAAGATCTTAACCTTGCCCGAAAAAAGGCACATCAGAAATTTGGGTATTTCATCCTCGATATATATGAGATCATTTTTTTGGAACTGTAGGACCCGGGCATTGCTGCGCAACTGTTCACGCTCAACGTCAGAAAGTATCCTCCAAATGTCGGGCAGTGTAGAGGATAAATTTATCACATCTTTCTTCTTTCCCTGCATTAATGTTATAAAACTATGTTCTAGAACACAAATGTAAAAGTTTTTTTGCAATTAATAACAAAAAAAACAATATTTTTTTCTTTTACAGTTTTAAATATAAAGTTCATTCTGAAATAAATTGTGTTAAATAGTTTTATCACCCGGTCATTTTTTTCAGTAAAACAAAAAATCATGTAAATTTGTATGCGTATCTATCAAATATCTTTTATTAATAGTTATAGCTACATAGTCTGCCCGGATCATATTGTACCCGAGAAATTTCTAACTTTCGTGCATGCAAAAAAAAAATATCATAATTATTTTTTTTCTTTTTAGCTCAATGTTCAATGCTTTGGCAAATGATTACGATTTGCCAGAGGATACAATACTGAGCAGGGCAATGAGTGCTGCCGAAAAATACAATTATCTGGTTGACAGCTACTCGGCTGAGGTTTATACGAGAACGTATGTACAGACTGTGAAAAAAAACATGCTATATAAACATACACGCCTGATTCCCAATTTTGTTTTGCACGACCCCTACAACGATGAAGCTCTGATTGAAACTATAAGCGATTTCAGATATGAATTTCCTAACAACTACATGCGTGATATTCGACATGTTACAGGAACACTCATTGGAAGAAAGGATATTGATATGATACCTTTTGAGCTTCTGAACATTAATATTTATGGTGAGACCACCAACGATGAGAGCTTCTTTATGCCTATAAGGACAAGCACATCGAAATATTACAGGTATAACATATACAGTACATTTAATGAGAACAATAAAACCTACTACATTATTCAATTCAATCCTATCTACGAAAATCCAAAATTGCTGAAGGGATCGTTTACCGTTGAGAAAGGTACATGGCGAGTTATTTTCTTCAGAGGAGAGGGATTGGGTATATTCTCCGATTTCTCATTTGAGATAACAATGGGAGATGAGTGGGTAACAAACTACCTTCCGGTGAGCTTCACTATATACCAGACTTCATCATACCTTGGCAATGTGCTAGCAAGCAGGCATCTGGCAAAGATCGACTACAAGGAGATAGAGCTTCGTCAACACACAGAGCCAGGGAAATCGCTCAACATCAGCGATATATATATGGTGCGCCTAGATTCGGTGCCGGTAAGAAGCGACTCTCTCTTTTGGAATGAAAAAAGGCCCATCCCTTTGCAGGCAATGGAGAGAGACGTGATTGCCGAGTATAACCGGAGGCAGAAGGAGAAAGAGGAGCGAAAGGCAAATGGAGAATTGGATGGAAACCGCAATATTGCCCAGCAGGTAGCACAACGTATGGTGATGAATTCAAATTACAAGTACATGTCAACCGGTATAGGATACTCGGGATTACTAAACCCGCTGATGCTTGGATATACAACAAACGATGGTATTACCTATCGCCAGAAGCTCTCGTTCAACATAGATCTGAAAAAGAGCCGTTCAGTTAATATAAATGCATTTGCAGGGTATATGATCAGACGCAGGGAGTTTTTTACGGACCTGACAACTACTCTGAACTACGAACCTTATCACTTGGGAAGCACAACCATTTCTATAGGAAACGGGAATCCCACATACAGTTCATTGTTTGTGGAACAGATTCAGGATAGCCTGAAAAACCACGGACTAGCTTTTGAAGATATATCCATGAACTATTACAGGGATTATTACCTGAAAATATTCAACACCCTGGAGGTGACTAACGGACTGCTTTTACAGACGGGAATTGATTATCACATACGTAAAAATAAAAACAGCCGCGCTGTGCTTCGATCTACTAACGAGGAGAGCGAGCATATTGAGAATCTGTTCGTTAACAGAAAGTCATTTGCCCCGTTTATACGTATCAGCTGGACCCCGCAGCAATATTACAGGTATGAGGGGAGGCAGAAGATATATGTTCGCTCCGATTATCCGACCTTTAAACTTGAGTTTTCAAGAAGTATAAAGGATTTTCTGGGTAGCACATCTCAATATAACCGCATTGAACTGGATATAAGCCATAATATTCCATTCGGGCTGATGAGTTCACTACAGTATCATATTGGTGCAGGACGATTTGTTAACCAAAAAACTGAGTACTTTCTCGATTTTGTCTATTTTTCCAAAAGCAACTTCCCCGAGAACTGGGACGATGGACTGGGCGGGGGCTTTAATTTGCTTAGCAGGGACCTGTACAACGCGTCTGATACTTATATTCAGGCACATGCAATGTTAGAGACACCTTTTCTGATACTTAAGAATATTCACTTCATATCTGACTTCGCCGACAAGGAAAGGGTGTACTTTAGTCAGCTTTACACACCGCAAATAAAATCATACAGCGAGCTGGGGTATGGTATAGGAAACAGATTCTTCAATGCCGGGTTGTTTGTAGCGTTCCACAAGACAGGGTTTAAAGAGGCTGGTGTACGTGCTGCATTTGAGTTTTAATAGTTTAATTTTTTAGTCCCCTCCGATAACTCTTTTCTACTGAAAATTTTCCAAAATTATCATTGATTTTCAGCGAGTTGAAAACTATTAAAAACGGATTTGGGGATTTTCGGAGCAGACTCATTTTTGCATTTGCCAATTCAATGAGCTAACACCGGCTAATATAGCATACGCTGTTTTTTCATTCTCTTTTAGTATCTTCCTGAAAATTTAGTATTTGTTCATTTAGTAGCATCTACCCTTTAAATGAGTGAGTTCTTCACAAAAATCTCTTTTTTCCCGATCGGAACAAAACATATATTGATCTTTAATATATTATAAGTAATCTTTGTTAATTCTCAGAGGTTTCAAAGAAGGTTCATGCAAATATGGCTAAATATATGTATGGCATACTGATGACTTAGTGGGTTGTTGTTGCACGGGAAGAGCAGGTACTGCAGTAGTATGCGGTACTAAAGTGGTGATAAGTTTTCCCGATCTTCTTAATTGACAATGGCAGTATTGTAGTAGGATGCTGTGTTAAAAAGAATCCCCGGATATGGTCAACATATTTTACTCTTTGTTTAGAGTTGAAGAAGGTGAGAGGTGAAGTAAGAGGTACGTATTGATTAATGAGGAAAGTTAGTTGTGAGAAATGAACAATGCAGAATAGTTGTGATTAGTTGTGAAATGAGAGATTCGTAATGCCGAAAAGTTAAAAATAAAATCAGTATCTTTGCAGAAAACTAACGTCAGATGATCTGTTTTCCTAACGCGAAAATCAACCTTGGCCTTCATATTGTCTCCCGCAGGCAGGACGGATACCACAATCTCGAAACCGTTTTTTATCCTGTTGCCTTAAAGGATGCATTAGAGATTATACCCACACCTGTTGGTGTGAGTACTAAGCTCAGCCGGAAATTCAGATTTTTCCAGACTGGCATCCCTGTCACTGGTAACGAAGAGGACAACCTTGTAATAAAGGCTTTTAAGCTGGTTTCTGCCGGGAGGGAGATACCCGGTACTGATATCTACCTGCTAAAAAAGATCCCTCTCGGAGCAGGATTGGGAGGAGGATCGTCGGATGCTGCTTTCATGTTACGACTGCTGAACGACAGCTATGAGCTGGGCTACTCGGGCAATGACCTTTTGCGCTTCGCTGAAATGCTTGGTGCCGATTGTCCCTTTTTTATACTCAACACCCCAATGTTTGCCACTGGCACGGGTAATATTCTGGAGCCGGTAGCACTCGATTTAAGTAATTACAGGGTTTTGTTAGTGAAACCGGATATTGAGGTTTCCACAAAAGAGGCTTTTGATATGATTACCCCCAGGCAACCGGAGGTATCGCTTAAAGAAATTGTAAAAAGGCCAGTTTCAGATTGGAAGGAGTGGATGAAAAATGATTTTGAGGCAGCTATTTTCAAAAAATATCCCGAAATTTGTAAAATCAAACAACAACTGTACGATCTGGGTGCAGTATATGCTGCCATGAGCGGATCGGGTTCATCGGTCTTCGGCCTTTTCCTTTCGAAGCCGGAGCCGGGAGACATGTTTGAAAACTGTTTTGTATGGAACGATCAGGACTTGTAATTGATCTCTTTTCAAAAATTATGAAACAAAAAAAGAGAGAAAAAAACAACAGTGACGGGAGTGAAAAGAATCAAAAACAGACATGGTTAGAAATTAATGATCTGATTAATATGAACAAAAAACTTTTTTGGTGTTTTACCGTGCTGGGGGTGCTCAATATGCACCTTTCAGCACAACAGGCAGTAACGCCGCTAAAACTATATTCCTTTGGCTCCATCCCCGTGCAGAGGCCGGTTTTGCTGGATAGTGTGAACCTGAACAACACTCCCTTTTCGGAAGAGATGCTCCTCTCCTATTCTGTTTCTTTCCCGGAACAGGAACGTTTTACCACAGAGTTGACGCCCGATAGTGCCGGATTTTTCCACTTAGATAAACCTGAGGATGGGGAGGCACTTCAGCTGCTATCGCTTTGTGTTTCGGGCGACCGTTACGGCAAGGGAAAGCTTACCATAACATCGCCCAACCCGCTGGAATTATGGATAGACGATGTGAAACGGGCCACCAAGACACAGGTGAACGATAGCCTTCATCATTCTGGATCGGTTGACACCAACCTGAACGGATTTACAAACAACGCCCGCATCGTTATTAAAATGCTCACATCTGCAGGGAACAAACTTGATCCCGCCGTAAAAATCGAGCTTAAGCAGGGTGAAGAAGATTCTCTGCTTAACTACACATTTAATAATGTAAATGAACGAAGGATCAATATTAAAGATATACTGGAGGGGAAACGTGTAAGCAACTCATCAATTTCGCCAAGCGGCCGGTTTGTACTGCTGAGCCTTCGCGAAACTCTGCCGGGCGGCGACAACCGTAACTACTCCGAAATATACGATGCGAAACAGAAACGGATTATCTTCTCCGAACCTGGAGGACGGCCACAACTGGGCTGGATGCCTAAATCTGATCTGCTATACTTCGTGACTGACAACAACAACGGAAGAGCTCTCTACACGCTTGACCCGCTGACCCTGGAAACCCGGACTGTGGCAGAGAACCTGCCAAAAGAGAATTTTCATATCTCGCCTGATGAGAAATCGATGTTTTTTTCTTCGAAAGAAACAATAACCATCAGCAACCCGGGGGGATTGAAGCGTCTGATAGGAATAGACGACAGGCAGTCGAGTTATCGCGACCGTTACTTCCTGTATCGCTACTTCTTTGATACGGGACTTACGCAGCACCTCACCTTCGGGCGTCAGACGGCATCGCTCAACGATGTGACACACGACGTGAAATACCTGCTCTTCAGCACATCTGACGAGTACCTCACCGAGCGCCCGTTCAGAAAAAGTTCTATGTATATGCTGAACTTAGAGACAATGGCTGTTGATACTATATGGAAAGATGAGAAATATACCTATTCGGCACAGTTTTCACCCGATGGAAAAAAACTGCTCATCCACGGGGCTCCAGAAGCATTCGGTGGTATAGGACAGAATATCGATCCAGGACAGATTGCCAACAGCTACGATACACAGTCGTTCATCATGGATCTGGCAACAAAACGGGTGGACCCGGTAACCAAGAATTTTGATCCCACCATAAACGCACAAGAGTGGAATCAGCTGGATGATTTAATATACTACCGCGTAGAAGAGGGTGACCGGGTGAATATGTACAGGTACTCCCATAAAACAAAAAAATTTGAACGCCTTCCGCTCAAAGAGGATGTGATCCGCTCATTTGATATTGCCGATAATGCAGCTTGGGCAACATATACGGGTGTAAGCACATCAAACTCAAACAGGAGCTACCTGCTGAACCTGAAGACAATGGAGTCGACGCTTATTTCTGATCCCTATTCAGAGAGATTAAGCAAGCTAAACCTGGGTGATGTTAAGGACTGGAGTTTTAAAAGTTCCTTCGGCGATGTGGTTGAAGGTCGCTATTACCTGCCGCCCGACTTTAACCCGGACAGAAAATACCCGCTTATTGTTTACTATTACGGGGGGACCAGCCCCACATCGAGAACATTTGAAAGTACATACCCGTTACATGTTTACGCAGCACAGGATTATGTGGTTTACACTCTGCAGCCGAGCGGTACTACAGGCTACGGGCAGGAGTTTTCTGCACGCCACGTGAATGCCTGGGGTGAACAAACCGCTGAAGAAATAATTGAGGGAGTAAAGGCATTCGTTGCCGCTCACCCCTTTGTTGATGGCTCAAAGATAGGTAATATAGGTGCGTCGTATGGCGGATTCATGACGCAGTATCTTATCACCAAAACCGATCTGTTCACCGCATCGGTGTCGCACGCGGGGATTAGCAATATCACCAGCTACTGGGGAGAAGGATACTGGGGTTATTCCTACGGCGCAGGAGCAAGCGCGGGAAGCTATCCATGGAACAATCCCAAGCTCTATGTAGAGCAAAGCCCGCTCTTTTATGCCGATAAAATTAACACTCCTCTGCTGTTATTGCACGGAACAGCTGACACCAATGTCCCCATTGGTGAAAGCATACAGATGTATACGGCACTGAAACTGCTGGGAAAACCGGTGGAATTTATTCAGGTAGAGGGTGAAAACCACGCCATCTACAATTACGATAAGCGTATTGCATGGAATAATGCTATTTATGCCTGGTTCGCCAAATGGCTCAAGGGGGACTCACGCTGGTGGGATTCAATGTACCCGGAAAAGTAACGCTGGCACTGATGTTTGAAAGCATAGGTCCTGGAGTTTGAAAGCGTTGCATTTAAAGTTTGAAAGCAGAAATGTGAAGAAGTCTATAAAATATGAATCTGAAAAATCTTTGTAATGAAGTGAAAATGCTGGCTAGCGCAACGGGAGAGTTCCTGAAAACTGAGCAGGCAGCATTAAAGAAAAAAGATATTGAACTTAAAGGGACACGGAACTATGTGACCTATGTCGATAAAGAGGCTGAAAGCCGCCTGGTGAAGGGGTTGAATGTTTTGTTGCCTGAAGCCGGATTCCTGACCGAAGAGGATACGGTTGAGTTTGAACAGAAAGAGTACACCTGGGTGATAGATCCGCTTGATGGTACAACAAACTATGTGCATGGCGACAAGCCTTATTCGGTAAGCATAGCCCTTATGAGAAAGAAAGAGGTAATAATGGGTGTGGTGTACGACCCTGTAGCCGATGAGATGTATTACGCAACGGGGAAGGGAGAGGCTTTATTGAACGGAACACCACTGAAAGTGAGTAGCCAGGCAACACTGGAGAACGGATACATAGGTTTCGGAATTCCATATAGCCTGGATGAGAGAGGTGAACAGGTGCTGAAGAATGCGATGAGACAGTTCCGTAAATGCAGCTTCCGCATAAAAGGATCTGCCGCACTGGAGATCTGTTACGTGGCTGCCGGCATAAGCGACACGTATTTCCATACGGGACTGTCGCCATGGGATGTGGCAGCAGGGGCATTTATCCTGCATTGTGCAGGTGGTAAATGCAGCGACTTCTCCGGAGGAGACAACTACGTTTTCGGGAAGGAAATAGTGGCATCTAACGGGTTAATACACGAGGAGATAATGAGATCAATAATAGAAGGTAACTGATGGATAGCCAGACAGTAACAATTGCTTTTTTAATGACGCTATTTGCGGGCCTCTCCACCGGGATCGGCAGCCTTATTGCTTTCGTCGCCAAACGGACGAACACTAATTTTCTGAGCCTCTCGCTGGGACTGTCGGCAGGCGTAATGATTTATGTATCATTTATGGAGATGCTTCCAAAGTCACTCGACTCACTCATGGGAGCTTATGGTGAGAAGCCGGCTACGCTTTACATGATTTTGGGATTTTTCGGGGGCATAGCGCTAATAGCGTTGATAGACTTTCTGGTTCCCGAGTCGAGAAACCCGCACGAGATGCATGGCGTGGAGGAGATGAAATCGAATCACCGACTTAAACAAACAGGAATTATCACTGCCATCACCATTGCCATTCACAACTTTCCTGAAGGTATTGCTACTTTTATGTCGGCGCTGACCTCGATGGAGGTGGCTATCCCCATTACGGCAGCCATAGCCATACACAATATCCCCGAAGGAATAGCGGTGGCAGTACCCATCTATCACTCCACCGGGAGCAAGAAAAAAGCATTCTGGCTTTCGTTTGCTTCGGGATTGGCAGAGCCGATGGGTGCGTTTATAGCCTATCTGTTTCTTCTGCCTTTCTGGAGCCCGGTACTGGATGCGATAATACTTTCAATGGTTGCAGGCATAATGGTCTTTATTTCATTGGATGAGCTGCTGCCCAGCGCCGAGAAATATGGCAAGCACCACCTCTCAATCATAGGGATGGTTGGGGGGATGGGCGTGATGGCTTTAAGCCTTTATTTGTTTGTATAAAATTTTATGTACATTTGTTATTGATTTATATAATTACTTGCTCAACACTAAAACAGCTATGAAGACTGACTTAAAACAAATAGGCGAAAGGATAAAAGGGTTAAGGGATGCACTCGATTTCACCCCTGATGAAATGGCACACAAGCTGGAAGTGGATGTAGATGATTATCTGCAGTATGAATCGGGTGAGAAAGATATTTCCGTTTCTTTCCTGCAACGCATTGAAAGAGAGTTCAGTGTAGACCTTTCAACGCTGATGTTCGGCACTGAACCGCGAATGAATTCATACTTTATTACCCGAAAAGACAAGGGTGTAAGCGTGGAGAGAGTATCGGCCTACAGATACCAGTCGCTTACCTCAGGATTCACAAACAATGTGGCGGAGGTGTTTGTGGTAACAGTGGAGCCCAAGCCAATGGAGGCCGATTTCTACCAGAACATCCACGCGGGGCAGGAGTTCAATATGATCCTTGAGGGGAGCATGATAATGAATATAAACGGAAAAAACCTGATTCTCAGAGAAGGTGACAGTATCTATTTTGACTCGTCGCTTCCTCATGGCATGAAAGCACTTGACAACAAACAGGTGAAGTTTCTCGCGGTAATTTTATACCCGTGAATAAATAGGTTATCATGTTAGAAAAATTTGTAAAGAAAACTACTTTTACATCGCATCAGGATTTTATTGACAATTACAAAATTGATGTACCCGAAAACTTCAATTTCGCGTACGATGTGGTGGATGAATGGGCCGTGACGGAGCCCAAAAAACGCGCCCTTTGCTGGACGAATGACAAAGGAGTGCATCGCGACCTGAACTTCGGTGAGCTAAAGAAGCTCTCTGACAGAACAGCGTCGTTCTTTCAGTCGCTCGGCATTGGAAAAGGAGATATGGTTATGCTTATACTCAAACGTAGAATTGAGTTCTGGCAAACCATCCTGGCTCTGCATAAGATTGGGGCAATAGCCATTCCGGCAACGCATCTGCTTACCGATAAGGATATAGTGTATCGCAATAACGCGGCAAGTATTAAAGCGATTGTGGCTACTGAAGACGATAACCTTATAGGGCACGTGAACCTGGCTATGCCAAAATCACCTACTGTAAAACAACGTATTATGGTGGGCGAACATACTCCCGAAGGGTGGATCAATTTTCACCGGGGAGTAGAGGAGGCAGCCCCCTTTGTGAGGCCGGGAAAGGTAAACAGTAACAACGATATCATGATACTCTACTTCACATCGGGCACAACAGGTCAACCCAAGATGGTAATACACGATTTTACCTACCCTCTCGGACACATTACCACAGCCAAATACTGGCACAATCTTAACGAGGATAGTATTCACCTCACCGTGGCAGATACAGGATGGGCCAAAGCGGTATGGGGGAAGCTATACGGACAGTGGATAGTGGGGGCCTGCGTTTTCGTGTACGACTTTGAAGGCCATTTTATCCCCAAGGATATGCTGCGGATGATATCTGACTATAAGGTGACGTCGTTTTGCGCACCTCCAACAATATTCCGATTCCTTATCCGTGAAGATCTGAGCAAATACGACCTCTCTTCGCTGCAATACTGTACCACAGCGGGCGAAGCACTTAACCCGTCAGTATTTGAAACATTCTATAAGCAGACAGGTATAAAGATGATGGAGGCTTTCGGCCAGACCGAAACTGCTCCTACAATTATCACTTTCCCGTGGATGGAGCCGAAACCGGGATCTATGGGTGTTCCAAACCCGCTGTACAATATGGACCTGCTCACGCACGACGGGCGACCGGCCGAGGACGGTGAACAGGGAGAGATAGTTTTCCATACCGACGGGAAGCATCCTCTTTCACTGTTCATGGGATATTACCGTGACGAGAAGCTTACCGGAGAGGTTTATGCCAACAATATCTACCACACGGGCGATATGGCATGGCGCGATGAGGATGGCTACTACTGGTTCGTAGGTCGTACCGATGATGTGATCAAAAGCTCGGGCTACCGCATTGGCCCGTTCGAGGTGGAAAGTGCCGTAATGACGCACCCGGCTGTGGTTGAATGTGCAATAACAGGTGTACCGGATGATATAAGGGGGCAGGTCATAAAGGCGACCATTGTGCTGGCGGAGGAGTATAAAACAAAAGCGGGTGATGAACTGGCAAAGGATATTCAGACACATGTGAAGAATGTTACGGCTCCCTACAAATATCCGCGTGTTATTGAGTTTGTTGATGAGCTTCCTAAAACAATAAGCGGGAAGATACGTCGGGTTGAAATAAGGGAAAAAAATAAATAGCAGTCGGAGGCCAGTGCTCGCCAACGTACGACCAACTGTCGGAGGTAGGAGGTCAGCAACCAGCTGTCGGAGGTCGCCATCCAGCAATCATAATTGAGAGCAAAAATTGAACATAACCTGGCTTAGCCCGTTTGTGTCTTTATAAATATCTGAACGAAAATAAAGTATTTAAAATTATGAAAATAGCATACGTATTCCCCGGACAGGGGGCCCAGTTTGTGGGTATGGGAAAAGAGTTATATGATAAATTGCCCTTAGCGAAGGAGCTTTTCGAGAAAGCAAACGAGGTACTGGGGTTCCGGATTACAGACCTGATGTTTGCGGGAACGGAAGAGGACCTTCGTCAGACCAGGGTGACCCAGCCGGCAATCTTCCTTCACTCGGTGATCCTTGCAAAGAGTCTGGGAGACGAGTTTAAACCGGATATGGCCGCCGGACATTCACTGGGTGAATTCTCCGCTTTAGTGGCAGCTGGAGCTTTGTCGTTTGAGGACGGCCTTAGGCTGGTATATGCACGAGCACTGGCAATGCAGAAAGCCTGCGAGGCCAACCCATCGACTATGGCCGCTGTACTGGGACTGGCCGACGAGAAGGTGGAGGAGATATGCGCATCGATAGATGATGTGGTGGTAGCTGCCAACTACAACTGTCCGGGGCAGATAGTGATCTCAGGATCCAACACCGGAATAGAAAAAGCATGTGAGTTGATGAAAGAGGCCGGTGCCAGACGTGCTCTTCCGCTGAAAGTAGGCGGAGCTTTTCACTCTCCGCTTATGGAACCTGCAAGAGTGGAGCTGATGGAGGCAATTGAGGCAACGGTGATATCGGCACCAGGCTGTCCGGTATACCAGAACGTATCTACCGTGGGAGAAACCGATCCGGTTACCATCAAGAAAAATCTGATCGCTCAGCTCACCTCACCCGTAAAATGGACACAGTCGGTACAAAACATGATTGCCGACGGGGCAAGAGAATTCGTGGAGCTGGGACCGGGAAATGTATTGCAGGGATTGATATCAAAAATAGACAAGAGTGTTGCCGTTTCAGGTAAACAGTCTCTTTAAGCTTTGTTAGGAACATTTTTTTGTTTAAACGAAAATTAGAAAATACTTTTGTTAAGCAACAAATAATACAAAAGACTATGCATAAACTACTGTTGTTACTCACTTTTACCGCGTCCGTTATCTTCGCGGCACAGTCGCAGGATTTTTTTGAAGCTCCCGATTTTGCGCAGATTGAGAGAAACGTGAAAGAGCCGGCATCTTCCTACTACTATCCGAATCTGATGAAAAAATATCAGTCGGCGACAACTAAAATGACTCCGGAAGAGGGGAGACACCTGTATTTCGGTTATGTGTATCAGCCGGGGTATGTTCCCACAGACACCTCGGAATATAACAGCAAGCTGGCTGAGATAATATCGAAAAAATCGTTTACCCGAGATGATTATTTAAATATTTTGCAATACTCTGATGCATTGCTTCAGGAAGATCCATTCAATCTGCGTGCGCTGAACGCTAAACTTCTGGTATATGCGCAGCAGAACAATACGGAAGAATATAAAAGTGTGGCCCGTCAGAGAAGAATTGTACAGGATGCTATCATAGGGACCGGCGATGGTATGTCGGACAAGACCCCGTTCTACGTGATTAAAATGGCACATGAATATGATATACTGCCCTTTTTGGGATACAACTTCGGTGGGGAAGACAAAATTATGAAAGGGAACAAAGTCAATTATCTCTCTGTCGGAGAGAATCGTTTCGGGGTGGAAAGGGTATATTTTAACATCAGCCCTGTTATTGACCACATAAGTATGCGTGGCGGCGGCAAGATGTAGAACCTATCTGCAGGAAGAAATACAATTCAGGGCTTAACCAATCGGCTATTCAAGCTGTAGTGGTTAAGCTTTTCTTGTTTATATATCAGAACCACTTTTTCTTTTTAAAATACCAGAGCATACCGATTACAATCAGCAGCATTACTACCCAAACGATAATGTAACCATACCGTGTGTGCAGTTCGGGCATGTTGTCGAAATTCATTCCATAAACTCCTACGATAAAAGTTAGCGGGATGAATATCACGGAAAAGACTGTCAGCAGCGCCATAATGTCGTTAAGCCTAGTACTCATTGACGAATGATAAATATTCAACTCATCGTACAGGAGCTCATGGTAATAATCGAGCAGTTCCACCGCCTGGTTTATATTATCCTGGAGCTCTTTGTAGTGCTTCTCGTTTTCAGGGCCGATAAAGTCGCTATCAAGCTTCACAAGGCTCATAATCATCTCCCTGGCAGGTTTTATATAACGTCCAAGATCACTAAGTTCGTGCTTTAGCAGGTTAATTGCCTTAAGTGTTACCCTGTCGGGGCTAAGCACCATTCTGTTCTCAAGGTTCTCTATTTTTTCGCCAAGCATTCCAAGAATGAAAATGTAATTATCAATCACCACATCAAGCAGGGCAAAAGCAAGATAATCGGCCCCCAAAACCTTGAATCTCTTATAGTGCTTCCAAAGGCGATCTTTAACGGGATTAAACAGATTGCTACTCTCTTCCTGAAAAGAGATCAGCATATTATTCGTCATCACGATACTCAGATTATCTATCGAGACCTGATTCAACTTCTCACTGAACTGCATCATCTTTATGGAGACAAAAAGGCCATTGTCAAACTCCTCCATCTGGGGGCGAGTTCCCGGCTCCATTACATCCGACAATATATCAGCCGGAATATTCAGGTAGTCCGCCAAATCCCTCATCAGCTTCTCATTGTGCAGCCCGTCTATATTCAGCCAGGTGAGAGTACCTGAATCTAAATACGGTTGAAGCTCTTCTGCAGAATGGATTACTGCTTGATTCACATTTTCGGTATCGATATCGAAAACGGTCATTTGTACTTCTTCGGAACGATGCCGGCCCCGAAACTTCAGTTCATACGGAGACAGCCCTATATCCTCTTTGCGTTTCAGTGGTGTGTGAGGCATAAGTCAGGAATCAACAAGTATATATTAAAATTAAATTTTCGCATCTATCTCAATTACAACCATATACATATGAATAGATCTATGTAAGCAAGTATCTATGCAAATATTGAATTAAAAAGAATATAAAGCTGCAAGGTACAATTTTTTTTGTAACCAAACGATTGGAGATATGGTCATATCATCGAATTAAATAAAAATATGATGACTCACAAAATTCTATTTTCGTTGTTCCTGTGTGGAATAATAATGCCACTGAATGCCCAATTCGCCAATGTAGCCATTTACTCTCTCCCCGATTCTACACTTATCTTGGGGACGACGACCGATCAGGAGGGTGCGTTTTTACTTCTTGCTGATAACAAATGTTCCAATGCGCTTCTACGGGTATCATTCAATACAGCCATCCACGACGAAAATAAAGCTTTCTTTGCAGAGTACTCACGTTCAGCTCCCATCGGACAGATAACTGCCGGAGTCCGCTTCGAGAATGTCCACTCCAATTATTACAGTGACGATGTGAAGATGGAGGAGCAAAGCCGTCATTATGCACGCTGGTTTCCCAACTTCTCCTACAGCAACACCCTCGGCGGGGTGCAAATGCAATAAAAAAGCAACTACCTGGCTGTAATTGCTTTTTTATTGTATTTGCAGTCTGACGGTATCAAAGCAAATCGAGCGGACTTTTAATTTTTGACTGTGCAATATCGGTAATATGGGTATAAATTTCAGTCGTGTTTACCGATTTGTGTCCGAGTAGGTCCTGGATATACCGGATATCCGTTCCATTCTCCAGGAGATGGGTGGCAAAGCTATGGCGCAAGGTATGAGGTGTTACTTTTTTGGCTATGCCCGCTTTTAAAGCTGCATTCTTGACAATGACCTGAACGCTCTTTTCGGAGTAGATACCCCCTCCCTGCCCCTCTATCAGGTACTCCTCAGGATGATATATCTTGTAGTAACGCCTTAAAGATTCCAATAACAGGGGGGAAAGCATCACCACCCGGTCCTTACCCCCTTTGGCATTTCTGATCAGGATAATTTTGTTCTTCGAATCGATATCTACCAGCTTCAGGTGAAGCAGTTCGTTTAACCTCAGTCCGCATCCGTATAACAGTTGGACGATACATTTGTGCTTCGGGTTGGTCACTTTAGCCATCAAGCGGCTCACCTCCCGGGTAGTCAGGTACACCGGCAGACTTTTGTTCTTCGAGCGGGGATACAGATGTTTGAGGTTGAGTTGTCTGCTGAACATGGAAAGGTAAAACTTGTCTATCGACGCCACGATCAAACGTTGATAAGATGTTCCGATGCGATGTTTCTCTATTTTCCAGAACAGGTATTTCTCGATCACCGTTTCCGTTATCTCCAACGGGTGGCTGTATTTTTTTTCAGCCAGCTGCAGGAAACTCCTCACCGCACTTTTGTAGTTTTGAATGGAGCTGGAACTATATCGCTGTATTATCATTTTCCGCTCAAACTCATTCAACAAATAGGTTATTTTCATCGCTTTCGATTTTATGGAACATTCGTATATGCAAAAATACGAAATAATCATAATAAAACATAACAACCTAACAAACAATATAATATAAATGCAAAATATTTCATACCGGTCTTTGTATATGAATGTTATAAATCGAGTGTTTACGAAAGTTGTATATTTATTGCGTAAACAACACGTTGCCTGCAAGTGTAGAGAAAGTGCGTCCAGTAAAAAATTGCAGAAATCAATAACAAAAAAGTAATCAGAGCTAAATTAAATTAGAAGTTGCGCCCGACACAAACAAGGGATAGAAAAATGAGAAAAATAATTTTAATATCAAGTGTGTGTTTTTTATCAATATGCTTTCAGTTAAGTGCACAAGATACTAAAAAGGAAGCAGAAAACGTCAAAACTAAAATGGAAGTTTTTTCTTCAAAAACAGGTATAATAACAAAATTTATTGACACAAAACTTCCTAATTTAAGCACAACATATTCGAGTGCTGAAACTCGAATTAGAAAAGTTAGAAGTGGAAATAGTGAAACTTATTTTTACCAAATTGAAAAAGAAGGAAAATACGGATCTTCAACAGCTTCCATTGAATACTCTGATTTACTTGAAGTAATTAAGGCTGTGAAAACATTGAAAACTGATGTAGATGCTGATATCGCAAGCAATCCCGACTATATGGAAAATAAATTTACCACAGTTGATGGTTTTCAAGTGGGTTATTTTATTTCAAAGGGAAAAGCAACTTGGTATATTAGTCTTGAAAAATACGGTTCTGACAAAACTTTGTTTGTATCAGATGGAGAAGTAGTAGATACTGCATTTACAAATGCAAAAAATAAAATTGACGAACTAAAAACGAAATAGGGATGAAAAAGATTTTTTTAATTGTAATCGTAGGACTTTTGTCCATTTCGTGTACCACAAAATGGGAGTATAAAACTATTTCCGTAAAAGGGGAAGAACAAGAAACTATGGCGAAATTTCAAGCAAATAAATTTGACGTTTCGGACGAATCTTTAAATTTGTTTGGAAAAGAGGGTTGGGAATTAGTCGGAATTTATGAAAAAACCGAGACGGTACACCCAAATTATGGCAACGATGAATATGTTTCGGGACTTCAACCCAATGTAAGAACCGCCGAAATTAATTTTGTATTTAAACGTAAAAAATAAGGAGGTAAATATGAATAAGATTTATTTGTTGTTTTTTGTACTCATTTTTTTATTTAGCAGTTGTAGTAGTATTTCGGATAAACCCGTTTCTGAAAAAATGAGTACAGAAGAATTATCCAAAGCCATAAAAAGTGATACCTTGTTTGCTGAATTTTATGAAAATATAAGAGAAGAGGTTGATGAAATGAGCGACATAAAAAAAGCTACATATAGCGATGTTACTTATCGCAGACTGTTTAAATATGTGAAATTTTTACAAGACACAATCTATTGGAAACCACTTTCTGAAAAGTGGGAAAAAGAATGGCAGAAAGATTATGGAATGTATTTGCCCAAGGCAGATTCTGTTTTGAGTTATTGGAAAAATTATTTAGCTGAAAATTCTTTGGACAAATATGTAAAAATAGAATTGGCAAGAATAGATAAAAGATATTACGATTATATGTAAGCACCCTAGCAACTACCCCTTGATTTTCTCCTAATTGCTTTTGGCAA
>ENA-UOOM01000496-UOOM01000496.1-fermentation-metagenome-genome-assembly--contig:-NODE-496-length-44501-cov-93.968524_pt1 | contig 44501 bp, 37 predicted proteins | sample MGYA00245781_ERZ724031 | MGnify/ENA primary metagenome ERZ724031 (study PRJEB28704, sample SAMN03018317) | fermentation metagenome | biome: anthropogenic terrestrial biome; feature: soil; material... | reverse complement strand
CGCAACATCTCTGTTGCCCATATTCTACCACCCCTATATAAAAGGGTTCAATTTTTCTTTTACTTGTTTTCCTTCTTTTTCAAGAGGTTTTTACAAGCTTTTCATCGATTTTTCCTGCGAACCTTTCGGCTACAGCGGCATCACTTGCCGTTCGCAGTCAGAATATCAGGGGCTCATCCATCGGTGTGATCGCTTTCGCACCTATGTGGACTACTTTTCCTTTCCACTTATCACCAAGAAAGTAAAATCTCAAGGAATCTTTTTCTTTGTCGATAATTTCTTCCAGTCTGATTTGCAATTGACTGGCTTGTCCATAGTCTATCAAACATTCAAATACTGAGTTTTGCACACGCAAGCCATAGCTTTGGCAGGTTTTTGCGACTCGTCTGAGGCGTTTTTTCCCACCCTCGCTTTCCGTGTTTACGTCATATGTGACTAACACCAACATGTTTACTCCATAAAGAATGGCGGATATTCAGGAAGATCTCCGCGAATGTGCCGACTTAGTAATAGGCTTTGTACATGGGGAAGCAAGCCATAAGGGATCTTCTCTTTCAAATATGGGTGGATTATTTCTTGCTTCTTTCTTTCCTGCCAGGCTGTCAGGACTTGTTTTCGGGTTTCGTCATCCATCAAAACCGCCTCGCTTTCTTTGATTAAAAACCCGGATGGTGAAATTTGACGGCGGTTGACCAGGGTTAATGCAAGCCGGTCACATAGTATTGGTCTGAATTCTTCCATTATGTCGAGTGCCAAAGAGGGTCTGCCGGGACGGTCTTTGTGCATAAAGCCAACATAGGGGTCGAGTCCAATTGACTCAAGGGCTGATCTGGTTTCGTTTGCCAGCAACACATATAAAAATGAGAGCAAAGCGTTCATTCTATCAAGGGGCGGACGGCGATTGCGCCCGTTCATGGCAAATTCATCTTTTTGTTGTAGGATCATCTCGTTAAAACATGAAAAATATTGCTTCGCCACATAGCCTTCAATGGCGATTAGTTCTTCTGTGTCTTTGGCGTCTTTGGCAGACTGAATGCTTTGTTTAATTTTTTCGGATACATCCCGCAATTTTGCTTGATCAATGACCATGCTATGGTCGCGGATTGTTCGCTCGACAACTTTTCGTTGGTTGTAGATTTTCGCGTAAACGATGTTCCTGGAGATAGAGAGGGATTCTTCTTTGGATTCGGCAAGTGCAAATTGTTTTCTGCGCAGCAAAACGTTTCCGCGGATGTTTCCGGAGACATTTGCCAAAAATTTGCCATAGGGGGTGAGGAAGGTAAGATTTATTTTTCGCTCAACGCAAGCCCCCATCAGTTTTGGGCTGATACCGATCCAATTGAAGCAAACGATGGCATCTAAATTGAGCAGGGGCAGCCTGGTTTTCGGTTTTTCTTCGACCTCGACAATGATGGTTTCTCCTTCGAGGCTAAGAAAGGCTTCGGGGATGGTAACATAGAGGACGTTTCCGAGTTTCTTCATTGGTCTTCCTCCAAAAAGCGCTGTATATATTTTTTGACATCGCTTGCTTCGGTCTGGATGGTTGGCAGGCAAATTTCCACCAGTGAACATGATTTGCATTCTTTTTTATAGCGTGCTTTTGGGGTGTAGCCGCGGGCATAAAGCTGATGCATCTCTTTCGCGGAGTTGGTAACCAAATCGCGCAGTTGCTGGTCCAAACTGACCTCGGTGCGATGGCGGGTTTTTCCATAATAGAGGAACGCTCTTTCAACGGTGACAGAGAGCATTTCTTCGAGGCAGATTGCCTGAGCGCAAAGCTGCACTTCGTCCCGGGCATCGGGTTTTGGGAGCCCGCGTTTGTATTCGATGGGAATTGGTTTCCAAAGACCGGAATGACCTGCGAGGTTGACGCCATCTTTTGAGGGGTGAAATTCGACAAGGTCGCAGACGCCGGTGAGACCGAGCTTGAAGGAACGCACAGGGAGGGAGCGCGAGACGATCAAGCTGGGTCCCGACTGGTTTTCAAAGGGATCGTCAACCCGTTTGTGGAATTCATGCCCTTTGATGGTAAAGATGTTTTCGTCCCACTGCTGTTCAACCGTGATTAACGCCCATGACCTCCGGCAAAAGAGGAAATGGTGAATTCCCGATAACGGCAGCAGTTCGTCTTCTTGAAAGGTCATCCTTCTATGCGTTCAGGAGTAAGTCCTTCCAAAGGTTCAACAGTTACCTTGCCATCTTTGTCAGCTTTAACGGTGCGGTGAACCTTTGCAGAAGAATATTGACCCGATTTGTTTTTATGTTCAAACCAGACAAGTTCTACCACCTGCATAGAGCCACTTGGACGCGCAGAAGATTCATCTCCTTCAAAAATGGTTGCCAATGCTTTTTTAATTTCATTTGCATCTTCTCTCGAAAAACCGGTTTTTTCGGCAAGTTGAGGACTGATACTGCCATAGGTAACATACACTCCTTGGCTCACTCGGTGTTTCATACCCATGGTATCAGAAGATTTTCTGCCATCCTCAGTGGTTTCACTATTGACAGACTTCGTGATTTGAATAGATTCGATAATCACAGGTTCTACACTAAATGCAGCCTGGATGGTGACAGGTCCCCTTATACCAATGGAAACTTCCGCAGTGTCTTTACCTTTTTTAAAAGCAAAAACCTGACCAAAGGAGCGAACATCCATCCATTGTTCACAAACCTTCGCAGAAACAAGTTCCTTGTCTTTCTGTTCTTTCTTGTCCAAAGTAGCAAGAAAATGATTGAACCGCTCAGATAGTGATTTTTTTTCATCTGTCTTGTTATCATCCATTTGAACAAAAATAGCGTTTCCCATTTCTTGTAACCGATTGCGTATTTTACGCTTCAGACATACGTCCGAAACCTCGCCCAAACCGTCACTGGTAGTGCGGGGTCTGTTGCCACCCAGCGGGTCGCCGTTTGGGTTTGCGTTTTTTGCCGTAAATACAAGTGCAAAGTCGATTTTATTCTGTAATGTCGCCATCATTTGTTTCCTCCGATTGTTTAGTTTTGTCTTTTTTTAACAGGGCTCTGTTTTGAGCCGAATAACCAAGAAGGTATAACGGTGAAAGAGGGGTGTTACTTTCAAAGTCTCCGCTTTTGAATAAAACCATGATCTCATCAATTAGCGATTGATAATACCCCGCACCAAACAATTGATTTCTGTAAGGAATCAGTTGATTGTACAACTGACCCCAGGTGGAATAAGGTTTCACCTGAAAGGCACTCATTAGCTTAAGAGCATTGGTTGTTCTTGTATCCTGCTTTTCTGCTTTGTAAAGTGCTGTTCGCTCTAATTTGTCAGCGACCGCCAGCAGCCTACCGAACAAATAGTCTCTGTCTGTTCTTTCTTTTTCCAGTTCCAATGGAATTTCCTCCGTTTCTTTTTTATAATATTTGCGTATTAGTGCACAGCTTATGTTGACAGATTTTCGCCAATCATTTTCGCTGAACTTGCCATTTTTATCCATAAAGCCCATAGGGTGAGAGGCTCGGTTTGCTGCCATTTCCACCAGATTTTTCGGGAAAGCAAAGTTACCAAACATGCATTCCAGCAGCTGTTTTCGGGTTTTCTTTTTTAATGTAGTGTAGGATTTGTCCCCTCGATCTTTTCCGTAAACCGCAAAGATAATTTCATCATAAGAGGGTGCGCCGATATATTCAACACGAGATGATTTCAGCTCAACGGTATCATCAGTAGGCTCTTTCCAGGCAGTTTGAAAATAGGATGTATCCTCGTGCCATTGCACGATTTTTCCAAGATATTCATCCTCTGAAAGCTCTTGATAAAAGACAAGTCCCATTCTTCCTGTAGTTGCTGAGTCAAAGGCAGCAATGCAGATTTTTCGGGCATGTTGTTTCAGCACATTTGCGTTTCTGTAACCCTGCAAAACACTTCTTAACTTTACTGCGTAATCTGCGTAAACTTGTCCTTTAAGCTCTTCGAGCCTTTCCCCTTCTGTTTGTATATCGGCTTGTGTGTCCTCGAATAAAATATACGAGTTATCGTATAATTTTTCTTTAACTTCCTTGTTATCGTCTACTGCCCAGGCAACAATTACCTGGCTATCAACATTGTAGCCATAATTTGAAATGAGCCATCGCAGCATTTGATGCACTTTTTGAGAGTTTTCATAGTCGATGATTATTGCATCATCTTGTTTTGCAAAGCGACCGCGAAAAGTGAATTCTGTCTTATCGTTGCAAGAAAGAAGCTTTGCATTACCAGTTGTTGAATTGATGTTTTTTGGATGTTGGGTGGCAATTTTTCCTACATCGAGACCACTAATGTAATCGAAAAGAGACTTTGTAAAGGATTTGCTGCCCAAAACATATTCTTTCCATGAATCGCGCAATTCTTCACTCTCCCAGACATTGATGAAACCATCTCCGGTTTGGACAGTGAAACGAACACCCAATTTTCTTATCTTTTCATAATCCAACCGGTTATGTAATGGAGTATCTGTTTGTTCTTGGTATTCATTATCTTTAAATATTGCACTGCCTTCCAGATCCTCTACGATGGTCTGTCCAGATATATAAGTATGTATAGCGTTTAAACTTGGATTTTGACCTTTCCAGTTTTTCAATTCAGATAAATATTTTTTAGTTTTTGCCTTATTGATGCCACCAAGATAATCCAATTGATCGCAAAGTGGATGAGCTTCCACATTCGTGGTACGCCCTGAAGAACCTTCTGTACAGGGAATGATGATTGTTATCTCTTTTTTATCTCGAGTGGCACTCAAGAATTTACCATGTTGGGCTAAATTCACACAAATTGTTGACTTGAATGTTGTATGAAAAATGGGTAAGAGAGTTTTTTTCTCATCGATGACACCATCCTTCACACTCCCCGCGATACCTATAGCATTTTCAGAAAGTTCATAGGTTTCCAATAGATTTTGAAACAGTCCCATATTATTCCTCTCCGACTTCATCATCCACTGACAGAAGGTTATGTCCGATCACAAATTCTTTAACTATTTGCTCTTCAAATACATTTCGTCGTTTTATTACAGGGCTGTTCGGTGGAGGAAAGATAATAACTCCATCGTGCATGGCACAGTTAAAAAAACGCACATTGAAACTTTTTTGCATATTTTCATCCGGGTAGTCAATTCCATGGAGCATGAATCCAAAATCGAGCTGACCATAATCATCATAAAAACCATCTCCATTGCCAAACTCGCATGGTTCAACGTAAGCCTGGCACTCCCTCGTGCCTAAAAAGACATCTCTTCTGCCTCCTCTTTCAATACTGCGTTTGGCAATATTGTGGTGTTTATTTTCATTTCGGTCGGTCAACAATTCAGGTCTATATTCGTTCCATTCAAAATGCGCAAGAACCTGATAGTGAACATCCTTAAGATAGGTGTAATAGGCAAGCTCGTTTCCACCTCCCATTTTTATGGGGCGAATCCCCTTTCCTTCTGTCTGGATTTTATTCATGATGCGCACCGCATCTATCAGCCAAACCAAGGTCGGCTTCCAGTAGACAGATTCCAGTATTCCCTTAATGGCTTGATATGTGGGTACCTGGTATGAGAATTTCTCACCTCCCACACGGGTGATTGGATCCGAAAACAAGGCGTACCTTCCGTATACTTCAAAGGAAATGGAATTTCGCTTTTTCTCGATGGTTTTCAAAACATCATCCTTCACGTGTTTCCTCCTAACAAATATTAAAATTATGGATTGGTTCTAAGATAACCCCTGTTTCTTGTGAATAGTAGCTCGTGCAAAGCAACATTACGCCGGAATCCTCGTCGAGGGGATGGAGGGCGCCTGCGTTACGAAGCTTATTGTACTCGTGTTCAAACAAGGATACGCTGTATTGCTGTAGTTTTTTTAGTACCTTGAGCTTTTCTTTTGTGAATACATCTTTCGGTTGTTTATTGTAGGCATCAACCAGGTTATCCACCTGATCTTCCTTTTTTTCGACTTTAGTATTATTAAATAAAGCAATCACCGTTCTTGTGTTTTTTTCTATTACATAAAACTCTTCACCAGCAGTTCGAAATGCCTGTGGCACCATATGCTGAAACTGCTTTCCTGTTCTGTTTTGGTAGTAGTCGCGCCCTAGTTTGTTGTCGGAAAGCATACGATATAAAGTGGTGTCATATTTAACCGGGTAATCCAATTCGCCATTTTTTTCCTTCTTTTCGAAATATTTCACATAGTAATGATGCATAATCGAGTCGTCGATTAATTCTAAATCAGGGTTCTTAGTTTCAATGATTTGCTTAGTGAGCTCTTGCCCATCTTTTATGTCATTAAGTTTTCCAAGATCTTCCTCATTTAAGGCGAAGGTATACACAATTTTTGGGTCAGGACTTTCTCCGTTTCTGTTACACCTCCCGGCGGCTTGTGCAATAGAATCCAAGCCAGCCATAGCCCTGATTACACAGGTAAAAGAAATATCCACGCCTGCTTCAATTAATTGTGTGGAAACACAGATAATCTTTTCACTATTTCTCAAACCGACTTTGATCTCCTCTATCGTTTGCGAGCGGTGGGCGGGACACATTGCAGTACTTAGATGCAAGACCTTGAAACCCTCTGTGTTTCCTAATAAGTTTTTATATATTTGCGAAGCGGATTTCTTAGTGTTTACTATTACCAGGCAATTACCATTATCCAAAGCTTTTTGTAAAACAAATGCTCCCGCTTCCTCATAATCTTTGTCTTTTTCTGGGGAAATTGTTACACGTTTAATATCTTTGAAATCATCTTTACAATCAATTAGATATGGTTCGCGATGAAGTAAAAGGTTCCGTCTCTGAGTTTCTTCCAACGTTGGCTGGGTAGCAGAACATAATAAAATTGTTGTATTTAATATTGCTGAAAGAAAAGATACCACTTCATTAAAACAGTGAACTGATTTGGTGGGCAACGATTGAATTTCATCAAAAATAATTACGGCATCTGCCATTGAGGCAAATTTTCGCAAATCTCCACTTTTTGCAGACATCACCGACTCTAAAAACTGCACCATTGTTGTGACAATTATTGGGCTATCCCACCTGGCGGAAGAAAGTTTTCTGATATCACTTGCGGTATCGTCCTCAGGCTCTGTGATATTTGAATGGTGTTCAAACAAAATATTGTTTTCCAATGGCAGGTCCAAGATATTTCTGATTTCTTTTGCGGTCTGATCGATGATTGACAGATAAGGAATAACGTAAATAATCCGCTTTTTATCCTGTTCGATAGAATGATGCATCGCAAAACGCAAAGAAGATAGCGTTTTTCCGCCACCGGTAGGCACAGAAAGTTGATAAATCCCGGTTTCTTTAGATGCTGCTCCTTTACATTTTTCTGAGACAGATTTTCTAATAAAGTCTATCTCTCTGGTGTGGGAAAAAGCAGATATTCGTTGTTCGAACACATCGGTCAGCCCTGCCCAAGCGAAGGCTTGTGGATTAAATTTTTCGCCAGTGTCGAACAAGTAAGCATCAAATCTGTCTGCATCAACAAGACAAGAAAATAGGTATTTGATAAATAATCCTATTGCAAAGTTTTTGCTTCGAGCTGGTTCGTACGTATTCCCAATCCGGTAGAGCAGTTCTTCTGTTTCTTGTTTCGCTTTAGTAAAAAGGAGGGAAAGTTCATTTTTATCTTCTTTAGAAAGCGCTTCCTTTACTTCTTCATAAGCATATTGCTGAGCTTGGGTATTGGACAGTTTATCGAAATAGTCGGTGCTACCGTCAGGGGAAACTCCATCTGCAAGTTGGTTATGGTGGGCTGTTACACAAAAGGATAGTGCGTCTTTTAGAAGCAAGCCCGCCTTGGAATTGTCATCCTGAAACAACTCATTTGCCAGCATAGCTCCTTGCCAGGCATGAATTACACTGCCTCGCTCACCGACTCCTTCTGTAATGTACCTTTGGAATTTTTTAGTCGCTTTGCCCAAATCATGAAGCATTGCAAGCAATTCGGAAGTATTCGGGAAGTGGGATGAATGCTTTGAAATGTCTGCCACTTTGTGTGCGTGGTCAGACAGTGATTGTATCTCTCCCTTTATATTTTTCCGAGCAATTAAGTCTGCATTCATACTAATTTCCGCCTGGAAGACATTAGTTTCGGAACAAGATTAAAGTAATCTTTCAAGATAAATTGTAATTGTTATTCAGCATTCTGTTTTTTAGTTCCATAAATAATAAAAAGCTATTTGGAATATGCAACCTAATATCTATATATTTATATCACAAATTCCCACAGCTACTTGATTTTTTTTGGTTCGGCTGAAATCGTCTTTGGTTCTGGTATTTTTAAAGGCACAATCACCAATATAGTGTTATCACCATCTATACAAAACTCAACGGATGCTTATCTAAAACCAAACTTGATGAAGACCAATGGTCAATAAGGAACGAATCTAATAAACTCTTTTACAATACCAATTTGTTATTCTGAATTTTTACTCGGTATGTTCATCGGCTGGCTCTTGGAAGAGCGCATAACGCTCTACGTTTGATAGAGTTCGCAATGATAACCCCCTAACGCCCTTTACGATCACCCCCCTGCCCCCCTCTAAAGAGGGGGTTGAATGTTGAGGGACTCAAAAGATGGGGTGATAATGGACCAAAAATGTGCCACTAACAGCTAACTGGTATTGCCAATTCTCTCACCCCCCTGCCCCCCTCTAAAGAGGGGGTTGAGGTTTTGTGGGTCTCTAAAAAGGGGTTGAATGTTGAGGGACTCAAAAGAGGGGGTGATAATGGACCAAAAATGTGCCACTAACAGCTAACTGATATTGCCAATTCTCTCACCCCCCTGCCCCCCTCTAAAGAGGGGGTTGAAAGTATGTGGGTCTCTAAAGAGGGGGTTGAAAGTATGTGGGTCTCTAAAGAGGGGGTTGAAAGAGTGGCTGTAATGGAAAAAAGAAAGTGCCACCATAAGCTAACAGCTTTTGCCAATTCTCTCACCCCCCTGCCCCCCTCTAAAGAGGGGGTTGAAAGTTTGTGGGTCTCTAAAGAGGGGGTTGAGGTTTTGTGGGTCTCTAAAGTGAGGGTTGAAAGGTTAACAGGTGAGTTGAGGTGAGTTGAGGTGGGTTGAGGTGAGGTGTGCTGTAATGCCGGGTCTGTTACAACCTTTGCGAGGAAGGGTATCCTGTCAATGCCAACGAAGCGACGAAGTTTCAACCTGATGACATTCGACCCGTCTATCTTTTTATAGCAATCTGAATCTGCTCCATTCCCTACACCCCCGCCGGTCTGCTCCGCCTGGCGGTTCAAAAATCAAACGTTTTTACTGAATCGATAACCCGATCGAGTTCCTCCTCAGCCAGATCATAAAAAAGCGGAAGCCTGACCAAGCGGTCGCTAATCTCTTCGGTGACCGGGCAATCACCACGTGCGCCACCCAACCTGACTCCCATTTCAGAAGTATGCAGTGGCAAATAGTGGAAAACACAGAGGATATCACGGGATTTCATCCAGTCGATAAAGCGGGTGCGCGTTTCCATATCCGGCATAATCAGATAAAAAAGATGACCTGGATGTTCGCAATGCCCGGGGACCGTTGGTAATCGCACGCCATTTTCAGCAGCCCAGTCGGATAATTCCCGGTAATATGCATCCCAGATATATTGCCTCTTTGCCTGGATTTTTTCCGCGGCTTCCAACTGTGCAAGCAGCATGGCGGCGATCATTTCTGACGGCAGGTAACTGGAGCCGATATCCACCCACGAATATTTATCCACCATACCCCTGAAAAAGTGACTGCGATTGGTCCCTTTTTCGCGGATTATTTCCGCCCTGTCGATAAAGTTCTCGTCGTTGATCAGCAGCGCCCCACCCTCGCCTGTGCTGATGTTCTTGGTTTCGTGGAAGCTTTGAGTAGCCAGGGCGCCCAGCGCACCCAGATTCTTCCCTTGATATTTACCCAAAAGACCGTGGGCATTGTCTTCAACAACGGAGATATGATGGCTGGCAGCCACCTGACCGATCACGTCCATCTCGCATGCCACACCGGCATAATGGACAACGAAAATTGCCCTGGTGTTCGGGTTGATATGCTTTTCCAACTGATTTTCATCAAGGTTTAAAGTATCCGGGCGAATATCAATGAAGACCGGGGTTGCCCCGCGCAGTACGACAGCGTTTACAGTAGATACAAAAGTGAAAGACGGAACGATCACTTCATCCCCCTGCTTAAGGTCCAATAATAACCCCGCCATATCAAGCGCATGCGTGCAGCTGGTGGTCAACAGAGCTTTTTTCGTGCCGGTGATCGCCTCCAGCAGCGCGCTGCTTCGTCGGGTAAACTCTCCGTCTCCGGAAAGATGACCGGACCTGATTGCCTGGCTGATATAATTTTCAGATTCAGGGATATATGCCGGTTTGTTGAAAGGTATTTTTGTCATTTTTCTTCCTTCCCAGAGAGCCACATCAAAGCATCAGTCGAACCACTTGTGAAAGGTATGGTATGAGGAGTAGAGTGTGAAATTTAACTGGCTGCAGGCTTTTTGCACCGGGATATTTGTCAGCAAGGTCGAGATAATCGTCTCTTTTGCATCAATCTCCCTGGACCAACGTAAACATTGGCTCATCAGCTCACGAAAAATTCCTTTTTTCCTGGCTTGGGGGGCTACCCCTACAAGAATAACTTCGGTTTGCTGCGGGGAATTGATTCGAATCGCCTTAAAACCGACAATTTCGTTATTCATTTCTGCAACCAGTACGTGGTCGGCAACAGAGCGGTTCAGGCAGCAGCGTTCTGCCCAGGAGGCGTAAACCTCTATGGCAGCTTCAGGATCCAGGCGTCGATCGACATTGTAATGACCTTTATAACCTGTGAAGGAAGCCTTCGCCACATTCACTACCTGGGGGACGTCGCCAGGCTCCAGGCTTCTGATAACCAGCTCTTCAGGAACCCCGAGGTAAGAAAAGCCGTGAAGGTCTTTTCGTAAATACACCAATGTGTCCATTAATCGAAAGCCATTATCTTCCATTGCATGAACTGTTTTGATATCACTGCTCGAGCAACGTCCGATTAAAAACTTAACCCGGTTCTTACTGCAAAATTCAAGGATAAAATGCAAATTCTCTGGACTGATCTGGCTTGCCCGGGCGGAAACTATTCCGAAACGGGTGGTATCCAGCGGTGAAAGTGAGACGATTTCAGAGCTCACGGCTTTATCTCTTCAGGGTGATGCCTATCCAATTGTTGCCTGATTGTATCGCTGGTAATTTCTGAACGAATTGTGAATGGCGGGTAATCGAGCGATCGTGTGAACAATCTGCCCAGATATTCGCCTATCATGCCAATAGCAAACAAAGTAACACCGGAGAAAATCGCCAGTGTTGAAGCGAGAAAGGTAAAGCCAGGCACCACCCCACCGCTAAGGATATATCTTACAACGACATAAACCAACACAATAAATCCGAAAATGATTGACAAAAAACCCAGGAAGCTGGAAACCTGGAGCGGCAGGATGCTAAACCCGGTTATCAGCGTGAAAGCATAATTCATCAGTTTCTTTAGCGTGTACCTGGATTTACCGATTGTCCGTTCATTGTGTTTTACAGTGATTGAGGTAAACCTGGTTGTCCCCCAGGAGAGCAAAACATCGATGGAAACATACGTGCCCGAATAATTGGAAAATGCCTCCCGTACCTCTGTGCGAAAAGCCCTAAAGGCTGAGATGGTTTGCGCGGAAGATATTTTCATCGCCTTTCGTAAGATGTACTTAATCAGCTTCGAAGTGATATTGCGCCAGAAGCTGTGTTTTTCTTCCTCTGGTGCGCCATAAACGACATCATAACCTTCTTCCATTTTTGCTAACAATTTCGGGATTTCTCCAGGGGGATGCTGGAGGTCATCGTCCAGTGTAATAATCACCTCATTTTTAGCCTGTCGAATGCCACAAAGCAAGGCGTTGTGTTGACCATAATTGCGCATCAGGTTGAAAGCGCGGATGCTGGGATAGACCGAAGCCAATTCTTCGATCACCTGCCAGCTTTCGTCCTGGCTGCCATCATTGACCAGGATAATTTCATGCTCCCAGCCTTCTCTATCCATGACAGCATCGATCTCTTTAACCAAAATTGGCAGCGATCCCTGGCTGTTGTAAACCGGTATAACAATAGAGAAAGTTTTAATCATTTTCCCTTATTCCTCGCAGAGCCACTGCTCTAATAAGTCCTCAATTTGTTGTGGGTCCTGCCGGGAGGCTGATTGAGAATAATTCTCCCAGGCAGTGCATAAGCCTCGCTGTGCAATTGGGTCTTCCAACAAAATTTTCGAGCTGGCTTCAAGCGCCAGATCAAGTTCTCCAGCGTGTAAGGAGGCTTGGATCAGAGGCAGCCATTCACTGGAACTTCGCGGAGAAAACCCATGTTGCTGAGCCTGATTGTATACTTCTATCACGCTATCCCACTTTTCTTCCTGCCCGGCTAAGGAAGCACGTTGGAAATAATAACACCATTGATTGGTCGACACTTCTTCAAAATATTGCGGCGGCAAAATTGCCTCAACTGCTTCTGTTTCAATCCGACTTAAATCAGAAAGTGGAATCAATTTCGCCCAAAGATGCGCATATTGATCATGTTGAAAAGATTTTGGATCAGTATCGGGAGAAATGACCTGGAGACAGCCTTGTTCCGGCTGGTAAATTGTGATCATATCTGATGTGTTTCCGATGAAGTTAAAAACTCGCGAGGTTCGGTTAATCTCCTGGTCCGGAATAAGTTCTGGCATGGAAAGCATCTGCGGTGTATCAGCGTAGATGATCTGATACGGGATAGGATTATCACTCAGTTGCGGCGCGTAGATCATATTCAACGGTGCTGTCAGTGAGGTTCCTGAAAAATATTGTCCGAAAGGTGTGTCGGGTGTAATCATGACTGTACCGGGTTTGATTTGGGGAGCGCGCCAGGTTAGTTGAGCGAAAAAATCCTTTTGCTGGTTCCACGCAGTTAGGAACAAATTTCCGTTGGCGTGATTTGCTTCAATTGATACTCCTATCAGCAATGCCAGGATTACGAGTTTTGCGCGATTGTTTTTGAAAATTAATTTTAATAGTGCAATTGATACCAGACTGACGCCAACTGAAAGAGACAGGAGAAAGCGGTTATTAGACCATGATGTATCAATATTAAACCCTGCCACCAAAAATGGAATCATGGACACCAGGATAATATAAACGCCTAAAATGATAAGGTTTAGGTATTTCTTCCGTGGAAGGGTTTCCTGTTCATTTTGATCTTCTTTGTAAAAGAAAAACAAAGAGACTACAGCCCCCAGGGCTATCAGCCCAATCCGGAGAACCAGCCCTTCTGAAACCGTGGTGTTTTTAAGACTTACGAGCAATTCCGCCCAAACTGCCACACAACTGTTAAGAAACCCTTTCAGGGTATTACCAAAAAAGGTAATCAGAGTTTTAAGTGGTCTTATCTTGAATTGATCGATAAAACCAATTTGATAAGAATAGAGATCGCTCCCAAATATCCTAAAAAGTGTAAATCCTGCCAAGACAACAAGATAAGGAAGCCCGGCTTTGAAAACTTGAAGCAGCTTCCCTTTCATATCTTTACTTTCTTCGGGCATGGCGAGAAAGATCACCACAGGTCTGACTAATTCAAACCCAAAAAAATATTCCTGTGGCGCGATGCCAACAAATTGACAGAACATTGCCGCCAGAATCAAAGGCATTCGTTTATTTGGGTTGCGAATCGCCAGGACCATCAAGATGTATGACAAAATATATATAGATAAAAGCACGTAAACCTGGCTATACATGATTGAAAAGTAGTGAAATCTGAAACCTGGGTAGACGACGAAAAGAGAAGCAACAGCATAAGATAACCATTTTTGCTTAGGCAATAACATTTTCAATAATGCCCAAAGGGTGATTGCTGAAATCCACTTGGTAAAAAGGGCAAACAATTGCCAGCCAATGACAGAATCCTTATAAATAGGAATAAAAATTCGATAGATAAAGCCGAGTAAAGGTCGGTCACCACTAAAAAATTCTGCAAACCCCGCTGTTCCAAAAACACGATAGGTCCAGACAATGTACCAATCATCGAGGAAATAGCCCATTTTACCAATGGTAAATCCGTAAGAAAGCCAGCATAACGCCAGCAGTCCCAAGCCAAGCAGGGCGTTTTTCTTATGGTCGCCCAGCTTCCCCACGCGATTAAACATTCTGCCTCGATTTAAGCCCAAACATCGTTGGCACCACGCAGAAAGCAAAGATTACTAACAAAATTAAGACACCGACAAACTCGCCGTTTGTAGTCATTCCCAAACCTCGGATTATGATATGTGAAAGATTTTATCATATCCACTGTAAACGAAACGGTTTGAAAATAAGTGAGGGGTGAAGGGGACGGCGTGGCAGCCGTCCCGCAAGCAGCCGGATTACGTTATGTCTGTTCCGGCGAAGTCGCTAAGTTTCTTGTTGGGAAAGTTTCAGATTCTTACGAAGTACACTATGTGTCACTTCGTTCAGAATGACAAAACCCAGTTCATGTTCCCTGTTTCCTGTTTCCTGTTCCCAGTTCCCTGCTCGAGTCCTGAACCTACCCCTGCCGTTTCGGAGCCCAATTTCCCTGCAGATTGTGTTTTGATCCAACACATTCACATTACGAATTGCTGACGCTTACACATTCCTCTTGATTTTCCATTGAAAGAGCGATATATTTACGCCAATGCGTTTACGCAGGAAGAGTAGGCTGCCTTTTTTCTGCCAGTGAGACCGGGAGAGTGTGAACCGGTTCAGAAGTAGCTTCCGAAAACCACCTGCCAGCTTGAGCCTGAAAGGTTATCCGATTAAGGTGAACGGTCGCCCCGTTATCGGCGTAATGAGATGCCCGAAAGGGCAATCTGGGTGGAACCGCGTGAGAGATCTCTCGCCCCAGGGCGAGGGTCTTTTTGTTTTAAGATTCGGTTGTACGAATAGACCCCTTAAAAATCTCAAAAACAACCGGCATTGGAGGAAGTATGTCTACAAAACAAGAGGAATACGAAAAGTCACAACTCTATCGAATCCGCCACTCGGCTGCCCATGTGATGGCAGAGGCGGTTTTAGAAATGTTCCCAGACGGGCAGGTTGCCATCGGTCCGGCAATCGAAGACGGTTTTTATTACGACTTCGACCTGCCGCGCACGCTCACGCCTGACGACCTCGAGACTATCGAAAACCGTATGAAAGAGCTGATCAAGAACAAGGCGGATTTCACTTGCGAAGAAATCTCAGCCAGTGATGCGAAAAAGCTTTTTCACGACCAAACTTATAAGCTGGAACTGATCGAAGGGCTCGAAAGCGGTAAGCTCGATGACGACGGTAACCCAACCGATGAAAAAGTGCCAATTACAATCTATAAATCGGGTAATTTTGTTGACCTTTGCCGCGGTCCGCATGTCAAAAACACCAGTCAGATCAACCCCCACGCTATCAAGCTGCTCAATGTTGCCGGGGCGTATTGGCGCGGTGACGAACACCGTCCCATGCTCCAGCGTATTTATGGCACCGCCTGGGAGAGCAAAGATGAGTTAAAAGAATACCTGTGGAAACTCGAAGAAGCCCGCAAGCGTGACCATCGCAAGCTCGGCAGAGAGCTGGACCTCTACAGCACCAACGACGAGGTCGGACAGGGGTTGATCTTATGGCACCCCAACGGCGGGATGGTCAGGCACCAGATCGAGCGCTATTGGGATGACCAGCACATTGCCAACGACTATGACCTGGTATACACACCCCACATCGGAAAAGCCAGCCTGTGGGAGACCAGCGGTCACCTTGGTTTTTACAAGGAAAATATGTATTCCCCTATCGAGATTGAGGATCAGGAATATTACATCAAACCGATGAATTGCCCCTTCCATCTGCACATCTATAAAAGCCAGCTGCGCTCTTATCGCGACCTGCCGCTGCGTTTTGCTGAAAAAGGCACGGTCTATCGCTATGAGCGTTCGGGTGTGCTGCATGGTCTGATGCGCGTGCGTGGGTTCACCCAGGATGACGCTCATCACTTCTGCCGTCCCGACCAAATGGCGGAAGAAGTCGATTTCACGCTCGATTTCAGCATCAACATGCTGCGAGCTTTTGGCTTCAACGATTTTCAGGCTTATTTGAGCACCATGCCCGAAAAGCGGGTTGGCGATGAACAGATGTGGCAGGATGCCGAAGCCGCGCTGGAGGACACTCTCAAACGAATGGGCGTGCCTTATGAGGTCGACGAAGGCGGCGGCGCTTTTTATGGTCCCAAGATTGACTTAAAAGTCCGTGACGCGCTGGGCAGGGAATGGCAGCTTTCGACTATCCAGTTTGACTTTAATGAACCCGAGCGCTTTGATCTGACCTATATCGGTGAAGATGGTAAGGAACACCGCCCTTATATGGTCCACCGGGCACTGCTTGGCTCAATGGAGCGTTTCTTTGGCGTGCTGATCGAGCACTATGGCGGGGCTTTCCCGGCGTGGCTTTCACCAAAACAGGTGATGATGATCCCCATCGCCGATCGCCACAACGACTATGCGCATGAAGTGGCGAACAAGTTGAAGGAAGTTGGGCTGCGTGTGACCGTGGATGATAGTTCGGACCGCATGAATGCCAAGATCCGCAATGCCCAGAAGCAGAAGTATCCGTACATGCTGGTGATTGGCGATCGCGAGATGGAAGATAGCCAGGTTGCCCTGCGTCGGCGCAGCGGTGAGAACCCCGGTGCTATGAGCGTGGATGCTTTTATTGCTTTGGCGCTGGACGAAATAGAGCGCAAGATTTAGAGCAGAGAGCAGAGAGAATGCACTCCCTCCGCCCTGGAACATCAGCCTTCCGTCTCAGGGAAATGGATATAAAAAAGCCGGATTCTAATCCAGAACCCGGCTCTTTTTTAAGAAAATTCTAAGCGTTTCCTCTTATTCGGGAAAAAAGCTCTTTCCAGCCTGCCCTGGTGCTCAGTTTTTCCAACCGCAGCGTACCGATGATGCCATAGGGCACAAAGAGTACAAAGATCACATAGACCGAGCCAGTAACAAAACTGGCAGACTCTCCCAGGAAACGCCGGAGTGTAAAGTCGAGCAGGCGGAAGCCAAACGCGCCGACGATCGCCCCGCTCAACGTGCCTACGCCGCCAATCAAAACGATCAGCAGGGCAGTCACGGTGAATCCCAGGTCTGCCACCGTGGGACTGATGATCGGTTGATACAAGGCGTGCAACATGCCGGCAATCGATGCAGTTATCGATGAGATAATCATCGCGACCACTTTGAACGTGGTTGTGCTGTAACCCAGCATCTTCGCCCGATCCTCGTTCTCACGGATGGCAACACAAACCCTGCCTGTTGGCGAAGCCACGAAGCGTCGGTAGAAGATATATGTGGCAACCAGGAATATAAGGGCGATCACATAAAACCTGAAGCGTTCGCTTGCCGGATTGATAAATGCCGGCGTGGGCACACCCTGCAAACCAACGTCCGCGCCAGTCAGATTGATCATATCGCTTGACATAACGATAATATGGAAAACCGATGCCAGCCCCAGGCTTACCAGGGTAAAAGTAATTCCCTTTACGCGAGGCAAAACAATGCTGAATAGCAGCGCTTGAACAATCGCCGCCAACAACACCAGGAGGGTCACCTGCCAAAATGGCAGCTGCAAGGTTTTCAAGGCAATGCCGGTCAAATAAGCTGCCACTGCAAAAAACATGGCATGCCCGAAAGATAGCAAGCCCGTGATGCCAAAGAGCAGGTCAAAACTTAAGGCAAAAATCGCCAGGATGAAAATTTCGATTCCCAATCCTTCCAGGAATTTGGACAGACCACCCTCGTTTGCCAAAACCACGGCGGGGCTCGAACCTTCGAGCAAACCGATCAGAAACGGTGCCAGGAGCATCACCACGAAGAAGATCAGGATACCTCGGTTTCTGGTCAAAAAGTTTGAGTTTGTTGTCATGATTTACTCCTTCTTTCCCAGTAAGCCGTTCGGCAAAATTAATAACACAACCACCATCAAAAGCACTGTCGAAGCCGGAACCAAGGCTGGGGAAGGCTTGAAAACCACATCCGTAAAGGGAAGTGGGATGCCAATCTGACCGTATTTGATCATAAATTGCTGGATCAAGCCCACCAACAAGGAACCCAGGGCTGCTCCGGGGAAACTGGTCAGCCCGCCTACAGCCAAAGCGATCAGAGCGCTTAATAACAACCTGTCGCCCATAGTAGGAGTCAATCCGGATGATGGCGCTGCCAGCGCGCCGCCAAAGGCTGCCAAACCAACACCGAGAGCAAAAACCAGGGTAAACACACGCCGGACGTTGATGCCAAGCGCTTCAACCATCTGGCGATCCTGCACACCAGCGCGGATAATCATGCCGATGCGCGAACGTTTTAGCAGGATCCAAACCACGACCAATACGATAATCCCGACAACCGGAATGAATATTTCATCATAAACTCGCACCCGACCACCAAGAATCATAATTGTCGAACATTGGTTTTCAATCAGATCAGCCAGGTTGGTTGCCGGGCATGCTCCACCGGTTCCTCTGAATAATTCTGGTTTAGGCCAAACGAATTCAGGTCGCCCCCAAACCGCCTGCACAATCTGAACACCGATGGTCCCCAACCCGAGGGTAAGCATCAGTTGGTAGATCGGACGATTGTAGAGCGGTCGGATTAAGGTTGTCTCGATCAGCGCGCCCAAGCCCACTCCAGTCAAAATTGTCACGCCAACAGCGATCACAAAGAGCCAGTTGGTGCTTAAGGCATACATCCAGGCAGTTATCGGGGCATTGAAAATTGCCGCGAAGATCGCAACCAAAAACAGGAGTGCTGGAGCGATTAATTGCCGCCAGTTCATTTTTCGCAATTGGGTTTCTTCGCGATTTCGCAAAGCAAGACCAAAGGCTGACAATGAGCTTGAAACAAAAATACCGAGAATCGCAATTATTGGTGAGATTACTTCAAAGGTTGCTTCAGCAGGGACGATGCGCAGTCCTTGATCAGCCATGTAGGAATAGGTAATCGGGCTTTGAGAATAATTGTTCAGGTCCCAAAGCGAAATCGGATACTTTGTTAGAAATATCCAAAGCAAAACGAACCCGCCGGCCATCAGCACCCAGGAAATGAGTTTTCGAAGTTTCGCTTGCATTTTAATGGCACCAGCGAGATGTTTCCAAAGAATATTGAGAGCGAATGCTGTCAAAATTAGTAAAACCGGCGTAAGTACGTCCACAAAGGTGTCCGGGCGGACGTATACCGTCCAGCCGACGTAGGCTCCGATCATATAAAGCGCACCCTGGGCGAGGTTGAGCACATCAAGCAGACCAAAGATAAGCGAGAAGCCGGCGGCAACCAGGAAGGTAACCGATCCAACCGAGAAGCCTCGCAAAACTGTGATGACCACATCCCTTCCAGACATGCCGCGGGCAGCGATAACCAGGAAAGCGGCAATCACGATCAGCACAAGGATTGCCTTGGAGTTTTTTTGTAATGTAGTTTTCATATTCAACTCCTATGCCGCCCCAAGATAACGTTGGATCATGGCTTTGTCAGCTTCGAGGTCTTTCATCAGACCGGTTTCAACTGATTTGCCTTCTTCAATAATGACGAAGTATTCCGCAAGCTTACTGGCGACTAAAAAGTTTTGTTCCACCAGGATAACAGTGCTCTGTTTCGATAACTGACCAATTACGTCGATCATGTTTTCGATGATCACCGGTGCCAGCCCCTCACTGGGTTCATCGATCAGCAGCAAGTGGTTGTCTGCCACCAGCGCACGGGCAATTGCCAGCATTTGCTGCTGCCCTCCGGAAAGTTCGGTGCCGCGCAGATGGAGGAAGCGTTTCAGGTCTGGGAAAAGGTTAAAAATAAATTCTCGTTTTTCGTCCAGCTCGCCTTTGTTGCGTTCGGCGATTTTAAGGTTTTCTTCGACAGATAAATCTCGAAAGATAGCGCGATGTTCGGGGACAAATCCAATCCCAAGTGCGGCAATTTCGAAAGGCTGCATGCCCTGGACTTCCTGACCATCAAAGACAACCTTGCCTTGCCTTACAGATGTCAACCCAAGAATGGATTTCAATGTTGTGGTCTTCCCAGCCCCGTTTCGACCGAGCAGCGCTGTAATTGAACCTCGCGGCACCACAAAATCGACATTCTGCAAGATGTGATATTGATTGATAAAGGAATGGATGTTTTGTACTTCGAGGATATTGTTCATATCAGCCTCCATTCCGATAAGATTTCAAATTAAATTGCCCCTGGAATTTCTTATGTATTGAGATCATAGAGCCCTCCCAGGTATGCGGTCTGCACCTCGTGATTGGCAGCAATTTCAGCTGGCGTGCCTTCTGCCAAAATTTTGCCCTGGTGCATAACAGTAATCCGGTCTGAGACCTTCATCACCACATTCATATTGTGTTCAACCAAAATTACGGTTTTGTCGTCAGATTGCTGCACTTCCTGAATCAGGGTGATCAGTTCCGGCACCTGGTCGGTTGCCATACCGGCGGTTGGCTCATCCAGAAGCAACAATTCAGGATCGGGAGCGAGAATGATGCCAAGCTCCAGTTTGCGCTGGTCTCCATGTGGAAGCACACGGGCTGGGATATCTGCCTGCCGGCTCAAACCAACTTTTTCGATCACTATGGCGGTGCGCTCTTCAACGGTCTGCATTTTTGTTGTGTCCATGAGGAAGCGGAAGTTTTTGTCTTCCATTGCCTGGGAAGCCAGGCGTATATTTTCATGCACGGTCAGATTTGGGAAGATATTGGTGATTTGGAAAGACCTGCCAATGCCCATGTGAATCATACGGTAAATTGGCTTTCCGGTGATATCCTGACCCTTGTAAAAAACCTTGCCTGTGGTTGGTTTCAGGTTTCCGCTTAGAAGGTTGAAAAAGGTGGTCTTTCCCGCACCGTTTGGTCCGATAATGGCGTGCAGCGTGCCGGTTTCGATTTTGATGCTGACATCATCAACAGCCGCCAACCCGCCAAAGTGTTTTGACAGGTTTTGCGTTTCAATTATTGTTTCTCGTGCCGTCATAACATCTCAATTCTTTCTTGATTTTGCGATTTTTGATTTAGTAAAACAGTGTCCCTGGAAGCTCGCAAAACCACCAGGGACACAGAAACGAAAGGATTAGTTGCCAGACAGACTGCCGATTGGCAGGTCACCACAGCGGCTCTGGAGCGCTTCCGGCAGCAAGCAGGGAGGTTCAGGACGGGTGGTGTCGACGAAGGAATAATAATCAGCGTTCGGATCGGTCACATTCTCGAGTTTGAGAATGTACATATCCTGGATGGCAACATGGTCTTCGGGGCGAATATAGACGGTGCCTTTGGGACCTTCAAACTCAAGACCTTCCATGGCAGCGATCAGGACTGCAGGAGTGACGTCGCCGTTGGTTTTCTTGAGTGTTTCGATAATCATGATGGCAGCATTCATACCATCTGCATCAAACAGATCAGGATAGATACCATAGCGTCCGCTGGCTTCAGCCACGAGGAAATCGTTGGCAGGATTATCAGGAGCAGACCAGTGGTAGACAATCCCAGCGGTAGTGCCGATGGCGTTGCCATAGAAAACTGGGGTGAGCATGTTATCGATAAAGGTTGTGCCAAGTTCCATGGTGTCAGTGACGCCCTGGTCCTGTGCAGCCTGGACAAGAGAGATGAAGCCCGAGCCAGCCCAGGTGACGATGTAAGCTTCCGCGCCAGAGTCAGCGATTTGCTCCATGTAGGGGGTGAAATCGGTCGTGGTGGCAGGCGCGAAAATGTCATCTGCTACGAAAGTTCCGCCTTCAAGAGTACAGGCATCGCGGAAAGCTTCAGCAGACCCGTGACCGAATGCATAGTCCGCAGCAATCTGGATAAAGGAGGAATAATTTTGAGTGAGGGCGATACACTCGTTCATTGCGTCCTGGTAGTTGTTGCGGGCAGTACGGAAGGTGTATTCATTGAAGTCTTTGCCGGTGATATCGTTGGCAGCTGCCGGGGCGACAATCAGGGGAACTTCATTGGCGAGGGCGATGCCCTGCAGAACAGCGGTGGCTCCAGATGAGGCGGTACCAACGAGGATATCGACATCATGGATGTCGATCAGTTCATTGGCGACGGTGGTTGTGTTTTCAGGCAGACCGGCGTCATCACGCACGAAGACCTGGATTTCACAGTCGTCAATTTTGAAAGTGTTTTCCTGGGTTTCAGCGAAGTTGTAGACCGGACCAGCTGAGCCTTCCGAACCAGTGGCATATTCCATGCCGAGCATGAATGAACGGGTGATCATGGCGCCATAAATAGCCAGGGCGCCAGTAATATCGGTGATCAGACCGACCTTGATCGGTTCAGCACAGGTAAGACCAGTTGGTTCTTCGACCACCACGGTTTCTTCGGTTGGTTCTTCAGTTGGCTCTTCAGTGGGAACTTCTACAGGCGCTTCTGTTTCCACCGGGGATTCGGTCGCAACCGGGGCTTCGGTTGGCTGAGCGCAGGCGCTCAATACCATGCTGGCAATAATCAGCATGGAGACTACGAACAAAATAGACTTTTTCATTTTTCTCCTGTTTTTTCTTTCTTCTATCTAGATTACCTCTGACGCATGTCAGTTGGTTACAAAGGCTGCGCCTGGTTGCTGTGCTTCAGGGCAAAGCCCAAAAGAAGCGTGTTCAGCGGTCCAGGTTTGTCCAGGCAGAGGGCATGCCCTGCTCCGGGGACGACGACATATTCTGCTTGAGGGATATGATCGACCATCATTTGCGCCATTTTTGGTCCTTTAATCGGGTCTTCTTCCCCTGCTACAATAAGTGTTGGACTGGAAATTCGCTTTAATTGGTCAGTAATATTATATGCTGTGAACGAGTCCATCAGCTTGGTGAATGAGGTTAAGTTCAGGCGGGCAAAATTCGCCCTGGACATTGGCAATAATTCTTCATTCTTGTTCAGATATTCTTCGCCGAAATTCAGAAACACCGAGGTGTCAAACAGCAGTTCGGCATCATTACGCTCGCCGGCAAGTTTCCACGGTCGCGATTGCAATTTAAGTAACAAGGGCACTTCGGAAACCCCGTCGATCACGATCAGGCTGCGGGTCTTCTCAGGGTAACGCAGGGCGAAAACCAGGCTGATCTCCGCACCGTAGGATATGCCGGCAATATGCGCTTTTTCAATTTCAAGGGCATCGAGCAATCCTGCCAGGTCGTCAGCGTGCAGCTCCATCGAGAAGGGTCCCTCGGGATGATCAGATTGCCACATCCCGCGGCAGTCATAGAGCAAAACGCGGAAATGTTTGGCGAGCTCCGCTGTCTGGTAGAACCAGCTGGCAGTGCTCATCATGATCCCGTTTGAAAGAACGATCACCTCCCCGTCTTCGGGTCCGTGCAACTCGTAGTACAGGTGGATATCGTTTACAGCTATACGCGGCATTATTTCTCCAGCAAAACCTGCAAAATTATGCTTCTTTACGGTAAATGACCGCTTTTTCAAGGTTGCCGGGGCGTTCGTGCTCGCCAGCTGCAACCAGGCTCATGCGCAGAAGGTCATTATCAATTTGATAGAGTCCCTCATACTTGCCGACCAGCCCAAACGTGTGTTTTTGCTGGTCCATATCGATTTTGTCTTCCGAAACCTGCCAGGTGCCGCTCGAAACGATCCCGAGAGCATCGTAGCGGGCTTCGAAAGTGCCGTTCTCCAGAAATTCAAAGTACAAACCCGGATAAGGCTGACCTTCAGTTTGAGTCCATTTGCCTAAGATTGATTGTTCCATACACTCTCCTTAAAAGAACTGTTTATCCGGGACGATGCCCAGACGGTGTGCCTCTTCACGGATCGACTCTCTGAAATCGGGATGGGCGATTTTGATCAAGGCTTCCATTCTGTTTCTGACTGAAAGCCCACGCAGTTGAGCACTGCCGTATTCAGTGACGATGGTATCCACGTCCTGGCTGGGCACAGTCACCCCCGCTCCAGGAGCCAGGGTCGGGACAATGGTTGAAATCGTGCCGTTTTTCGCGGTGGAACGCAGGGCAATGATGCCCTTGCCGCCTTCCGACATTTGCGCGCCGCGGTGGGTATCCAACTGTCCGCCGGTACCGCTGAAATGGCGCGTGCCCAATGACTGTGAACACACCTGTCCGATCACATCCACCTCGATGGCAGTGTTGATGCTGATCATGCGGTAGTTTTGGGCAATAACATATGGGTTATTTACATAGCTGCCGCGCATCAGGAGCACATCGGGGCTTTCGTCCATGAAGTCGTAAAGCGATTGCGTGCCGATGGCAAAAGTGGCAACAATTTTGCCGGGCAGCAGCGTCTTGCGGCTCCCGTCCACCGCTCCAGACGCGCAGAGTTTGTAGACGCCGTCAACCAACAATTCGGAGTGAATGCCAAGGTGCTTGCGATCCGAGATGAAATCTGCAACAGCGGTAGGCATGCCGCCGATACCAAGCTGGATCGTAGAGCCATCATCGATAAATTCGGCTACGTGATGACCAATCAACTCATCGATTTCATTAGGGGTTGCCGAAGGCACCTGCACCAGGGGGCTGTCAAATTCAACAAAATAGTCAACCATGGAAAGCGGTATAACCACATCTCCATCTGTCCAGGGCAGATTTCGGTTGACTTCGAGGATCACAATATCCGCGGTATCGATCATTTCGCGTTCAGCAACCGCGCCCATGGAAATGGAGATCATTCCGTCTGCGTTAGGCGGAGTGCAAACGCCAAGCATCATGTCAAGGCGACCGCCATGCCCGATCAGCTTGTCGGTGGCAGCCCTATGCAGGTTGTTCGGCGTATAAGAAACACGTCCTTCCGGGTGTACTGCCCGGTCCGGTGCGCCATAGAACCAGTTTTCGTTGAAGAAGCGCCCTTCCATCTCCGGTTTCATGAAGATGTCATAAGCGCGCATTGGCAGGCAGGTCCAGGTGGTAATATTTTCGAGGCGATCAGCTTGCCTGGCCAACTCTTCGAGCATGCCCACAGGTTCAGAAGCCGCAATGCCGATGGAGAGCGTCATGCCCGACTGAACCATGCCAACCGCATCGGTCATGTCGATAAGCTTACTTTTATATTCCTCTTGCCAACTCATTAATCACGCTGCTTTCAGGGCATGATGAAACATGTGGCAGCCTGGTTGTAACCCACACCAGAACCACAGAAAACTACGCGCATGCCAGAGGTGATCTTAGCCTGCTGGATGGCATCGTGGAAGGCGATCGGAAGACAGGCTGAACCCATATAGCCCCATTTGTCCATAATGTAGTGCGCTTTTTCAACGGGGAGTCCCAAATTATCCATAACAAGTTTGATGCTGTTCACGTTTACCTGGGTAAAAATGATGTGGTCGATGTCTTCCAGCTCAAAACCGCCATTGGCTGCGCATTCCCGTACTCTGGCAGGCCAACCTTCATGATTGACTGTGGGTGGGAAGGGAGTCACAAGTTTTACCTTGGTTCGTCCCGCTTCAACGCTTTCGACAGTTGCCGGTTCATAAGTTCCCCCGGAATAAATGCCCCAGTGCTTGTGATATGAGCCGTCTGCTTTGATCGAGCTTGAAACATATCCGGGCTTGTCAGAAGCGCCTATAACAGCCGCCCCGGCGCCATCCCCATAGAAAAAGGAGGTGACGTCGTGTTTGACATCCGCGAGTTTGTGCATCATGTAAGCGCCGATCACGAGGATGTGCTTGAGGTGCGGATTGGTCGCAATTAATCCGGCAGCCTGTGCCAGGGCGGTCGGGAAGGAAGCACAGGCGCAGCCGACATCCCAGGTGCCCGCGTTGACACAGCCGAGCTTATACTGGGTAACAACCGAGGTTGCTGGCGTGATGTAATCGGGGCTGTCTGTGCCCACGATCACCAGGTCGATATCTTCGGGTGTCAGACCAGCATCGGCGATGGCGGCTTTGCCGGCTTCTACAGCCAGGTCGGAGGTCGCCCAGTCTTCAGGTGCGTAAAAACGGGTTTTGATACCGCTGCTGGCTTCGAATTTGAAAACTACTTCTGCCAGCTTTTCACTTATCTCTCCCATCCATTGGGAAAAGGTTTCGTTAGTGATTTCAATTTCGGGAATGTACATCCCGGTGCCTATGATATTTGCGTATCGTGTCATTTTTCTTTCTTCCAGTCAAATTACGTGCCTAAAACAATGCCGCCATCAACACTGATGACCGCGCCATGAACGTACGAAGATTCATCACTGGCAAGCCAGGCGTAAGCTTTGGCGATTTCTTCAGGTTTGCCCAACCTCTTGAGGGGTGTACTGGCAGCCATGCCATCGAGCACTTTTTCGGGCATTTTCTGAACCATCTCAGTGAGGATAAAACCCGGAGCAACTGCATTGACGCGGATCTGGTATTTACCCAGCTCCCGTGCCCAGGTTTTGGTCATGCCGATTACAGCAAACTTGGTGGCAGCATAATTGGTCTGACCGAAATTGCCATAGAGACCGACCACGCTCGAAGCACTGACGATCGAGCCGCCGCCTTGTTTGATCATATAAGGGACGACAGCCTGGGTGCAATTGAAAACGCCTTTCAGGTTGACAGCAATCACTGCGTCGAAGGCGTCTTCGCCCATCTGACCAACAACTTCACCCTCTTTGAACTTGACAAACTGCCCGTCACGGGTAATGCCAGCGTTGTTGATCAGGACATCGATGTGACCGTAGTGTTTGGCGACTTCGTCAATCCAATCCTGAACTTCCTGGCGATCAACTACATTGACTTTCCAAAAGCTGGCATCGTTGCCCAGCTGTTGGGCGAGGGCATTCCCTGCTTCTTCATTAACGTCACAGATAACAACTTTGGCGCCCTCGGCAGCGAATTTTTCAGCTGTGGCTTTACCGATTCCCGCGGCTCCGCCGGTGATGATACATACTTTATCTTTTAACAGCACAGTTTTCTCCTTTACCTCAACAAAATAAGACAAACAAAAGTTGTCATCCCCTTATATCGTTGTTTATATCAAGAACGAGTTACAAATTGGTTACAAAGCTGGAGGAATTTGGAATGAATCTTCGCGTTTTTTTGTTATCAGCTACGAGGCAAACCCTTCATTACCAACTGTTTTGCCATTATGCCACTCACCTGGAATTGATGGTGTTTTTTTGATTCGATTTTCTCTCACTTCCCTGCCCCCCTCTAAGGAGGGGGTCGTTATCGCTGCCCCGCTCCCAGCTCCCTGTACCCGATCACCCATCAGCCATGAGCTAACAACTCCTGGTACAACGCAATCAATTCTTCCGGCTCGTAGCCGGGACCATACTCTTTCTGGTAGACATCTACCGCCTGTTGATACACCTTTCGCAGCATGGTGTCATTACCCATATAATGGTAAATTCGCATCTGGCATTGGTACCCTGATGCAAGCAGCGGCTCCTGGCGAACCAGGCGATTGCTCAGTTCCAACCCCTGGTCATAATCCTTCAACTGAATTGCAGTCTCAATCACCTTCCCGATGCAATCCAGGTAGAGCCGGTGAAAATATTGCACCTCGGGCATAAAGAATTCCTGCAAGGCTTCCCCTTCCAGCAAGCGCCCTTTGTACAGATCGAGCGCGGTCTGGCGGTCTTTCAAATTTGAACTGAGAGCCAATTTCTCAAATTCTTCAAAATCCACATAAATCTTGATATCCGCGTTTAGCTGATATTGATCTCCGTTACGAATGACAAACACCGGGCTCTCCCTGGACGGTCGGTCTGGTTCGAGTGCCTGGTTAAGTGCGCTGAGGGTTACTTTGAAATTGTTATTCGCCGTGGATTCGTCGGAATCAGGCCAGAAATACAGTGAAAGCTGGTCTTTGCTGATCCCTTTTGTACGGTTCAGTGCTAATGCCTGCAGCATCTGCCGCGCCTTCTCCCGCTTCCATTGATCAGTACCAATCAAGGCTTTTCCCTTGCGCACCTCAAAACCACCCAAAAGTCGTAAACTCAGGCTGTAACCGGGATGATAATTCCCACCGGACTGAGAGTCAGACAGCAGCAGGTTGACCAGATCTTGCTGGATATGCTTTTCTTTTGCCCAGTAGAGCAGCGGGAAAAAGATGCAGGGATCGTCTGCCCCCAACAAGCTGGGGCGATTTAGCAGAAATTGATAATTATGCTTTTGGATCAGTTCCAGACTTTGCTCAAGAAAAAGGATGGCAGAGTTGGCATAGCCTTGTTTTTGAGCTGTATAGGCTTGCCACAACAAAACCGCAGCCTTCGCCAGGCAATCTCCAACTTTATCCGCCAGCGGGTCTGCCACCGAGAGGATATCACTGGCAGCATCGTATTCTCCCGCCAAAGCCAAAGCAGCCCCGAGTGAGATTCTCACCAATAAGCCAATCCATTCATCACCTGCATTGTTTGCTATCACCAACGCATTTTCGGCAATCCGTTTGGCTTCATCCAAATACCCGGCATAACCCACCAGGCGGCATAAACCCCAAAGGGGTTCCACGTGGATACGCGCGATATTTACATTCTGGATAGCAAACTCATATAGTTTCCGGATGTGCTGGATGCCCTGGTTGTCCAAACCCTGGCGCAGGTCGAGCTGCAGGGCATGTCCAAGACGAATTTTTGCTACCGACTCCACGTAGCCGGCCTGGAGCTGCCGTGAAACCTGCAAACCTTGTTCAGCGGACTTCCTTGCCAGGTCGGGCTCACCTTTTAGTGAATGGAACAACGAGAGCAAAAGTGTCGATTCACGGTGAAAACGCTGCGGGCGGGATAGTGAAACCTCAGCGGTTGCGCTATCGAGCTTTTCCAGCAGACGGATCCCCTCTTCAAGCTTGCCCGCCCGAAGAAACAAGCGCGCCCGGATGTAAGCCTGGGCTTCGGAATTTTGACTGGAAAGCTCCTGTGCCTTTTGCAAGCTTTGCTCCGCTTCGGGCAAAGCGCCCTGGTTAACCTGGTTTTCAGCGATTTGCGTTAGCAGGCTGGAGACCTCCAGCGGGTATTCAACAGGGTCAAGCAAAGCCAGGGCATGATCAAGCAGTTTATTGGCGTTGACCGGTCTGAGCGTGTCAAGGTAAACCTGGGCTTGCCCGCGCATAGCCAGGCTGGTTCCCCAGGAATTGTCCTGGTTTTGATAAAGTCGCTGGGCAGTGCGGTAAGATTCGAGTGCCTGGTCAAAGCGCGCTTCCATGCGGTCAATCTCTCCCAGCAGATAATTTCCATAGGGATAGCTATTCAATTCTTCGGGAGGTATTTGCTCGAGCCAGAAACGGACGCTTTGTTTTAAGCCCGACTGCAGCAGCCGGTCTCCGACATTGTCCAGGATCTGGCGGATACGCGCAAAATCGCCAGCCGAGATAAGGTGTGCGATCGCTCTTTCCCAATAATGGTGCGCGCTGTAATAGCTGGCTACTTTCCGGTGAAGAGCCCTGGCTTTTTCGGGGTTTTTCTGCAGCTGAGCCAGAAGGAATTCTTTGAAAATGTGGTGATAGCGCAAAACATCCGGCTTGAGCTGTTCGATAAACAGCCCCGATTTATACAACTCGCTGAGCGTGCTGGCGCTGTCCTGGGTGTCCATCAAAAAATCGCAGGTATCAACATCCAGGAATTGCAAAATCGAGGTATGCAACAAGAATTCCTGGTGTCCTTCGGTCTGCATATCAAGCACTTCTTCCGCCAGATATTCAAAGAGATTTGCAAGTGAGATCTTATCCTCATAAAGCAGGTCGTCCAGGTTCATCTGCGGATAAGCCCTGATGGATTGCCAGACCACCTGCAAGCCAATCGCCCAGCCTTCGGTGCGTTGGTGTAAAAGCGAAACCTCTTCCGGGTCGAGCGGCAGTTGGTAGGTCGAATTGTAGAGCTGTTGTGTTTCGTCTTGTGTAAAACTCAGGGAGTCCTTGTCCAGCTCCAGCAATTTTCCATGGATACGCCAGTTGTTCATTGAAGGGAAGCTTATGGGCAGGCGGCTGATAATCATAACGTGCAAGGTGGCGGGAAGGTGATTGATGAACCAATCCATCATCTTCAGGATTTCATCGGAATCGCCCACCCCCTGGAAGTCGTCCAGCACCAGGAGAGCCGGCTGTGTCAGACCAAGGCAAAGCGAGTTGAGCAGGGCTGTCAAACATTCCTGGAAGCTCGCCTGGCTGTCTTCCAAAACTCGCAATGCTGGTTGACCGAGCTTTTTTCCACCCTGGTTGAATACTGTGCAGAGATAGGTTAGGAAAAGGCGCGGGTCGAGCTCGTTACGGGAGACCGTATACCAAAAAACCGGGCAATCAAGGCTTTGGGTGAGCGTCAGGGCAGAGGTCGTTTTTCCATAGCCAGTTTCACAGGTCAATACAGTGAATGGGTAGGAGAGGCTTTCGCGCAGCAGAGCCTGCACTCGCGGGCGGGCGAGAATGGAACTGCGCTGCGCCGGTGGCGTGAGCTTGCTGAGAATGATCTGATGGCGGTTGGTCATGATGGATTTATTTTACTTTACACTGGTAATTTAACGTTGTCATTCCCAAGGATGCGTGATTCTTATCTTCTCATAACAAATGGAAACATGATGCCGGGGGCGAAACTAATTGCCCAATTGTTCCCTGCCTAAAGCAACTCCTACACTTTACCCCAGTCAAAAATTGAGCGCTTTTGCTACCTCTGGAAATCATCAGCCTATTCATCCAGGCAAAAAAACGCAGGCGCTGCAGTCTACCCGAACGTCGGCTTTATGGGTTCCCCCAGGATACAGCTTTTCAATTCAAAAAGAAAGACCATTGAGAAAAAACTAAGCGGGATTCCCCAGCCAGCAGGCATGAACAAGGAGCGATCATTAGACCGCTCCTTGTTTCCTATACACAGTCGAATGGCTGTCTATATCTGCCAGTCACCATCTTTCAGCAAAACTATTTCGGTACCGTCTTCCTTAATCCCGCTGACGGTCACGTCTTTTGAGCCAACCATGAAGTCGACATGAATAAGAGAATTGTTCATGCCCAGTTTGCGGTTTTCTTCTTCACTGCGCTGCGCAGCCCCTTCAAGGTTCTCGCTGTAAGCTGCGCCCAACGCAAAGTGGCACGAGGCATTCTCATCAAACAAGGTATTCTTGAACAAAATTCCGGTGTTGCTGATTGGAGAATTATCCGGCACAAGGGCGATCTCGCCCAGACGTTTGGCGCCTTCGTCCATATCGAGCAAATCATCCAAAATCTGTTTGCCGACCTGAGCGTCATAATCGACCACCTTGCCGTCTTTGAAAGTGAAGTGGAATTTATCCACGATCTGTCCGCGTACCGACAGCGGCATGGTCGCGCGTAGGGTACCATCCACACGGTCAGCATCGGGCATGCTAAAAACTTCTTCGGTTGGAATGTTGGGGAAGAAGCGATCGCCTTTCTCGCTGAAACCGGAACCTCCTTCCCAGACATGGTTTTTCACCAACCCAACCATCAGGTCGGTACCGGGACCCTGGTAATGGATTCGATCAAAACGGGCATCGTTCAGGAATTTTCGATTGGCTTTTAGCTTGAGATCGTGTTCTTCCCAGGCAGCGATCGGATCCGGCTGGTCAACACGGGTCGCCATAAAGATGTTTTCCCACAGTTTTTGCATACCTTCTTCTTCAGGCAATTCCGGGAAGGCTGCCTCAGCCCAGGCTGGGCAAGCGACAGCAGCAATGCACCACTTTACTTTGTTTTGCATGGTGTAATGCTGAATGCGCTTGCTTGCTTTGCCGGCAACCTTCTGCCACCTGGCAATACGGGCAGGGTCGGCAGGCTTAAGCAGGTCGGGGTTGGGGGCATACAGATTGACAACGTTATAATTGTCTTTAAACAGGTTTTCGTTAAAATCGACCAGATATTCCGGGAAGGTCTCGAAGGCTTCATCCGTAGCTTCCAGGTAGCGGTCGAGAGTGATTGTGTCGTCCGAAAATTCCAGGCGGACGTCACTGACGCCATTCTGATATGCCTTTTTCGCCACCAGGCGTGCCAGGGGTAATGAGTGTTCGCTCATACGAATACTAAGCTTGTCATCTTTATGCAAGCCAAGCCCAATATTTACGATAAGATCAGCATACTTTTCCAAACTTTGATTTATGTTCATAGTAATTATCCTCCAGCCCTTATTTTACCCGGTAGGACTGTAGATGGACACTATTTGACCATATCTCTCGTTGAATCGCTTAATTGCACTACAATAAATGTTGACGAAATATTTTAGCCTATGGTAATATAAAGCAACGCCGAAATTTAATTTTCAACCAAATAAAGACTGAAGGAGATAAAGAAGATTAGTAATAAACCAGAATATCGTATTAATGAGCGTATCCGAGCCGAAAAGGTCCGCCTTGTGGACGAAACCGGAGAAAACGTCGGAATAGTGAGCATCGATGCCGCCCTCCAACGTGCCAACAACGTCGGATTAGACCTGGTCGAGATCGCCCCCAACGCCGACCCTCCCGTGGTCAAAATCATCAACTACAGCAAGTTCCTTTATGAAAAGGAAAAGAAAGAGCGCGAAGCCCGCAAATCTCAAACCAAAATTGAGATCAAAGAAATCCGTCTGCGTCCGAAAACCAGCGACCATCACCAGGGTTTCAAGGTCCGCGACGCACGCCGATGGTTGGAAAGCGGCATGAAAGTGCGCGTGACCATTCGCTTCAGAGGGCGGGAAATCACTTACCCTGAACTTGCACTCGAAGATCTTAGAGAAATAGCCGAAGAGTTGAGCGACGTGTCTGAAATCGAACAAGCCCCAAACATGGAAGGGCGTTCGATGTTCATGATGCTGGCACCCAGGAAAAGTTAGTACGAAATTAATTGTTGACACAGCAGATTATCTGGTATAATCTGCTTTTGGTTTATTGACCGACGGCTGAGCATTTCGCAGCCGTTGGATTTTCTAAGAGGAGTTTGATCGTGCCACGTAAAAAGAGTAGTGGAAAGTACAAAATAAAAACTCATAAGGCAACGTCCAAACGCTTCCGCATGACCGGCTCTGGTAAAGTTGTTCGAACCAAGATTGGGAAGGGTCACTTGCGCCGCAACACTTCCCAGCGAACAAAATATTTGCTCGCTGAAACTCTTGAAGTTCAATCCAGCGGATTGGTCAAGCATATAAAGCGCCTGGCGCCCTATATGAGCAAAAAGGACTAAGGACGGTCCTGTCAATTTCGATTTAGTGTGGCTGTTGGGTGTTTACAACGAGACCAAAAGTCTGACGCCCAGGGGACCGCAAAGGAGTGAAGAATGGCAAGAGTAAAGAGTGGACCATATCGCCGACGCCGTCATCAGCGGCTGATTGCCCATAACAAAGGTTATCGGGGCAGTTACAATCATTTGTTCAAACGAGCTAATGAGGCTTTCCTGCATGCCCAATGGTATGCTTATAACGACCGCCGCAATCGTAAACGCGATCTGCGCCGGCTCTGGATTGCCCGCATCAACGCCGCTTCCCGCATGAATGGCACAACCTACAGTCGTCTCATCGCCGGAATGCGCAGGAACAATGTGATCATTAACCGCAAAATGTTGGCTGATATCGCCGTGCACGATCCTAAAGCTTTCGTCAAGGTGGTTGAAACCGCCCTGGCATAGTCTTAACCTCACCTGGTAAAACCTTCCCCTGTGAACTCGCACAGGGGTTTTTTGTCATTTTAACCATTTTCGCGAAAAAAATTAACCCGCCGGTGGGGCAGTCGCCGCGATTGAAAGCCAAGTGTGTATACAAAGTACACAATCGCAGCGAGCTGGCAAAATACAGGGGTTATCGGACTCCGAAACGGCAGTGGTGGGTTCAGGACGTGAGCAGGGAGTAGGGAATAGAGACCAGGAACTGGTTTTGTCATCCTGAGCCTCTTTTGCGAAGGATCTGGTCAATCGGAACGGTTAGACCCTTATGAATTACTTTTACGAAGTGCTTGTCCCGTTCCGGCGAAGCCATCTTTTCGTAGGGAACGCGGCTTGTCCCGTTCCGGCGAAGCCATCTTTTCGTAGGGCGAGACGTTTGTACCGGCGAAGCCGTGTATTGAAAACACCTTGTACTTTCCTTTACTCGCACATTGTGTGTTTTCAATCCGCTGTACACAATGATCACACACAACGGCGGATTGAGGGGGAGCAACATCCTCGTCACACCAATGTCACAACCCCCTCAATCTCGCCCTACATTGCATTCGGGACAGCATGGCAAACGCGAACAGGGAACAGGGAACAGGAACTGGGTTTTGTCGTCCTGAGCCTCTTTTGCGAAGGATCTGGTCAATCGGAACGGTAAGACCCTTATGAATTACATCTACGAAGTGCTCGTCCCGTTCCGGCAAAGCCATCTTTTCGTAGGGAACGCGGCTTGTCCCGTTCCGGCGAAGCCATCTTTTCGTAGGGCGAGACGTTTGTACCGGCGAAGCCGTGTATTGAAAACACCTTGTACTTTCCTTTACTCGCACATTGTGTGTTTTCAATCCGCTGTACACAATGATCACACACAACGGCGGATTGAGGGGGAGCAACATCCTCGTCACACCAATGTCACAACCCCCTCAATCTCGCCCTACATTGCATTCGGGACAGCATGGCAAACGCGAACAGGGAACAGGGAACAGGAACTGGGTTTTGTCGTCCTGAGCCTCTTTTGCGAAGGATCTGGTCAATCGGAACGGTAAGACCCTTATGAATTACATCTACGAAGTGCTTGTCCCGTTCCAGCGAAGCCATCTTTTCGTAGGGAACGCGGCTCGTCCCGTTCCGGCGAAGCCATCATTCGCGGGACGGCGTGGCAACCGTCCCCTAACTTTTCTTGAATAATTATCCCGACCGCTTGTGCTGTCATTTACGAGTTCCTCCTCGTGATGTCGCAATCCCAACTTTAGTCAAACTTAAAACAGCTACCTTGCCTATACACGGTTTGACAAACCCATCTGAAAGGACTAAACTTAATCATAATTAATTTGACTATACGAAATTATTGGAGTGAACATGAGCCAGCCCACCGAAACAATCAGCGCGCACATCACCGAGAGCACACTGCTTCAGCCTGCCGTCCAGGCATGGAAGTTTTTCCTGCGCGACCAGGGGCGCTCTCATCACACTCTCAAAGCTTTTACGGCAGACCTCGCCCTCCTGGAAGAATTTTTAGCCACCGATAAACAAATAGGTCAGATTTCAACAAAAGACCTCGAAGATTTTCTCACCTGGATGGAAAAGGACCGCGGCGCGCCCTGCAGCCCGAAGACGCTCTCACGCCGGATCACCTCTCTGAAATCATTTTTCCGCTGGCTGACCCAAAACGCCGTCCTCGCGGTCGACCCGGCTGAAAAGCTGGTTCAGAAAACCGTTATCAGCCCCCTGCCAACTGTCCTGACCGCAGAGGAAGTGGAGACTGCCCTCATGGCAGCTGATTCTCTGCGAACATCCGCCAATCCTGACCCGCGACCTTATACCCTGATGCTGCTGGTGCTTGAAACAGCATTGAAAAAGAGCGAGGTTCTGAACCTCAAAACCAATCATCTCGAGCTTGAAAACCCGAATGAAGCTTATATCTACGTCCGTTATCCCAATCAGCGTTACCGTTTCAAGGAGCGCAAAATCGAAATTTCCCCCAAATGGGTTGAAGCCTATCAAAACTACACGGAGCAATACCCGGTCAACGAACAGGTATTTCCCTGGTCGCAGCGCAGGCTCGAATATCTCCTCGAAGATATCACCAATGCCGCCCGAATGGAAAAGCACATTAGCTTTGACATGCTTCGCTGGACAAGCGCCCTCTCAGACCTGGTCAACGGTGTCGAACAGGACAAAATCCGTCAAAAATTAGGCATCTCCAAAATTCAGTGGCGCGAAGTCAAGTCAAAATTACGCAGCCTGGCAACCCAAAACGGTTATACCTTACCTGAAGAGGAAGAAAAAGCAGAGTAACCTCCCTGCAAAAGTAATAATATGAACTATACAACTCGCAATCAACGTAAGCGTTCCTTTCCCTTTGGAACAATTCTGTTCATGCTCAGCCTGGTTTTCGTGGTTTTGGCTGGCATCAGCATCAACAAAATCCGCAATGGGCAGCCTGGTTTTCTGACCAACCTGTGGGAACCAGACCCCAACCCCGCACCCGACCCCTATCTGGATGGCAACCCCTTATCCCTCGGAGTTGCCGGCAACGTGACCAGTGTTATGTTGTTGGGTTCAGACTACGAACCAGAGATCGGTTTCCGGACGGATGTCATGCTGTTGGTGGTATTAAACACCGATACAAGCCAATTTAGCCTGTTTTCTTTCCCCCGTGACCTGTGGGTCAACATCCCCGGGGTCGGAGAACAACGCCTGAACACCGCTTATCCGTTTGGAGGTCCACAACTGCTTAGCGACACACTCGCACTGAATTTCGGTTTCAGACCAGATCATTTCGCGATGGTCGACTTTCAGGGTTTCAAACACCTGATCGATGTGCTCGATGGTATTGACGTGGAAGTCACCTCGCACACAGAAGATGAATGTCACATGAACGACTCGGGTTGGTGCGTTGTTGAACCAGGGCTCACCGCGATGAATGGGGACGAGGCATTGTGGTATGTGCGTGCGCGCAAGAACAGCTCCGATTTTGACCGCAACCGCAGAGGTCAGGAAGTCATCCAGGCAATGGTAGAGAAAGCCTTAAGACCCTCCGAAATCCTGAATCTCGATAATGTCTACCGTGCTCTGATGCGAACGGTGGATACAGAGATGACAATCACTGACGGGCTGCTTTATTTCGTCCCGATTTCCAAGTTTTTTGGCGGTCCTGACGTGACCACATATACAATCACGCCAACCAAGGCAATTCCCGGGATGACCAACGGCGGAGCTTCGGTCTTATTCCCCGACATTCCGGCTATCCAGGCAGTGTTGAGACAGGCTCTATGGATTGAGTGAGCCGCTTCCAGGGGGAACCAATTCGAGGTGCAGCAGCTCAACTTCGTCGCCCAAAAGCCGCCACGCCTGTGCGATCCGCAACCCGGCAACCCAGAGTACTGATCCGTTATTGGTCACAATTGGCCAGGCAGCCCTGGCTGGCTGGGGCACCTTCTGGTTGATGAAGAAATCACTCATTTTTTGACGCTTGCGCACCATCCCCAGGGGCGACCAACGCTCCCCGTAATAAAATGGTCTGACCAGCAGCGCGCCGTCCAGATCGCTTGGGTTTAGCCACGCGTGCATCGGATTGGTTTTTGATTTTTCGTCCAGTGCGTCAAACTTTTTTCGATCGACAATCTCAGATCGCAGCTTCCAGCCATTTGCCAGCTCCAGTGTCTTACCTGGGGTTAATTTGCGAGGCTGAGCGTCAGTCAGTTGAGGAACATGATCCTGCTCAAGGCGAAAATCTTCGGTCGTTATCGCAACCAGCGACTGACTCAACTGAACCAAAATACCTGCTTTGAAATCCTGGACAGCCAGCCCGCTCCCGATTCCATTCAAAATTCTTTCAACCGTTTCAAAGCCCAGATCGCGCAGTCCGGGTTTGAGCAAACCTGCAGCCTTGAACAATAAGCGCGATTGCTGTCCCTTGTCCAGCTTATGCCATTCAGATCGCTCGAAAAGAATCGCCTGCCCGGGAACAACCTCGCTGAGAGCATTAAGATAGGCTTCTTCGGTAAGTTTTTCGAGCAAATTCCTGTCCAGGCTGATTGCTCTGGCGTTGCGCGCCACTGTTTTCGCAAACCCCGGGCGTACACTTTCAAGCCAGGGGATCACTTCGTGGCGCAGCTGGTTGCGGAAATATCCAACATCAAGGTTACTTTCATCTTCAATTGGAAAAATCTGGTTCTCCAGGCAATAATGCTGAATTTCAGCCTTGGATACGCCCAGCATCGGTCGCCAGAGGGGGATGGATGCGGAAAACTCCGGAAGATACACAACCTGCTGCATGCCGGTGAGTCCGTTGATTCCACTGCCGCGCAGAAAATGCATCAACACCGTCTCCACCTGGTCATCCTGGTGATGACCAGTTAGGATGGCTTGCGCGCAGTTGTCCTTAGCGACTCCAAAGAGAAACTTGTAGCGGCAGTTCCTGGCAGCTTCTTCGATTCCGAGTTTATTCTCCCGGGCATAAGTAGGCACATCCGCCTGAGCGGTGACCAGATTCAAACCCCAACTGTCCAAAAGTTCGTTCAATTGGTTGGCTTGCTTACCCGAAACTTCCCTCAACTGGTGGTCAAGATGAGCCGGAATGAGCCGAAGACCCGATTTAATGAGCAAATGCAGCAAACCCAGACTGTCTGATCCACCCGAAACACCGACAACAACGGGCATCTGCAGGTTTGGTGAGAATGCCTGGACGAACTGATCCAAAAAAGCTTGCCTGTCCATGGAGAAATTATAGCTTAACCAGACATCCGGATTGTTGAGATATTCGACCAGCAATTCTCAATATGGAATAATTTGTTATTTTTACCCTCGTAAAGTCCAAAAATGTTTTTTTATATGCATGCAAGTGTTGGGGTCGGCTGCAATGTCATCCCCTACGAAAAGATGACTTCGCCGGAACGGGACGAGCCGCGTTCCCTACGAAAAGATGACTTCGCCGGAACGGGACAAGCCGCGTTCCCTACAAAAAGATGGCTTCGCCGGAACGGGACGGGCACATCATATTTGTAATTCATAAGGGTCTTACCGTTCCGATTGACAAGATCCTTCGCAAAAGAGGCTCAGGATAACAAACTATCTTTCATCCTGAACGAAGTCACAAATAGTGTACTTCGTAAGGATTTTCCCCTTCCAATCGACAAGGTCCTTCGCAAAAGAGGCTCAGGATGACAAACTATCTGTCATCCTGAACGACGTCACAAATAGTGTACTTCGTAAGGATTTTCCCCTTCGAATCGACAGGATCCTTCGCAAAAGAGGCTCAGGATGACAAAACCCAGTTCCTGTTCCCTGTTCCCTGTTCCCTGTTTCCTATTCCCTGTTCCCCTTTAATTCTAAACACATTCACATTGATAGTTGCTGTGTATTCGCTAAATCAACAACTGAATAACCTATATAAGGGTATACTTTACACATGCACGAAAAACCTTTCGTCATCGGTATAACAGGTAACATCGCCTCAGGAAAAAGCGTGGTGCGCACTTATCTTGCCAACACCGGGGCATATACCATCGATGCCGATCTCACCGCCCAGGATACCTATCTGCCCGGGCTTCCAGCCTGGCGTGAAATCGTTGAAGAATTTGGCGACGAGGTCAAAATGCCCGACGGGCAAATCAATCGCGGCAAGCTGGGGCGCATCGTATTCGCAGACCCTGCCAGGCTTGCCCGGCTCGAAGCTATTGTGCACCCCTGTGTTACCAGGGAAATATTGGCGCAGATCGAACAATGCAAACGGAAAGTACTGGTCATCGAGGCGATTAAACTGATTGAAGCAGGAATCACGGCATATTGCGACGAGGTATGGACGGTTGCCGCTGATGAGAACTTGCGATTTCAACGCCTGGTTGAAAACCGTGGACACACAGACGAGATCGCCTGGAAAAAAATCAGGTCCCAATCACCACAAGAAGATAAAATCTTTCAATCCGATCGAGTAATCTGGACGAATAACAGTTATCAGGAAAGTTATCAGCAAACTATGCTGGCTCTGCGTGACCTGGCTCTGCCAGTCTGTTACAAAACAGAGGAGGTCGAATATGACGTTAGCAGCATGCAGGAAAAAGATTTTGATTGGCTGATATCTGTGGTTCAGGAGCAAACAAAAGAACGCTGGAACTACGAAAGGATCTACCAGCTTCTCGGTGTAAAAAACGTTCCAATAATCCGGCTGGATGATGAACCTGTGCAATCGCAGCGCCTGAGCACGCGTCAAACGCTCGCTTTACTGACCAACCAATACCCGATCAACAGCGAACAGGTCGATAACCACAGCTCAATCGCGATGCTGCAGGGCTGGCTTGAGGGGTCCTTCCAACTGCTGATCGTGCCGCACGACTCAACCACTTCCAAAGAAGCCTGGCAGGCAGGTTTTATGCCCGGGCAGGACGGTGCCGATTTCTGCCCACGCTCAAGCTACGAGACCTTTCTGAAAGAAAACGGTCTTATGCCTGGTGAAGTCTGGATCAAACCAATTCAATAATATGATTTTTTGACTTAAAGCTTCTCCTCGTTGGGAAAGCCAGGGGAAAACGGGTATACTTAGAAGCTCAAAAATGGGTGATTAATAATGCAAGAGCTTTGGAATAATCTGACTTTTATCCTCCAAAGGTTTACCTGGGAGAGTCTGCTTGACGTTTTGCTGGTAACCATCGTTTTTGCGTTAATTTTGTATCTGCTCAGAGACACCGAAGCCCAAACGCTGCTGCGCGGCGTTTTCTTGCTGGTTATCCTGATCACATTGCTGACTTCCCTGGTCAATCTGCCTGCTTTTTCATGGCTGGTACAAACCATTTCACCGGCACTGATCCTTGCTGTTCCGGTTGTTTTCGCGCCGGAGATTCGGCGTGGTTTGGAGCGCATGGGCAGCATCGGATACATCGGCTTTTGGCGGTTTGGCGGCAGCAATAAAGCCAGCCTCGAGCTTGAGGTAACTCTGAACGCGATTACCAAGGCAGTAGTCCAACTGGCAGAACGGCGGCATGGCGCCCTGATTGTTATCCGCAGGCGTGAAATGTTGGATAAATATTATAAAAATGGTGTCATGCTGAACTCAGAGATTTCCCCACAGCTTTTGCAGCAAATCTTCCATCCGAATACCCCCCTACATGATGGAGCGGTGATCATCTCGGATAACCGGATCAAGGCAGCCGCCTGTGTAATGCCCCTTTCGAGCAGCGGTGTGCTCAACAGCACTGCCGCGCAGTCGCTGGGGCTGCGCCATCGTGCCGCCATGGGCATTAGCGAGGTCAGCGATGCCCTGGCTGTGGTTGTATCTGAAGAAACCGGCACTATTTCGATAGCTCATCGGGGCAGGCTCATCCGCCGGCTGGACGGAGATCGTCTTATCAACAGCATGCGCGCGATCCTGACAGTGGACCAGCCCATCGATGAAAAAAAATCCAAACAGTCAGCCAAAGGTAACCTGGATAACAACGACAGTGAGGAGGCAGTAGAATGAAATTCCTCAAACCACTAAGGCGGATTCTGCCGATTTTAGCCACTTCTTTCGTCCTCGCCATGATCGTGTGGGTTTCTTCAGTTACCTCACAAGACCCCAACGAAGTGGTCACTTACGGAACGCCTGTCCAGGTCTCCATCCTGGGTCAAAACCCCGACCTGGTTATCACTGAACAGAGTGCCAGGAGTGTTGTTATCACAGTGAGAGCGCCTCGATCGGTGCACACCCAGCTTGCCCGCAATCTTAGCCTGGTCACCGCAAGGATAAACCTGAGCGGCTTAACTGCCGGAACCTACGAGCTTACGCCCGAAGTGAATATCGATCTTCGTCCAACACAGCTAACTGAAATTACCCCTGAGAAAATAACCCTGACGCTTGAACAAATGGCGACAGCAGATTTTGAGATCAACTTGTTTCGCACGGGCAACTTGCCTGTTGGTTACGAAGCCGGTCAGCCTGTGCTAAGTGCCACCCAGGTCCAGGTGGTCGGTCCTCAATCCAGTCTCAACGAGGTCATGGACGTGGTTGCCACGATTGATATTAACAATGCGACCAGTACGATTACGCGCACACTCGACCTGCGAGCCATGGACAGACGCGGTAATGTTGTCGATGGCATCACTCTCAATCCAAGAACGATCACCGTAGAGCTGCCCATCAAGCAGCTGGCTGGTTACCGTAATGTTTTTGTGAAAATCGTTACCACGGGCACCATCGCGCAGGGTTATCACCTTACCGGATTAGTTGTCACCCCGCCTAATCTGACTATTTATTCCTCCAACCCTGCCCTGGTAGGGTCTTTGCCGTCATTCCTGGAAACCGCGCCGGTAAACCTGAACGGCGCCCGGGAAAGTTTTACAATCAACGTGCCCTTACAGGTTCAGGATGGTATCGTCATTATCGGTGCCAGCGAGGTGAATGTTGCCGTTAGTATCGAAGCGATTCAAAGTTCAATTCAGTTCATAGGTATCCCCGTGGAAATTATTAATCTTGGACCACGGATGAGGGCGACAATATCCCCGGAAAGAGTAGATATTTATCTATCCGGACCGTTATCCCTGCTCGAAAACCTGACAACCGACAGTATCCACGTCGTTTTAGATCTTCAGGATCGCGCACCTGGCACCTATCAGATCGCACCAACAGTGACTCTGCTGGATGATGAGTTGAGATTGGATTCGGTGTTACCTGGCACAATAGAAGTGACCATAACCCAATAAATACGAGAAAAGGTAATATTATTCCAATGCAAAAACCTGTAATTGTGCTTGTAGGCAGACCAAACGTGGGCAAAAGTACTCTCTTCAATCGCCTGGTTGGGCAGCGCCTTGCTATTATTGATGATATTCCAGGAACCACGCGTGACCGCCTGCTTGCCGAAGGTGACTGGGCTGGGCATGACTTTTATGTTGTCGATACCGGCGGCATCGATCCAGGCAAACAGCACAGTCAGAAGCCGCTTTCAATCGGATCGGCAGATTTCGTCCAGGATATTCGCGCCCAGGCAGAAATTGCCCTTGAAGAAGCTGATGTGATCTTGCTGGTCACCGATGCGATAGAAGGGGTTACCCAGGCAGACCATGAGGTGGTCGATATTTTACGTAGACGTCGGTCTAAAAGCGATCGCCAGCATACCCCCCCGATCTTGTTGGTGGTAAACAAAGCTGATAGCGAGCAAACCAGGCAGAACGCGTATGACTTCTACTCCCTGGGTATGGGCGAACCATACGCCATCTCCGCCATCCATGGCACCGGAACAGGTGACCTGCTGGATGCCGTAGTGGCGCAGTTCCCTGAACCGATTGAAGATGAAGAAGAGGACGACAGCATCAAAATCGCCATCGTTGGTAAACCTAATGCGGGTAAAAGCAGCCTGCTCAACAAAATAACCGGGCAGCAGCGCTCGATTGTCAGCAATATTCCCGGCACAACCCGGGATGCAATCGACACCAGGCTCACCAAAGACGGACAGGAATACACGCTGATCGATACAGCCGGCATCCGCAAACGCGGTTCGATCATCCCAGGCGTGGAAAAGTATTCGGTCTTGCGCGCGATGCAGGCGATAGAGCGATGTGACGTCGCGGTCCTGGTTGTCGATGCTGTTGACGGTATCACCGCGCAGGATACTCACATTGCCGGGTATATCAACGATGCCTGGAAGAGCGTCATGCTGGTAATCAACAAGTGGGACCTGATCGAAAAAGACCATTTAACTGCCCTCGACTTTGAAAAACATGTGCGTCGGGAGCTGAACTTTTTGCCTTATGTGCCAATAATATTCATCTCAGCAGAAACCGGGCAGCGTGTCCACCAGGTATTGCCTCTGGTCAAAGAGATCCAGGAAGAACGCACTCGCAAGATTTCAACAGCACAGCTTAATAAAATTCTGGTCAACGCGCAGGATAAACACCAGTCCCCTTCAGGCATTGGGCGTCCATTCCGTATCTATTATGGCACCCAGGTCAATACCGAACCTCCGACTTTCCTGCTTTACTGCAACGATCCAAAGCTCGGTCATTTTACCTATATGCGCTTTATTGAAAATCAAATCAGGGAGACGTTCCCCTTTAAGGGCACCCCGATCAAACTGGTATTAAAGCAGCGTGTAAGGCGGGAATGATGCCTGCTTTAGAAAAGGTTATAATACGTTCGTTTGGAAAAGTTTGCCAAACCAGATTGGAAAAAAGTGGAAGATAATACTCAAGAAAATCAACTAAATCCTGTCGCAGAACCGGCAGTCGACCCATCACAGAAAGAACCACAACAGAAAGAAAAGAGCTTTCTTAGAGATCTTTTCGAAACCATCCTGCTTGCAGTGGTCCTCTTTTTGATTCTGAACACCGTCACTTCGAGGGTGAAAGTATATAACATCAGCATGGAGCCAACCTTAAAACAAGGTTATTTGCTGCTGGTCAACAAGATGGCTTACAAAATTGGTGAGCCCAAACGTGGTGACGTTATCGTTTTTCATTTCCAGGGAGATCAAGCTGAAGACTATATCAAGCGCGTTGTCGGGCTGCCGGGAGACCAGGTGGATATAGCCAACGGGATCGTGCGCGTAAACAACCAGCCTCTGACCGAGCCCTACATCATGGATTTGCCAAACTACACCGGCAGTTGGGTGGTACCCGAAGGTGAGTTGTTTGTGCTGGGGGATAACCGCAACCATTCATCGGATTCTCACCAGTGGGGTACTGTAAAGCTCGATTGGGTGGTAGGCAAAGCTTTGCTTGTATATTGGCCCCTGAATGCAGTCGACCTCTTGTCGGTTTCAAATATCGTCAGTGCTTCTCCGTAAGTGAGAAATATTTATAGCCTCGCCCCCGGTAGACATCGGGGGTTTTTTGTGAAAATACTTGCACTGGTTGCAGGGTAGCTGAGTTTTCAATTTTGTGCTCCAAAAGCATTTTCAAAACAGATCGCATTGTCACATGCCTGAAAATTAGTGGGGAAGGTGGTCATCACTCCTTTCTTTAAAAATAGATGGTTTCGCCGGAATTGGACAAGCCGCGTTCCCTACAACAACATCGCTCCGCAGGAACGGGACAAGCACTT
>ENA-UOOM01000492-UOOM01000492.1-fermentation-metagenome-genome-assembly--contig:-NODE-492-length-44832-cov-7.348147_pt1 | contig 44832 bp, 46 predicted proteins | sample MGYA00245781_ERZ724031 | MGnify/ENA primary metagenome ERZ724031 (study PRJEB28704, sample SAMN03018317) | fermentation metagenome | biome: anthropogenic terrestrial biome; feature: soil; material... | reverse complement strand
GTAAAAAGATATTTTAACATGGGGCTGTATGATGCGGAAGCTGTGGCGAAATTTGTTAGGGTTGGTAAAATCACAGCAGAACAGTATGCAGAAATCACAGGGCAGGAATACGAGGTGGTTTGATGATTACCATACATGAAAAGAATAGCACAACATTTGATACTTTGGGCTTGGGGGCGTTGCTTCCGAGCATTTGTACTGTAAAAGAAGAATTAAACGGCCTGTATGAATTGGAGATGGAACACCCTTATGATGAGTGGGGGAAATGGGAGGACATTGAAAATGGACGTATTTTATGTGTAAGTACGCCAAGGGGAAAACAGCCTTTCAGGATTTATAACATTAAGCCTACTATGGAAAGTATTGCAGTGAATGCCCGTCATATCTTTTATGATTTGTTGGATAACTTTATTCAATCATGCAGTATCACAGCACAGACACCACAAACCACATTGCTTAGCTTGCAATCAGGTTTTAACTATGCTATGCCATTTACATTCAATACCACACTGATAGGCACAGGAAGCATGTCAGTATCTAGTATCAATCCTATAGCTGCACTTTTAGGAGGTGGACAGGATAATGACAGTTTTGTTTCAGTATTTGGTGGTGAGATATTAAGGGATAACTATAGTATTTCCTTCTTACCCTCCATTGGCAGTGATAAAGGGGTTTCTATCCGATATAGTAAAAACCTTATTGGCTTAGAGATTGAGGAAGATATTAGCGAGGTAGCCACAAAAATATTTCCTATTGGTAAGGATGGCTTAATAGGTTCGCCTGTGAGTAGTTCACATATCAATGACTATCCGTATCCCAAAGCAAGAAAGTATGAAGATTCTTCCCTTACCACACAGGCACAACTTACGGCTTTTGCCCAAAGTATATTGAATAGTGGGGTGGACTTGCCAACGGTAAATATTAAGGCTGATTTTCAGCTATTGGCAAAGACAGAGGAATATAAGAACTTTGCTATCCTTGAAGATGTTCGGTTAGGGGACGTTGTGAATGTGGTAAATAGTAAGATGAACTTTAGTAAGAAAGCTAAGGTTATCTCTTATGAGTGGGATTGTTTATTGGAAAAATACAGTGCCGTTGAATTAGGGGATTTTGTGGCAGATATTACAAGCAGTATTACCAGTGGAGAGAAAAGCCTTTCAACTGCTTTGGGTGCAAGCACTGAGGTAAAACAGGTATTAAACCTTATCAGTGGTAATATTACTATTGCAAACAATACACTTTATATCAGCATGGATAATGTAAATTATGCACAGGCAACAAAATTATTCCGTTGGGGAACTGGAGGCTTACAATTTAGCAGTACAGGCATTAGTGGTACATGGAAAACAATTATAGATACAAACGGCAATTTGGCAACATAAGGGGGCGAAGTATGAACAGTGATGAAATGGCAGTTAGAATTGAAAATGTAGAAACACGCCAAGACAAAATGGAAAAACGGCAGGACAATTTAGAACAGTTGACGAATGCATTTTCAGTTATGGAAAATGAGCAAAAACATATTAAACAAGATTTAGGCGAAATCAAAGATGATGTTAAAATTCTAGTGGATAAACCGGCTAAGAGATGGGATAGTGCAGTGGACAAAGCAATTACTGTTGTTATTGGTTTACTGGTTGGGTATTTGCTTTCCGGGGGTACGATGTAAATAATATACATTATGAGGGTATATAGTTTAAAAGCTATATACCCTTTTTTTTGTTTAAAAAATCCATTTGACAGATGGTTTCTATTATGATAATCTTCATTGTAGTATGAAAAACAAAGTGTGTTTTAGTATGATAATGATATGGTATGAAAAACATTTCATTTCTCGTAATAGAAAGCAAAATTTGATTACATGATTTTAAGTTAAAAACTCTTGAGAGCCTTGATTTTACTGACTCCCCAATACCTGTATTTTTGATGAAAAGGCAGGAATTATATTAGACGATAACTTTGTAAAATTAATTGCTTGGTATGACAATGAGTGGGGCTATAGCAATAAGGTTGTTGACTTAATTGCACATATGTATCAGGTAGATAATGCATAATTTAGCAGTTTCTTAGGATTTAGTATATATCAATAAGAATCTCGGTTATACTTCGTCCCTTTCTTTTGTGAAAAGTTAACAGGAGAAAGGGACGTTTTTTATACATTGATAATTTTCTCTGGTAGCTTTTGAATCCGTTGTCAAGGGGAGTAGGCTGTCGTGGCTAGAGAAAGGTATAGTTAAAAGCTATAGCTGACCATATTTTTTTAGTGTTACCCATCGCCTCGCAGTGTATAGTATAATGAAATCAATCAATATCAATCGGAATTTTGTATAAGGAGGAGATGTATATAATGAGTGAAAAATTTCAAACCGTTGGCAGTTTGCTTCGTCCCGAGGCACTGCTTACATACAAACGCCAGATTGAACAGCGCAATGATATTACCTATCCTTTCTATGAGGATTTTAAGGGGTATGAGGAAGCCGAGGAAGAGGCAATCAAAGAAATCGTTACAAAACAAATTGCCCATGGACTGACCGTCCTTACCGATGGAGAATATTCCAAGTCTATGTGGCATTTGGATTTTGTTTGGGGTTTTGGCGGCATCAGCCGCTACATTGCAGACCACGGTTACTTTTTCCGTGATAAGGATGGCTGCTCCCAATATGAAACAAGAAAAGACATCGGCCTGCGCATTACAGACAAGCTGAGCGGTAAGAATCATCATTTTATCAAAGTGTTCCAAAAGCTGAAAGACGCTGCCGGTGATCGTGCAATCAAACTCTGCGTTCCTTCCCCCTCCCATATTTTCGGAGAGCTGTCTTGGTCTGACAATATTGGCGGCAAAGACGCAGTTTATAAGGATACTCAGGAGCTGAAAGCAGGATTAACCCGGGTATATAAGGAATTTGTAGAAGAATTTGCCGCTGCCGGCGGTAGGATTTTGCAATTTGATGACTGCCTGTGGCAAATTTTTGCGGATGACAACCCCAATTCTCCCTATACGGGAGAAAGCATTGAGCAAGAGGAAGTAAAAGCTCTTGCCGCAGAATTTATTGATATCAATAATACAATCATTGACTTTGGCCACAGCTTGGGTCTGAAAATGTGGACTCACAACTGCCGTGGTAATTATAATTCTCGTAATATGGGCGGCGGTTCCTATGTGCGAATTGCAAATCTATTTTTGAAACAATTAAAGTACGACCGCTTTTTCTTGGAATGGGATGACGATCGTGCCGGCTCTCTGGAAGCCCTTAAAGTATTTCAGGATAAGCCGAATACGGAAATTGTGTTGGGGCTCATGTCCTCAAAAATCAACACTTTAGACGATGAGGAACGTGTACTTAAGCTGTTGGATGAGGCTTCAAAAATTATTCCGAAGGAGAGATTGCTTCTTTCTCATCAGTGCGGTTTTGCTTCTTGTGATGGCGGTAATGAATTGACCGAAGCCGAGCAGTGGGCTAAAATTGATCAAGGGCAGCGGATTGCCATCAAATATTGGGGCATATAAGCATCATGATGCTTGGAGAATTAGTACAGTCAAATGGTTGAGAGATATTATTTTCTAAAAATTGTACTAGCTGAAGGCTACACTAAGTTTTTGCAAACCTCTAAACTGAAGGAATATCAGTGTTCGCAGTTTAGAGGTTTTTTCTGTGAAAAAAGAAGGGATATCAAAAAAAACAGCCGCTAAAACTGAAAAAAATGATGCAAGCGGTCTGGAAATAAGGGTGAGAAATCTTTATAGGATGCTGATGAAATAGTATCCTACAGGAATACAAAAAATTATGTTTCCGGCATCTGTGAAAGTGCAAAAAAGTGTTGACATTTGATTTTTCTTGTAGTAATATATAGAAGTCGTCGGCGAGGCGTGGCTCAGCTTGGTAGAGCGCTACATTAGGGATGTAGAGGTCGCAAGTTCAAATCTTGTCGCCTCGATGATGCATAAAAGGTGTTGGGAATGTTGATTTTACAACGTTTTCAGCACTTTTTCTTTTGTAAAGAATTTGTAGTAGAAAAGCAGAGTGAGGTATCAAACAATACCCTTTATTGGGGCCAAAACTGCTCCTATGTCTGCCCAAAGGATGCGGTGGAGGTTTGAGTTAGAGTTATGGGGAGCACTCAAAAAAGCCGTAGAATTGTATATTCTACGGCGAATTTTCATAAGGAGCTTTTTCCAAAACTCCTTTCGAGTCTATTTGTACTTTTGATACCTGCGAATACCTTCATTGTACTCTGCAAAAGAAAGCATATCACATGACTTGTTCCACCGTTGTGTTGGGGAAGTATTTTTGTATGATTTCTTCGCCGTTCAGGCCTTGGGAAGCAAGCTCCTTTGCACCATATTGGCTTAATCCTACGCCATGGCCGCAGCCGCCGCCATAGAGGGCGATACCTGTCAATGTGCCTTCCTCGTTTTTCATTTCCTTTAGGGCGAAAAATGCACTGGGCAGCATACTTTGCCCGGTTAAGGTTCCGCCGCTGATTCTTTGCAGATTGATTGTTTCGCCAATGGTCAGCTTCGTAGGAGAGAGTACTTTGCGGATGGCGTTTTCGGTAAAGACCCTGACGGAGCCGGCTTCAAAGGTCAGCTCTAAAATTTTAATAATGCCGCCGTCTCCTCGCTCTATGACAGCTGCGCCCGTTAATTTCCCCAAATCCTTCGGTGCTTCTGCTTTCCAGCTGCCGTCACCTTGCTTCACTTGAATCAGTGCCCCATTGGAAGCGGAAAGATTTGCAAAGGTTTTTTCTGTAATTTCCCGCAGCTGTCCCGCACTGAAATAAACCTTCCACCGGTACCAAGAGGAGGATTTATCATAACCCTCAAGCTGCCAGTCTTGCCAGAACGCAAGCCAATCTGCTTCTGTTTTCGGCACCTCCTGGGCGACACCGTAGGACTGGGCTTGTAAATAGGATTTTCCCTTGCCGGTAAAGGTTGCATCGGCTGACCATGCATCAACATCCTTTGTTCCGTAGCCTCCTGAGGTAGAATAGAAATAGGTTTGGGCAACCCGATCCCCCGCCACAACACATCTCCCAGCGGTTGCAGCAACGGCTTCTTCTGCTTCGGGGGCAGTGTCGGCACCCATAAATACCTGACTCGCCACAGTATCCGTCACATGGGCGCCAAAGTGACCGTAAGCATTGGCGTAAAATTGATTGTAGGCATAGCTCCTTGCACAAATTGCCTGGGCCTGTAAGGCTGCCTGCCCAAAGCTTACAGGCATTTCGTAGGGTACCACCCCGAGAAGATACTCCTCTAGGTCTAATTCATTTACAATGGCAATGCTATCTTCGATTCTTTCCATTTCAATCAGCCCGGCATAGGTTCTTGCTTCACCATTTTCAAAGCTTAAGGCTACTTTTCCTGAAAGCGTTACAATTCCGTGATCAAACCAAGGCAAATCTGCCGTCAGCGTTGCTTCTCCGGAGGTGAAATCTTTTTCCCCTACACCGTTGGATAAGGAAAAACCGGCATCTCCTTTGATGATAATGGACTTTTGCAAGCCCCCCCCCAGAAGCACTCGAATTTTTTCGGGAACCACATCCTTTTGAATGACGGCACCCATAATGGTATTATCGGAAATATAAAAATCAGCCATATCCGTTCCGCAAATCAAGGCATTTTGTGTTTTGGGGGATAAATCCTGATCATAGATACGGAAGTTTTGGGCCCATTGCATTTCTCCCATGCCGCTTAAATAAATTTCTTTATGATTAACCCGTTTTATGGTTTCACCACTGCGTTTTTCGCCTGCTGTTACTGTTGCTTTGCCGTCTTCAATGACCACATTGCAAAGCCCGGGTTCAAATGCAGTACCCTCAAAGGGATAGCTTTTTTCCCCGGCACCCATGAGTATAATTTGATTCCCTTCCTTTTTGCAGTAAATATTTTCGATGGTGGGGATTACCTCATCAACGGAGAGCAGGGTGATAATTTCTCCATCCTTTTCCCAAAATGAAATCTTTTCATCAGTATAGGGGGATAATTGATACCCGTCGCTTCCATAAATGCCCCGGTCAAACAGGTTTTTTTCCCCGGGAGTAAAGAGGACTTGGGTTTCTTTTTTGATTCCGTAGGAATAAAGGCTGTCTTCCCCTCGTCTTGTCAGCAGGGCCTTTTCAAAAAGCTGCGCCCAAAGGCTGTATGCAACGGGCATATTTCTGTTGTCATCTGTTAAAACCATTCGTTTTTCATAGTCGGGAGCCACACGGTCCATCAAAATTTGTGCCTCCGCAAGCAATAAATCTTCCTCGGGATGGAACCCCTCCCCATCCCCGGAAAAAAAATCAAGGGTCACGGTGGCATTGATGTACGGATACACCCATGAGTCCTTTGCAACATCGGGAAAAGAGGCATCTTGGGGTAAATTTTCAATTTCCTCCGGCGTATAAAAGGCCAAGGCCAGCATTTTGGCCGCTTGTCCCCTTGTGATTGGAATATCATCTCCGATGGCACCCAGCGGTGCCGGCCCATTGTCGGTATTTTCAGATCCTCTACCGCATCCTCCCAATAAAAAAAATAGTGTAAAAGACAATATAAGTAACCGTTTCATTGGTATCACGCTCCTGTCAGACTTTGTACAAGTTTATGCTTTTCAAAGGAAAAAAGAACAGGCTGTTTTTGGGAAGCCTGTAAAAAGGGCATATAAAGCTTGAAAATTATTATTTTTCTCGATGATTATAAAAAAGTGTTGGAAAAAATCAATGTTTTGTTTTTTCTGAGAATGAAATAAGATGGCTTACTTCCTTGTTTATTCCGAAAAATGGCTATTTTTGAAAGAAGTTTGTATTTTGTTGCCATTTTATTAAATTCTATGAAGTTATTTTTGAATTTAATATCTTATATTGTATGGGAATTAGTGCACAAAGAATATTGTATGTATGAAAAAACATACAGCATATTTACAAAAAAAACTTTCGGTTTAAAAAAATCGAAATTTTGTATTGACAAAAATACATTTTCGCTTTAAACTTCCAATAACAAATAAAACGAAAGGGAGACAAAATCATGAATCATTTTAATCAGTCCGTTAATTACATTATTATTAGCCTCATTAACCTCGTCCTTGTCATTCTCGGTGAGGTTCTTTGTGCTGGTAAAAAGTGGTTAGCTGATGATAGAGTCAATTTGATTGAGATTGCATGATAATGTATCCTAAATCGAAGGCTGTACAGTGTATCCACTGTACAGCCTTTTTGTTTGAGCATATGCAAAGAAGGAGGAATACGAATGGAGCTAAGTGGCTGCCAGATACTAATAGAAACGCTCATTGAGCAGGGTGTTACTACTATTTTCGGCTATCCGGGAGGGCAAGTGCTGAATATTTACGATGAGCTTTATAAAAACAGAGATCGCATCCATCATGTACTGACAGCCCATGAACAGGGTGCATCCCATGCGGCAGACGGCTATAGCCGTGCCAGCGGCGAGGTAGGGGTTTGCATCGCAACCTCCGGGCCGGGTGCAACAAACCTGATTACAGGCCTTGCCACAGCGAAGGCTGATTCCATTCCCATGGTTGCTATTACGGGCAATGTTCCCATGGAGCTGATTGGCTCTGATAGCTTTCAAGAGGTGGATACCTTCGGCTTGTCTATCCCTGTAACAAAGCATAGTTTTCGCGTGGATCGCGTGGATATGCTTGCACAAACAGTGCGTGAGGCTTTTCGTATTGCAAAGAGCGGGCGCCCCGGCCCTGTGCTGGTGGATATCCCGAAAAATATACAAATAGATAAAACCGCATATACCCCCAGGGGTATTTCGGAAAAAACACCCGATGCAAAACCGGATACAGCATTGCTGGATCAGGCACTGGGTATGATCCATGAAAGTAAACGGCCGGTGATCTATTGCGGCGGCGGTGTGATCAATGCAAACTGCTCAGAAATCATTACAAAATTGACCGAGAAACTGGATGCATTTATGGTATGCAGCATGATGGGGTTGACGGCAATGGATAACGACCATCCCAAATATCTGGGCATGAGCGGAATGCATGGCAGGTTCGCCGCAACAAAGGCCATCAGCGAATGCGATTTGGTCATTGCCGCAGGAATTCGGTTTGCAGACAGAGCAACGGGAAACAGAACAAAGTTTGCCGCCGGGGCAAAAATCATACATCTTGATGTGGACGTGGCGGAGCATGGAAAAAACATTGATGCCAACCTGCAAATTCCCGGCGATCTGCACTTTGCTTTAAGCTACATAGCTTCTAAGCTGGAGCCCCAAAAGCATCCGGCATGGGAAGAAACCGTTCAAGCCTATCAAAAGAAACCAAAAGATGTTTGTGTTCCGGAAGGGTATTTACTGCCTTGGCAAGTAATTTTCGCCGTGAATCGGAAGGCACCCCCTGATACAAACATTGCCACCGATGTAGGGCAGCATCAAATGTGGGTGGCCCAGCATTATCATTTTAAAAAAGCAAGAACCCTGCAAACCAGCGGCGGCTTGGGTACAATGGGCTATGGTATGGGGGCAGCCATTGGTGCGGCCGTGGCAACGGGAAAGAGAACGGTCCTTTTTACGGGAGACGGCAGCTTTGGCATGAATCTAAACGAGCTGGCAACAGCGGTTTCTCAAAAACTTCCTCTGGTCATTGTGGTATTCAATAACGGTGTGCTGGGAATGATCAGGCAATGGCAAAATCTTTTCTTTGAAAATCACTTTATGTCCAGCAATTTGCAGAGAAAGACAGATTTTGTGAAGCTGGCGGAAGCCTTTGGTGCCACAGGCCTTCGGGCGGCAAACGGCCCTCAGCTGGAGGAAGCCTTAGAACAAGCCTTTGCCTTAGATACACCGGTGTTGATTGACTGCTTGATGCCCCCGGAGGAGAACGTATTTCCTATGGTTCCGCCAAACGGGTCCTTAGAAAACATTATTTTGGAATGAGGTGATTTGAATGGGGAATGATAATACTCAACAATTTGCGGTCTCCATCATTGTATCAAATCAATCTGGAACCCTTACAAGAATTTCCTCTCTCTTTAGTCAGAGAAATTTTAATATTGATAGCTTTACCTGTGGCGAAACTGTGGATCCCGAAATATCAAGGATGACCATAACCGCAACGGGTGATGCCAATAAACAGGATCAGCTGCTCAAGCAGATTTCCAAGCTTTACGATGTGAAGAAGGTTGAGCTGATGACCACAGATAACACAATTTTGCGAGAGCTTTTGATTGCAAAAATCAATGCAACGGGCGAAAGCCTGCAAACGGTGTTGGAAGCGGCAAATGTATTCCGCTCAAAGGTAGTGGATATGTCTCCCGATTCCGTATGCATCGAAATCACTGGTGAAAGTAGTAAGCTAAATGCTTTTCTTACTTATGTAGCCCCTTACGGCATTTTAGAATACTGTCGTACCGGACTCATTGCCGTGGAACGCGGCAAAAAATGTTTATATGGTGTGGAGTAATAAAAAAAATATAACTACAAAGGAGAATTTAAAATGGCTAAAATGTATTATGAAAAAGACGTAAAAAAAGAAATGTTGGCAGGAAAGAAGGTTGCAGTTGTTGGTTATGGTTCTCAGGGTCATGCCCATGCACTGAACCTCAGAGATAGCGGCGCAGATGTTGTTGTTGCTCTTTATGAAGGTTCCAAGAGCAAAGCCCGTGCAGAAGCAGACGGCTTGACTGTTTTGACAACACCCGAGGCTGTTAAGGTTGCGGATATCATCATGATCCTTGTAAATGATGAAACACAGGCAAAAATGTATCAGGCAGACATCAAGCCTTATTTGAAATCCGGTTCCACACTGGCTTTCGCCCACGGCTTCAACATCCACTATGGTCAGATCGTACCTCCCGAGGATGTAGACGTTATCATGATCGCACCAAAGGGCCCCGGCCATATTGTTAGAAGCACATATCAGGAAGGCTTCGGTGTTCCCGCATTAATTGCCGTATATCAGGATGCCAGCGGCAATGCAAAGGATGTTGCTTTGGCATATGCTGATGGTTTGGGCGCAACAAGAGCCGGCGTTTTGGAAACAACGTTCAGAGAAGAAACAGAAACAGACTTGTTCGGTGAGCAGGCAGTTCTTTGCGGTGGTGTAGTGGCATTAATGAAGGCAGGCTTTGACACCTTGGTGGAGGCAGGCTATCAGCCGGAAAATGCTTATTTTGAATGTATCCATGAAATGAAACTGATCATCGACTTGGTTGTAAAAGAAGGCGTTTCCTTCATGCGTTATTCTTGCAGCGATACTGCTGAATATGGTGATTATACAGCAGGGCCTAAGGTAATCACAGAGCAGACCAGAGAAGCAATGCGTGGTATCCTAAAGGATATCCAGGATGGTTCCTTCGCAAGAGAATGGATTCTGGAAAATCAGGCAAATCGTCCAAACTTCAATGCAATGAGAAGAATGCAGAAGGCACATTTGAGCGAATCTGTTGGCACAGAATTAAGAAGCCATATGAGAAAGCACTAATTCCTACCTATTATATACAGCAGCGTTTAAGGGTGTATTTCGGCGTGAAACGCTCTGCATCACAAAATGCGCCATACCTCTGAATAGAAGTATTTGAGATTTTATGAAACTCTTCTACAAGTGGGGGGCTTCCCTTTAGATCTTCTTTAGGGAGTTTACATGGGTGCCGAAAAATGAGGAATCGTTTTTCGGCACCTTTTTTTGTTAAAGAATCCGGCACAGGGGAAAGGGTTTAGGGTATGGCAGCTTGTTGGCAAAAAGAGCAAAATAATTCCCCCAAGCCTTTCTATGCTGTGAGGGATACTTCTGTTTCAAACGAGGGACACATATTTTTCTATAACATCCACAATACCGTTTAGCTCCATCCGTGAAGTGTTGAGAATCAAATCATAATTTTCTGATTTTCCCCACTTTAGGCCGGTAAAATAGTTGTAGTAGTTGGCACGGCGTTTGTCTGTTTTGATCACCGCAGACTCGGCATTTTTTTCCGGCAAGCTGTATTGTGTAACGGCTCTGGCGATGCGGTCTTTTAAATCTGCCTGTAAAAAGACGTTGATGCAATCTTCCATTTCTGAAAGGATGTAGTCCGCAGAGCGGCCAACAATCACACAGCTTCCTTTTTCTGCCACCTCTTTGATTACTTGAGATTGCACAAGAAATATTTTTTCGTTCATGGGCAGCCCGAAGGTATCAATACTGGGGGTTAGGGTGGTTAAAGAAAGCAAGAGATTTCCCGTGGAGGTCTCCTCTGCATTCACAAAGCACTCCTTGGAAAGCCCTGTTTTTTCCGCCGCTAAAGAAATCAGCTCGTTATCGTAAAAAGGAATTCCCAAGCGCTCTGCCAATAATTTACCTACAATGCGTCCGCCGCTGCCATATTGGCGGCTGATTGTTATCACTTTATGTTTTCCCATGTTTATCACTCCTATGTTGATATCCTGCTGAAAGTATAGAAAAGGGTCAGTCATTTCAAATTATTTGGATATATATTTTATTATATCATATTTAGATAAAAAAGGAAACAATGTACTATTAACCAAATTGAGGCATTGCATCTTTTCTGCCGCAGAAATCACGAAACTTTCCGGGAAATCTTTACTTTTTTTTGAAAAATGGTATGATAGAGAAAGAAAATTTTGTATTGAAGGAGAAATTAACATGGGTGAAGCATTAACAGGCTTAAAAAGAAGCTGTATGTGTTGTGATGTGAATGAAACAATGATTGGCAAAGAGGTTACGGTTATGGGATGGGTGCAGCGCCGCCGGGACCTTGGGCAGCTGCTCTTTATCGCTTTGAGAGATAAAACCGGCTTAGTGCAGATTGCCATTGATGGTAATGTGGCGGAAAAAACGCTGTTTGCTAAGGCGGAAGGGGTAAGAAGCGAATTTGTTTTGGCTGTGCGCGGACAAGTTGCCCCAAGAACGGAGGGGAATATCAATCCCAATATGAAAACAGGCAAAATAGAAATTATTGCGTCTGAAATTCGTATTCTTTCTGAATCGGAAACAACACCGTTTCAAATTGAAGATAATATTACGGTGAAGGATGACATGAGGTTAAAATATCGGTATTTGGATTTGCGCCGTCCCAGCCAGCTGCGCAACTTGGTTCTGCGCCATAAGGTGGTTCAGGCCATGCGGAATTTTTTAGACGGAGAAAATTTCTTAGAAATTGAAACACCCGTTTTGGGAAAAAGTACGCCGGAAGGCGCAAGAGATTATTTAGTGCCCAGCCGTGTGCACCCCGGTAATTTCTACGGCTTGCCCCAGTCTCCCCAGCTGTACAAGCAACTCTTGATGGTTTCCGGTATGGATCGTTACTATCAAGTTGCCAAGTGCTTCCGGGATGAAGATTTAAGGGCAGATCGTCAGCCTGAATTTACCCAGGTGGATATGGAGCTTTCTTTTGTTGATGTGGAGGACATTATGGATGTCAATGAAAGAATGATGCAAAAGGTATTTCATGATATTTTAGATGTGGATATTTCCCTGCCTTTAAAGAGAATGACTTACAAAGAGGCCATGGAACGCTTCGGTTCCGATAAACCCGACATTCGCTTTGGCATGGAATTGATAAATATTTCTGATGTTGTTGCTCATACAGAGTTTGTTATATTCAAAAATGCACTGGAGGCCGGCGGCAGCGTTCGTGCCATCAATGCAGAGGGCTGCGGCACCTTCCCCAGAAAGAAGATAGACAGCTTGGTAGAGTTTGTAAAAACCTATCGTGCCAAGGGCTTGGCGTGGATTGCCATCAATGAAGACGGAAGCCTGAAAACGCAAATCTCAAAGTTTTTCACAGCAGAAAAGCTGGCGGAAATTGTGGAAAAAATGGGCGGAAAGCCCGGGGATTTGCTTTTAATTTGCGCAGATCAGGATAAGGTTGTATTTGACTCCTTGGGGGCACTGCGTTTAGAACTTTCTAAAATGCTGGGGTTGACCAAGGCAGATGATTTTAGTTTCCTTTGGATTACAGAATTCCCCATGTTGGAATGGGATGAGGAAGAAGGCAGATTTGTAGCCGTACACCATCCGTTTACGGCACCCATGGAGGAAGACCTGCCATTGCTGGAAGCAGACCCCGGAAAGGTTCGTGCAAAGGCCTATGATATTGTATTAAACGGATATGAATTGGGCGGCGGCTCCATTAGAATTCATCGCAGAGATATTCAGCAGAAAATGTTCGAGCTTTTGGGCTTTACAAAAGAGGATGCACAGCAGCGCTTTGGCTTCCTGTTGGATGCCTTTAAATATGGTGTGCCTCCCCATGGCGGCCTTGCCTTTGGGTTAGATCGCATTATTATGCTGATGTGCGGTGCTACCAGCATTCGTGATGTTATTGCATTCCCTAAGGTGAAGGATGCCTCCTGCCCCATGACGGATGCGCCCAATGTTGTAGATGAGAAGCAGCTGGACGAGTTGTCAATTTGCATTCTTGAGGAAATTACTGGTGCAGAGGAGACTGCTGATTGATGCGCTTTTCGGCGGAAACCCAGGGCTATAATTTTCTGTTTTAGGTTTTTAAGCCATGAAAATACAGAATATTTTGGTTGCCTCATTGTTTTTTCAAAATAAGGGTAAAATGTTTTTTACCCTTATTTTGTATTTATATTTCTCTTGCAAAACGAAAGAATCATCTTGACAATTGAGAGAAAAAAGTGCAAAATAAGAGTACTGTTTCTTCCGATGCGTGGCTCAGTTTGGTAGAGCGCGGCGTTCGGGACGCCGAGGTCGCAGGTTCAAATCCTGTCGCATCGATTAAGGTCTTTTAGAATGATACATGGCATTGCCTGTGTATCATTTTTTATTTTGCAAAATGGTGCAATCGATTAGGGGTTAAAAATATAAAAAAATACCCCATTTCAAGGGCAAATTACTGCCAACAAATGGGGGTGTCTCGTATTTTAGGATTCAGATTCGATGAGATTGTAAATTTCTGCAGGCGTTTTTTGGTAAAAGCCTGTATTGTCTTCGGAAACGAGGGCGGCGATGTTTGATTTATAGTAGTAAGCGCAAGCCTCCGGGGAGGTGAATCCGTGCTTTTTTTCAAGCATTGCCACAACATCGCAAACCAGTGCGGTTCGCTCTTTATAATGCGTAAAATCATCTTCGTCCGCATCACGCTCCATGGCAATGATTCCATCAATCATTCCGGCGTAAAACGCCGTATCCATTTCGGGAAAACTTTGGTTGCTCTCTAAAATTATTTCCAGGATGGATGCCTGTTGGAATGAAAGAAATACCTTGTTTGCGGGGATGTTTTTCAAAAAACTGTAATATTCAATGCAAGATACAATCCGTGCTTTTTGCTCCATAGCTGTTCTCTCCTTTACCCTTTATCATGAATCATCATACCTTTTTTTAGAGAGGATTTCAAGGAGGACAGAAACAAATCTGTGAAGCCCCCGAAAGACAGGGGAAAGCTTTTTTGGATATAAACGCAAAGCGGTGGGAGTTATCATTATTGGCAGTTATTTTTTCATAACAAGAAAGGCAGACTGTATTTTAAGGCACGGGAAATAAAGGCTCTGTTTATCCCTAAAGAGGAGTCGAAAAAACTGTAAAAATGACTGATTCTACAGAAAAGAATGAAATTTTCTTGACAAGATATTTTTTTGTCGTAAGCTAAAAGAAGAAGGTTCTTGAAAAGGAGAAAAAAAGATGAGAAAAATTCAAATAGATGCCAGTATAAAGGAACGCTGTGCAGAGGCTGTTTTGGGTGTTTTACAATGCAGTGTGACCGTGAAAGAGGACGACCCGGCTTTTTTAGAACTGCTTAACGGAAAAATTGCAGAGTTAGCAGAGGTTGTGCTTTCCGAGGCAAATAAACGGGAGAAAATTCAATCTACAAGAAGGGCTTATAAGGCCTTGGGGAAGGATGCAAACCGCTATCGCTGCTCCGCAGAGGCAATGTGCCGCAGAATTTCTAAGGAACGAGGGTTGTATTATATTAATAATGTGGTGGATATAAATAATTATCTTTCCATAAAATCGGGGTATTCTATGGGGACTTACGATTTGGCCCAGGTGCAGGGAGATATTCTATGGGCACGGGCGCCGGAGGGAGCTGCATATCAGGGCATTGGCAAGAATGTGCTGAATATTGAATTTTTGCCGTCATTGTTTGATGCATTGGGGCCTTTTGGAAACCCAACCAGTGATAACACCAGAGCAATGATTACAGAGAACACCAAAGAAATGATTATGGTTTTTTATGCTTTTGACGGCGGGGCTGATCTTTTAGAGCTTCTGCAGGAAGCGGAAGGTTTACTCAAGGAATTTGCCCAAGGCCACAATTTTGAAAAAAACCTTCTTTGATAGGGGAATGTGTCACATCATGATGCCATCGCTTGTGGATTTTTTTCCGGCATTATGGTATGATTACACAAGATTCCATGGAAAGAAGGTGACGGATTGCAGTCCTTTGAGGTCCTTTACACAGAGTATTATGATAGGGTTTATTGTTTCTTATATCGGCTTTGTGCCGATGGGGATTTGGCAGAGGATATGACGCAGGAAACTTTTTTACAGGCATATACTTCCTTTCACAGGTTCCGCGGAGAGTGCGAGCTGTTCACATGGCTTGCCTCCATCGGGAAACACGTGTATTTTAAATATCTGAAAAAGCATAAATTAGATTTGGATTCGGCCAATTTGGATTTGGTTGTCAACACATATTGTGAGAGTAACAATGACCCGGAAGAACATATGAGAAGAAAAAGTACGAAGGAGGCTGCCCGGTCGATGATTGAGGGGATACCCAAAAAATATCGGGATGTCATATTGCTGCGCATTTACGCAGAGCTTCCTTTTTCTCAGATTGCCCTGATTTTAAAAATCAGTGAAAATTCAGCGAAAGTCATCTACTACAGAGCAAAAAAAATGCTGATGGAGGTGTTAAAAAATGAGTTTGAATTGTGATATTGTAAAAGACCTTGTGGCGTTATATCATGACGGCGTAGCCAGTGAGGCCAGCGAAGCGGAAATAAAGGCCCATCTGAAGGAATGCGAAAGCTGTCGAGAATATTATAAACAGTATGCCCTTACCACGCCGGCATCGTTAAACTTGAATCTTTCCGGCCCGGGAAATTACGGTGAATTGGCAAAGCATATGCGGATTCGTCGGCTATGGATGCTGGTTTCCGCATTGGCATATGTGAGTGCGTCTATTTGTGCATTGATCATGCTTTTAATGCGCATGAAGCGAAAATAATGGGCTTTATTTTATAAATTAGAAAAATTTAATAATTATGAAAATACTTGGAAAGATAGGTTTGTGTTCTATCTTTCAGAGTGTAGACAAAAAGGGGTTTATGAAGGAGAGACTTGGAAAACCATTGGTTTTCTCCTTTGTTTGCTTGCAAAAAGCCAGAAGGAACTGGACTTTTTGCAAAAGATAACGACTTCGCCAACACCTTGAAAGATAGGCATCGCGGCCTATCTTTTCTTATTTGTAAAAGAGGGTCGAAAATATTTTTATTTTTTTTGTAACCTTTTTCAAAATTTGGGGACTAAGATTGCATAACATAAGACAATGCAGTACGGAGGATTAAAAAATGAGTTTTCAGGTACTTGGATCGGGGATGTATGTACCCCCAAGGATTGTGACAAATGAAGATATTTCTAAATTTGTAGATACGAATGATGAATGGATCATGCAGAGAGTGGGTGTAAAGCAACGGCATATCAGCACAAATGAAACAGCCGCTGATATGGGCTGCAAGGCGGCTTTGGCGGCACTGGAAAACAGCGGTGTAAAGAAAGAGGAGATTGATCTGATTTTGGCTGCCAGTGTCAGCGGAGAGTCTATTTCGCCTTCTGTTTCCTGCATGATACAGAACCTTTTGGGTGTTTCTTGCATGACTATGGATGTGAATGCAGCTTGCTCGGCGTTTATTTTTATGCTGGAAACTGCCGCAGGTTTTTTTGCCAGAGGCAGAGCGAAAAAGGTCTTGGTTATCGGTGCGGAGCGTCTGAGCCGTATTGTTGACTGGGAGGACAGAGGAACCTGCGTTATTTTTGGTGACGGAGCAGGGGCACTGGTGCTGGAAGCAGGAGATTCCTATATTGATTCTATTTTTGATGTAAAGGGCGGCGCTGATGTGATTGACATTCCCCAGGCCATCGGCAAATCTCCTTTTTTTGAGGGGACACAGAAAAAACCCTATATTCACATGGCAGGGCAGGAAACATTTAAGTTTGCGGTAAATGCCATTTGTCATGATTCCACACAGCTTTTGGAGCGGCAGGGATTCACATGGGATGATGTGAAATATATCGTTCCCCATCAAGCGAATAAGCGCATTATTGATTTTGCTTGTGTAAAGCTAAAAATTCCGCATGAGAAATTTTATGTAAATATTGACCGTTATGGCAATACTTCTTCTGCAAGCATCCCCATTGCATTGGATGAAATGAACCGAAAAGGGATGCTGAAGAAGAATGATTTGCTTCTGCTGCCGGCATTTGGCGGCGGTTTGGCAAGTGCGGCCTGCCTCTTAAGATGGTAATGATGCCGAGTGGCTTCATATATAAAACTAACTATTTACGATGAAAAAGGAGATAGAGATTATGGTATTCGAAAAGGTAGCAGCAATGTTGGCAGAAAAATTGGAATGCGAAGTAAGCGAAATTAAACCGGACACAAAATTTGAAGCTTTGGGCATTGACTCTTTGGATGTTATGGAATTGCTTATGAATGTAGAAGAAGAGTTTGGTACAGAAATCGAATTGGGCGAAAACAAGGTGAACGAAGTAGGCGACCTGGTTAAGCTGATTGAAAGCAAATTGAAATAAGAGAGGAGGAGGGCAGAATGATCCTTTCACCCATCTGTTCTATGTTAGGAATTGAATATCCCATTTTTCAGGGCGGTATGGCATGGATTGCCGATGGCAAGCTGGCGGCGGCGGTTTCAAACGGCGGCGGTTTGGGCATCATTTCAGCAATGAATGCCGGCGGAGACTATCTGCGTGCGCAAATTAAAATTGCTAGAGAGTTGACGGATAAGCCCTTTGGCGTAAATATTATGCTGATGAGCCCCCATGTGGATGAGGTTGCAAACATTGTTGTGGAGGAGCAGGTTCCCGTGGTTACCACAGGCGCCGGCATCCCCACAAAGTTTATGCCCATGTGGAAAGCGGCGGGAATTCAAGTGATTCCTGTGGCGGCATCGGTGGCGGCGGCAAAAATGATGGAAAAAGCAGGGGCCTCGGCCGTGATTGCAGAAGGCGGTGAATCCGGCGGGCATATCGGCGATATGAGCACCATGCCCCTCATTCCGCAGGTTTGTGACGCTGTAAAAATTCCTGTATTGGCGGCAGGTGGCATTGGTGATGGCAGAGGAATTGCGGCGGTCTTTATGCTGGGTGCCGTTGGGGTACAAATGGGCACCCGCTTCCTTTTGGCCGAAGAGTGTTCCGTTCATTCCAATTATAAAGAAATGATATTAAAGGCAAGTGATATTTCCACCACCACTACAGGAAGAAGGTTCGGCGGAAATACCTGCCGCTGTTTAAAAAACAACTTTAGCCGTGCGTTTTTGAAAAAAGAATATGCACCGGAAACCACTGCGGACATGGTTGCGGAATTAGGCGTGGGTGCATTAAGAAAAGCCGCTGTTGAGGGCGATACAAAAGAAGGCTGCTTCTTGGCGGGGCAAATTTCCGGCTTAGTGAAGAAAGAACAGCCCGCCGCAGAAATTCTAAAGGAAATTGTGGCAGAGGCGGAGCTTTTGTTAAAAGGAGGAGCAAAATGGGTAAAATAGCATTTGTTTTCTCGGGCCAAGGTGCGCAAAAGGCGGGCATGGGCAAAAGCTTTTATGATGGAAGTAAAGAGATTCAAGCTTTATTTGAGGGGGCGGAGAAAATTCGCCCCAATACGTTACAGCAGTGTTTTTTTGGAACAGAGGAAGAATTAAAGAATACGGAAAATACGCAGCCTTGTTTGTATCTTGCAGATTTGGCTGCGGCTTTGGCGTTAAAAGCGGCGGGGATTTTTCCCCATGGCGTGGCAGGGTTTTCCTTGGGGGAAATTCCCGCACTGGCCTTTGCAGGCGCCTATGATTTGTTGGACGGTTTTCGTCTGGCCTCTTTCAGGGGGCAGGTAATGGCAAGGGAAGCCGAAAAAAATCCCGGCTCTATGCTTGCGGTGATGAAGCTGGAAAACCACAAGGTAGAGGAGATATGTAAAGGCTTTGAGCATATATATCCTGTGAATTACAATGGCCCCGGACAGTTGGTGGTTGCGGGGAAAGAGGAAGAAATGGAGGCCTTTTCAAAAGCTGTCAGAGAAGCCGGCGGCAGAGGCCTACCCATCAAGGTGGGCGGTGGTTTTCACTCCCCCTTTATGAAGGAAGCGGCAAAGGCGTTTGCTGAAGCCTTGCGAGAATATACCATACAAAAACCGAAAATCCCCGTTTATTCTAATTATACGGCAAAACCCTATGGTGAGGATGTGCGTGGATGGATGGCACCGCAGATTGACCATGCACTGCGTTGGCAGGAAAGCATGGAACAAATGGCGGCAGATGGCTTTGATACTTTTATCGAAGTAGGCATGGGGGACACCTTGAAAAAATTGATTTCCCGTATCTTGCCGGAAAGCAAGGTATACGCCGTTTCTTCCATGGAGGACATACAACAGCTGAAGGAGGATGTTATATGCTGAAAGGAAAAGTAGCGGTTGTGACCGGCGGCTCCAGAGGAATCGGCGCAGCAATCAGCAAATTATTCGCGAAAAATGGAGCAGATATTGCTTTTTTATATGCAGGAAATACCCAAAAGGCGGAGGAATGCCAAAAGGAACTGGAAGCCTTGGGGGTAAAAGCAAAAGGGTATCAGTGCAATGTGGCTGATGCGGCACAGGTGGCAGAGAAGGTAAAGGAAATCAAAGCGGAGTTTGGCGGAATTCAAATTTTGGTAAACAATGCGGGTATTACAAAAGATAAATTGATTCCCATGATGAAACCGGAAGAGTTTGACAGCGTGGTAGATACCAATTTAAAGGGCGCCTTTTATATGATTAAGCAGGTGTATCCTCTTTTCTTAAAGCAAAAGAGCGGAAAGATTATTAATATCAGCTCGGTATCCGGTTTGATTGGCAATGCGGGGCAGGCAAACTATTCTGCCTCAAAGGCAGGACTGGTTGGTTTAACAAAATCGGTGGCAAAGGAGCTGGCCTCCCGGGGTGTATGCTGTAATGCCATTGCACCCGGTTTTATTGCCACAGATATGACAGAGAGTTTTTTAAATAACGAGGAAATAAAGAACGCGATTCCCATGAAACGCTTCGGTCAGGCGGAGGATGTTGCGAAATTGGCATTATTCCTTGCTTCGGATGCGTCGGATTATATTACCGGCGAGGTAATCCGCATCGACGGCGGCATGGCTATGTAGGAGGTTTGTATGAGAAGAGTTGTTGTGACAGGTATGGGGGCAATAACCCCCATTGGAAATACCGTGAAAAGCTTCTGGGAAGGTTTGAAGGAAGGGAAAAACGGGATCGGAGAAATCACCCGTTTTGATACCTCGGGAAATAAATATCACTTGGCGGCGGAACTGAAAGATTTTGACCCGCTGCTTTATATGGAAAAACTGGCGGCCAAAAAAATGGACCGTTTTAGTGTGTATGCTTTGTCGGCTACGGCGCAAGCCATGGAGGACAGCGCGCTGGAGGGAACGGTTGACAAGGAAGACCTTGCTGTATATTATGGTTCTGGTGTGGGCGGTTTTGAAACTTTTTGTGAAAGTGCCACAACCTTAGCAGAAAAAGGGCCTAGAAAGATTTCTCCGTTGTTTATTCCGAAAATGATCAGCAATATTGCCGCAGGCAACATTGCCATTCGCTATGGTGCGGAGGGTGCTTGTGTTTCTGTAACCACAGCTTGTGCCACAGGAACCACTGCAATCGGTGAAGGATATCGTGCAATTCTGCATGGCTATGCCACCGCAGCGATTTGCGGCGGAAGCGAAGGTGCAATTGTGCCTTTAACCATTGCAGGCTTTGGCAGTTGTATGGCATTAAGCCCTTCAGAGGATCCCGATGCGGCTTCTTTGCCTTTTGACAGCAGACGGGGTGGATTTGTTATGGGGGAAGGCGCAGGTACATTGATTTTAGAAGAATATGAGCACGCCAAGGCAAGAGGTGCAAAAATTTATGCCGAGGTGGTTGGATATGGCTCCACTTGCGATGCCCACCATGTGACCGCACCTTCGCCGGAAGCAAAGGCAAGTGCAAAAGCGATTCGTGATGCGGCAGAAGGCCTTGCGGGAATTTCTTCCGAAAAGCTTTATTATAATGCCCATGGCACAGGAACGCCTATGAATGATACGGTGGAAACCCTTGCCATTCATAAGGCCTTTGGTGAAGAGGCCGGAAAGCTTCATATCAGCTCTACCAAGTCTATGACCGGGCATATGCTGGGTGCGGCAGGTGCAATTGAGGCAATTGCATCTATTTTGGCGATGGAAAACGGCATTGTGCCTCCTACCATTAACTTAAAAGAGCCGGACCCGCAGTGCGACTTGAATTATACACCCAATGTTGCGGTGGAAACAGAGTTGGAGGGGGCGCTTTCTACTTCCTTAGGCTTCGGCGGACACAATGCCTGCGTGGCATTTAGAAAAATAAAGGATTGATGGATATGGAGACGAAAAAAATAGCAGACTTGGCTAAAATATTAAAGCAAAATAAGCTGACAAAGCTGGATTTGACCGAGGGAGATGTCCGTCTGGTTTTAGAGGCGGCCGGGGGAAAGGCTGTTTTGCAGGAAACCACTGGCGATGCCGAGATTTTTATGGAAGAAACAACCCTTACTATGGAAGAAAATACAGTTGCCCAGGAAACGGTTTCAGCCTACGAGCAAAAATCTCCTTTGGTGGGTACAGTTTATTTGGCACCCCAGGCGGGTTCCGCACCCTATATAAAGGTGGGAGATAAAGTGAAAAAAGGTGATCCCATCTGTATTGTGGAATCCATGAAAATGTTTAACACCATTGAGGCGGAAAAGGACGGAGAGGTTGTTTCTGTTCCTGTGGATAATGGGCAGATTGTAGAATACGGTCAAGTGTTAGTTTGTATTCGTGAGGAGGCTTGACATGAATCTGGAAGAAATAAAAAAGATTTTGCCCCATAGAGATGCCATGCTTTTGATTGATGAGGCGGAGTTGAAGGACGGTGTTGCCTATGGGGAAAAAACCATTACCGGTAAGGAATGGTTTTTGCAGGGGCATTTTCCTGATAACCCCGTGGTGCCCGGTGTCATCCTTTGTGAAATTTTAGGACAGTCCGCTTGCGTGTTGCTTTCGGAGGAGCAGGAAGGGGCAACACCGTTTTTTACGGGGCTGGATAAGGTTCGTTTTAAAAACAGCGTGCACCCCGGTGATACCTTGGAAACCCAGTGCAAGCTGCTGAAGCATAAGGGCGTTTTTTACTGGGCGGAAGGAAAAGGCTTCGTAAACGGAAAGCTATGTGTTAGTGCGGAATTTTCGTTTGCATTAATAAAGGAGACTTGATATGTTTACAAAAATTCTCGTGGCAAATCGCGGAGAAATCGCAGTGCGCATCATTCGTGCCTGCAAAGAAATGGGAATCGAAACCGTTGCCGTATATTCTGAGGCAGACCGCAATTCTCTGCCCGTGGCGATGGCGGATGAGAGAATCTGTATCGGCGGGAAAAGTGCGGCGGAGAGTTATCTGAATCAAAAAAATATCATCAGCGCCGCAATGGCCTGCAATGCCGGAGCGATTCACCCGGGATATGGGTTTCTTTCGGAGAATCACGAGTTTGCGGCCCTTTGTGAAGCAAACGATATTGTTTTCATCGGGCCGAAAAGCCAGGTTATGGAAAGCATGGGGAATAAAGACCATGCCCGCAGGCTGATGAAGGAAATTGGTGTGCCTGTGGTTCCCGGCACGGAAATTCTGAAGGATGTTGCTGAGGCGAAGGCCCTTGCCGAGGGGGTTGGCTTTCCTTTACTGGTAAAGGCGACAGCCGGCGGCGGCGGTAAAGGCATCCGTGTTGTGAATTCCAAAGAGGAGCTGGAGCAGGCCTTTTGCACCGCATCGGCGGAGGCAAAAAGTGCCTTTGGCAACGGAGATGTTTTTTTGGAAAAATATTTAACTCATGTGCGCCATGTGGAAATGCAGATTCTGGCTGATCACTTTGGAAATATGGTGTGCTTGGGGGAGAGAGACTGCTCTTTGCAGTTGAATAAGCAAAAGGTGTTGGAGGAAACGCCCTGCCCTGTGATGACGGAAGAAATCCGCAACAGAATGATGGAGGCGGCAATGAAGGCGGCAAAGGCCGCGAATTACACCAATGCCGGAACGGTAGAGTTTTTGTTGGCGCCCAATGGAGAATTTTATTTTATAGAGATGAATACCCGTTTGCAGGTGGAGCATCCCATTACAGAGGAAATCAGCGGGATTGATATTGTAAAATGGCAGATTCGTATCGCCTGTCAAATCCCTTTGGAATTTACTCAGGCAGATATTCAGCTAAAAGGCCATGCCATGGAGTGCCGCATTAATGCCAGATCAACGGGGAAGATTGATTTTTTGCATATTCCCGGCGGGGCAAGGGTACATTTTGATACGGCATTGGTGCAGGAGTGCGAGGTGGTTCCTTTTTACGACTCTATGCTGGGCAAGCTGATTGTTTTTGCTAACACAAGGGAAAATGCCATTCGTAAAATGGAAGCGGCATTGTGTGAAATGGTAATTGAAGGTGTTGCCACAAATATAGAGGATCAATTAAAACTGATACGGAGCAAGGCTTTCTGGCAGGGTTCCTATGATACACTGATTTTGCCTGAAATTTTAGCGGAAGGGAAGTGATTCGCTTGCAAAATATTGTGGGTTTATTTCGTAAGTCAAGAAATAATCTGGAAGAGGGGGGCATTACCCCTGTTGTAGAGGAAAGAATGCGGTGTCCCGTTTGCAAATCCTTTGAAACGAAGCGGAATATTGCAAAAAATAAAATGGTGTGTCCCTCTTGCGGGAATCATTTTCGTATTGGGGCAAGAACCAGAATCAAAGCCCTTTGTGACAAGGGCAGCTTTCAGGAAATCCTTACGGAGCTAGCAACAAATGATCCTCTGGATTTTCCCGGTTACGATGTAAAGCTGGAAAGCGGACGCATGGGCACGGGGGAAGCAGAGGCTGTACTATGCGGCCGGGCTGTCTTTAAAAGCCAGCCTTGTGCCGTTTTTGTGATGGAGCCCCAGTTTATGATGGGCAGTATGGGCTCCGTTGTAGGGGAAAAACTGGCAAGGCTGTTTGAATATGCCGCAACAGAAGGCTTGCCTGTTGTTGGTTTTACTTGCTCTGGCGGGGCAAGGATGCAGGAGGGTATTCTTTCTTTGATGCAAATGGCGAAGGTAAGCGGGGCGGTGGACTATCACAGCAAGGGGGGCGGCTTGTACATTACCGTTTTGACAGACCCCACAACGGGTGGTGTTACGGCAAGCTTTGCCATGCTTGGAGATATTATTCTCTCTGAGCCAAATGCAACCATAGGCTTTGCAGGGCGCAGGGTGATTGAACAAACCACCAAGAAGAAACTGCCGGAGGATTTTCAGCGGGCAGAATTTTTGTTGGAGCATGGATTTGTGGATGCCATTGTGCCGAGAACGGAACTTAGAAAAACCATAGCCACCCTCCTGCGTCAGCATGGACAAAGGGATCATAGCTATGCTTTGAAGAATGTCGCATTTCGTAAAGAGGTGGAGCAATTCACGGTAAATGCATTAACACCTTATGAAAGGGTTTTGGCGGCAAGAGCCCAAGACCGTCCTACGGCAAGGGCGTATATTGAAAACTTGTTTGAAGAAAGAATAGAGTTTCATGGGGACAGAAAGTTTGCCGATGATAAGGCGGTGCTTGGCGGAATTGGAATGCTTGGGGAAATGCCTGTGACGTTTATCGGCATTGAACGAGGCAGAAATCTGGAAGAACGCATCCTGTGTAATTTTGGCAGTCCTATGCCGGAAGGCTATCGTAAGGCATTGCGCTTGATGAAGCAGGCGGAGAAGTTTAAAAGACCCATTATTTGTTTTGTGGATACCGCGGGGGCTTTTTGCGGTGAAGAAGCAGAAGAACGGGGCCAAGGGCAGGCAATTGCCGACAACCTGATGGAAATGATGGCTTTGCAGGTGCCGGTCATTACCGTCGTAATCGGAGAAGGGGGCAGCGGCGGTGCCTTGGGCCTATCCGTCGCAAGCAGGGTGTATATGCTTGAAAACGCTGTGTTTTCGGTCATTTCCCCCGAGGGCTGCGCCAGCATTTTATGGGACGCTGCATCTCGTGAGGCTGCAGCAGAGGCAGCAAAATGCCTGTGTATTACTGCGGAGGACATGAAGCGTTTTGGCATTGCAGAGCGCATTATAAACGAAAACTTTTCTGAATTTGAAAAAATGTGTGAGGATTTAAAAGAAACCTTGCAGGGTGACTTGAAAGAAATCTATCAGGATGCACCGAAAATTAGTGAAAAACGCTATGAAAGATTTCGGAAGCTGGGTAGTTGGACGGAAAAAAAATAAAGAGGAATATGAGCCGCTTTTCAATTTTTGAAGAGCGGTTTTTTGTTTTCCCATCATATGGAAACCATTTCTAAATCAAAAAACATACTGATTTTTATGGAAGGCTTGTAATTGTTTCTTCATTTTTGACAGCAATAGTTTCTGTTTGAAAATTTCAGTATAGAAAGTATTCAAAAAGAATACATATTATAAAAAGAGACTGTTTTCCGTGGTGCTTATGGAAAAAAGGAGGGAAATTTTTGAAAATTAATTGGAAAGTACGATTGAAAAATCCTTATTTTTGGATTGGGCTGATTGGTGTGATTCTAGCAACATTAGGCATTAAGCCGGAGGATCTCAGCAGCTGGCCAATGCTATTGGAACAGATCAAGGCTGTGGCGGCAAATCCTTTTTTGCTGTTTAGTGTGATTTTTGCTGTCTTGGGTGTGATAACAGATCCTACAACCAAAGGCGTCAACGATAGCAGGCGGGCGTTAACCTATACCAAGCCGAGGGAGGATGGCGAAAATTATCACGACTCGGATTTTGGTCAATAAAGTTTATGTAGAGCAAGCCTTCCTATGAACATATAGGAGGGCTTGTGGTACCCTTAGCTGTATTTGCTGATGTCTTCCATGGTGATTCCCGGATGCAGTGCAATGTTGATGCCATTGGCAATAATATTGGAAAGGCGGTCAATCACCGCATCCACTTCCTTGGGGGTAACAAACATATTTTCTGTATAAGGGTCAAGAATTTCGGTAATCATGCTATACTTTTCTTCTTCCTCCAAATCCTGCAGCATTCTATAAAAATCCGTTCCCTTTTTTGTCTGGGTAATCATGCTTCCTAAAATGCGGTCCATCGTGTCATTTACTAACGTGGCGGCATCCACAACGGTGGGAACGCCAATGGCGATTACCGGAATTCCTAAGGTTTCTTGGCTCAACATCATCCGCTTATTTCCAACGCCGGCACCGGGTGCAACACCGGTATCAGACATTTGTATGGTTGCATTAATGCGGCTGGAGCGCCTTGCGGCAAGGGCATCTATGGCGATCAATAAAGAAGGCTTTATTTTTTCAACCAAGCCCTTAATAATTTCGCCTGTTTCTATCCCGGTAAGCCCCATAACGCCGGGGCTGATTGCCGCCACAGGGCGCAGAGAGCCTTCGATTTCTATAGGCACTGCGCCTTTCAAATGCCGTGTGACCAAAATGCGGGAAACCGACTTTGGACCCAAGGCATCGGGAGTGATATTCCAGTTGCCCAAGCCTGCAATGAGGATGCAGTCATCTTCTTTGATTTTTGCCAGCCCTCGCAGCTGTTCCGCCAAAAGGCTGATGATTTCTTCGTGACAGTCTACGGCATTTTCCTTTAATTTCTGTGATTCAATGGTAATATATTCGCCCTTTGGCTTACCCATAGCCTCACTGCCTTTGTCATTAAAAATGCTGACTTTGGTCAATGTATAGCAGGCGCCTTCTTTGGTTTCCACCTTGACGCCGTTGGGCTCGTCCTTCTTTGTTTTTTGCGACTCCTGAATCAATTCTCTTGCCTCTATGGCTAAGTCCGTTCTGATTTGAAATTTGCTTTTTTCATTTGCTTCCTTCATTTTTTTACCGTCCTTCATGGGTTTTGCCTTATTTTTTCCGGTCTTTTGAAATATATTCATTGACTTATTTTCCTTCATCGGGTAAAATATATTGTGTTGAATTAACCATTGGGATTGTAAAAATTGTCCCAAGCCGTGTCGTAGGAGAATTCCTAAAGGGTGGTTAATAATGTAGTAATAAAAAGCGATATTCCCCAATATCGGAAACCACAGAAAATGAATGATTTTACTAGGAGGAAAACAAAGTGGCAAATATTAAATCCGCTAAGAAAAGAATTAAAGTAATCAGCAAAAAAACTTTGAGAAATAAAATGATTAAGTCTCAGGTTAAAACAGCAATGAAGAAGGTTATTGTGGCTGTCAATGCAGGGGATAAGGAAGTAGCTTCCACAGCATTGAAAAATGCTACGTCTGTGATTGACAGAGCATATATCAAAGGTATTTTTCATAAAAATGCAGTTGCAAGAAAGAAATCTTCTTTGACAAAGCTGGTTAACAGCCTTTAATCTTTAAAAGCAGAAGGGTATCCTATTTTTATATAGGGTATCCTTTTTTATTTTTGTATTTTGCTAGGGGCATAGGCAAAGGAAATTCCCTATGGGAACAGACCCCGCTGGCTGCGCTGTGAGAGGTTCTTTGTTCGGAGAAACAAAAAAACAACAGATACCAGAAAGTATCTGTTGTTTTTTTCATGCGGATGGTGGGACTCGAACCCACACGATATCACTACCGCCAGATTTTGAGTCTGGTGCGTCTGCCAGTTCCGCCACATCCGCAAAGAAAACCGCCTGCTTATAGTATCATAAAACGTCATATAATGCAAGCAGTTTTTTCATTTTTATGTTACATTTTTTCGGGCTCGGGATAGTCCACGCCCAAGGTGTCAACGGCCACCTTCACCATAACTTGATCTTCCACAGGACGGTCGCCTCGGGCAGTACGAACGGTGGCAATGGTATCTACCACGTCCTGTCCCTCAATAATTTTGCCGAAAGCCGCATATTGTCCGTCCAAATGAGGGGAATTTTCATGCATAATGAAGAATTGGGAGCCGGCACTATTGGGGTTCATTGCCCGTGCCATGGAAAGCACACCTTTATCATGCTTGAGGTCATTTTTTACACCGTTGGCGGAAAACTCACCACGGATTTGATAGCCGGGGCCGCCCATACCTGTGCCGTCGGGGCAGCCGCCCTGAATCATGAAGCCGTTAATAACGCGGTGGAAAATCAAACCGTTATAGTAGCCTTGATTTACTAAGGAAATAAAATTGTTTACGGTGTTTGGAGCGATTTCTGGATAAAGTTCCGCTTTCATTATACTGCCGTTTTGCATCTCAAATGTTACAATGGGATTTTTCGCCATGTTTATCGTCCTTTCTTGTTTCATTTTCAATATGATTTTATTTCTAATTTACCCATACCAAACACTTCCATACAGAAATTTCCAAGGCTCGATATGATAACTCGGCTCATTATAGCATACTGGGGCAGGGGACGCAATTATTCCTCAAATTTTTTCATGCTTTAAAGTAACCATCACCAGCTCAGGACGGTTGAATATGCGAAAAGGAAACGTGCTGTTTCCCAAGCCCCGGCTAACCACCATGGAGGTGTTCTTTTTTTCATAAGCTCCAGCGGTATAGGCAGGGAAAAAGCCTTGGTTGGGCGCAAAAATTCCGCCGATAAAAGGCAGTCTGATTTGGCCGCCGTGGGCGTGTCCGGTAAAGGCAAGGTCTACATCATTTTGCACATAGGTTTCAAATAATTCAGGGCGATGGGAGAGGAGAATTTGAAAAGAAGTGTCCTCTCCGTCCTTTAAAAGCGTTGGAAGCACCTGGGCAAAATAAGGGTTTACCCGTTTGTCAGCAAGGCCTATGATTTCTAAAGAAGCCCCATTTTTTTGAATCATGGATTTTCCGTTTTCCAACACAGTGGCGCCGGCGGATACAAGCTGTGCCGAAAGCGCCTCAAAACACCCCGACTGATGCTCATGATTGCCGCTGACATAATACACAGGGGCGATGGCTGCCGCACCGTCTACAAAGGTCATGGCTTTTTCCAAATCGGTACGGTTTCGGTCAATAAGATCACCGGTAATGACAATAATATCCGGTGTGGCATTTCTGATTTTATCTAAAAGTATTTCTTGATTTTGCCCGAAGGTTTTGTTTTGTAAATCTGAAACCTGTAAAATTTTATAGCCATCAAGCCCTTGGGGGACATTTTTGGTATGGGTTATTTTCGTCAGCATAAGCCCGTTATTCTGCCAGTACAAAAAGCCTGCCAAGCAAAATAAGGCACAAAGGGCTTTGGTTTTCAAATGCTTCAAGGGAAACACCGCCATTTCTAAAGAATTTCTTTTTATTATAAAGACATTGCAGAAAGAAAACAAGAGTAGAAAAATGAGCTATTCTGAACGGCTGTACTTTTTCCCCTCTTTAGGCGAAAAATGTAGTTTAAAGTGTGGTGGAAAACCCAAAAAGGGAAGGTTTATTTTGGCTTGCCAAGCAGATTGAAGGCTTGGGCGATTCATGATATACTAGAAAAAAAGAAGGAATAGATTTTTTAGAGCTTGATGTCTGCAAGCTATGCGGCGTAGTTTGTTTCACCACAGTTGCATTATTAGAAGGAGAGGAGCGCAATGAGGACAATTTTTCATATTGATGTAAACAGTGCGTTCCTAAGCTGGAGTGCGGTAGAGCTGCTGAAAAACGGAGGTTCACTGGATTTGAGGACGGTGCCCTCGGCAGTAGCCGGGGATAGCGAAAGCCGGCGGGGGATTATTTTGGCAAAAAGCTTTCCTGCCAAAAAATATGGCATTGTAACGGGAGAGCCTACGGCCTTTGCTTTGCAAAAATGCCCGGAGTTGGTTTGTGTGGCCCCTGATTTTTCTTTATATACCAGAAATTCCGAGGAAATGTTTCGCATTCTTTCAACGTATTCTGACCGTGTTGAGCCCTTTAGCATTGACGAGGCTTTTTTGGATTACAGCGGAATGGAGCAGCTTTTTGGCCTGCCCTTGGAGGGTGCAAAAAAAATTCAGAATAACATAAAATCAGAGCTTGGCTTTACCGTCAATATTGGTATCAGCACCAACAAGCTTTTGGCAAAAATGGGCGGAGAGCTTGAAAAGCCGAATAAAATTATCACCCTTTATCCGGAGGAATTGAGCAAAAAGCTATGGCCCTTGCCTGTGGAGGAAATGTTTATGGTAGGCAGAAGGACTGCCCCTCGCTTGAAAAAAATGGGCATACGAACCATTGGAGCATTGGCAAAATATCCCGTTGCCCTTTTAGAAAAGGAATTTAAAAGCTATGGCAGACTGCTGTATGCCTATGCCAACGGAATAGACGATACACCTGTTGCCCATGTGGATACGGTGAAGACGGCAAAAAGCATTGGAAACAGCACAACCATTCCTTATGATGTGGAAACCCGGGAGGAGGCATATAAAATTCTGCTTTCTTTGGCGGAAACCGTTTCTATGCGTCTGCGGGAAGGGGGATATTGTGCGAGAGAAATCGGTGTGGTAATCAAAACTGCGGATTTTCAGGTGTATTCCCATCAAACAAAGCTGTTAAATGCCATTGACTGCACCAATGCGGTGTATGAAACAGCCAAAAAAATATTCGATGAAGCGTGGAAAAATGAGCCTGTTCGCCATTTGGGCATTCGGGCTGGACAGCTTTCCAGCGGAGCGTGGGTACAGCTCTCCATGTTAGAGGAGGACTGGAGCAAGCAAAAGCAGGCGGATGCCGCTATGGATTTGCTGCGGGGAAAATACGGAAGAGAAACGGTGGTCAGATCAACCTTTCTTGGCGGATCAGACCCTGCCTATGGGGGCGGAAGCTTAAAAATAAACCATTTGCGGAAGGGCTAGCAGTAGGAAGCATGAAGGGATTTACTGCAAGCCCTTAGACTTATTTTAAGGAAAGAAAAGTATCATATAAATAGGAGGAAACAGAATGACGGAGCTGGAAAAAAATTTCTCTGCGGAATGGATGCAAAGAGTGGAGAAGGCCCAAGGGATTGAAGACTATACTGCCGTAAGGCTATTGAAAAACATTCGAGAAAGAGGGGGTGTTTCTGTTGCCCGCAGAGCGTTGGAACGAGATGGCTGCTCTGAAAATTTTGAGCTGCTGAAAAAGCACAATCAGCTTGGATTATCTATGGAGGCGTTAATTGCGCAGGGAGAATATGGCACTTTGTTTGAAGATGATGAGGTAAATCAATGCTTGGCCCTCCTTTGTGAGTGCGGCTATTTTGGTTAAGAGGTGGAGAGAATGACAGAGGTAGTTGCGGCATTAATTTGTAAGGAAGAACGATTTTTGATTTGCAAACGTCCTGCCCATAAAAAAAGAGGTCTTTTGTGGGAATTTGTGGGCGGCAAGCAGGAGGCGGGAGAGACTAAGGCGGAGGCCCTTGTGCGGGAATGCCAAGAGGAATTGGCAATCCAGATAAAAACCGGTGCGGTTTATATGGAAGTAACCCATATCTATCCGGATATTACTATTCATCTTACCCTGTTTCGTGCGGAAATTCTTCAAGGGGAGCCGCAGCGGCTGGAGCATGAAGCGCTTCGGTGGATACGGCCTTCGGAAATCCCGCAGTATGAGTTTTGCCCTGCCGATGAGGACATATTGCGGCATTTGATGGAGAATGGGCTGTAAAACAGAGACTGTTAATAAAAAATTATAAAATAATTTTAGCCTTTTTAATCCCTGTCCTTGTATTTTATGGTATAATTTCTTATAATAAATGAAACTATTATACTACAAAGGAATGAGAACATGATTGTTTTAATCGCAAAAAACGTTGTGGCAGAAAAAAACGAAGCTAAATTTTTACAGCTTGCAAAAAAAATGGTAGAGGAAACACGGAAAGAGGCAGGGTGTATTTATTACGATTTTGTGCGGGACACCAACGAAAAGGGCGTTTTTTATTTCGTAGAGAAATATGTGGATCAGGCGGCGGTGGATGCCCATAATCAATCTGTCTATTTTCAAACCTATATTCCACGAATGCGGGAACTACGGGAAGATACTCAGTTGAATCATTGTGAAGTTTTGTCATTTGAATGAGCTTATTTATATAAGGACGGGTGAGTACTTGGAAGAAATAAAGCTCTATCGCAAGCGGTTTATGCCAAATGAAACAATTTTTTTAAAAGATGACAAGATTCTTCATCGGGATGATGATGTGATTATTACAAAATGGTATGCCTTTCGCCCCAAAAAGGAGTTTGACAGAGGCGTATCCTGTTATTATTTAAAGCACGGATTTAAAATCAGCAAATTTTTAAATGCAAAAAATGAATTGGTGTATTATTATTGTGACATTATTGATACGGAGTATCGTGCGGAAGAGAATGCGTATATCTTTAGTGATTTGCTGGCGGATGTCATTATTTATAAAAACGGATTTGTAAAGGTGGTAGATTTGGCAGAGCTGGCAGATTGCTTGGAGGAATGCATGATTTCCGAAAAAAATGTCAAGGATGCTTTAAGACGCTTAGATTCGCTTTTACAAATTATATATACCAACGGCTTTGAGAAATACAGCCGGTTATTGGAAATTGAGGAGTAGCTTATGGCGGGGGAAATTCACAGTGGGCACCGGGAACGAATGAGACAGCGGTTTTTGCAAGAGGGCGGTGAAGGCTTTCATGATCATGAGCTTTTGGAAATGCTTCTATATTATGCTGTGCCCCGTGGAGATACCAACCCCCTTGCACATAAAATGGTGAAAGAATTCGGATCTCTGCCAACGCTGATGGAGGCGGAGCCAATTGACATTTCTCGTCTTTGTGGCGTGGGCTTAAACACGGCAATATTAATTGCACTGCAAAGGGAAATCAGTAAGCGGTGTATACAGGCCCGCTGGCGGGACAGGCCAACACTGAATTCTTTAAGCCTTGCCATGGAGTATTGTAAATCTCTGATGGCATATAAAAACAGAGAATTTTTTTATGCCATTTGCCTTGACAATAAACGGCGGGTGATCAATGCGGTGCAGATTGCCGAGGGAACAGTAAATTCTGCTGCCATACACCCCAGAGTTGTGATGGAGGCGGCATTAAAATTTCAAGCCTCGGCTGTAATCTTTACCCATAATCATCCCGGCGGAAACTGCAAGCCTACTTTTGATGATATAGAGACGACGGCAAGGCTTGGGAAACTATTATTTGCAATAGAAGTTCAGCTAATTGACCATATTATTATAGCGGATGGTTTGGCATTTAGTTTTTTGGAAAATAAACTATTAAATAGAGAAGCTATGGAGGGACAAGCATGACAAAAAGATTATATCGTTCCAGTACGGATGTGAAAGTTTCAGGTGTCTGCGGCGGCATCGGTGAATATTTTGATGTAGACCCAACGCTGATTCGCTTGCTTTGGGTATTGGTAACTTTATTTACCGGTGTGTTTATCGGCATTCTGGGGTATGTGATTTGCGTATGCGTCATTCCTATAGATCCGGGCGTTATTGACGGTGACTATAAGGAAAAGCAATAAAAATGAGACAATAGAACGAAAAGGTGGCACTGGGAAGCTTCCACAGGCCATCTTTTTTCAATATAGGGCACGAGAGGAGTTTCAACATGGCAGAGGAAAAGAAAAAGATTTTTAGCGGAATGCAGCCCTCGGGGTTAATTACCTTGGGAAATTATTTGGGGGCGCTGAATAACTGGACAAAGCTTCAGGATGAGTATGATTGCCTGTATTGTATTGTGGATATGCATGCCATTACCGTGCGTCAAGACCCTGCGAAGCTGCGCAAGCAGGCAAGGGACCTTTTAACCCAATACTTAGCGGTCGGCTTAGATCCGGAGAAAAACATTATTTATTATCAGTCTCATGTTCCTCAGCACGCAGAATTAGGGTGGATTTTGAATTGCTACACCTATATGGGCGAGCTAAACAGAATGACTCAATTTAAGGATAAGTCTGCAAAGCACGCAGACAATATCAATGCGGGGCTGTATACTTATCCCGTTTTGATGGCGGCGGATATTCTGCTCTATCAGACGGACTTGGTGCCTGTGGGAGAGGATCAGCGTCAGCATTTGGAAATCACCAGGGACATTGCTGCACGTTTTAATGGGGTTTATAGCGGCACCTTTAAAATTCCCGAGGCTTATATCGGCAAGGTCGGTGCAAGAATTATGGCCTTGCAGGAGCCGACGAAGAAGATGTCAAAATCCGATGAAAATAAAAATAATACCATTGCGCTGATGGATGAGCCGGCAGTCATTATGAATAAATTCAAGCGTGCCATGACAGACTCTGACAATCAGGTAAGATTTGGTGAGGATAAACCAGGAATTTCCAATCTTTTGGGCATTTATTGTGCGGTAACAGGGGTTACACCGGAGGCCGCAGAGCGGGAATTTGTCAATGCCGGCTACGGAGCGTTCAAAACGGCAGTGGGTGAGGCCGTTGTTGCAAGGCTTGAGCCAATTCAAAAGCGTGTGAAAGAAATCGAAGCAAATAAAGATTATTTGGATAGCGTCATTAAAAACGGAGCGGGAAAAGCGGGAAGCATTGCCGAAAAAACCTTGGCTAAGGTACAGAAAAAGGTTGGTTTTCCCGCAAAAATCCGTTGACAGCAGGATGAACAATGAAAAAGCACAATTTACGTTAATTTTGTGAGGTTTTCATGTTTTTTTCTTAGAAAATGAATTTCAAAAGACCGTATAATTAACCAATTATTTAACTCGTGTTCACATTTTGTTCAAAAGCATACGGTATACTCATATCATAAAATAAATGAAGGAGGAATATGATATGTTTGATCCTGAAGATAGAAATAATGATAAAAATCTAAATGATAAAAATAAAGAAACAGAAATAAATGAAAGAAATGAAGCGCAATTTGTTGCAGAAGAAAATATAGAGCCCTTGGAAGGTGCGGTGATTGGAGAGGCTGCATTTACCGAAGAGGAACCGGCGGAGGATACCCCGCAGGCCAAGGAATGCTTTCGCGAAACGGCGGAAGAAGCGTGCCGGGAAGAAGCCCCCTCCCTTCGTGAATACCGCTATGAGGAGCAGGTGAAAAAAACACCCAAAAGAAAGCGTGGGTGGGGTAAGTTTATTGCAGCGTGTTTGATTGCCAGTGTGGCAGGGGGGGCCAGCATGGGTGCCGGATACGGCGCAGTGAAATATTACCTTGGAGCCGAGCCTGCTGTAACAAATACACCGGTTGTAGCGCAGAAAGTTTCGTCTACCACGGGGATGTCTGCCGTGGATATTATTAAAAGTGTGAAGCCCTCTGTAGTCAGCATTTCTACAAAGGTTACAGGTACATCGGAATATTTTGGCTCTTTTAGTGTGCCTTATGAATCCAACGGCGTGGGCAGTGGTGTCATTTTCTTTTCAGACGATGAAAAGGTTGCCATTGCAACAAACAACCATGTGGTTGACGGCGCCAGCTCTATTTTTGTTACACTGGATGGCGATGTTAGTGTGCCAGCTAAGGTTGTGGGTACAAAAAGCGAATCTGATTTGGCTGTGCTTACGGTTTCTTGGGCCGACCTCAAAAGTGCCGGCGTGAAACAGGTTAGCGTTGCAACCTTTGGCGATTCCGATAGCCTGCAGGTTGGAGATAGCGTGATCGCCATTGGAAACGCCATGGGTATGGGCCTTTCTGCAACAGACGGTATGGTTAGTATGACAGAGCAGAACATTAATGTAGAAGGCAACCAATTAACGGTTTTACAGACAAGTGCCGCGATCAACGGCGGGAATAGCGGCGGCCCCTTGGTAAACAGTGTGGGCGAGGTCGTAGGAATCAATACCGCAAAATATAATTCCTCTATGGCTGAGGGTATGGGCTATGCCATTCCAAGCAATGTCATTTCACCCATTGTGGAGGATTTGTTGGAAAATGGAACAAAACCCAAGCCCTATATCGGCATTAAGGGTACCAGCATCACTTCTGAAAATGCCGACCTATATAAGCTTCCTGTGGGGGCTCTGATTATGGAGGTTGCGGAAGGCGGCCCTGCGGAGCAGGCAGGCATTAAGGTGGGGGATATTATTACCGCCTTTAACGGCAACACGATAATGGATATGGACTCTTTGGTACAGGTAGTTGGGGAAACAAAGGTAGGAGATACCGTTGATGTGCATATTGTAAGAGACGGTAAAACCGGGCATGATTTAAAACTGACCATTGCAGATAAAAATAGCTAAGAAAATATATGAAATTGCAAAGGGTGTCGCCGCAGGCGGCACTCTTTTTTATATTGCCTGAAAGCAGAATATAAAATATGAAAAATTGTTTTTATAAAAAACGTCAGTGTTATTGACAAAAAGTCCTATGACAAGTACAATCAATAAAGTTAGCCGTATCTAACTGCTTGTAAATACAAGAAAAACGAGGGGGCACTATGGAACTAAAACAATTAGAATATTTTCTGGTAGCCTGTGAGCGGGGAAGCTTAAACAAAGCGGCCGAGGCGTTGTTTATTTCTCAACCCAATGTGAGCAAGGTCATTTCGGCCATGGAAAAGGAACTGGGCTATCTGGTATTTGACCGAACCAGCAAAGGGCTCCGGCTGACAGAAAAAGGGAAGATCATGTATACATATGCGCAAAATATTATGAAAAACGTATCAATCATCAAAGAACTCGAGCAAAGCGGCCCCCATGTGACCCTTGCACTGTCCTCCTATCCTAGCAATATGATCGCCCATATATTAGTAGATTTGTGCAGGGAGAATTTTGATCTGGAGGTGCGCCATCAGCAGGGCTCTGTGGAAGAAATTACGACGATGGTTGGCTGCGGAGAGGCGGAAATCGGCGTTTTATATGTGGCGAAAAAGCAGCTGCAGGCCTTTCGGCATATTATTTCTCATAAAAAACTGGAATATCAGGAATTAGACGTGAAGGAAGCCTGTATTTATGTGGGCCCCCATCATCCTATGTATGGAAGGAAGGACATCGATTTTTCCGAATTGGGAAGCCTGCGCTTTGTGCGAGCAATGCAGGAATATTTTTCCATGGAGCATCACCTAGAGCAGGTAAGCTTGGGGGCCATTAGTACGGAGCAGCTCCACTATACTGCCTTTACCAACAGTGATCATTTGACCATTGATTTACTCCTGCATACCGATGTATGCAGTCTTGGCATTAACTTTATGTGTGCAAAATATGAGCAGTATGACATTAAAATGCTTCCCATTCGGAACTGCGAGCCGTTTTTGTCCATTGGCTATGTGTATGAGCAAGGGCATACCCTATCTCCGGTTGCGCGGGATTTTATACAAAGATTCCATGAGGCGTTATAACAAAACGGAATAGCTGCTCATTCCTTTTTGGTTGCTTGTTAGCTGATGCTAACCAGTGTTATAATTGCTTTTGTCAAAACGAATTTATATGTAAAGAGGAGATTGGTATGAAAAAAAATCGTTTAGGAGTCATTCTGATGGCGGGTGCCTTGGTGCTGTCTATGTTGGCCGGATGCGGAAATACGGACACACCTGAGGTTTCTTCCGATGCTGACACAAGTACAAAAGATGAGCTCGTTTTTGTAAATTATCGTGATATTCGTGACTTGAATCCACACCTTTACGGCGGGGAGATGTATGCACAGGAAATGCTTTTTGAAAGCTTGGTAAATATCACAGAAGACGGCTATGAAGGCTGTTTGGCCGAAGATTGGGAAATCAGTGAGGATGGAAAGGTATATACCTTTAAAATCCGTGAGGGCGTAACCTTCTCTGACGGTACGGTTTGCGATGCAAATGCCATTCTTGCCAATTTTAATGCAATTATTGAGAACAAAGACCGCCATACTTGGCTGGAAATGATGAACCTTTTGGTGGGTGTATCCGCACCGGATGAAAACACCTTTGTGATTGAATTGTCCAAGCCATATTATCCCATGCTGACAGAATTGGGCGTTACCCGTCCTTTCGCCATGGTTTCCCCTGCGGCTATGAAGGATGGAAGCACAAAGGACGGTGTAAACGAATACATAGGAACCGGCCCTTATGTGCTGAAGGAATTTGTAACAGACCAGTATGCAGTTTTTGAAGCAAACGAGAACTATTGGGGGGAACAGCCTGCCATTAAGAAGATTACCGTAAAGGTAATCCCCGATAACCAGACCCGTATTATGGCACTGGAAAAGGGCGAAATCGACTTAATTTACGGCAAAAATATGATTGATGCGGATGCTGTGAATAAATATTTGGACAGCGATGAAATTAAGGTTGCATTGTCCACACCGACCTCGACCCGTCAGATTGTTTTGAATACCACAAACAGCATTTTATCTGACACAGCGGTAAGACAAGCATTGCAGTATGCCACCAACCGTCAGGCAATTTCAGATGGTATTTTCTACGGCTTGGAAGAGCCTGCAGATACATTGTTTGCAACCACCATTCCTTACTGCAACGTAGAGCTTGAGGCATATGCATATGACGAAAATTTAGCAGACGAAATGCTGACCCAGGCAGGCTGGGTGCTTGGTGCAGACGGTGTAAGAGAGAAGGATGGCCAGAAAATGGCCCTAGATTTGTTATATAACAGCGATAGTGTGACAGAAAAGGCCATTGCGGAATACTTGCAATCAGAATATGCCAAGCTTGGCATTGAGCTGAATATTATCGGTCAGGAGGAACAGTCTTATCGTGATAATATGAAGGGCGGCAATTTCGATATGGTGTTTAACATTTGTTGGGGTACCCCTTATGATCCCCAGTCCTCCTTGGCGGCAATGCGCGCCCCGGTGTATGGAGATTATGCAGCACAGCAAGGTCTGCATGATAAGGCTGAAATTGATGATGCAATTACAAAAATTTTAACTTCTACAGATGAGGAAGAACGACAGGAACTTTATCGTTTTGTATTAACACGTCTTCATGAGGATGCCGTATACATCCCATTGACATTTGAATGCAACAAGTCAATTTACCGTGCTGATTTGCAGGGAGTGGGCTTTACACAGACCCAATATGAGGTTCCCTTCGCAGATATGTACTTTGAGTAAATGAGGATAAGGGGTCATCTCTTCATGAGGTGGCTCCTTTCTTATTTAAAAAGGAGAATGGTATGAAGAATTATGTAATCAAACGAATTTTAGCGGCGATTCCGCTTTTGCTTTGCATTTCTTTTGTATGCTTTGTTTTTATCAATTTAATCCCCTCTGACCCTGCGGAGGTGGCTTTGCGTGTGCGCCAGGTTCCCGTGATTACGGAGGCGGCCATTGCCGAGGTGCGGGCAGAGCTAGGCTTGGATAAGCCTTATTTGGTGCGCTATGTAAATTGGCTGATAGATTGCCTGCAATTGGATTTTGGCGTCAGCTATACGAACCCTTCCCGTACTGTGGCAGGGGAATTGGTGCGTTGCTTGCCGGCTACGCTGATGCTGGCAGGAACCTCCTTGGTAATGGTGATTCTGCTGAGCCTTCCCATCGGTTTTTTCTGCGCAGTTTATAAGGACAGCTGGTTTGACCGACTGACCAGAGGGATTATTTTCATGACCACAGCCATGCCTGCTTATTGGGTGGGGCTGCTGCTCATGTGGTTTGTATCCATTCAGCTGGATTTACTGCCAACCAGCGGCAATGGCACTTGGAAGCATTTGATTTTGCCGGCGTTTACAGTATCGCTTACTTATATTTCTACATACATTCGTCTTATCCGCAACAATATGCTGGAAAATATGAAGGAGGACTATGTGCTTTATGCCAATGTGCGGGGATTGCCCCAAAAAACCATTTTGACCAAGCATATTCTGAAAAACTCCATGCATACCTGTATTGTTGCCATCGGTATGAGTATACCCCAGTTGATTTCAGGCACCATTGTTGTTGAAAATGTGTTTGCATGGCCGGGGCTTGGCACATTGTGCATCACTTCTATTTTCAACCGGGATTACCCTGTGATTCAGGCCTATGTGCTTTTGATTGGTGTGCTATTTGTTGTCTTTAATCTTCTTTTTGATATTTTGCAGACACTGGCGGATCCTCGTCTTAGAAATGAGGTGGTTTGATTGCTGAAAAAATTTCTAAAGAATAAGGTGGCAATGCTAACCACAATTTTAATTGTTTTTGTGGCTTTTGTGGGAATTTTTGCACCTATTCTTGCACCCAATGATCCCTATAAAACTGATATTTTAAACAAATTTTCAACCTTTAGCCTAAGCTATCCCTTGGGGACGGATCATTTGGGACGCTGCGTGTTTTCCAGAATGCTCTATGGCATCCGCCCCACACTGGGGCTTGCGGCCTTGACTATGCTGGGCACCATTGGTCTTGGTGCGCTGATGGGCCTGCTTGCGGGATATTTCCGTGGGTGGATTGATGAAATTATTATGCGTGTGGTTGATGTGATGCTGTCCTTTCCAAGCCAGATTATGGTGTTTGCCGTTGTGGCCCTTTTGGGCATTAATGTGCAAAATGTCATTCTGGCGAATGTGTTTGTAAAGTGGGCATGGTATGCTCGTATGATTAGGACGGGTGTTTTGAAATATAGAGACCGTAACTTTGTATTATTTTCACGCTGTATCGGCAACCGGGAAAGCTTCATTTTGGGCAGGCATCTGCTGCCCAGTATTGCATCGGAAATGGCGGTTTTGGCCTCCTTGGATATTGGCTGGGCAATCATTAATATTTCCACATTATCCTTCCTAGGTTTGGGTGTGCAGGCCCCCATTCCAGAATGGGGGGCAATGCTGAATGAAGCAAAAAATGTGCTTACCACCAATCCGGTGCAGATGCTGGCTCCGGGCATTGCCATTGTGGTTGTGGTTTCGGCCTTTCATTTGCTTGGGGATGCATTGCGGGATATTCTTGACCCGAAGGAGGCGAACCTATGAGTACTGTTTTGGAGGTATCAAAGCTTTCTGTTACCCTGGAAAAAGGAAAGTATGAAAAAAATATATTGGATAACATTGATTTTTCTGTTCACCAAGGGAAATGCTTGGGCATTTTGGGAGAGAGCGGAAGCGGAAAGAGCATGACTGCAAAAGCCATTCTTGGGCTATTGCCCCGGGAATTTGTGGTTTCCGGTAAGGCCATGTATCAAGGAAAAGATTTACTGGGGCAGAGCAAGGAGACATTGCGACAGATGCGTGGAAAAGAAATCACCATGGTTTTGCAAAATCCCATGACCTGTTTTGATCCCCTGTATCGGGTGGGGTATCAGTTGGCAGAAACAATGCGTGTGCATACGGATTGGAGCAAGGAAGAAATCCGTAGCCGTTTGGTACAAATTTTGCAAGATATGAAAATTCGAGACGGCGGAGAGGTTTTGGAAAAATACCCCCATCAGCTTTCCGGCGGTATGCTGCAGCGCATTATGATTGGGCTGGCCATGGCCTTAAAGCCCACCTTGCTCATTGCCGATGAACCCACAACGGCCATTGATGCTATTATCCAATACAGTGTGATACAGGAGTTTCAAAGGATTAAAGAGGAACATGGTACTGCCATGATTTTTATTTCCCATGATTTGGGGGCAATTTCCTGTGTTGCTGATGATGTCCTTGTTTTAAACCAAGGCAAGGTGGCGGATATGGGAAGCTTTCATGAAATTCTGCATCATGCCAAGGATCCTTATACAAAGCTTTTGATAGAAAAGCGGGCCGCTGTAATGCAGAAATACCGTACCGCATTAAAAAAAGGAGGAACAGCGTATGCTTGAATTGCGTAACATAGATGTCAGCTTTCGCAGTGAAAAGCAGGAATCCATATTTCGGGCAAAGCGCATCCAGGTGCTCCACGGCATTTCTTTGGAGGTCCCCGAGGGCCTTTGCTTAGGTATGCTTGGAGAAAGCGGCAGTGGAAAATCAACCACAGGGAGGGTGCTCTGCGGCTTATTGAAGCCGGATAAAGGGCAGGTGCTGCTCAATGGGAAGGATGTATACCATACAAAAGAAGGACGAAAGGCCTTGCGAGAGTATATCAGCATTGTTTTTCAAGATTATACGACTTCGGCCAACCCACGGTTTCAAGTAAAAGATATTATTGCCGAGGGGTTGCAGATGTATCGGAGGAGAACGGGAAAGCGGTTCGATATTTCCCCGGAGGTGAACTCCTTGCTAGAGCAGGTAGGCCTTGACAAAAGCTTCCTAACCCGCTATCCCCATGAGCTTTCCGGGGGACAGCTGCAAAGGGTGTGCATTGCCCGGGCAATTGGCTGCCATACGCCAATGATCGTATTGGATGAGGCAATTAGCTCGTTGGATGCCCATACCCAGGTGCAAATTATGGACTTATTAAAGGAACTCAAGGTGCGTTATGGGCTGACGTATATTTTTATCACCCATGACCTTACGGCAATTACGTATTTGTGTGATCGGGTATTATTTTTATACCAAGGACAGGTGGTAGAAGAGTGCTGCGTTTCGGAGATTGCGGAAGTAAAAAACGAGTATGCACAAAAGCTTTTGTCCGCCATTATTGATTTTGAGGAGGGGACATAATGGACGTTTGCGGAATTCCCGTTTTACGGGGAGAGAAGAAAAAAACATCCTTGCACATTCAGCCCGGCTTTTTCCTTCCGGTATGGATTGTGTGCGGAAAAGCGGAAGGGCCCACGTTGGTGGTAACAGCGGGGGTGCATGGCTGTGAGTTTGTGGGCATTCAAACTGTGAGGCAATTTTATGAAAAAATTGATATAGAGTCCTTTTGCGGGCAGCTGGTTCTGGTGCCTATGGTAAACCCATCGGGGTTTTATCATGGAGCGAAGCAGATTGTGCCGGAGGACGGAAAAAATCTGAATCGGGTTTTCCCCGGGGATGAAAATGGTTCTCTAAGCCAGCAGATTGCTTATGCCATTGAAAAAAAGCTGTATCCCTGGGCAGATTTTCTTTTGGATTTACATGGCGGCGATATCAATGAAGAACTGGTTCCTTTGGTATTTTTTCCTGTGGCAGCATCCCAAAAGGTGCAGGAAATAGCCAAGGCTGCGGCAATGCATCTGCCTGTGCCATACCGTGTTCGCTCCACGGCCCGCAACGGACTGTATAGCCATGGCGTACAATGCGGCGTTCCCGCACTGCTTTTGGAAATTGGCAGCGGCGGCAGATGGAATGCAGAGGAGGTTTCTCTTTGTGAAAAAAGCCTGCTTCGATTGATGGGATACCTGGGCATGGGAGGAGCGATATGTATCAACGAGAAGCAAAAGGAAGGGGTGGAAGGCTTTTATCAGGACGCCCCCGAGAAAGGCTTTTGGTATCCTTTGGTAAAGGCGGGGCAAACGGTTGCCAAAGGCACAAAATTGGGAGAGCTTCGCAGCTTAGACCACTGTCTCCTTGCGGAATATAGTGCAGAAGTCGATGGGATTGTTTGGTACTACACCACCACGCTGGGGGTGCGGAAGGGAGACTCTTTATTTGCGTACGGACGGTGTGAATAAGGGTATTTTCTCCTTATATTGGCATATTTGCTGGCCTGCGGCCCTTGAGGGTCTGCTGATTGTTATGCTGACCTCTGTAGATTTGGTGATGGTTAGCTCTCTGGGAACGGCGGCAGTGGCGGCGGGGGGGATTTTTAGTCAGCCTAAAATGGTCATTCTTTGTGTCAGCCGCTCCCTTTCGGTTACAGTAACCGCCGTGGTGGCCAAACGCTTTGGCAAAGGAGAAACACAAGGGCTTTCGGCGTTTTTAAAGCAAACAACCCTCCTTACGTTTCTGGCAGCATTTGTTTTGTTTATACTTACGGAGGGCAGCTTGAAGTCTATTTTGCTTTTGGCAGGGGCAGAGGCGGAATATCTTCCTTTGGCGCTGTCTTACGGATGGCTGGCCAATATCAACTTACTTTTTTATGCACCGGCTTTGGTCATCAATGGGGGGCTGACCGGTTTGGGGCAAACAAAATCCATGTTGATTTCCAATGTGGCGGGCAATCTTGTAAATGTGGGGCTTAATGCAGTTTTTATTTATGTTTTTGCCTTGGGCGTAGCAGGGGCAGGGCTTGCCACAGCCATAGGCGGTGGAGTTACACTGCTTTGTTCTGTACTCTTTGCCGTTAGAGAGAACTGTCTGGTGTCGTTGTGGGGAAGAAACCATTGGAAGCTGACTGCGGAAAATTTCAAAGAGGTTCGTCGTTATTTTTCAGGGATTTTTCTGGAACAGGGATTTGAACGGATTGGGATGTTTTTATATTCGGTGATGACTGCTATGCTTGGCATGACTGATTTTGCAATCCATAATATTTGTATGACGCTTTGTGATGTTTTTTATAGCTTCGGGCAAGGGTTCAGCAAATCCAGCTTGGCGTTGTCCGGCAGATTTTCCGGTGAAAGGAATGGGGAACACCAAAGAGGCCTGTTGCTGGCGGCAAAAATATTGCCCGGTGCTTGTGCCTTGGCTGCCGCGGCAGGCTATGTGGCGTTTGCGCCTCAATTGATGGGCTTTTACAGCAAAGACACCCTTGTAATTGAACGGGGTGTGGTGATATTGCTGTTTGTGGCGGCCACTTGTATTCCTTCCTCCCAATCTCTGTCCCTTTCGGGCATATTAAGAGGGATAGGAGATACCAATTATGTGGCCAGATATTCCTTTTGGAGTATTGCTGTGATTCGTCCTATTTTGACTTGGGTGCTGTGTTTTGGATTTCACCTTGGGCTATCGGGTGCTTGGATGGCTTTGCTTTTTGATCAGACAATGCGGTGGGCCTTCGCCGCATACCGTACAAGGAGTAAGGTTGGACAGTCGGGTTGAGTTGCTGTGGTTTTCAGCCGCCCATTCATTTTTTTAGCCTGCAAATAAAAAGTCAATAGATAATTGAAGTTTTTTCAAAATAA
>ENA-UOOM01000490-UOOM01000490.1-fermentation-metagenome-genome-assembly--contig:-NODE-490-length-44895-cov-4.774219_pt1 | contig 44895 bp, 41 predicted proteins | sample MGYA00245781_ERZ724031 | MGnify/ENA primary metagenome ERZ724031 (study PRJEB28704, sample SAMN03018317) | fermentation metagenome | biome: anthropogenic terrestrial biome; feature: soil; material... | reverse complement strand
AGTCACCAAATCCGGCAGTACATCTGAAACCATGTCACAGCTGCTTATTATTCAAGAAATGCTTAGAAGCAAAGTTGGAGAAAATTATCCAAATCATCTTATAGCTACCACTGACAAAGAGAATGGAAACCTGATTAGTATCGCCAGAGAGCTGGGTCTGAAGTCCTATTACATCCCCAAAGGCGTCGGCGGCAGATTCTCTGAACTGACACCAGTAGGCTTGCTGCCGGCAGCAGTTTGTGGTATCGATATTGAAGAGATGCTTGCAGGAGCAGCTTATATGGATGAAATCTGCAAGGAAGATGATATTGGCAAAAATCCCGCTTTTATGGGGGCCACCCTGCAATATTTGGCTGTACAGGATGGTAAGAATATCTCTGTCATGATGCCCTATGCGGATTCCTTGAAATATATGGCTGACTGGTATGCACAACTGTGGGCGGAGAGCCTGGGCAAACGCTATAACCTAAAGGGAGAAGAAGTCTTTGCAGGACAGACTCCGGTTAAGGCTCTGGGTGTTACAGATCAGCACTCTCAGGTACAGCTGTACACAGAAGGCCCCTTTGACAAGGTGACAACCTTCCTGGCTGTTGGCAGCTATCGTACAACTATTGAGATACCCAGAGGTTTTGATGACCATCCGGCAGTTTCATTTTTAAGCGGTCATACCTTGAATGAGCTGATTCATGCAGAACAGGCAGCTACCGAATATGCTTTGTTAAAAGCAAAACGACTTAACCGAACCATAACAATTCCTGAGGTAAATGCCTTTACGATAGGGCAGCTCTTATACTTTATGGAAGTAGAAACAGCTTTCGCAGGTGAACTTCTGGGAATCGATGCCTTTGACCAGCCCGGAGTAGAGGAAGGCAAGAATGCAACTTATGCTCTGTTGGGCCGCCCAGGCTATGAAGAAAAGAAGGCAGAGCTGGATGCACGTCCAAAGAAGAATAAGGAGCATATCATATAGGAAATTTTCACCAACAAATTTTCAGCTGCAAGGCAAATTGACAAGCCACCCATTGCTTGTTATACTGAAATCAAAACAACATAATTTTTCATCCTGATACCAAATGCACTGTTGCCGGTGCTCACTGTAGATCGTTGCGGTAAATGACTCCCCCACCTTCGCTCTCACTAAAGTGAGAAAGGCAGCATGGAAGTTGGGGACTTCTTATCGCATGGTGTTAAACTACCAAAGAATACAAAGGAGGCTGATAGCCAATGAAGGTTGGACAGTTTACCGATACCTTTCTTCCAGTGGTAGACGGCGTCGGGCGGGTGGTCAGTCATTATGCCCGACAAATGGGAGAGCTTTGCGAGGCCTGCTACGTGATCACACCTCAACAAAATAATCTTGATCCGGAAAATCCTGTATATAACGTTGTGGAATACAACGGTATTGCTGTTCCAAAGATGCATCAATACCGTATAGGTCTTCCTGCGCTTGATCCACGTTATCAAAGCCGCATAGCTAAAGTGAAACTGGATATTATTCATGCTCATAGTCCTTTTGCCGCCGGACACGAAGCCTACCGGGTTTCACATCGTCAAGGCATACCCTTGGTGGCTACATTTCATTCCAAGTACTATGATGATTTTTATCAAGTTACACAAAGCAAAACCCTTTCCAAGCTGGGAAACAGAATTGTAATGAACTTTTTCTGCAAATGCGACCAGGTTTGGGCTGTCAGCAAATCTACAGCCAAGGTATTGCGCAGTTATGGATATAAAGATTCCATCGAGGTTATAGAAAATGGCACGGATCTCAAGGAACTGGACATGAAAGCAATTCAGATGACAGAGGAGCTCTATAATATAGGGTCAGAACCAATGTTGTTGTTCGTGGGGCAAATGAACTGGAAAAAGAATATACGACGTATTTTGGAAGCAGTTGATACCCTTGTCAGACAGGGCAGAAAGTTGCAGCTTATAATGGCAGGGCAGGGTCCTTCAGAGCGTGAGATTCATGAATTGACTGCTTCTTTGGGGTTGGATGATGTAGTTACATTTACAGGGCATATCAATGATGCACGAATACTTGACGGATTGTATGCTCGTGCGGATTTGTTTGTGTTCCCTTCCTTATATGACAATGCACCCATGGTCGTTCGAGAAGCAGCTGCCATAGGCACTCCGTCACTGCTGGCTGCCGGATCAAGTGCTGCTGAGGTAGTGAGAGATGGAGAAAATGGTCTTCTGGCTAATGATAATACCATGGACATGGCAGAACGGATAGCCTGGGCAATGGATCATCCAAAAGAATTGAAAGAAATCGGCAAGGCTGCGCGACAAACAATACCCAAGCCATGGAGGGATATTGTTCTTGAGGTGTTGGAGCGCTATGAGGACTTGATTGAGACTAACCAACGCATCAGGCTTCGCAATTCACGCATGTAATCTATTAACCTAATCTCCCAAGGCAACCCACGACCCAGTACATTCTGTTTGTGTCAGTTCCTTGCAAAGCAGGCCTCGAATATACCCTTTATCTGTGGCAGTAGAGTGGACATAGAACCCTAATCCGTAATAGAAACGTATTTGGGCTGTCATTTTTGTTGCTGTGTGCAAGGTGACCATTTCTATGCTCTGTTTACGCAAATCCTCTTCTACAGCCTTAATTAATGCTCTTCCCACACCACTTTTTTGAATATCCAGCTTGACTCCAAAACGACTTATATAGGCAGATCTGTCAGGCTGAATTTCATATCGAACAGAGCCAACAGGAACACCGTCCAGGATGGCTATAAGGATGGTTTTCTTATCCAACTCATGTAAGATGGTTTCTTCATTCTCTTTAAGCGCAGATACAGTTTCAGGCAAGCCCAGGTCGGCAGCATATTTTTCAAAAGCTTCCTGAGTTATTTGATGAATGGCAGGAATATCCTCCTGCCCAGCTTTACGAATTATTAGAGCCATATGTTGCACCTCTTTCACTTCATTAACAAGGCCATTACTGCTTTTTGAACATGGAGCCGATTTTCAGCTTCGTCAAATACAACGGAGTTTGGTCCATCGATTATTTCCTTAGTTACTTCTTCACCTCGATGAGCTGGAAGACAATGCTCAAAAATTGCTTCTGGATTGGCGTAGGAAAACAGATCACTATTTACCTGATAAGGGGAGAGGGCTTTCTGTCTTACTTCAAACTCTTTTTCCTGACCCATACTTGACCAAACGTCAGTATAAACAACATCAGCATCTTTAATTGCTTCTACAGGCTCATGGATAACATTTATTTCAGAACCGCTGGATAATGCATTTTGCTTTGCCATAGCAACTATATCCTCATTTGGCTCATATCCAGGAGAGCACCCTATGGAAAAATGCATTCCTACTTTTGAACAGGCTATCATGAGGGAATGTGCCATATTGTTACCGGCCCCAAGATATGCCATTTTCAAACCGGCAAATTTACCTTTCTTCTCATAAATAGTCATTAGATCGGCTAATGCCTGGCAAGGGTGAAGGAGGTCAGTAAGAGCATTGATTACAGGAACTGATCCGTATTCAGCCAGGTCATCTACATCGCTTTGCTTGTAGGTGCGTATCATTATTCCGTCGACATAGCGGGAAAGGACTTTAGCTGTATCAGAGATGGTTTCACCTCTTCCCAATTGAATATCGTTAGAATTGAGGAACAGCCCTAATCCACCTAATTGAAAAATTCCAACCTCAAAGGACACTCTGGTTCGAGTAGAGGATTTGGCAAAAATCATTGCCAGGGTTTTCCCCTTCAAGATTGGATGAGGTATATCATTTTTCAGCTCATCCTTTAGCTTGAGGCCTAAGGCAATTACTTGATAGATTTCATCTGCACTGTAATCTTGAAGCCCTAAAAGATGCTTTTGGCTGAATGGTTTTTCAGCTGCATAATTAAATAAGTCCAAATTTTTATCTGTAATCATAGTGGGTCTTCCTTCCTGAATCTTATTTTTAGTTGAAATCATAATAACTGGGAAAATATTTCATGCAGGGCTTCCAACAACTTTTGAATTTCCTCTTCCTTAATAATCAAAGGTGGAACAAAGCGAAGGGTGTTGTTGCCGGCACAGTTGATAATAAATCCTTGTTCCATTGCCAGCCCAACAATTTGCTTCCCAGGAATCTTTTCATCCAATTCCAAGCCCACAATCAAGCCCATACCTCTTACGTCTTTGATAAATGGAAATTGCTGTTGAAGCTTTATAAGCCCCTTTTTTAGAAATTGACCATTAATTACAACCTTCTCCAGAAAACCATCTTCCTGAAGAGTTTGAATAACTGCAAGACCGGCAGAGCAGGAGAGAGGATTGCCCCCGAAAGTTGTACCGTGGCTGCCGGGGGTGAAAACATCGGCAGCTTTTCCTTTTGAGATTACAGCTCCTATGGGAATGCCTCCGCCCAAGCCTTTCGCCAGAGTTATAATGTCGGGCTCTATCCCATAATTTTCATAGCCGAACCACTTGCCGGTTCTGCCTATACCTGTTTGTACTTCATCTACGACTAAAAGCAGCTTTTCTTCTTTGCACAAATCTTGCAATCCCTTGATATATTCCTGTGTACCTTCTATAACACCGCCTTCGCCTTGAATAACTTCAACCATTATTGCAGCAGTCTCAGGAGTGATAGATGCTTTTGCTGCATCCAAATCATTGTAGGGCATATACTTAAAGCCTTCAGGCATAGGTAGAAAAGGTTTTTGATATTTCTCCTGCCCGGTAGCAGCCAAGGTGGCAAGGGTTCTTCCATGGAAGGAATTTTGTGTTGTAAGGATTTCATATTTATGCAAGCCTTGATCACTGAAATATTTACGAATCAGCTTGATAGCAGCTTCGTTGGCTTCCGCACCACTATTGCAGAAAAAGACTCTGCCGCCATTATTGATATCAGATAACAGCTTTGCCAGCTTTGACTGAGCCTCTATATAAAACAGGCTGGAGCAGTGGAGCAGGCGCTCGGCTTGCTCCTGGATGACCTTTACAAGCGTTGGATGTCCATAGCCCAGGGAGTTTACAGCAATACCGGCAAGAAAATCAAGATAAGCCTTTCCATCAGTATCATATAAAACAGAACCTTTCCCATGGGTGAACTGAATCGGCGTTCTACTACCGAAGGTATTCATGTAGTACATTTCATCTAATTTTATGGTCTCTTGAAGGGTCATTGGACTTCCTCCTAATAAAAAATCTATATTCATAATTATACACCACCATGAATAATAATGCAACATAAAATATGAGATTACAAAAAATAAATTTCAAATTAAATGCAGCTGCATTTTCATCTTCATAGATTGCTGTATTTATTATTCTGTTTAAGATTCTTTAATTTAATTGGAGTGGGCATACCGTTAACTGCCCACAGGGAAAGCAGGAATAGTGAAAACCCCACGAAAACAGATATGAACAAATTTAGAAGATCAGATGCTCCAAGGCTGGCTAACAGCCGGTATATGGCGGCGGAGGAAAGCCCCATGAGCAGGGCAGCAAAGCCGGGCTTCAGGATCCATTCAATGAACCTGAATGACATTTCAGCTGTTTTCAGCACAGCAGCCAGGTTGGCAGAAGATACGATCAAGGTGCTGAAAAAAAAGCCGATTAATGTGCCCCAGATACGAATAGAAGGGTTGGCTATAAGAAAATAGCTGCATGACAGTTGAATACAGCTGCCTATAATATAATGCAGAGCGCTTCTGGTCTGCTTACCCAGTCCATTTAAGATACCGCTGCAGGTGTGCTGAAGAGCATGAAAGAGAAGGCAGCAGGAAAACGGGATTAAGAATGTTCCTACAAGAGGTTGATTATACAATAAGTCCCCAATAGGCTGGCCAAGGGAAACCAGCAAGGCAGTGGAGGGGAAGGTAATAATGCAGGTTAAATGAACAGCCTTGTTGATTTTGTCCTGTATGTCCTTCCACCTTTTCATTGCCAGACTCTCCGATAAATTGGGTATAATCACCACAGTCAATGCATTGGTAATAGTGAAGGGGAGAAACATGAGGGGCATAACCATACCGAATACAATTCCAAACAGCCCCACAGCATCCTCGCGATTCATTCCACTGGCCATGAGTCTCTGAGGAATAATGATTGAATTAGCTGCTGATATAAAAGAATGAATAAGCCTGGTAGCGGTAATTGGCAGGGCAATGGCAGCTATTGCACCTGTGATCTTTTTTATACTGTCCGTTTTGATCGATTTTCTGGTAATAAGTTGAGAGTGCAAATCCTTCATACATCTGCCATATCGTGTATGTAAGAACAGAAGGCTGGATAATTCACCTAAGACCGAAGCCGACATAACCAGAACAGCAGCCAGAGCAAAATTATCTTTTGGCGACATCCAATAGACAAGTCCTACGGCTGTAATCATTCTTGTCACTTGCTCTATAATTTCAGCCAAAGCAGGCGGATGAATATTTTTCTGACCATAAAAGAACCCTTTTAAAACGGCTCCCAAGCCAATGAAAATCACACATGGAAAGAGGATGAAAAGAGCTCCTTTTGTTCGCTCATCTTTGATAACAAGCTGTGAAATGAAGTCAAGATTCAAAAGACCGATAAAAGTCAAGGTGGTAGAAATAATGGCAACCAGGGAAAGTGACACCGTCATGGTTCGTCGTATTCCCAAAATATCATGCTTCACATTCTTTTCGGATACCAGTCGGGAAACGGCAATTGGAATTCCTGAAACCGTCAAGGTGATAGCAATTTGAAACACTGGAAGAACAAGCTGTACCAAGCCCATACCTTGAGGACCTATCATTCTGCTCAGGAATACACGGTAGGCAAAACCCAATAATCGAACAATGAAATTGGCAAGAGATAGAACCATGGTTCCATAGAGCAGGGATCGGGTATTGATTTTCAAACTAAACAGCCTCCGAAAATAGAATTTCATACGCCTTGTCTTATATATTCTATTGCCGCAGGCAGCTTGTTTAGAAGCATTTCAGATTGAATCCCGCAAATACAATCAAAATTGTTAAAAATGTTAATTTTTCCCGAAATGGTCCGTTATATATTAATTTATTTTTCCCAAGCTGTTAATAGTAAGTTAAAATCCAAGTCAAAGCTGCAGATTTTAAAACACAAAAAATTTTACAATCAGGCAGTTACCATGGTTCCAATTCCTACATCGGTGAAGATCTCCAAAAGTATGGGGTGGGGGAGGGTGCCATTTAAGATATGGGTACGGTTTACTCCCATCTGTATTCCTTTAATGCAGGCTTGTACTTTGGGAATCATACCTCCGCTTATGATATCCCTGTCCAATAAGTCATGAATTTCATCAATGGAGATTGAAGAAATCAGGCTGTCCGGATCTGAGGGCTCTCTTCGGATACCGTCAATGTCCGTAAGAAAAATCAATTTTTCTGCCTTCATAGCTGCTGCTATTTCCCCAGCTGCAGTATCCGCATTGATGTTGTATGCAGTTCCATCTGTTCCTGCACCTATGGGAGCGACGATGGGAATGTATTCATCTTCAGCCAGGATTTCCAGCGTTTTGCTGTTTATATGGGTAATTTCGCCCACTAAGCCAAGGTCAACTCCATCTACAGAATCCATTTTTTTTGCCTGGATGAGACCACCGTCTATTCCGCACAGTCCAATGGCTTTGCCGCCCAATGCGTTGATTTTGGAGACAATATCCTTGTTGATCTTTCCTGTCAGCACCATTTGTACAACTTCCAAGGTGATTTTATCTGTAATACGAAGACCTTTGTAAAATTTGCTTTCTACCTGCATAATATTCAACAGCTTATTGATTTCTGGTCCTCCTCCATGGACTACAATGGGATTCATGCCAACATATTTCAATAGTGTGATATCCTGCATAATGGATTGAACCTGATTTGAATTGGTCATGGCATTGCCGCCATACTTTATAACTATGGTCTTTCCATTTAACTTTTGTATATATGGCAGGGCTTCAATTAATATATTGGCTCTATTCAGCAATTTTTCCATACTGCATTCTCCTTATGTTTACTATTTGATTATAATTATACACAATGATTAATAAATATACAATGCTAAATTAAAGGATTGGGACATATGGATATAAAGAACGGTAAATAAGGCGATGCAGTAAAAGAATAACTTCCCTGTTTTGCCTAAATTTTACACTGATTCTATGCAAGACTTTCAAAAACTTGCAGAATAAATTTGTTAATAATAGCTATAGCTATATTCTGCTTGTACCGCTATAATGATAATTGTATTGGCGGTTGTCGCGAATACACTTCATTTTGCATAGATAGGTGCGAAAATCTTTTTAATGGAGGGGTTCTAATGGCAAGTGTTACGCTAAAAAACATGTATAAGGTTTATGAAGGCGGTGTTACAGCAGTCAGTGATTTCAGCCTGGACATCGAAGATAAAGAATTTATCGTTCTGGTTGGTCCTTCTGGCTGTGGAAAATCCACAACTCTGCGAATGATTGCCGGGTTGGAGGAAATTACCGAAGGCGAATTGTTTATTGGTGACAAACTGATGAACGATGTAGCTCCCAAAGACAGGGACATTGCAATGGTTTTCCAGAACTATGCACTGTATCCACACATGACTGTATATGACAATATGGCTTTCGGTCTGAAATTAAGGAAAACACCCAAGGCTGAAATTGACAGACGTGTAAAAGAAGCAGCCAGAATTCTGGACATTGAGCACTTGCTCAACAGAAAACCGAAAGCACTATCCGGCGGTCAAAGACAAAGGGTTGCGTTGGGTCGAGCTATTGTTCGTGAGCCAAAGGTATTCCTGATGGACGAACCGCTTTCCAACTTGGATGCCAAACTCAGGGTGCAGATGAGAACGGAAATTACCAAATTGCACAATAGACTGCAGACCACATTCGTCTATGTTACACATGACCAAACCGAAGCTATGACAATGGGTACCCGTATCGTAGTTATGAAGGATGGTTTTATCCAACAGGTAGATTCTCCCCAGAGCTTGTACGACTATCCTGTTAATTTGTTTGTAGGCGGCTTTATCGGAAGCCCTCAGATGAACTTCATAACTGTCACTCTTACACAAGAGAGCAATGCAGTGTATGCAGTTTTTGAAGATGGCGAAAGCAAAGTTAAGATACCAGAGGGTAAGATTAAGAAATTCAAAGATACATCCTACATTGGCAAAGAAGTTATTATGGGAATTCGACCCGAAGATTTCCACGATGAGGAAGTTTTCCTGCAGAGCGCAGATGAAACCACCATCAAAGCTTTTGTAGAAGTGGTTGAGCTCATGGGTTCAGAAACTTATCTATATCTGAATGTCAGCGGTTACAATATGACAGCCAGAGTAGATCCAAGGTCTACTGCCAGAGCCAACGACACCATCCGAATTGCCATAGATTCCAACAGACTTCACTTCTTTGACAAGGAGACCGAGGAATCCCTATTGGTAAGATAAATAATTTCGGATAATTTCGTAATAAAGAAGGATTTTTGTAATTAGAGCAGAAATATATCCTAAAGGATATTGTTTCTGCTTTTTTTATAAAGTGGGAGATAATACAAAAGAGTAGAAGTGTCAGCATGTAAAACAGCTGAATTAAGCGTCGATGGATAATATTTCTGCTTTTCAAGCAGAATTAAATTATGTATACTAATAAGAGCAGGTGATCACATGTTTATGGAAAAAAGAATGCAAAAGATTTTAGACAAACTGGTGAGAAGTCTTCAAGTGGAAACCGATATTTTAGATGCCAATGGAATGATCGTTGCCAGCAGTGACAAATCCCGAGTTGGCAGCGTAGGTCAAATCATAAGAGATGTGATGGAAGAAGACGATAAGGCAATATTTATCGACAATAACCGCACATATATGAAATTTACAGCTGATAAAACACTGACTTATTTTCTATCCATGGAAGGTACCGACCGTGTAGCGCGGAATTACTGCCTGTTGGCGGTTTCTCTGTTGGAAGCTCAACTGAAAAACTCCCTTCAGAAACTGGACAAGGAAGAGGTCATGCGTCGTATTATACTAAATCAGTTGGATGAATTGGAGCTTCGGGAGCTGGTCAGCGATTATAAGTTGGAGTTGGCAATGCCTCGATGTGTTTATCTTGTTCGTACCCGTGGAATGGAAGCAGACAGCGTGTATCAAATGCTGTTGAAGGCCTTCCCAAGAAACCAAGGAGATATTCTGGTATTGGTTGACGGTATGACTGTTTCTTTAATCAAGGATATATCGGATGATGTAGATGAAGATGAATTGATTCAGCTTGGTGCTGCTATTGATGAAACCATTGAAAATGAGACCTCTTACAAAGCTTATATAGGAATAGGAGGCATTAAGGAGAATCTCTTTCAGCTGAAGGAATCCTATGAGGAAGCGTCTCTGGCTATTGAAGTAGGAAAAATATACAGTACCAGCAAGCGGATATACAAATACAGCAACCTTTTACTGGAGCGATTCCTTTATGAAGTTCCGCTGCATTTGTGCGAGCGATACAGCAAGGGCTTGTTTATAAAGGAATATAAGAAGCTGTTAAGTGATGAAATGCTTCGAACCATTGATAAGTTCTTTGAAAACAGTTTGAATTTAAGCGAAACATCCAGACAATTGTTTATACACCGCAATACTTTGGTGTACAGGCTGGATAAAATCCAAAAGGTTATGGGTTTGGATCTTCGTAATTTCCATCAAGCGGTTACCTTTAAAATAATGATGATGTTAATGGATAGATATGCTTGGGAGGGTTAACACTTGATACAATTTGTAAACGTATCAAAGGAATTTAAAAACGGTCTTCGTGCATTGGACGGGGTTGATATAAAGGTTGATAACGGTGAGTTTGTTTTTATAGTTGGTGTCAGTGGTGCCGGTAAATCTACTTTGGTTAAATTAATCCTTAAGGAATTGGAGCCTACAACAGGGAAACTGCTTGTAAACGATACGGATCTTTCCCAAATGAAGCGCAAGGAAATCCCTTTTTATCGAAGGGGCATCGGGGTTGTATTTCAAGACTTCCGTCTTCTTCCTGAAAAAACCGTATATGAAAATGTTGCTTTTGCAATGGAGGTTGTAGAGGCCGGCAGAAAAGAAATACGAAGACAGGTTCCGGCTGTATTGGGAATGGTGGGATTGGCAGCTAAAGCCAACTCATTTCCCGGCCAGTTATCAGGCGGAGAGCAGCAGAGAACTGCTCTGGCCAGGGCCCTGGTCAATAATCCTTCTATTTTGATTGCAGATGAACCCACTGGTAACCTGGACAGAGTTACAGCTGGTGAAATTATGAAAATTATCAATTTGATCAATCATAGAGGAACTACTGTAATAATGGCTACCCATGCATTGGAAATAGTGAATTCCATGAAAAAGAGAGTTATCACCTTTCAAAAAGGCAAAATTGTATCTGACGATGCGAAAGGGGAGTACTTCTTTGAAGATTAGAACATGGAAACGAATGGTGAATCACGGTTTTAAAAATTTGTTCCGCAATCGGATCATGTCTCTGGCTTCAATCAGCGCCATAGCCGCTGCTCTTTTCATATTGGGGCTGGTACTGGCTGTGGTTATGAATTTTAATAGTGTGGCCTCCAGCTTGGAATCAAAGACGGAAGTTACCGTTTTCTTGAAAACATATGTCAGGACTTCCGATATTAAGGCTGTAGAGCAGCAAATGACGGGCTGGGAAGGCATCAGCAAATGGGAGTTCATTTCCCGGATGGAAGCACTGAATAAATGGCGGGAAGAGTGGGGCGATAAGAAGTATCTCCTGGATGGATATACTGCACAGAACAACCCCCTCCCCGATTCCTTTCATGTCACTTTGGAGAATCCGGAATATGTAATGGCGATTGTTGAGAAATTCGAAAAGCTGAAAGTTGTAGAAAATGTGCAGTACAGTAAGGATGCAGTAGATTCCATCACCACCATTGTTTCTACCATTCGTGTTTTTGGTATGATGATTGTTGCCGTTCTTGTTGTCATGTCCATGATTATTATTCATAACACAATACGCATATCTGTATTTTCCAGACGGCGGGAAGTCAATATTATGAAATATATCGGCGCCACGGATTGGTATATCCGATGGCCTTTCCTGATGGAAGGCCTGGCATTGGGCTTGCTTGGTGCAATAATTTCGAGCGGATTGACAGCAGGGGTATATTCACTTTTACTGAATCGAGTAAACACACCTCAGCAATACAACCTGTTGTCATTATTCCAGCCTCTTCCCCTGTATGAAATTATCTATCCAATTACAGCCTTGTTTATACTGGTAGGAAGCTTGGTAGGTATCACTGCCAGTCTGTTGTCAATACGAAAGCATTTGCGGGTATAGCCCTGCACAGTAAACCAGGCAGCTGTGTACAGCATTTATTGTCAATCCAAGTGGATGAATCTCATGAATCTCAGCAGAGTTCAGAATATCTGAACTCTTTACTGTTTTGGAAGCTTATAAGCTGCTGTATTTGTCGATAATGTATAATACATAGCGGGTGCAGGTGGATAATCAAGGAAATACTTTTTGTATTAACACTGGGTAAATGCTATAATATATTAAGCACGAAGAAACCAGTTTTGTTGGGAGGATGTTTTTATGATTAGCAGGAAATCTGCTATTTTTGCCGGGATTATACTTATTTTAATAACAGCATTGTTATCATCTTATATTACACTGCAGGTTAACGAATACATTATGATCAGCCAGGGTGACATCATACAGGCAGAAGAATATATGGAAATGAAGGACTTCTATAGGAAGTTCAATCAAATAAAAGCTGTAATTCAAAGCGATTACCTGATTGAACCGGAGCTGGATACCATGCTGGAAGGAGCCATAAAGGGAATGGTAAGCTCTTTGGATGACCCTTACTCATATTATCTTACAGCAGAGGAATATCAAGACTTTTTGATTGATGTTCAAGGTACCTATGCAGGTGTCGGATTGTCCGTATCCGTTATCGACAATATGATTACGGTAGTCACGGCTTTTAAAGGCAGCCCTGCTGCAACGGCTGGTATTACCTCCGGTGACAGGATCATAGCTGTCAACGGGAAGGATATGGACGGCAGCATGATGGAAGAAGCGGTCAGTATCATGAGAGGTGAACCGGACACTCAGGTCAAGGTATCAATACTCCGAAAAGACGAGGTCAAGGAGATCACTCTCACGCGAGCCATCATAGATATTCCGGATTTGGAGTACCGGATGCTGGACGATGAAGTAGGATATTTATGGCTGTATCGTTTTGACAAAGGCTCTTCGCAAAATTTTTTGGACGCTCTGAACGATCTTCATTTTCAGGGAATGAAGGGTCTGGTGCTGGATCTTCGAAGCAATCCCGGCGGTCTTCTGGATGAATGTGTCGCTATAGCAGATATGCTGCTGCCCCAGGGCTTGGTTTTATATAGTGAGGATAAAGAAGGCACGCGGGTGGAATATACATCCAATCAGGAAATGATCGACATACCGCTTGCAGTACTGATTAATCAATATAGTGCCAGTGCTTCCGAGGTCTTGTCAGGTGCCATACAGGATCATGAAACAGGCCTGATAATAGGCGAAACTACCTTTGGGAAAGGCCTGGTACAAACCATCCGCGGTCCCTTTAAGGAAGGGGATGTCATCAAGTTGACCTCAGCTCAGTATTTCACGCCCAATGGAAGAGATATAAATAAAAAAGGTGTAACACCGGATATCAAGGTAAAAGAGCTCAAAGCAGCAACTGACTTTGTAATAGAAAATCCCAATGAAGAATTGCCACTGGAGCTGGACGCCCCTCTTACCAGAGGTTTGAAAGAAGTGAAAAACCTGATTGGCGAGGGAGAATAACAGCGGGAGAAGGAGATAAGGATATGGCTGGAATTATCAAGTTAATCTTCACAGCATTTTCCCAATCCATCACCAGTTTTCTATATTTGATGATTATTATGGCAGTCTATATGCAGATCAAACGAAGGGTCCAACTGGAAGAAACCTGGTTGGGCTTTCTGCGCGATACTGTAATCAATCGACTGATGAATGCAATGTTGTATGGGATGATTGCAGGTCTTGTCACCAGTTCTCTGATTATAGTCACCGGGGTTGCATTGGATCTGAATACCATTATAATAATCTGGCCTATTGCCTTGCTTTTAACCTTGTTAAATGAAAGATACCTGTGTTTTTCATATGCGGGAGGGCTGCTGTCTCTTATCAACATCATATTTGGCTGGCCGGAGATCGATGTGTCTGCTGTCATAGCCATAATCGGTGTTTTGCACTTTTCGGAGAGCATTCTGATTTTGCTGGATGGTCATCGAGATGCTTTGCCTGTAGTTATGGAACACAAAAGGTTCAAGCCCATAGGAGCCTTTGTCCTGGGCAGGCTATGGCCGGTTCCCTTAATTATTCTGGCTAATCCCAGTCCAAGCCTGCCCATGGCTGTCGGTGCCTTGGCAATGCCTGATTGGTGGCCGATTTTAAGTTTGCACAGGGAAGGTGAGTTCATACTGTTTCCCCTCGCCATTCTTCTGGAATACAGCGGATTGGCAATAACAGCTCAACCTAAGGAGAGAACGCGGGTTACGGGGCTTTTGTTGGGAGCATACAGTTTACTCATCTTAAGCCTGGGTGTATTATCTGTAAATCACACCTGGCTCAAAGTAATAGGCGCAATTCTGATGCCGTTTTTACATGAGGTCATTCTACATTTCAGCAGAAGCAGCCAGTTGGGAGGAACGCCTTTGTTTGGTGCCCCCTGGAGAGGTCTCCGTGTACTGGAAGTGTTACCCGACAGATTAGGCAGCCATATGGGGCTGCGTTCCGGTGATGTACTGTTGAATGTAAATGGAAAAAAGATTAACAGCGAGGAAATGCTTAAGGAGACCTTGAATAATGCGCCAAATTATTTATGGATGGATTTGAATCGTGGAACTAAGACGGTAACAACAGAATATCGCAATTACAGACGTGATGAGGATAAGCTTGGGGTTATATTTGTACCCAGAAAGACAAGCCGTCTGTTTTTGGCTAATGAACAGCATGGATTGGCTTATACATTATGGAAACGATTAGCACAACACAAGCATGCAAAAGAAGTTAGCGAATGATAACATGCAGTTTTATATGGTTTATCTGCTTGGCGGTATTCCATCCCAAGACATGGAATCTTCCATTTTCTATTGCAGCGGGCAGAGTCGTCTGCTCTGTGTAACGGATCACCTGCCCAGGTGAGATGGAAATCTTACCCAATACCTGGGTGAAGGATTTGTCATCGGACCAACGCCAGGCAGTCCGACCTGAAGAAGAAGACAGCTTGAAATCATAGCGTTGACTGGAGTTATAGTTTAACTGAATGGTCTCATTGGACAGATTGATTTTCATTAAAGACAGGCTTATGATTTCACCCGGCTTGTAAGATGGTTTTTCAGTGGATAATATCATGAGCAGCCCTGAAAGCAGCATGGTGCTGTGGTATGGCGGCGCATTTTGAGAGCATTGGGCATCGTCCAACAGATGTTTCCAGGTTTTGGTATCAACCTGACCGGAGGGAGGCAGATTTCGACTTATTTGGAACTGGATGACACTTCCTTCCGTAATCGTGGTGTAGACACCATCCATGTTCGCCTTGTAAAAACCAAGTTTGGTCAGTTGTCCTTGGAGCAGCAAAACAAAAGGACCGGTGCTCCCCCTGGCAATATTCGGAAATCCTGCCCCCTGATTGTCTTCTCCAGGGCATCCAATGGCTTTGTCACTGACTATGGTTGTACAGTCTGCATGAGGAAGGGGAATCCTCAGTACTTGTCCGGGATATATTTTTTGAGGGTCTGTTAATTGGTTCACCTGCATAAGTATAGTGACATTAGTTTTAAATCGTAAACTGATACTGTAAAGATTGTCACCCGGCTGTACAATGTATTGAATCATATGAGGTTCCTCCTCCTAACACCCTTGCATTGTCTCATGTATTAATATATATTATTTTATCATAAAACTATGACTAAAAAACAAGAACATTTGTGGGAACAGATGTTCTTTTTTCTTGACAGGTATGATATAATTGGATGTCAGAAGTCAGAGGTCAGAAGTCGGATATTAGAAGGTAGAAATTAGAGGTTAGGGGTTGGAAGTTAGAGGTTGGAAGATAGAAGTCAGAAAAGGTGGAAACAAATGAAGTTTACAATAAAATCGGATATGGTTCCCCAGGGAGATCAGCCAAAGGCAATAGCACAACTGACAGAAGGTATCCTGCGAGGAGACAGGGAACAGACGCTTTTGGGTATTACAGGCTCGGGAAAAACCTTTACCATGGCTAATGTTATAGAAAAGGTACAGAAGCCGACCCTGGTTTTGGCTCATAATAAAACCCTGGCAGCACAGCTTTGCAGCGAATTCAAGGATATTTTTCCGGATAATGCAGTGGAGTATTTTGTAAGCTACTATGATTATTTCCAACCTGAAGCCTACCTGCCTTCAACGGACACCTATATTGAAAAGGATGCTTCCATCAATGATGAAATTGACAAACTCAGACATTCTGCAACATCCGCTTTGCTGGAACGCAGAGATGTTATTGTTGTTTCCAGTGTTTCCTGCATTTACGGTTTGGGTAATCCCAGTGAGTACAGGAATCTAATGCTTTCTCTTCGACCGGGCATGATCAGAGAACGAAATGATATACTGCGAAAGCTGGTGGATATCCAATATGAGCGAAATGATATGGATTTTGTACGTGGAACTTTCCGGGTTCGCGGCGATGTTCTGGAAATCATTCCTGCCAATTCACATGAAAAAGCTGTTAGAATAGAATTTTTCGGAGATGAAATAGATCGCATATCAGAAATTGATACGCTTACAGGAGGAGTTCTGAACACCCTGACCCATGTTGTAATTTTTCCTGCTTCCCACTATGCTTCTTCAAGAGAAAATATGGAAAAAGCAATCGACATGATTGAAAGGGATTTGGAAGAGCAGATCCATTTATTAAAGGAACAGGACAAACTCCTGGAAGCTCAGAGGCTGATGCAGCGCACCAATTTTGATCTGGAAATGATGCGGGAAATCGGATACTGCAGCGGGATTGAAAACTATTCCCGCTATCTGGATGGGAGAAATCCGGGGGAACCTCCCTATACCTTACTGGACTATTTCCCTGATGATTTTCTGCTGTTTGTGGATGAATCCCATGTGACCCTGCCTCAGGTGCGAGCCATGTATGCAGGAGACCGCTCTCGGAAGGAAACCCTGATTGAATATGGTTTTCGCCTGCTGGCTGCCTTTGATAACCGCCCTCTTAAATTTGAAGAGTTTCAAGAGAGGTTGAATCAGGTTATTTATGTAAGTGCTACACCTGCAGTCTATGAAAAAGAACGTTCTACACAGATTGTAGAGCAGATTATCCGTCCCACGGGACTGGTAGATCCTGAAGTTCATGTGTTTCCGATTCACGGACAGATAGATCACTTGCTGGCACGAATTCGAGAGAGAGCTGCCAAAAAGGAAAGAGTGCTCATTACAACTTTGACCAAAAAGATGGCGGAAAGCCTGACGGATTTTCTTAAGGAGATGGATGTGAAGGTTCGTTATCTTCACTCGGATATTCTAACAATGGAACGTATGGAGATTATTCGGGATTTGCGGCTGGGAGAGTTCGATGTACTGGTAGGTATTAATTTACTTCGAGAAGGTCTGGATTTGCCCGAGGTTTCTCTGGTTGCGATATTGGATGCCGACAAGGAAGGATTCCTTAGATCTCAAACTTCGCTGATTCAGACAATCGGACGGGCTTCACGCAATACCAATGGTTCAGTTATCATGTATGCCGATAATATTACCGATTCCATGCGATATGCAATTGATGAAACCAATCGCAGGAGAATAATGCAATTGGAATTTAACAAATTACATGGAATCATACCTGAAACCATCCATAAGGAAATTCATGAAAAAATCGAAATTACCAAGGCTGCCGAGGAGTCTCAGATATATGAGATAGAAGATGCCATGTCCCCTCAGGAAAGGGAGAAGCAGCTTAAAAAATTGGAGAAGGAAATGAAGACAGCGGCTGCGGCACTGGAGTTTGAGACAGCAGCACGACTGCGTGACAGAATAATGGAAATCAGAAAAAGAGCAGAAAGCGATGACGACCACGTATGAAAAAGGATATTATTTGCATTAAAGGTGCTCGCGAGCACAATTTAAAAAATATTGATATAAATATACCTAGAGATCAATTTGTTGTGTTAACCGGCTTGAGTGGATCTGGAAAGTCTTCTCTGGCCTTTGATACCATATACGCAGAAGGACAGCGCCGTTATGTAGAATCTCTGTCGGCCTATGCCAGACAATTTCTGGGTTTAATGGAGAAACCGGATGTAGACTCCATAGAAGGTCTTTCACCTGCAATCTCCATTGATCAGAAAACTACCAGCCGAAATCCCAGATCTACTGTAGGCACTGTAACAGAAATTTATGACTACCTTCGGCTGCTTTATGCTCGAATCGGTATTCCCCATTGTCCCAACTGCGGAAAGGAAATTTATCAGCAATCCATTGATCAGATGATCGACATGGTAATGCAATTACCTGAGGGCGCCAGAATTCAGTTATTGGCCCCAGTGATCCGGGGGAAAAAAGGTGAACATGTAAAATTATTGGAACATATACGTAAAGAGGGTTATGTCCGTGTGCGGATCGACGGACAGATGCTTGAACTGTCTGAGGAAATCGAGCTTGAAAAGAATAAAAAACACACAATAGAGGTAGTGGTAGATCGCCTCATCGTCCGTGAAAATATTCAGCAAAGGCTGACAGATTCGCTTGAGACGGTATTGGAGCTATCCGGAGGTATAGCATTGGTAAATATAATAGACGGGGAGGATCTTCTGTTCAATCAGAATTATGCTTGTGTTGATTGCGGTATCGGTATTGAAGAAATGGATCCCCGTATGTTTTCCTTCAACACTCCTTATGGAGCTTGTGAAACCTGCAGCGGATTGGGAACGATGATGGAAATCGATCCTGGAAATCTAATCATCAATGAGAATCTTTCACTGGCGGAAGGTGCCATTGAAGCACCGGGTTGGAATATGAGCATTGACAATGGTGTAGCTCAAATGTATATAAAAGCTATGGCAAAGCATTATGGTTTTAAACTCACTACCCCCCTTAAAGATTTGGATGAGAAATATATCAACCTGATCCTATATGGTACTCATGGCGAGAAGTTCAAAATAAGCTACAGCAGAGGTCAGGGGAATTCGGGCAGCTTTGTTTCTTCATTTGAAGGGATTATCCCCAATCTGCAGCGACGATATAAAGAAACGAACTCCCAATACAGCAAGGACGACATAGGTTCCTTAATGAGCACAAAGAAATGTCCCAGTTGCCAAGGTTCTCGATTGCGACCGGAATCCCTTGGCGTGACAGTAAACGGTATAAATATCGATGAGGTTGTTGGAATGCCGATACAAGACTGCCAGGACTTCTTTAAAGGTTTACAGCTGTCCGAAAAAGACACACTCATTGCATATCAAATATTGAGGGAATTACATGCCCGGCTTGGCTTTCTGATAGCTGTGGGTTTGGATTATCTGACCTTATCGAGAGCTGCTGGAACCCTGTCAGGCGGTGAGGCACAGCGTATCCGGCTGGCTACTCAGATTGGCTCCGGTCTGGTTGGAGTCTTGTATATCCTGGATGAGCCCAGTATCGGTCTGCACCATCGAGACAATGAGCGCTTGATTTATGCCCTGAAGAATCTTCGGGATCAAGGCAATACCTTGTTGGTAGTAGAACATGACGAAGATACCATGCTGGCATCCGATTACCTGATTGACATAGGTCCCGGAGCAGGTATACACGGAGGGGAAGTGGTTGCTGCCGGTACCCCGGAAGAAGTTATGGCAAACCCAAATTCCATAACCGGTCAGTATCTCTGCGGGGCGAAACGGATTGAGATTCCTGCCAGACGCCGGGAACCCAACGGACAGTGGCTGAAGGTGCTGGGTGCCAGAATCAACAACCTGAAAAACATTGATGTAAGTTTTCCACTTGGTGTTATAACTTGCGTAACAGGGGTTTCCGGGTCAGGCAAGAGCTCACTGGTAAATGAAATCCTTTACAAAGCGCTGGCCAGGAAGCTTAATCGAGCTAAAACCCAGCCTGGCGAACATGATGGTATGGAAGGTGTTGAGCAGCTTGACAAGGTTATCAACATTGATCAGTCGCCCATCGGGAGGACACCTCGCTCCAACCCGGCTACCTATACCGGCGTCTTTGATCTCATCCGAGAGGTTTTCGGTCTTACCAATGAAGCCAGGATCAGGGGCTACAGCAAAAGCCGATTCAGTTTCAATCTAAAAGGTGGTCGCTGCGAGGCTTGTAAGGGAGACGGCATCATAAAAATAGAAATGCATTTCCTGCCCGATGTATATGTGCCTTGTGAGGTATGTAATGGGAAGCGCTACAACCGTGAAACCCTGGAAGTAAAATATAAAGGTAAGTCTATTGCGGATGTCCTGGATATGACGGTTGAAACTTCTGTGGAGTTTTTCAAGAACATCCCTCGAGTTTATAGAAGGTTGCAAACCTTATATGATGTAGGGTTGGGTTATATCAAGTTAGGACAGCCTTCCACTACCTTGTCCGGCGGCGAGGCTCAGCGTGTCAAGCTTGCCTATGAACTGGGGAGAAAAAGTACGGGAAAAACCCTTTATATTCTAGATGAACCCACTACAGGGCTTCACACTGCCGATGTCGATAAACTTATTTTGATTCTGCAGCGTCTGGCTGAAGGCGGCAATACGGTAATAATCATTGAGCATAATTTGGATATCATCAAGACAGCAGACTATATCCTTGATCTGGGACCGGAAGGCGGTCATAGGGGCGGGCAGGTAATTGCCCTGGGTACTCCTGAAGAAATCGCATGCTCTGAAAGCAGTTATACGGGACTGTTCCTGAAAGGAGTACTGGAACGCGGGTACTAAACTATGTGCTTCGCATAGCTCGATATAAGATCCCTGTTTTACATCATTAGTTATTTTTTCATTCATGCAAGAGTTGTAATAACAAAGACATAATGAAAGCACAAGCCATAAAGACTTGTGCTTTCATTATTCATTATTCATTATTCATGCTGCACGAGCAGATTCATTCTTACTGTTGATGATTATTTCTGTAAGCGGCAAAAACCTTCTTTACTATGGTTCCGCCGATTCGACCTGCATCTCTAGAACTTAAATCTCCGTTATACTCCTCATTCAGGTTAACACCGAGTTCATTGGCAACTTCGTATTTCATGTTGTTGAATGCACCTGAGCTTCGATTGCTTGAACGATTTCTAGTAGCCACGATATCACCTCCTTTTGTCTTGTAATCTTATTATGAACATAAATACAGCCAGTATGTATATTAAAATATGGAAACATTGGTAACATCACTGCTGTCTGCTTGACATTCGACATGGAAAACGATAGTATTCAAGTATGGAATATATTCTAATTATTTTGTGCGAAGGGGGCGATTCCATGCCATATCAACTGATTCTTTTTTTGGCAGCTGTCGACTTTTCCAGTTTAGGATGGCTTATAGCAATTTTATTCATACTGGGTATTGCATTGTTTGTTATCGAACTGGCGATGCCAGGGGTGGGTGTAGCAGGCATAATGGGGATAATATCCCTGATTGCCGGTGCAGTGCTGGCTTCACAAATAGTTTCTCCCAGTGTTCTCATTCTTATAATAATGGCAGTCCTTGTAATGATCGCTGCTATGCTGTACTGGATGTATCAATCAGCCACAAAAGATGGAAGGGTTTCCAGGTTGCTTTTTCTTAAGACCAAAACAGGCGCTGAAGAAGGTTACAGCAGTTCACCATCAAAAACAGAGCTGCTGGGCATGGAAGGAGAGGCGGTAACACCTTTAAGACCGACGGGAACCGGCGATTTTCAAGGTAAAAAGCTTGATATCGTTACAGACGGTGAGTTTATACCCAAAGGAGCTTCTATTGTAATTAAAGAGGTAGAAGGGTTCCGAATCATTGTCAAAAAATCTGACGATTGATTATTAAATTTTACAAATAGTATAACCAAAATAACATAAAGTATTTATAAAATAAAACCGAAGGATCTTCCTTCGGTTTTTCCTCTTTTTACAAGATGATGCAATTTTTTCAATGAAAGTTTTATTCTTTTATCCAGCATACTAGTATTGTAAATTACAATCTAAATAAGGAGGCAACAGAAATGGCTCGATTAACACAAAAAGAATTGATGTTGATACAAGACAACATCAAAATGTGTCAGGAGTCCACACAGTTTATTCAGGGATGCATTAATATGGTAACAGATCCTGAGCTGAAAAATCTCTGCCAGCAGATGATTCAGGGACACAATCAAGATGCACAGACCCTTACAAGCCATATTACCCAAACAAATGTACAATAAAGGAGATGAATAATTATGGTACAAAATCAAAGTCTAGGTGAAAGGGAGATTGCATATGTTCTGCTTAATAACCATAAGCTGAGTGCAAACTCATTGAACAATCTGATACTGGAGAGCGCAGATACCGGTCTGCGTCAGGATGCAACCCAGATTCTTTATCATACTTATCAACATCAGAAAATGATCTGGGATTTCATGAACAATAATGGATACTATCAGGTAGAATATGCTCCGCAGCAGGAAATAGCAAAGGCCACCCAGCAGCTTCAGCAGTATGGTATGCAATGACGGTATAAAATAAACCTTTTTTGTCTTCACTATTCGGTATAATTCCTGTATAATATAAAATTGTGGGTTGTATATATATACTATCGTGTGCTAGTTCCTGACGTTCCTGACATATGGAGGGATTTTATGACATTTCAAATACTTTTTACTCTTGGTGGAGGATTGGGGCTTTTTCTCTATGGTATGAAGATGATGGGGGATGGTTTGGAAAAGGCGGCCGGCAACAAGATGAAGCGGCTTTTGGAAGTCCTCACAACCAATCGATTTATGGGAGTTATTGTAGGGACAGTAGTAACGGCAATTATTCAAAGCTCCAGTGCTGCAACTGTTATGGTAATTGGATTTGTAAATGCCGGGCTTATGAATCTGGCACAGGCAACCGGGGTTATCATGGGAGCCAATATTGGAACAACAATAACGGGGCAGCTGGTAGCCCTGAGGGTAACGGATTATGCACCGATAGCAGTTTTTTTGGGAGTAGGTATTCTATTGTTTGCCAGGAAGCGCTATGTGAAACACATAGGCGAGATCCTTGCAGGCTTTGGTATCCTGTTTATGGGTATGAACCTGATGTCTACAGCTATGGAGCCATTGCATGGCAATGAGGTCTTTCAAAATGTTATGACTAGAATCAGCAATCCCTTCCTGGGTGTTCTGGTTGGAGCGGGAATCACTATGATACTTCAAAGCTCGTCAGCATCCATCGGTATTTTACAGGCACTTGCCATGCAGGGTCTCATAGAATTGGATGCAGCCATATTCATTCTTTTTGGTCAGAATATTGGAACTTGTATCACTGCCATCCTGGCCAGTATTGGAGCCAATATAACTGCGAAAAGAGCTGCTGCCATTCATTTGCTTTTCAATATCATGGGAACTGCATTATTCATGATTCTTATACTGCTTTTCAAGGTTCCTTATGTCGGCTGGATTCAGGGATTGACGCAGGGGGATGTAGTCAGGCAGATCGCCAATTCTCATACCGGATTTAATATTATAAACACTGTTATTATGTTTCCAGTGGCTGGATATCTGGTCTTTCTAGCCAGAAAACTAGTACCGGGGGAAGAACCCAGGCAGAAAGAAATGCATTTGCAGTTTTTGGACAAGCGTATTTTGGAAACACCTCCTATAGCAGTAGCGCAGATACTTAAGGAGGTAGACAGAATGGGCAGCATGGCCGGAACAAATTCGTTTTGTATTGGATTGATTTTCCACTGGGATAAAAACCCAACGCCTTTTTTGGCAAATCAATCTCGAAAATCCTTGAAATTTAATGGAATGATGCTATACTGAAATGGAGAAAATGGCAGATTTACTGGAATAGCATAAAACAAAAGGGGGAACTTGCATGCGCAGAACAAGCGGACGGAGAACGGGTAGATTACTATTGCTTATATTATGCGGTATTCTCATAGGATCTATATTGGGTCATATTTTATCCCTGTTTATAGATCACCCGATTTTAACCCATACTATTCAATTTGGAATGGAGGATCCTATTACTCTTAATCTAACTGCCTTCACCGTTGTTCTCGGGTTTTCAATCAAAATTAATTTTGGTACTGTAATTGGGATTATTATAGGACTCTTCCTATATTTCCGGTCATAACACCCTTATTATTACAGACTCCATGACAGAAAGAAGTTGACAAGTTATTGAATTATACGGAAATGGCAATAATTAATAAGATAGTAAAATCCAGTTTGCCAGATGGAAGGAGAAAAGATTAGAGTGGGATTGTTTAATATATTTTCCAGAGATATGGGTATTGACCTGGGCACAGCCAATACACTGGTTCAAGTTAAAGGGAAGGGTATTGTCATGCGTGAGCCTTCAGTAGTAGCTATTCGCAGTGATACCAAGCAGGTGCTCGCAGTAGGAGAAGAAGCCAAGCGAATGATTGGTCGGACGCCTGGTAATATTGTAGCCATACGACCTATGAAAGATGGTGTTATAGCCGACTTCGATGTGACACAGGAGATGTTGCGGTATTTTATCAGGAAAGCACTGTCCAGATTCCTGCCGTTTCACCCGAGAGTGGTGGTATGCGTCCCTTCCGGAGTTACGGAGGTAGAAAAACGAGCTGTAGATGAGGCGACCCGTTCAGCAGGTGCAAAGGAAGCCTATCTGATTGAAGAGCCTATGGCAGCGGCCATTGGTTCCGGTCTTCCTGTGCAGGAGCCTACCGGAAGCATGGTAGTTGACATTGGGGGCGGCACCAGCGAAGTAGCCATTATTTCCCTGGGCGGCATTGTAACCAGCCGTTCCATTAGGCTTGGCGGCAATAAAATGGATGAAGCTATTATTTCTCATATTAAAAAGGAATATAACCTTATGATAGGTGAGCGGACAGCTGAGGAGATAAAAATTACCATTGGCAGTGCCTATCCTGAAGAGCAGGAAGAAGCCATGGATATTCGCGGACGGGATTTAATCACAGGTCTGCCGAAAACCTTGAAGATTACCTCTACAGAGGTGTGGGAAGCTTTGCGAGAACCGGTCAGCGGCATTATAGAGGCTATTAAGCTGACCTTGGAAAAGACACCTCCGGAACTTGCTTCCGATGTCATGGACAAGGGGATAATGTTAACGGGCGGCGGAGCGTTGCTAAATGGAATGGAACGACTGGTCAGGGAAGAAACCGGGATGCCTGTAAGCATAGCAGATAATCCCCTGGATTGTGTAGTAATAGGTGCCGGCAAGGTGATTGAGGAATTGGAAACCTTGAAAAGAATAGCCGTATCTTCGAAAAATATAAGGTAGGGGGTATTAACGTTGTCCCAATTTATCAAAAGGTGGCCGCTGGTAATCGTGATTATACTGGCGATTCTGCTGCTTGTTCTGATCATCCTTACTTCGGGGCAACGGGATAAATTATCAAGCATGGAAGGGCTGGTAGGAGAATTTATTACCCTGGTGCAGGAGTTTTTGTACAAGCTTGTTACTAACATAACCAAATTTTTCAGTTCTTTCAGAGAAAGGCGGCAGTTGGTCCAGGAATATGAGCTGCTTAAAGAAAGGCTTGTACTGTTGGAGCAGCAGCAACTGGAAATGGATGAAGTTTTACGTGAAAACCAGCGTTTAAAACGTCTGCTGGATTTTAAACAGGAAAACAATCCAATTATGGTTGCAGGTGTTCAAATCACAGGCAAGAATCCCGGTAACTGGTTTAACACCATGACAATAGACTGCGGTTCGGATCAAGGCGTATCTGTGAATATGGCCATGGTTAATGATCAGGGGCTGATAGGTCGTGTAACTGAAGTGAGCAGCAATTGGGCGAAAGTCAGGGCCATAGTGGATGGACAGAGTTCCATCAGTGCAATTGTGGAGCGTACTCGAGATAATGGCATGATAAAGGGAAACAATACCTTTACTACTGAAGATGGGCTGTGCCAGATGATCAATCTGCCTCTGGATTCGGATATAGTAGTCGGAGATCGGATTATCACCTCGGGACTCGGTGAAATCTTTCCCAAAGGGATACCCATAGGTGAAGTGATTGAGGTGGTAGATGAGAAGCGGGAAAAGTATATTACCGCCATTGTTCAGCCGGCTGTTGATTTTCAAAGGCTGGAAGAAGGACTGGTTGTTGGATCGCATGACAATTAAGCAAGACAGGGGTTTTTAAATGAAGTACTGGATTACAGCAGCAATTCTGGTTGGGAACATGATTTTTCAATCCACTCTGCTTCCCTTCTTACAGGTTTTTGGAATTAAACCAGATACTCTGATGGTATTGGTATGCTGCTTTGGTCTGTTAGGAGGCAGCTATTATGGGTTGTTCACAGGTTTGGCGGGAGGGCTGCTTCAGGATATTTTATATGGAGGTTCCATAGGCGTTGCAGCATTTCAGTATATGATCATCGGATATCTTATGGGGCTGCTGTATGAGAGGATAATTCCAGGCAAGGTTTTAATACCTGCCTTAAGCGTGTTTTGCGGTTCAGTTGTAAGAGGTCTTTTCATGATGGCATATTTGTATTTCAGTCGGTTGGAAATTTCCGTAAATGTAGGATTAAGCCTGGTTGTACTTCCGGAAGCGCTGTATTCAGCCTTATTTATGCCATTAATATTTTTTCTTATGTCCCTGTTGTTCCGTCAGCGATTTATGAAAAAAAGATGGAGCTTTCGGAGAAGATGATACTTCTCCTTTTTCATTTGTCCCGCCCATGATACAATAAGTACAGTGTGGTTAAATCGAGGGGATTGTTCCATTATGATGAAGAAATTTATCAAGCTGATAAAAAACCGGTATTTTATATTCGGCTTGCTGATTACACTGTTGTTCAGCATGCTGGGCTATCGCCTTGCCTATCTGACAGTGGATATGGGGGAGTATTATTACCAAATAGCCCAGGAGCGTAAAAAAATCGAAGTTACATTAAGGGGAGTCAGAGGTAACATATTGGATCGGAATGGGATACCACTTGCTGTAAACCGCCAAATCTATGTTGCCCAGGTAGACAGACGCTGGCTGCCTGCCAACGGTGTACAAATAAATGAAATTCTAAAAGAGGCCATAGATATTATTGAAATCAATGGAGATTCAGTATTGGATAATATCCCTATTAAGAACGGCATCAAGGTATACGATGATGTGATACCTTATACGATAGATGGTTTTTATTATGATTTTGGAACTGAAAATGCAGAGATTCAGGAAAAGAGATACAATACCTGGAGAAAAAATACGGGTATAAGGGGGGATCTGCCTGCAGATCAAATGCTTGATCTTCTGAGAGAGCGGTACAAGATCGATGCTTCTATTTCTGACGAGATGGCCAGAAAAATCATATCCATCCGCCTTGATCTCTATTTAAACCGCTTTCGTCAAGATGAACCTGTGAAGATTGCCGAAGATATCGACAACCAGACAGTATCTCATCTTGGAACCTATACCAATGAGCTTCCTGGAATTCAAACGGTAGTTGAACTGGGCAGATATTACCCATATGGCACCAGTGCACAGCATATTATCGGCTATGTAGGCAAAATTTCCGACAACAATATGGAATCCTATGAAAAGAATCATAAAGAAACACTGGAAGATGCCGGTTATAATGTATTCAACGACAAGTACGGTCAGGATGGTATGGAAGCTTATGCTGAAGACTGGCTTACCGGCAATACTTTGGACAAGCATGGATATCTGGAGGCAGAGGTAGATGCTTCCAGGCGGGTGATTCAAATGCTGGATCAGCAGCTACCTGGGGACGGCAATGATGTGATATTGACTTTGGACAGCCGTCTGCAAAGGATAACTGAAACCATTCTCGAAGAAGAACTTCAGAAGATGCGGGAAGGGCTCCCGCCTTACGATGATAAAGACGATCAAGCTCCTTTGGCAAACACTGCAGCTGCTGTAATACTTGATGTAAATACAGGTGAGATTTTGACAATGGCAAGCTACGCCAACAGTAATTATAAGTATAACCTGAATGATTTTGCCCAGGGTATTTCAACGGAAATGTTTGGAAACCTGAATAGAGATCCAACCAGACCTCTATTCCCTATTGCCTTCCAGGGCGGTATGGAGCCAGGGTCTGTATTTAAAATGCTGGTAGGAATAGCCGCTTTGGAAGAAGGAAAGACAACCCCAAGGGAAACCATATATGATCGGATTAAATATGCTCAGCATGCTATCAAATGCTGGAGCTCCCGCGGACACGGCAGTATCAATCTCATGGATGCACTGAAGGTGTCGTGCAACTACTACTTCACTGCCATTGGTGCACGCATGAATATTTGGGATTTTCATGAATATGCAAAAGCCTATGGTTTGCATGGTTCTACAGGTTTGGAGCTGCTCCAGCTGGATGGACGCTCGGATTATAACAGGGTAGCCAACCCGGATGTAAGAGAAAATATACGCCGCAGCAATGCATACTATACGGTAAAAAATGACATGCGCACGAAATTTGAGCTTGAATTAAGCGATGAACAGGTTTGGGATCTTATCGATATTGACAGGAGTTATTCCAAGCTGCTGGATTATCTGAAAGAAAATGAAGTGTTTGAATCAGCTGAAACTGCTGATGAAGCAGCACGCAGACAGCTGTATATCGATGCAACACAAAGGCTGCTGTATATATTCAATAACGGTCCTTCCGGTGCCAGGTGGAGCTCTGACTTGGATTATTACCATGTTTTTGTGGGGCAAAGCGACACCAGTGTAAGCCCTTTGGCTGTATCCCGGTACATTGCAGCCTTGGTGAACGGAAGCCGGGTGATGGAAACCCATGTATTAAAAGAGGTTCGTTCCCCGGATGGTAAAATTGTAGATAAAACCCAGCCAAAATATGATCAGCTGGATATTAAGGAAGAGCATACAGCTGCAATAAAGGAAGGTATGCGCCGGGTTGTATACAATGACAGCGGCCCCGGCGGCAGGGGTTCGGCACAAAGAGCATTTGCCGGTCTGGATCCGGAGATTACCTTAGGCGGCAAAACTGGTACAGCACAGGTCATTCCAAATATCACTGAACGAAATACAGCATGGTTTGCCTCGTTTACCCCTTACGAAAATCCTGAGGTTGCGGTTGTTGTTGCCGTACCCAATGGCAGGACATCTGGGAATGCTGCCCCTGTAGCCAGACGGATCATTGAGGAGTATTATAAGCTGAAAAAAAGTGAGCAGAAAAATACCTTGCCTGCTTACAATGAGTTGGTACAATAGTCATGCAATTATGGCAATAATAAAGGAATTTGTATGAATTTGTAGAATAAGAAGAAGGATGTATATCTATTTCATTTAAAATCAGGACAGCGAGGTAATATAAAGGATGATCGAACAACCGGTTGTTTTTAAGGGCACTCGAAATGGGCTGCGTATATATGTCGCTCATAGTGTCCAATTGGCTGAAGTGCTTAAAGGAACAGCAGAAAAACTGAAAAAAGGAAAACCCTTTTTTGAGGGAGCAACGGTGAATTTATCCTTCATCGGCAGGAAATTTCATCCAGAGGAGCAAATACAGCTCATAGATCTGTTTTCCCAGTATATGACGCCGGGTACCGTAGAGTTCAAAGAGGAACAGCTGCCTGCTGAGCAGAAGGATCCGCTTGCTGAAGATAACTACAACTCCTTTGAAGGTATTGAAGAGGGAATGACCCGCTTTGTACGAGGAACTGTGCGAAGCGGCCAGCGCATCTTTTATGAAGGAAATGTCGTGGTTATAGGAGATGTCAATCCGGGAGGAGAGGTCATTGCAGGTGGTAATATACTGGTTCTTGGTATATTACGCGGTATTGCCCATGCGGGGGCGACCGGCAATCACAATGCCATAGTAGCTGCATACAGCCTGAGAGCTACCCAGCTTCGTATTTCCGGTTACATAACCCGCGCACCGGAGGGAGAAACGGAAACGCCTTCCTACCCGGAGCTTGCCTTTATCAAGGAGAATCAGCTGTTCATTGAGCCATACCTTCCGGGAAAAGGAAAACCGGCAGACTCTGTTTTGTGACAGATGCTGCCAAAAATATACTTTTGATAATGACATAGGGGGAAAGTAATATGGGAGAAGCATATGTGATTACTTCGGGAAAAGGAGGCGTAGGAAAAACCACAACCACTGCCAATATTGGTACGGCTCTGGCTTTGATGGGCAAAAAAGTTGTATTGATTGATGCTGATATCGGTCTGCGCAACCTGGATGTTGTCATGGGCCTGGAAAATAGAATTGTTTACGATCTGGTGGATGTAATAGAAGGAGTATGCAGGCTGAAGCAAGCTCTTATACGGGACAAGCGTTTTGAAGGTTTGTTCCTGTTGCCTGCCGCTCAGACCCGGGATAAAAACGCCATAACGCCGGAGCAAATGAAAAAGCTTTGCGAGGAACTGAAACAGCATTTTGATTTTATCCTCATTGACAGCCCTGCAGGAATTGAACAGGGGTTTAAAAATGCCATTGCAGGAGCAGGTAAGGCTGTGGTTATAACTGTACCTGAAGTTTCAGCCGTTAGAGATGCTGACAGAATCATAGGGCTGTTAGCCTCCCAGGAGTTTTCAAACCCGCTGTTGATAATAAATCGTCTGCGATCCGACATGATTAAGCGGGGAGATATGATGAACATCGAAGATACCATAGATATTCTGGGAGTGGATCTTCTAGGTGTGGTACCTGATGATGAACGTATTATCGTATCCAGCAACCGAGGGGAACCTGCTGTAACTGAAGGCTCTTCCCTGGCGGGACAGGCGTATCGCAACATAGCCAAAAGGATATTGGGCGAAGAAGTTCCATTGATTGACCTGGAAGAAGAATCTTTTTTCGAGAAGCTGCAAAAATTATTCTCCAAAAACAAGAAAAGGTATTAAAGGGGTGACATGCATTGCTGAATTTATTCAAATTTTTCACCAAGGAAGACAACAAGAGCAAGGATATAGCAAAGGAACGATTGAAGCTGGTATTGCTTCATGATCGGGCAAATGTTTCACCCAAATTCCTGGAAATGATAAAGAGTGATATAAGCAAGGTCATTTCCAACTATATGGAAATTGATGATGCGGGTTTTGACCTGCGCCTGTCTCGAATAGAGCAGGATGATGACAGTTATGCCTCTGCCTTGGTAGCTAACATACCAATTAAGAGGATGAAGAATGCAGGTAAAAACAACGGATAAATTGCAGGATGGAGCAGATTCATGTTTGACAAGAAGCTGGTTAGAAATTTTGATTTTTTAATAATACTATTCATCATTTTACTCACAGGTTTCGGCTTGGTGGGAATCATGCTGGCTACACGTTCACCGGTTGAGGGTGCAGATGGCGTTGCGCTGGAGGCTTTTGACAGCTTCAATCTGCACCAGGTCAAGCTGCAAGTTATCTATTTTGTTACCGGGCTGGTAATCATGTCCATAATCATCAGCATAGACTATCATATCATTAGCGATCTGTCTGTATATTTTTATTTACTGGTAATTGCGCTGTTAATTGTAGTAAAGTTATTTGGCACAAGGGGAGGCGGCGCACAAAGCTGGATTGCCTTTGGGTCCTTTCGCATGCAGCCTTCGGAGTTCTCCAAGATTGCAGTTATTCTGATGCTGGCTCGAGTTATGGTAAAACAAGAGGAGACAGGAATCAATAATATAAAAACCATGGCAAAGCTTCTATTGATCGTGGCTATACCTTTTATCTTTATCGCCCGCCAGCCGGATTTTGGGACAGCCTTTGTTTTGATTGTTATCTTTGTTGGCATGCTCTTTATCGCTGAAATCAAATATAAGTATTTGTTTATAGCTTTAGGAATTGGGTTGGCTGCTATCCCTTTAGCTTGGTTTGCTTTTTTTGATGAGTATCAAAAATATCGAATTCTTGTGTACATGAACCCGGGTATGGATCCTTTGGGAGACGGTTACCATGTAATACAGTCCATTACATCCATTGGCTCGGGACAGCTTACGGGACAATTTGGCAGGGGAGAGCTATTCAGCGGGAATTCCCTCAGCCAGTTGAATTTTCTGCCTGCCAAGGATACGGATTTTGTCTATTCCGTTACCACAGAGGCTTTGGGATTTGTAGGAGGCATTGCCATTATCCTGCTGTTCTACATGCTCATCATGCGAACCATGCGGATTGCACGTCGATCCATGGATGTACTGGGTTCATATATTTGTGTCGGAGTAGCTTCCATGATTATATTCCATGTATTTGAAAATATCGGAATGTCCATGGGAATTATGCCCATTACGGGAATTCCGTTACCATTTATCAGCTATGGCGGGAGTTCCATGTGGACCAATATGGCTTCCTTTGCTCTTGTTATCAATGTCGGCATGCGTCGGCAAAAGCTCAAGTTTTAGAAGCGCAGATTCTTCTTCCCGGTAGAATCCTGAGTCTGGGATTCTTTTTTATGGGGCATATTCAGTACCTCTTTGAAATATATTGTTCTAGGAGACATGCTTGAGTTAACAAGAACAGATAAAGGAGGAACCGGATATGGGGGAGAAACAAACTGTTGTCATACAGGGCAGAACCATAGAGAGGGAAAGACCTTCGGAACGAGCTCGATACTCATATCAAAGCCGCTATAGCTATCCGAGCCGGGCCGAAGTATCCGATGAGTCGAGAAATATTGAAAACCGGAGTCTCCCAAGCACCTATAGTTTGTCAACTCTTCGTGAAAGCAGATATTTGACACTGGGTTCTAAGGGTTTCCAGGGTTCCCCAAAATTGGAACCGCGGGCTCGTAAATCCTCGAGTCGTTATTCCACTGAACGAACTTCATCAGGGTATACACCTGCTGGCGGTCCCCGCCCAAGGCAGCGACTAACTGCAGAGCCTCCGCAACATAATTCCCTTATGATCAAAATTGGGGTTTCTGTGGTGCTGATTCTCATCATCTTCCTGCTCAACAGCATTCCCCTTCCATTTACCCAGGGAGTTGTAGACCAGGTTAGGACGGCTCTCACTTGGGAGTTTGATTTCGATGAAGCTTTGGGAAAATTGAAATTTGTGTCAGATGCTCTGCCAGATCAGATAAAGTCGGTATTTCGGCAGGGAGGAGAAGGGTATCAACAGAATAAACAGGATGAGTCCGCTCCTGCTGACTTTGCCTCTCCCGTAAGAGGAGAAGTGATTCGTTCCTTTGGGGAACAAGTGGTTTTACCGGATACAGGCAAGGTATATGCAAATCAGGGCATTGACATTAAAACTGCAGAAAATGCGGTGGTATATGCTTCTGCCGATGGCTATGTAGCAGCTATAGAAGATCATGATATTTTTGGGGTTTCCATTTGGGTGGATCATGGAAACAAAGTGTTTACCTTTTACGGGAGAACCAGCCAGGTAAATGTAAATTTAGGCCAGCGAGTCAGCAGAGGTCAGGAGCTGGGCAAATTAGGAGTGAAGGAGTCTTCTTCCAAGGGAGAACCGACTCTTCATTTTCAAATATGGATAGATGACAAGCCGGTCAATCCCCTGGAACATATTACCCGAACCAGCCAGGTATCGGAAAGGCAGAGTGTGTAAGGGGCATGCGAATTTGCAAGATATCAGATATAGATATCCACATCAGCAAATATTTACTGCTATTGGTGGTCATATTATTGATAACGGGACACAGCGATAATTTACCCGCTGCTTTTTTCATACTGTGCTTACATGAAATGTCCCATGTTCTGGCAGCCAGGCTGTTGAAGCTGAAGGTGAGTGAAATTGAGTTGCTGCCTTTTGGAGGGGCAGTTAGGATACAAAGTTTGTTTGAGCTTAATCCGGTTCATGAAATATTGGTATCAGTCGCAGGACCACTGTCCAATGTACTGCTCTTGCTGTTTTATTTCGGCGGTGTTCAGTTAAAGTGGTTGACACCCTTTTCACAGGATTCGGACTTTGTTAATATAAATCTTATGCTGGCAGGGTTTAATCTGTTGCCGGCACTTCCATTGGACGGAGGCAGAATGCTTCGGGCAATATTGGCCCGGCAGATGGGAATCCAGAGAGCAACCAGGATTGCGAATGGAATGGGTCTGTTGCTGGCTTTAATATTGACTACAGCCGGTCTTTATGGCTTATATTATCGTGTAGTCAATTATTCGCTGTTTATCCTGTCTGGGTTTTTGATTTACTCAGTCATACAGGAGAAAAGAAATGCAACCTATGTCATGCTGAAGGACATTACCTATAAAAAAGAGGCCCTTCTTAAAGAGGGCAGCCTGCCTATTCGAAACATAGCTGTCATATCCAATCTGGCTTTGAAGGATGTGGTGAAGAAATTTATACCGCAGCGTTATCATTATATACAGGTAATGGATGAACAGCTGAAGGAACTGGGTACTCTGAATGAAAGTGAAATTGTGAATGGCTTGTTGGATCATGGCACTCAAATATCAGTAGGCAGGCTGCTAAGACTATAGTTAAGTCGAATAATTAATATATTCCACACTAAAGAAAAATTTTGGAGGAGGACACTTGTTGGACAAGTTAAGATTAGACCATATTATGGGACAGGTTACCAAGCCTGTACGTTATATGGGAAATGAATATAATATGGTGGTAAAGGATCCAAGTCAGGTATCAATTCGCTTCGCTTTTGCTTTTCCCGATGTTTATGAAGTGGGTATGTCCCATCTGGGCATGAAAATTCTGTATCATCAACTGAACGAAAGAGATGATACTTACTGTGAGCGTGTTTTTGCTCCATGGGTAGATATGGAGGAGAAGATGCGACAGGAGGACATTCCTTTATTTGCACTTGAAACCAAGTCCCCTGTTTCAAACTTTGATATTGTTGGTTTCACTCTTCAATATGAGATGAGTTATACCAACATCCTGAACATGCTGGATTTGGCCGGCATTCCTCTTTTAACCAAGGAGAGAGGAGAAGATCATCCCTTTGTTCTGGTTGGAGGCCCCTGTGCCTATAATGTTGAACCACTGGCAGACTTTGTAGATCTTGTTGCCCTGGGAGAAGGGGAGGAGCTGACGGAAGAGCTTCTGGACTTGTATGGAGAATGGAAGGATTCTGGTGAAAGCCGCAATGCTTTTCTGGAGCGATCAGCAGGTATTCCCGGTATCTATGTTCCGAGTTTTTATGATGTATCGTACCTGGAGGACGGTCGTGTTTCAGAAATAATACCTAACAATTCGGCAGCACCTAAGAGAGTTGCTAAAAGAATAGTACGGGATATGGATTCAGTCTATTTTCCAGAGCGTGTCATCGTTCCTTTTATGGATATTGTTCACGACCGCATCATGTTAGAGTTATTTAGGGGATGTACCCGAGGCTGCCGTTTCTGTCAAGCAGGTATGATTTACCGTCCTATCCGTGAGAGAAGTCCGGAAAAGCTATTGGAATTGGCTGAAAAATTGGTAAGAAGCACAGGTTATGAGGAGATGTCACTTTCTTCTTTAAGTTCCAGTGATTATTCTGGCTTGGAACAGTTGGTGAGACAGTTAATGTCACGTTTTGAAGAAGACCGAGTTGCTCTGTCTTTGCCGTCTCTCCGCCTGGATTCCTTTGAAAAGGAGTTCATCGAGGAAATGCAGAAGGTGCGAAAAACCGGTTTAACCTTTGCCCCTGAAGCAGGAAGTCAGCGCCTGCGTGATGTTATCAACAAGGGTGTTACAGAAGAGGATTTAGTTAAGACTGTATCTGATTCTTTCGCTTCCGGGTGGAACAGTGTCAAACTCTACTTTATGATAGGCCTGCCCACCGAAACGGAAGAGGATTTAAAGGGAATTGCTGATTTGGCTAAATTGGTGAAGGACTGCTATTATCAGACTGACAAGGAAAAAAGACAGAAGGGCTTGAAAATTACCATCAGCGCTTCTTCTTTTGTGCCAAAACCATTTACTCCCTTCCAATGGGAGCCTCAGGATACCATGGAGCAGTTGCGGGAAAAACAACAGTATTTGCGAAGTGCACTGCGAATCAAAAATGTAGACTACAACTGGCACGATTCTGAAGTCAGTTATATGGAAGCGGTATTTGCTAGAGGAGATAGGCGTTTAGGCCAGGTTTTACTGTCCGCATGGCAAAATGGAGCCAGGTTTGATGGATGGACCGAGCACTTCAATTGGGATGCATGGAATAAGGCATTTGAAGATAACAATCTTCAGCCAGAGTTCTATGCCTATCGCCGCAGAAAAAAAGACGAAGTATTTCCCTGGGATCACATTGATACAGGTGTAAGCAAAGCGTCATTCCTATGGATGGAATGGCAAAAAGCACAGAAAGCTGAGACTACTCCAGACTGCAGGTTGAATTGTACAGGCTGCGGCATTCAGCGGCTGGGGGAGGGATTATGTCAATGAGAGTTCTATTGGAATATACTCGCGAAGAACGTGTAAAATATATATCTCATCTTGATTTGATGCGATCCATGCAGCGTGCAATTCGTCGTGCCGGTATTCCTATTGCCTATTCACAGGGCTTTAATCCTCATCCTGTTATGGCTTTTACTTCTGCTTTATCCGTGGGTGTAACCAGTGAGCGGGAATATGCAGATATAGTATTAACTGAGTCTATGTCTATTGCAGTATTGAAAGAGCAATTGAACCATGCTCTGCCCAAGGGTATAACCTTAAGAGAAGCAATTGTAATAGATGAAAAAACACCTTCGCTCATGAGCTTGATTGAGCGTGCAGACTATGAGCTAAGGGTAGATTTATTGGACAAGGACCAGACAAGACAAGCTGAAATTGACTGGAACAAGGCTATTGAAGCCTATGAAAATACGGCAGAAATTTGGATTGAGAAAAAGAGTAAAAAACGTGTAAGTACGGTGAATCTTAAAGATGGCGTATGGGATATTCGAATAGATCAAGAAAACCCTTCATTAGTTCACCTTGAAATGAAATTAGGGAACAAGGGGAGTGTTAAACCGGATTCTGTAATTCATGCCATATTAAAATTGTCTGAGCAATTGCCTAATCCTGAGGCGGAAGACTTATCAGACCTGCGAGTTTCCATAAACAGAACCGGGCTGTATTTTCAGCGTAATGGAAAATGGATCACCCCGCTGGCACTAAAGAAATATTAGGGGGCATTTTGTGAGTAAACGGATTATTATAGATGTTCACAACGAGCAAATTCGGGTGGCTTTTCTTGAAGAAGGCGACCTGGTTGAAATTCATATAGAGGATAATGAATATCAAAGGGTAGTGGGCAACATCTACAGGGGTAGAGTGACCAATGTGCTGCCGGGAATGCAGGCTGCTTTTGTAGATATTGGTTTGGCTAAGAATGCTTTTCTCTATGTGGGAGATATAAACACAGACAAAGAAGTTTTTGATTTTGCGGGAAGCAAAACCAATGTAGAAGAGGGTTTGCATAACCCTTCTATTCGTGACCTGCTAAAGGAAGGACAGGAGATTACGGTGCAAGTCCTAAAGGAACCTATCGGCACAAAGGGGGCAAGGGTAACTACCCATATTACCTTGCCTGGCAGATACATGGTTCTTATGCCCACTGTTAACTATATCGGTGTTTCCCGAAGAATAGAGAAGGAGTCTGAAAGGGAGAGATTAAAGGAGATAACAGAGAAAATCAAACCGGAGTCCATGGGTTTGATTGTTCGTACAGCGGCTTTGGAAAAGGAACGCTCCGATTTTGAACCGGATATTGAGTTCTTGGTTTGGCTTTGGAACAATATACAGAATCGAGAGAAAAAAGGCAGGGTACCCCGGCTCTTGCACAAGGATGAAAATATTATATTTCGGACGCTGCGAGATCTGTTCACCCAGGATGTAGATAAACTCATAATAAACAGCCATGAGTATTATGAAAAGATTTTGGATTGGACAAAATACACTTCTTCTGTATTAAAAAGCCGTGTAGAGTATGTATCTCCTGAAAAAAACATTTTTGAGGCATACGGGATTGAATATAAAATCGAAAAGGCCATTCAGAAGAAGGTATGGCTGAAAAATGGCGGACATATCATAATTGAACCTACGGAAGCCTTAACAGTGATTGATGTGAACACCGGTAGATATATCGGCGGTAAGAATCTGACGCAAACAGTGCTCAATACCAATATGGAAGCAGCGGAAGAAGTCGCCAGGCAGATTCGTTTGCGGGACATCGGCGGTATTATTGTCATAGATTTTATAGATATGGAATCCGATGGGGATCGCAGAAAAGTAGTAGAAGTGCTGAATAAAGCTCTGAAAAGAGACCGAACAAAAACAAATGTGCTGGGGTTTACATGCTTGGGTCTTGTGGAGATGACACGAAAGAAAGTCCGCAACCGCCTTACCTACTCTTTGCTAAAACCATGTCCATACTGCAGCGGCACCGGTAAGGTATACTCCGAAAGCATGGTGCTGGCCAAGCTGGAAAAAGAGCTGGAACGCATGACTCAGGGGAGTGGCTTATATGGCGTTTTAGTGGAAGTCCATCCAGCAGTTGCCAAGCTGTGGATGGAGGAGGACGGTCGGGGCTTGGAAATCCTTGAAGGTGCTCTGGAAAGCAGAATCCTATTGCGGATGAACAGCAGCCTGCATGTTGAGGATGCCAACCTAATGCCCTTGCAGAATCAAAGTGAGGCGCAGGAAGTGCTGCACTCCAATGAGGATATTGTTTACACCACGAGGTTTGATTTTAGCAGTACAGCGAGATAGTAACTGTAATTTGATTTTTTTGTAGGGGCAGACGACCTTGTCTGCCCGATTATTAACGATCATTCTTCATTTAATGCGCATCAGTATAAATATTACATTCACAGCTCATTAGCTAATTTAAGGAGCTTTGCTGCTGAAGCATTTCAGATGCCGAATGGTTTTTAGGTTTAATACAGCCTATTGTAACAGATGTTAGAACTACTACCCCGCCTAATACGGACATAAGACCAGGCAATTCACCAATTGTAAGGAATACCCATACAGGGCTGAGCAAAGGTTCAATCAGACCAAGGAAGGTTGATTGCAATGCCGTGATATGTTTAATAGCCTTTGCATACAAAATATATGGCAGCCCCAACTGAAATATTCCAAGCAGACCAATACCAGCCCAGCCATTTATATCCGGAACATATTTAACCATAAAGGGGATCGCAATTAGAATTGTCAGAATACATCCCCAGAAAACATTTTCCAAGGGGTCTGCATCCTTTTCTCTTCGCATAAATATGGCATTAAGTGCCATCGCTACTCCGCTTAATACAGCAAGGATATTTCCTTTCAGACTGCCGGAACTGATATCATCCATGAAAAACAATACCATGCCGATGATTACGAAAAATATTACTACCCAATCTCTTATAGTCGCTTTTTCTTTTAAGAGCCAGCCGCCTAGAATAGCTATATACACTGGTGAAGTGTATTGCAGCAGGATGGCACTGGCAGCTGTCGTTGCTTTTGTGGCCGATACAAAAAGAATTACCATAGCTGTATATGATATGGCACCCAGCACTTTATTCCATGAGAATCTAAAAGCTGATCTTCGTATGAAAAAAGAAATCAAAAAAGCGGCAAATATACTGCGATAACCTGCTATGGCAATCGGATTCAGATTTACCAACTTTATGAGCATACCACCAGTGCTCCATAATACTGCTGTAAAAAATATTAAAACAATTGATTTTTTCTTATCTTTATTCATTCTGTGTCCCCTCTGCTGCATAAACTGGCTCATACTTATTATTTCACTGTAGAATCAATTTTGTTACATTTTTCAATTTTTAAGTACTATCATTTTAATCTTTCCTGATGTATCAGTCAATCAATATGTCGATTTTTGTCCGGTCCATTTCATGAGAAACTAAAAATAGAGTGTTTATAAAATATTTCCCCGTTGCATGTGGAAAAGTAATATCCAACTAATATCTTGATAGAAAGGTCGAATACTCAATGAAAAAGCAATTTATTCCCATTTACTCCCGGAAGAGCCAGTGACTTCAGATTCTGCGGGATGTGAGACTTGTAATTTACAGCTAAAAAGAAACCGGTTTATATCCCATTGCTATAAGGCGAAGACCCAACCTCATCAGTGTTTTCAGGCAAGACTGGGCGATGCTGGCCAAGCGACTGGTTAAGGAGATACCCTAATAATTGAAGTATATAAAGTATAATATTATAGGTGAATAATCCAAACATGGTGTTAACGGATATACATTTGGTATAAATATTAACCCAGATGTTTTTTTTGTTTCGATGGAGGCAACTGCCTTCACATGTAGAAGTATTATATGTAATCAGTAATCAATATCTGCTTGTTATAATTATGAGCTATTAAACGAGGGAGGATTTTTAAGTGGAAAACATACCTTTTAGACAAGTTGATATCACAGATGGATTTTGGAAACAAAAGCAAGAACTAAATCGTAAAACCACAATCTATTCTGTATGGGAACGTTTTAAGGAAACAGGAAGAATGATTACAAAAAATCTTCATTATTTCCATGGAATGATAAAGAAAAGAAATACACAATATTGATGGATATGTACGCCAAATTTTTCAGTTTATCAATGTTAAGAGACGCTATCCTACCTTAATTTACAAACAACAGAATAATGGGGGAGTGGTCAATATGGACGATGTTAAAGTATTAAGAAATCTTGCGTTTAGGTATTTAGAGATTGCTAATAGCAGTAGAAATACTGAAAATATTAAACTTCACAAAGCCGTTATCGATTTGAAGCAAATTAGACCGGTTGTATTAATTAGTGAATTGCCTTGGCATGAAATGAATATTGATGATGAATTGACATTGAAGTGTACTGACCCTTATTTACAGACTGTTGAATGGTATTTTAGAACTAATATATATAAGCATAAACATATGCTGGCAGATATGATAGTTTCACCATTTGTGCCTGTACATAAGATAATACATTCTACAGGTAACGGTATTTCAGTAGATGAACAGGTGATGGCAACAGACAAAGAAAATCATATCATTTCTCATAAGTACAATGATGTACTGTCAACAGAAGATGATCTGGCAAAAATACATGCACCTATTGTGACATACGATGAAGAGGAGACATTAGAACGCTTTAATTTAATTGGAGACATATTAGATGTCATTATTCCAGTCAAGCTTATTGGAGTTAATGTATATGGATTTGCACCCTGGGATGATATTTCCAGGTATCGTGGTGTTTCCAATCTATTGATAGACTTGGTTGAACGACCTGAATTCATGCACAAGATAATAAGGAAGTTTACAAATATAAGTCTGTCATATCTTAATCAATTGGAAGCATTGAATTTGCTTGATAATAATACTGCATTCGATCTACATTGCACACCTATTCACACTGATGATTTACCAAAGAAAGAAATTAATGATAAAAACACCACAAGGAAAAACATTTGGGGAAGGGGAATGGCTCAAATCTTTGGCTCAGTATCAAAGAAAATGCATGATGAATTTGACATCAGTTATATGATAGAGACAATAGGGCAATGTGGATTGGCATATTATGGTTGTTGCGAACCTTTAGATAAAAAAATCGACATCGTTGAAAGAATACCTAATCTGCGGAAAATCTCCATAACTCCTTGGGCTGATGTTAATATTGCTGCAGAAGCAATAGGAAAAAAATATGTGCTGTCATCAAAACCAAATCCAGCATCTGTAGCAGTGCCTATAATTGACAAGGACAATCTCCATAGGGAGATTGAAGGGATTTTAAACGCCTGTAGAAAAAATCAATGCTCGTGTGATATTGTTCTAAAGGATATCAGTACATGTCATGGAAGACCTGAAAACATCTTTGAGTGGGAGCAGGTAGTTATGGAAATGGTCAGTGACTATTAATCATTTGATATATCTTGAAGAGAAAGGATTGATAAATTTGTCGCCCGCTTTATTGACAATATCTGCATTTTTCTTTATCATATACTTGTACAAACATCAAAAATCCTGATGAATCCATCGCGAATGGTTTCATTATCATGCTATAAAAAGCGGATGCTACAGAGTTGCATAGTTTGGTTTATATGCGAAGACACAAATAAAAACCTGGTAGTATAAAAAACCTGCGTATAAGGAAGAGGTGAAAAAGAAATGGCAAGCAGTTGGTTCAAATGTGACAAGTGTGACTATGCAGAGCGTAGACTCCTTCCAAGTCATGTAAAGGTTTCAACAACCCCATGCCCCAAATGTGGCGGGAAAATGGTGCGGAAGTAGGCTGTAATCAAGACTGAGAAAACGGCAGATTTTTTGTTGACAATGCCAATCACTCTGTGCTAGAATAGCTTTTGTGCAAGCCGCACGGATATGGTTTTGAAAATGCCTGTTTTCAGGGCATACCAGTATTCGGCGAGACTGGTCGGAGGAGGTGCGTTATTTATGTATGCTGTTATTAAGACAGGCGGGAAACAGTACAAGGTGCAAGAAGGTGACATCATCAGAGTTGAAAAGCTGGATGTGGAAGAAGGCTCTGTTGTACAGTTCAAGGACGTTCTCGCTGTCAGCAACGATGAAGGTCTTAGAGTCGGTGCTCCTGTTGTAGACGGTGCAGTAGTTGAAGCTAATGTGTTAAATCAGGGCAAAGCGAAAAAAATCATCGTTTTCAAGTACAAGGCTAAGAAAGACTATCGTAAAAAGCAGGGTCATCGTCAACCTTATACACAGGTTCAGATTACCAAAATCAACGGATAAAGTCGGTGAATGTCATGATACGAATTGTTTTCCTAACAGATTCTCAAGGTCTGATTCAGGAATTTACCGTAAAAGGGCATGCCGAATATGACGATGCAGGGAAAGATATCGTCTGTGCTGCCGTATCAGCTGTAGTGCAAACCGCAGTTATCGGGCTTACAGACGTTGCAGGGATTAATGCTGATCATGCTCAGAAAGATGGTCTGCTAAAATGCAGACTACCTAAACAAACGAACGTGGATCAACGAAAAGCCAGCAGTGTGATATTGTGCACTATGTTGGCAGGACTGGAAAGTATTAAAAACGGATACCCGAACCTTATTTCCATAATAGAGAGGAAGGTGGATTGAATGTTTACAATGAATTTGCAGTTGTTTGCTTCCAAAAAGGGAGTTGGCAGCTCGAGGAACGGTCGTGACAGCGAGTCCAAAAGATTAGGACCTAAGAGAGCTGATGGACAATTTGTATTGGCAGGCAATATTTTGGTTCGTCAAAGAGGCACCAGTATTCATCCCGGCACCAATGTTGGCAGAGGCAATGACGATACCCTCTTTGCTACCTCAGACGGCGTTGTTCGATTTGAACGCTTGGGCAAGGATAGAAAGCAGGTCAGTGTTTATCCTCAGGCAGAGGTTGCAGCCGCCCGGATATAAGATTTGTCTAAAGAACCACTGCAGAATATCAGCAGTGGTTTTTTGTTAGCTATTTTTGGAAAAGCTATTTGTGGCGGAATGACAAGACTTGATTGTTACAAAAAACTAGAACTACAACAAAAAAACAAAAAATGGAATCAAGAAGGGCAATTGTGTGGTATAATCCTATAGCAGGTGATATGTAGTGTTTGTAGATAAAGCAACTATAAAAATAAAGGCTGGAGACGGCGGGAACGGGGCAGTTTCCTTCCGCAGGGAAAAATATATTCCCAAAGGCGGCCCTGATGGCGGTCATGGCGGTCATGGCGGCGATGTCATTTTTGAAGTGGACACAGGTTTACATACTTTATTAGATTTTCGTTACAAGAAAAAATTCCAGGCAGGTCATGGAGAGAATGGCAGCGGAGGTAATCGTTCAGGAAAGAATGGCTCTCATGAAATCATCAAGGTACCGCCGGGGACCCTGGTAAAAGACGAGCAAACGGATCTGATTCTTGCAGATCTCAAAACCCCGGGTCAGCAAAAGGTGTTGCTGCGGGGCGGCAAAGGCGGTCAAGGTAATGCTTCATTCGCTACCTCCACGCGGCAAACCCCTCGTTTTGCTCAAGAGGGAGGCAAAGGACAGGAACGTACTGTTATCCTGGAGCTGAAATCCATTGCGGATGTAGGTTTGGTTGGGTTTCCCAATGTAGGGAAATCCACCATACTGTCAATTCTCAGCTCAGCTCGACCTAAAATTGCCGACTATCATTTTACGACCTTGCAGCCCAATCTGGGAGTAGTAGAAGTCAGGCCGGGTCAGTCCTTTGTTATGGCTGACATCCCTGGTATTATTGAAGGAGCCCATGAAGGCACAGGTTTAGGTTATACTTTTCTGCGTCATATTGAACGAACCCGTATTTTGGTTCATGTGATTGACATCTCCGGCTCAGAAGGAAGAGACCCCCTGGATGATTTTAACATCATAATTCGAGAGCTTAAGCAATACAGTAAAAAGCTGGCCAGTCGACCTCAAATCGCAGCAGCAAATAAGACTGATATTCCTGGTGCTAAGGAAAATATTGAAAGACTGCGAGATTTGCTTGAACCTATGGGAATAAAGGTGTTTCCTGTTTCAGCTGCCCAAAACCAGGGTTTTCACCCATTGCTGGATGAAATTGTTCGAATGCTGGACGAACTACCGGAACTGGAATTCTTTGAAGATGAAGAAGTGGATGATTTCAGCTTTGAGGAAGAGGAGGGCCCCCCCTTTGAAATTACAGTAGAGAATGGAGAATACATCCTATCAGGTCCTGCTGTAGACAGGCTCTTAGCTAAAGTGAATTTAGACGATTATGAATCCCTGCAATATTTCCAGCGTGCTCTAAGAAAACTGGGTATGATTGATGCATTACGGGAAAGAGGCGTAACGGATGGGGATACTGTGCGATTAGGAGATTTGGAATTCGATTTTGTGGATTGATAGATACGAGATACGAGATGCGAGTAGAACGAAAAACTAAATGATGCGAGATACGGGATACGAG
>ENA-UOOM01000488-UOOM01000488.1-fermentation-metagenome-genome-assembly--contig:-NODE-488-length-44907-cov-7.184875_pt1 | contig 44907 bp, 36 predicted proteins | sample MGYA00245781_ERZ724031 | MGnify/ENA primary metagenome ERZ724031 (study PRJEB28704, sample SAMN03018317) | fermentation metagenome | biome: anthropogenic terrestrial biome; feature: soil; material... | reverse complement strand
ATCGCCGGAAGGTGTTGATTTATCTTGGGTTTGGAGCTGTTCAGCAGACACTAGTATAGGAGAACAACCTCCCGCCATTTGGCAGGCATCGCCATGATACACATATTCAGCATCAGCGTATCCTCCGTGATCACCGTTCCTTCCTCAGGTAGAAGCTCCGGCGTCACATGGCGGCTGATGTATTTGAACCAATTTGAGCGCCGCATGTCACGGCATACGTTAATAGCGATGCGCATCAGCCAGGTCTTTTCGCTGGATTCTCCCCGAAAGGCAGCCATTGAGCGGTAAGCCTTTATAAAGGTCTCCTGAACCGCATCCTCTGCGTCTTGCCTGTCTTGCAAATGCAAATAGCACATTCGCAGAAGACTGGTTTGATGAGCCTCTACCAATTGGCTGAACGCTTCTTCCTGTGCCATGAGCGCCACCTCCTTCTACCTGTTAGACGTGGGCGACTTGCTTAAATATCGGTTGAGCAGCAAAAGAAGCATCCCTGCGCAAATTTGGAACGGTAATCCATTTTTGTGCAGGGATGACTAACAAGCGGCACGAGGGCGGTTATTTTCTGGCTATCAGGCGAATATCCCTGCCCTGGAAGGGCAGCACCAGGCTCAGCCCCCGGTCAAACAGGCGGGAGGAGATGCGCTCGGTGTAGCGGGCCTGAAGCTCGGTGGGGGAGAGGTTGGTGGAGAGCACCGTGGGTTTTTTGTGGTTCAGGCGGTGCTCAAGCAGCGCAAACAGCTGCTCGATGGTGATGCCCTCCCACTTGGGTTCAACCCCCAGGTCATCGATTAAAAGCAGCGGCACATCGTAATAGGGCTGGTCCAGCTCATCCGGCTGGTAGCTGAAATACACCTGGCGGATGTGGTTGAGCAGCGTATTGGCACTCATGGTGAGGGCGACCACGCCCTGATCGGCGGCTTCTCTGGCCACGCAGCGCAAAAGATAGCTTTTGCCCAGGCCGCTGGCGCCGTGGAGGAGAAGGTTGAGTTTTCCGGTTCCTCCGGCTACACCCGCCGCATACTCCTGGCACCTGGTCTTAAAGGCCTGCATCAGCATCCGCTGGGTGACATCGGAATTAGCCAGGGGCGTATCCGGAAACACCCCCAGGTCAAAGCGGGCGAAGCAGGGGCCCTCCTCCTGGTCCAGGCCGCCTGAAAGCAACTGGTGATAGCGCTTGGTGACGCACTGGCACAGGGTCTTGGGCGTGTCCCCCACATAGCCGGAATCCTCACAGTCCAGGCATTGGTAGACCGGGGCCAGGTAATCCTCCGGCAATCCGGCTTCTTGCAGCAGTTCCCGGATGCGCTGGTTGCGTGCGCGGGTGCGCTCCTGGATGTCGCCTGGATGAATACCCTCCATGGCCAGCCGCAGGCCGCTTAGGATATCCTCCCGGCGGGCATCGGCCAGCGTGCCGATCTCAGGCCGCAGGGACACCGCTTTTTCAAGGCGCTGCTGCTCCTCTCGCTCATTTTTGATGTGCCGGGCTCTGCATTCCTGCAGGGCCTGGGTCAAGGCTTCATTGGCCACTTTCTTTCCTCGCTATCTCCAGCCAGTCGATGTCAGACGCATAATCCTGGTCGCTGTATTCCCGCTGCTTGTACTGCTGGGCGCTCACTTTCTTGCCGCCGGATGCAGCCTGGGCAGGCGCTTTTGAGCGGGCTTGTTCGGCGGTGGTGATGCCCTCCTTTTGCCAGGAGGAGAGCACCTTGTCGATGTAGCTGAGCTTCTGCCTGCTGGATCGGGCCTGGGCGGCGGCCTCCCGGATGAGGGCATCGGAATGCCCCGCCTCCCGCCAGGCGCGGTAGCGCAGCAGGTCCTGTTCCCCTGGCCTGCCCTCCTGGCCGGACAACTCAAACACCTGGAACATGGCGGGCTGGAAGGCCTTGAGCGCTGTGAGGTGCTCCCTCACGGAGGCGCCATCCTGGAGGTTCAAAGCCTGCCAGGCCAAAAGGCGCGGCTCCAGATCCTCGAAACTGCCCCGGCGCGCCTGCACCGCCCGGGCGGCCAGCACGATCATGTCGTGGGGGAAATTCTCCCGCAAGGCGCGGTAGGCCGGCAGCACGGTGAAGGTGAGCTGGCTGGACACGCCCAGGATCTCCAGCACCTGCTTTAATTGCTCCGCGTCCAGATTATCCTGCTCCAGCTTGCCCTGAACCGCCCTGGCGCTGGTGTCACCCTGGCGCTTGAGCCGCTCCAGAATCCGGTCCAGGTAGGAGAAGGAGGGGTGGTTGGCCGAGACGGTCTCCTGGCAGGCGGCGATGATGGCTGCCTCGTCAAAGCCCCATTCCTGGGTCCACTTGCGGTATAGCGCCAGCTCAGGCTCGGTGGGCAGCCTGCGCAGGTTAAACTGGGACAGCACCGCCCTTGCCCCCTGGTGGGTGCGCTTGGAGTGGCTCAGATAGTTCTCCGCCTCCTCCGGCGTCATCACACCGTCCTCCCGCATCAAAACCGCCAGAGACTGGGCGGCTTTGAAGGAGAAGTTACTGCCCCGGGTGTCGGCGCAGTAATTGAGCAGCATCAGCACCACCTCCTGGGGCAGGCCCAGATCCTGCACCCACTCATAGGCCAGGGCGATGTCATTGGGGCGCAACTTGCGCCGGCCATCAAACTGGGCGTAGACCGCGTCATTGAAAAGGATGAAGGCGCGGTCATCCGCCATGCCGTCCTGGCCGGTGAGCATGCGCTGAACCAGGCTGTGGTAGACATACCGGAGGGGCTTGTCGCTCACCCGCTCCACCAGCCGCCGCCGCTCCCAGTACCTGAGAGCCGCCTCCACCTGGGTCTCCTCCAGGCCCAGCTCCTGGGCCATCTGTTTGATGGTGGCATCCTCCGCTCCCCGGTGGCTGTGATAGAGCCCCCAGAGGTAGACCTTCACCTGCTCGCCTGAGGCGTCAGGCAGGTATTCGGTGAAAAACAGGTTTTCCACCGCCGTCACGCCAAAGATTTTCGCCTGTTCATCCAGGTTAAACATCGGTTTTCTCCGTCTGTATCATCACTGCCGCGGCCACGCTTTTGGCAATGGCCTCATCCAGGTCTGGCCCTGCTCCTGAGGCGCCAAAAAGCACATAGAAAAAGAACTCCACCGTGCCCGCGTGCCCGGTGACCGGGCTTAAACACACATCCATTACCCTGACGCCTGGCAGGCCATTCAAATAGGCGGCCAGATCGCGCAGCATCGGGGCATAGGCCCCTTCATCAATCTGCCCGGTGCGGCGGGCCTGGGCATCATCCACCTCAAACAGGGGCTTCACCAGGCACAGCAGCGTCCCCTGGCCCCCCATGATCTGCTGATAGATGGGCACCGCCTCCCGAAGGGAGAGGTAGCTCAGGTCGCAGGTGGCAAAGGCGGGCCTGGGATCAAGGGATAAAAGCTCAGGCGCGGACAGGTTGGTGCGCTCCAGGTTCACCACCTTAGGGTTTTGCCGGAGGCTGCCCAGCAGCTGGCCAAAGCCCACGTCAACCGCGTAAACCAGCCTGGCCCCATGCTTGAGGAGGCAATCGGTAAAGCCACCGGTTGATGCCCCGGCGTCCAGACACACCAGGCCTTCCGGGTCTGCCTGAAAGGCCTGTAGCGCCCCGGCCAGCTTCAGCCCGCCCTTGGCCAGATAGGGCTGCTGGCCGCCCTTGAGGCGCAGTGCATCATCCGGTCTGATCTGCATGCCCGGCCGGGCAGGCTGGTCGTTCACCAGCACCTTGCCCGCCATGACCAGGGCACTGGCCTGCTTCACATCTTCCGCCAGACCAAGGCTCACCAGACAATGGGTGACAGGCTGCTTTGCTGGTTTTGACAAGCCTAAACCGCCTGCATCACGTCTTTGAGGGTGCGCAGCACCCGGCGCTCCATGCGGGACACCTGCATTTGGGTGAGCTGCATTTTCTTGGCCGTGGCCTGCTGGGAGAGCTGCTCGTTAAAGCGCAGCTTGATCAATTGCCGCTCATCCCTTGACAGCTTGCTCAGCGCCTGGCGCAGATCCTCCCGCACCTCAAAATCCTCGTAGCCCCGCTCGTCCCGGCCCAGGTGATCGAAGAACTTCATCCCCTCGTCATCCTGGGCGTCCAGGGAGGAGACCTGGGATTTTTCCCGGCTGGCGTGGACGCTGAGCACCTGCTCCACCTGCCAGCCCAGATGCTGGGCCAGCTCGTCGGCGGTAGGCTCCCGGCGCAGGGTCTGCACCAGGTGCTCCATGGCCCGGTCCATCTGCATGCCCTGTTCTCTGAGCCCCCTTGGCGTGCGCACGATCTGCGCCCGGTCCCGGATGTAGTTGCGCACGGTGCCGGTGATGGTGGGGGTGACATAGGTGGTAAAGCGCAGGCCGCGCCCCGGGTCAAAACCCTTGAGTGCTGAGACCAGCGCCATGGACGCCACCTGCCTCAAATCCTCCAGGTCGATCCCCCGGCCGGTGAAGCGCGCGGCAATCGCATAGCACAGCGGCAGGGCAGCGTTAACAGCCGCCTCCATGTTTTCGGGCGTGGGGTCAAGTGCGTAGGCCATCGCGGTGTTATGGATATTATCTGCGTTCATATATCACCTTGTTCCCGCAGGCAGCGCCATGGTGACGCTGAAGATGCCGCATCTATCCCCTTCCAGTTTGACATCTGTCACCAGCGTGCCGATGATCAGCTGGGCCATCTCCGGGTCGATGGGCCGGCAGGCCTTGAAGTGCTCCGCCCGGTGAGCGTTGAAGGCCAGGTTGAACATGCCGTTTTCAACCGAGGTGACCATGGTCACCTGCTCCACCCGGCGCTCCTGGTTGGTCAAAAGCTCAAAGGCCTCATCGGCCGCCGAGCGCAGGTCATCGATCACGTCAAGGGACAGCCCCGCCAGGGAGCCCGCGGCGCCGATGGCGGTTTTGATCACCAGCGCCCATTCCCGCCCAGCGGGCACGGTAACGCGCATTTCATTCATGTGTTTCTCACCACCTTGATCTGTTCAGAATTAAGAATTGTCAGCAGGTCCGCCCGGGCGTCCAACTCGTCCCCGGTCCACCAGCTGCGGGGGGCCAAAAAGGTGCCTTCCTCCTCATGCAGCTTCACATATACCGGGATATCCCCCGGGAGACGGCTTAAGACCTGCTCGCAGGCGGCCAGCTGGCTGCGCTGTATCTTTAAGTATAGCTTGACCGGTGCCTGCTTGGCAAGGGTGGGATCGTCAAGCGCCGCAGGCGCCTGCCCCTGCGCCTGCTCCCCGGTTTTTTCAAGGGGGCGGGCGTTTTCCACAATCAGGCTTGCCGCCCGGTCCTCCGTCACCGAGAGGCGCCCGGTGAGCAGATACGCCCCTTCTATCTCCAGACCGCCGTTCAAGCGCTCAAACACCCGGGGAAACAGCAGACACTCCACCTGGCCGGTGAGGTCCTCCAGGGTCACAAAGGCCATCAGGTCGCCCTTGCGGGTGGCCTTGTGCTTGATCTGGGTGACGATGCCGCCGATGGACACCGTCAGCCCGTCAAAGCCCAGGCCCTTGTCCTCCCGCTCTGCCAATTCCTCCAGCTGCTGGGAGTTCCAGGTGAGGCCCTCCAGCGCCTGCATATACTCATCCAGCGGGTGGCCTGAGATATAGACCCCGCTCACCTCTTTTTCCATGGCCAGCATGGCCCGGAAGGGGTATTCCTCCAGGTCCGGATAGGAGATGCTGTCCTCGCCATGCGCCTGAGCCGCCGGCCCCGCCTGGTCAAACAGGGAGATCTGGCCGGCGTGGTTGTTGCGGCGCTTTCTGGCATCGGCGTCCATCACCTGCTCATACACCGCCATGCACTGCACCCGGCTGGCGCCCAGGCCGTCAAAGGCGCCTGCTTTGATCAGCGCCTCCACGGCGCGCTTGTTCACCTGAGAGGGGTCAAGGCGCCGGCAAAAGTCAAAGATGTCGCGGTAATCGCCGCCGGTCTGCCGCTCCTTCACGATGCTCTCCACCGCCTTTTCGCCCAGGGATTTGATGGCGGCCAGGCCAAAGCGGATGCCCGTGCGGCCATTCTCATCCAGGCTGACCGTGAACCGGGCCATGGAGCGGTTGATGTCAGGGGGCAGGACGGGGATATCGTGGCGCCTGCAATACTGCACATAGCCGGCCACCTTTGAGGTGGCGCCCATGTAGGAGTTGATCAGCGCCGCCATGAACTGGGCGGGGTAGTGGCACTTGAGCCAGGCGGTGCGCACGCACACCAGGGCGTAGGGCGCGGCGTGGGACTTGTTGAAGGCATAGCTGGCAAAGGCCATCATCTCGTCATAGATGGCCTCGGCCTTGGCGGCGGGGATGCCCCGGGCCACAGCGCCTGGCACGCCCTCATCCGGGGAGCCATGGACAAAGCTCTGCCGCTCCCTGGCCATCACGTCATGCTTTTTCTTGCTCATGGCGCGGCGTATCTCGTCGCTGCGGCCATAGCTAAAGCCCGCCAGATCCCGGACGATCTGCATCACCTGCTCCTGATAAACCATGCAGCCGTAGGTGACCTGCAAAATGGGCTTCAGCTCCGGCACCGTGTAGCTGACGGTCTCGGGGTGGTGCTTGCCCCTGACAAAGCGCGGGATGGAGGCCATGGGGCCGGGGCGGTAAAGGGAGATGGCCGCGATGATGTCCTCAAAGCCTTCTGGCTTAAGCTCGGTGATGAAACTGCGCATGCCGGCGCTTTCCAGCTGGAACACGCCGTCGGTGTCACCCTGGGAGATCATGTGGTAAACCGCCGGGTCATCGGTGGGGATGTCCTCCGCCTTCATGTGAAGGCCGGTTTGGCCGATCATCTCCAGCGCGTCCCGGATGACCGTCAGGGTCCTGAGCCCCAGGAAGTCGTTTTTCAGCAGCCCCAACTCCGCGATGTTGCCCATGGCGTACTGGGTGGTGATGACAGCGTCATTGGTTTGCAGCGGCACATAGTCTGTGATGGGGTTTTCAGTGATGAGGACGCCGGCCGCGTGGGTGGCGGCGTGGCGGGGCATGCCCTCAAGGAGGAGGGCGGTGTCAATCAGGCGCTTGACCCGGGGGTCTGAATCCCTGGCCTCCAGCATCAGCGGGTTTTGTAGCAGCGCCTTTTCCAGGGTGATGTTCAGCTCCATCGGCACCATCTTGGCCACGGTGTCGGTTTCCTGGTAGGTGTAGCCCAAAACCCTGCCCACATCCCGGATCACGCCCCGGGCCGCCATGGTGCCAAAGGTGATGATCTGGGCCACATGGTCCGCCCCGTATTTGCGGGTCACATAGTCGATCACCTCCTGGCGGCGCTCATAGCACAGGTCGATATCAAGGTCAGGGAGGGAGACCCGCTCGGGGTTTAAAAAGCGCTCAAAGAGGAGGTTGTATTTTAGTGGGTCCAGCTGGGTGATGTTCAGGCAGTAGGCCACAATGGAGCCAGCACCACTGCCCCGCCCCGGGCCCACCATGATGTCATGGTCCCGGGCATGCTTGATAAAATCCCATACGATGAGGAAATAATCCACAAAGCCCATGGAGGAGATCACGCCCAGCTCATACTCCAATCGGTCGATGGCCTCCTGGGGCATATCCGGATAGCGGGCCTTAAGCCCCTCAAAGCACAGCCTGCGAAGCAGCGCGGGGTTATCCGCGTCATCAAAGGTGGACAGGTAGTGGGGCAGGTGGTGGCTGTCAAAGTCAAAGTCCACCTGGCAGCGCAGGGCGATCTGGTGGGTGCGGCTGATGGCTTCCCCCAAATCCGGGAAGAGGCGGCGCATCTCCGCTTCGCTTTTGACGTACAGCTCCTCGGTCTCCATGCGCATGCGCTGGGTGTCCTCCAGGGTTTTCCCGGTCTGGATGCACATGAGCACTTCCTGGGCCCGGGCGTCCTCCTTCCTCAGGTAGTGGCAGTCATTGGTGACCACCAGGGGGATGCCGGTCTCCTGGGACAGCTTGATCAGCCGGGGGATGACCTGCTTTTCCTCCCGGATGGCGTGGTCCATCAGCTCAATAAAGTAGTTGCCCTTGCCCATGATCTCCTGCATCAAAAGGGCGTGCTCCCGGGCGTCCTCATAGCGCCCGTCCAGCAGCAGCTTGGGCAGATCCCCCGACAGGCAGGCGGACAGCGCGATCAGCCCCTCGTGGTGCTGCCGCAAAAGGGCCAGGTCAATCCGCGGTTTGTAGTAAAACCCGCGGGTGAAGCCCTCAGAGCTGAGCTTCATGAGGTTTTGATAGCCCTGCATGTTCTCGCACAGCAATATCAGGTGGCTGTACTCCCGGGTCTGGCTGGTTTTCTCATCCATGTCCGGGCATACATACACCTCACAGCCAATGACCGGGTGGATGCCCGCCTTTTTGGCTGCCTTGTAAAAATCAATCACCCCATACAGCGCCCCGTGGTCGGTGACGGCGCAGGCGTCCATGCCCAGCTCCTTAAGGCGCGCCATCAGCGGCCCGATCCGGCAGGCGCCGTCAAGCAGGCTGTACTCCGTATGCAGGTGCAGGTGTGCAAATGCCATGTCGTCCTCCTTGGTGTAATGCTATTATATCGGAATGTGGGGTGGGGTTCAATGAAGGCGGAAAACCGGGTAACCGTGCACTATATTCACGAGCGTTGCCAGATCGATGATATAGCGGTCACCCTAAATAAGGACCCCCCTGCCACAAAGGGGCAGAGGGGCGAAATAACTAAGGCGAGTCTGCGTTTAGATTCCAGCTTTGTCCATAGCCTTGGTGAGGGCATCGACAAATGCATTGTGGGTGATGGTGGCGCCTGTGATTGCGTCCAGATCTACTGTCTGCTTTTCGACAGCATCCTTTACCAGCGCATCTAGCGCCACATCGCCAATGCCCACTGTCTCGTGATGCTCCAACACTTGAACATCAGTCATTTTGCCGTCTTCCACGGTGATTTGCACCATGATGGCGCCACCCATGCCGTTGTCGGAGCGGCCGGTGAATACATTGCCCGCGCTAGCGGAATCATCAGCCTTAGGTGCGGCTTCTTCGTCCACCTGTTCCTGGCCCTTCTTGGCTTCCAGTTCGGCCAGCTCGGCCTGCTTCTGGGAGTGCGTCATTGTGGCTGGGCTGCCGCCGCGATAGTCGAAGTAAGAGATTTTATCGGTTTTGGTCATGGTATTCGTTTCGGGGCCTGCAAAATCGGGGTTCAAGGCCAGGCTAGCAGTTGCAAAACCTTCGTCATTGACGGAAGCGGCAGAGCGGCCAGCGATGTAGCCGGACGTAATCACACGACCCAGGCCATGAACGCGCATGCCACCCGCGCTTTCTCCTGCGGCGAAGAGGTTGGGAATGAGGTTCCCGTCCAGGTCGATTACCTGCATAGCCCCATCGGTGCGAATGCCAGCCAGCGTGTCATGCAGGTTGGGTGTGGCCCATACACAATAGAACGGACCCTGCTCAATGGTGTTCTCTAGGGTGGTTGTGCGTCCCCAATCCTCATCCTTGCCAGATTTTACGGCTTCATTGAAACGCGCGATAGTGCTGGCCAGAATTTGCGGATCCATCTTGATGTTTTCGTAATATTTATTGACTACAGCCTGAGCCAATTCTTCAATGGTATCGGCCTTGAAGGCATAACCAAACTCATAGTCAACAGACTTTTCCATGTCCCAGTCGTTGCGCTGAGCAGCTGCTTGGTCGAAAATCGCCCACAGCGGGCCGCCGTAGCATTCTGCGTTTCCATCACCATCAGCATCAATAAACACACTGTTCAGCGCAGTTTCAAAATACTTGTAGCTGGACGGAAGGGAGCGGGAATTGACCAGCAGGTCTTCATTGCCGCAACGCTGTCCAAGCATGTTGACGACGATCATGCTCTTGTAGTCCGGCACAATGCCGCGGCTGCGCACGAGGGGCCATACCTTGCTGTTTTCATCAAAACCATTGCCATAGCCATACTGACAGCCCATGCGGGCAGGCGCGACCAGGACAGCACCCACATCCTGCATATAGCCAGCCATAGAACCCATGGCAGCACCCACCTTCATGGCAGCAAGTTCACCAGAAGCATCCTGATCCGAGAAGGGCATGCCAGCCAGGCCGTCATACTCCGGACCTAGCCGCGGGTCGAACATGGTACGGAAGTTTTCGTTGCCAGTCGAGCCGCCGGTCGCAATGATGACGCCCTTGTTGGCCTTGACATTGATGTTTTCCTTGGTGGACTCAATGTTGCTTTCGGTCATGAATCCTACCAGGGGTTCCGTCTCACCGGGCAGGATATGTGGTGTATAACTTGCCTGCACTCCCAGCACCTTGCCACTGAGCGGTTGTTCACGGAAAATGGAGTCCATGTGGTAGTTCATCAGGAACTTCACACCCATGTCACGCAACTTCTTTTCCAAGGGGCGTGTGACACCGATGCCGTTGTTCTGACGCCCCGTGATATCGTTCACCCACTGAGAGGCATCCACATAGGTCATGCGCGCGATACCGTCCGAGTCGTAGCCGCCATCGCGATAGAAGGAACGCACCATAGGCTCAATATCCTGCACGATGATGCCATTGTCCAGCACAAATTTATAAGCTTCTGCCATGCTGTCGGCAGTAGCGCGGGTCACATCCCGGTCATTATAGCGGGAGTCTAAAAAACCGCGGGTGTGGTCATAGTAGTATAGATCGGCAGAGTCGGTAATGCCCCACTTCTGCTGATCCACCGTGCTGCCGCCCGAGTGCAACTGGCCCTCGGATACGGCCGCGTGGCCACCGCAGTCATAATTGGTTTCAATAATGAGCACGGAAGAGCCATCTTCCAGCGCTTTCAGCGCTGCAGGCAACCCGGCTCCACCGGCGCCGATCACCACAACGTCTGCTTCATAGTCCCAGGAAATGCCGGCTGCGTCTTGTGCCAGTGCGGGCAGGGCCCCCATGCCTCCAAAGACCAACAAACATGACATGACCAATGCGACTAGTCGGTAAGTGTACTTGGCGTGTTCTTGTTTCCTCATAAAAACCCATTCCTCCTATGTGTTTTTCCCCTGATGATAATTCTCAACAGCACGTCAAGAAAGCAAAAAGAATACTATATGCAATTTCTGCCATTGCCAACTTACCGGCTATAATTTGAGAAACGGGAAATTGAGGTGAATGAAAATGCGGAAATCCATGGGGTTCTGAGAATTTGTTGCAAAAAAACCTGGTGTTCCCTTGCCCTTCCTGCACGCCCACTTTATACTGTCCGCAAGGAGGGTGAGCATGAGACAAACCACCATCGCAGCGCTGGCGACGCCGCCTGGCAAGGGCGGGCTGGCGGTGATCCGGGTGAGCGGGCCTGAGGCCCTGGCGCTTTTAAGGCAGGTGTTTGCGCCCAAAAGCCCGTCCACGGCTTTTCAGCCGCGGATGATGATGTATGGGCACTTCGCTGATGAGGGCGAAGTGCTGGACGAGTGCATGGCGGTGTACTTGAAGGCGCCCCATACCTACACCCGGGAGGATGTGGCGGAGATATACCTGCACGGCGGTGAGATTGTGGTGCAGGGGGCGCTTGACGCGCTGTTTGCCCGGGGGGCTGTGCCGGCGGAGCCGGGGGAGTTTACCCGCAGGGCGTTTTTAAATGGCCGGATTGACTTGAGCCGGGCAGAGGCGGTGATGCAGCTGATTTCCGCAACCGGCGCCCAGGCGGCGGGGGCCGCCCTCAGGCAGCTGCAAGGGGGCGCCCTGCGCTTTGTGCAGGAGGCCCAGGCGGAGCTGATAAGGCTCATGGCGGGCTGCGTGGCGGCCATCGATTATCCTGAGGAGATCGACCAGGCGGAGGCGGTAGGGGACTTGGCCCCAGGGCTTCTGACACTTGCCGGGAGGCTTGAGGCCGCCTGCGACGAGCGGGGCGGGAAAATACTGGAGGAGGGCCTGCAGGTGGTGATCTGCGGGAAGCCCAATGTGGGCAAGTCCTCCCTCCTCAACGCTCTGCTGGGTGAGGAAAGGGCCATCGTCACAGACCTGCCTGGAACCACCCGGGATCTGGTGTCAGGTTCCGTAACGCTTGGCGGCATCCCGGTGCACTTCAAAGACACCGCCGGCATCAGGAACAGCGATGAGGTGGTGGAACAGATTGGCATCAAAAGGGCACGGGAGGCGATGAAAAGCGCCGAGCTGTGCCTGATGGTGCTGGACGCGGGGGAGGAGCCGGATGCCCAGGACGCGGATATCCTGGAGGACCTCCAGAACTTGCCCCGCATCATCGTGCTCAACAAGCAGGACTTGCCCCCGCAGCAGAAGGTTTCAGCCTGGCTTAAGGCACGGGGCGTGGCGGAAAGGGAGGTGCTGCGGGTTTCCGCTGTCACCGGGGAAGGCATGGACAGCCTGAGGGCTGCCATCCGCGAAAGAGCGGGCAACCCCGGTGAAAACGCCCTCACCCTGGCGCGGCACATGCGCCTGGCCAGGCAGGCGGCCACCTCCCTGCGCCAGGCTGCCAGCGCCATGGAGGCCTGGGTGCCCCTTGACCTGTGCGCGGTGGACTTGAATGACGCCCTGGCCGCCCTGGGCCAGATCACCGGGGAAAATGTGGATGAAGCGCTGCTGGATGAGGTGTTTGCCAGCTTTTGTGTGGGGAAATGACATCAGAAGGAGAGGGTGAGCCTATGCATCGCATTGGCAAGGTGGTGCGGGTGGAGGGCAGCGGCGTGATGGTGCGCTTTGAGCGCCCTGCCGCCTGCACGGGATGCGGCGCCTGCGCCAGGGATCAGAAAACCACCACCGTCTATGCCCTGGGCAGTGCCAAGGTGGGGGACATTGTCTCCGTGCAGATGCCGGAGGGAGCACCAAGCGCCCTTCCTGGCTGAACAACCTGGCGCTGGTCTTGGGTTTTGGCTGTGGCTTGCTGCTGGGCTATCTGATCCGCCCCACAGAGCTTGCGATGGTGATAGGCGGCGCTGTGGGCCTGGCCCTTGGCGGCGGCGTGCTCTGGGCGATGGACAAAGGCCGGAAAATCAGCGGTCAGGCCCAGGTGCTTCTGGTCAACGACCCCCAGGTGCTGGCCGCCTATCAGAAGCTGTCCACCTGCCCCAAGGCGACCGCCTGGAAGGGCGTATTTTAAACAAATCGCAGGCGCTTCAGCCATCAGGCTTGAGCGCCTTTTCAAACCCGTATTCCCGCAAGGTCAGTGCATCATCAATTATTTCATCATAAACGCCATTTGCGCGCTGATAGCCGTTTTTCTGGTAGAAATGGATGGCGGGGAGGTTGGCGTCCACCACAAAAAGCCTTAAATATTCAGCGTCCATCTGCCGGGCTATCCGCTGCGCACAAGACAAAGCTTGGCTTCCCCAGCCTGTTCCCGCCATTGTCGCATCTACCCCCAGGCGGTCAAGATAAACTGCTTTGGCCTGCTGGTTTGCCCACTGTACCCGGGCTTCGCCAGCGCTTTTATCACACAAGGCAAAGGCAGCGGCCATGATACCGTTCTGGCGCAATACATATAGTCTTTTCTGCTGAATGTCCTGCTCTAAAACGGAGATAGGGTAGACCTCGTCCCAGATATCAAGCCCGCGCCTGGCCATATCCGCAATAACTCTGGCATACATCGCCTTGATGTCAGGCAGGTCATTCATTCCGGCTAAGCTTATGTTCATCTTCTCTCTCACCATTCATGCTTTATATCAGCCGAGATTTTTACGCTTGATGACCCACAGGGCCGTCAAAAAGGCAAGGACATTCCATATCGCAAGCGCCAGCAGAGCCGCAAGCGCCGTAAAATCCTGCATGCCGGTGGCGGTTGACATGATATCCATGGCGGCAAAGGGATTAAAGGGGAAGCTCGCCGCTGCCAGCCGGTGGTCATACAGGCTCATCACGGCAAGGCCCAGGGGGAAGATGGCGATGGCGGCGGTGAGGTTTTTGTTTTTGCTCAGTGCGGAGATCAAAAACCCGAAGAGCAGCATCAGGCTTGCCAACAGGAACAGAAACAGGAAAGCTATCAGCAGCAGCTTCCATATTTCGATGGTTGCCAGCATTTGATCAAAGCTTCCGGGGTTCACCTGCTGTGTGCGTCCGCGGGTAAAGATGCCAAAGCCATCGCTGACCATCTCTCCCCGGTTGAGGGGGAAAGCGGCCAGGTTTCGGTAGCTGTATGGCAAATAGAGGGCGGGGTAACCAAGGCCCTTGCTGCCAAACCACAGGAGAGCAAGCAGCGTTCCAGGCAGCAGTGAGGCGATGATACTGCCAACAGCCAGCGACAAACTGCTTTTGAAGGAGGACAGGAAATATCGAAGGCGTCCATTGGGTCTTGATGTCATGAGCCTGATGGTGCCCAGCTGCCTGTCATCTGACAGCTGGGTGGAGGTCAGAAAAATGCAAAGCCCGATGAAGACGAGCAGAATCATGCGGTTGCCCAGCAGTTGATTGAGCAGGATGGCGGGAGGAGCGGCGTGAAACTGCATGGTTGGAAAGTCAGATAGGACGAGATTGACATAGTGCAGAATCTTTTGCATAAAAAAGTGATAGCCGGGATCTTGCCTTTGGAGCACCGGCGCGTCTGCCGCTCTGTCACCCAGGTACTGGTCATGGGGATGGAACAGGCGGCTTATGATGTCCTGAGGGGTGCCCAGGTTCTGATAGTACGCGCGCAGCTGGCTCCATTTCTGCTGGCCGATGAGGGCTTCCGGTCGGGGGAGGCCGTGGGAGAGATAATCAAATCCGTACAAATTGGTCAGATCAAGCAGCACATGCAAATCCTCATTGATCGGCAGGTTGTCCTTGCTTTGAGATTCTGCTTGAAAATACCGGCTGGCAAACACGTCCCGGGTGTACAGTGAGACTTTTTCGCTGAACTCTGCCCATGTCTTCATGTCTCTCTGAATAGGGTCAGCGCTTTCATGCATCAGAAAAAAAGAATAGTTGCCGCGCATAGCCTTGGCATATTGGATCATGTATTTGCTGTTCATTCTGTAGTTGAGGTAGGCATCGCCTTCCTTGAAAAACTGCATGGAGACAAACACCTGCACCATGAGAAAAAGAAACAGCAGCATATAGAGCACAAGCGGATTTCTCAGTTTACGCTTGATCCACATGGCGCCTCCTCCCCGGGTAGCCTGTGAAAAGGATTCCAGAGACATAAATCAGCCCGCCAACCATATACAGCCAGCTGAGTACAGGAAAGGACAAGGCAGCTTTGGCCTCAAGGACCAGTTGTGGCGAGAAGAGCGCTGTGTACGGAGGCGGGAGCTTGCCCAGGCTGGTCTGCATATAATTCGGCATGTAGAGAATCAGCAGCAGGGTGATGGGCAGGAGCAACGCCAGGATGCTGTTTTTGATGCTGGCTGAAAGCAGCATGGTCAGCAGGCAGAAAAACAGGAGTGATAAACCATACAAGCCACCAGCCCGCAAAAAATAGGCCTCTGCTGGCAACAAGTGCTCAGCATAAGAGATGTTATGCGAAAGATAGGTTTCAAAGCTGAGCAGCTTGCCATGTCCTCCCAGATAAAAGGCATCGCCCCCTGGTGGATAGGTGAGGCTGCACAACAGAACAGCCATCAACACCAGCACCACAGCGAACAGGCCTTGCCCCAGCAACCTGGCGGCGTTTCTGCTGATGCTGCTGACCGGCAAGCTGTTGATGGTTTTTTCGCTGCCGCTTTCATGATCTATGCTGAAGCTGCCATGGAGCAGCAACATGAGCACCACAAAGGGCGCTATGCTGAAATAATGCGAGCCGCTGAGCAGATTTCGCCAATACTGCGTCCGGGTATGGCGGGGGCGCAATTCCGCGGGCTGTAAGCCCATCGCCTTACGGGCGTTGTTGTAGATGTTGTCCTCAATCATCTGCACCGGGCCAATGCGGAGCAGCACGTCGGACTCCTTTGCGATCAGCCCTTGCTCAAGCCCCTTGAGCACATCGGTGTACAGGGTGTTCCAGCCTTCATCCAGCCCTGCCGGCCGTTCCCTGTTGTACCGTCTCATCACATTGTAGCTTTGCATGAGCGCGCGGCTTTGTTCTTGCAGCTGAGACCAGAACGCTATGGTGGTTGCGTGTTCATCCATCTCTCCCGGCATGTTATAGGCTTCCAGGAAGGCTGCGGCTATACCGTTTATGTCCTGTGCTTCTTTGTGTTTCCCGTCATCATAGGCCCTCAGATCGCCTGGCATGGTCATATGTCCGCTGATGAGCACCATAACCAGCAAGAGAATGACCGCGTACAGCTTTCGCCCAAGCATCAGCCGGGCAGAGAAGCACATCAGCCCTGAAAAACTGGGCCTATGGGCGGCAGCCCTACTGGTGGTAGAGGCCCGCATACCGATCCTCCAGGCTCATGGCATTTTCATGGATGCTGGAAATGGACAGTCCCTGCTGGGTGAGGTGCCTGATGATGTAAGAAAAAGCATCATCCGACAGCACGCGCACCTCAACGGCCCCATCCTGCCCAATGGCAGCATGGACATCTGGAAAGGCCTGCTTGAGGGCTCTTATCGCTGCCGCCTTCTCCTTCATATAAAAGCTGTAGGAGCGCACGCGTACCTGATCCATCTCCCCGGTGCTGATGAGACGGCCTTCCTGAATGAAGATAGTTCTGTCACAGACGCGTTCCAGCTCGCCCAGCTGATGGCTGGAATACAGGATGGCAACGCCTTGGCTGCGCAGCGCTTTAAGTTCCTCCCGCAGGGAGAATACCGCGCCGGGGTCCAGGCCATTGGTGGGCTCATCCAGCAGCAATAGTGTCGGATTTGTCAGCAAAGCCAGCGCCAGGGCCAGGCGCTGTTTCATGCCCATGGAATAAGTGGCGGCTTTTTTGTGGATGCCATTGCCCAGCTTGGAGAAAGCTATCATTTCATCCACACGGCGCTTGGGCAGCTTGCGCAACTGGCCAAAATATGTGAGGTGCTCCAGACCCGTCAATTCCGGGTAAAGCCCCGGGGATTCAATGCTTAGCCCAATATGCTCAAGTGCCTTGTTGCGGCTCTTCATCAGATCATGCCCCATGATGTGGATGCTGCCGCCGTGATAATGCTCAAGGCCTGCGATGCACTTCATGGTGGTGGATTTGCCTGCGCCGTTGGGGCCGATAAAGCCAAGAATCTCGCCCGCTGCCAGATCAAAGCTGATATCATACAGCACCTGCGTGGTGCCATAGCGCTTTTTAAGCTGTTTTACGGTTAGGGGCTTCATTGCTCTTATTCTTCTTCACTTTGCTTTATTTGGCCACTTTATTAAGAATAACATCTATGTTGTGAAAATGCCACTTGTAAAATCCTTTCAAAATTGTTGACGAATATGTTGACGCAACGAGGAAAGAATGGTTTAATAACACCTGCCCGGTTGTTTAGTAAATCTAAACTGCGGGTTGAGGAGGAGCGAGACGGTGGATATCGGCGGTACCTTGAAAAGCCTGCGGCTGGCCCGGAATCTGACCCAGGAGGACCTGGCGGACCGCTGCGAATTGACCAAGGGTTTTATCTCCCAGGTGGAGAACAACCTGACCTCCCCCTCCATCGCCACGCTGTCGGACATGATTGAGTGCCTGGGCTCCAGCCTGGAGGAGTTTTTCAGCGCCCGGCAGCAGGAGCGCATCGTCTTCAAAAAAGACGACATGTTTGAAAAGGTGGATGAGGAATCCCTCAAAGGCTCCATCCTGTGGCTGGTGCCCAGCGCCCAGAAGAACATGATGGAGCCCATGCTGGTGCGCCTGGGGCCAGGGGGGAAGACGGCGGAGATCCCGGCCCACGAGGGGGAGGAGTTTGCCTATGTGCTCTCGGGCGATATCGTGCTGATCCTGGGGCAGACCCGCCACAAGCTGCGCCGGGGGGAGAGTTTCTGCCTGCATCCCAGAGCGCCCCATCACATTGAGAACCCTGGTAAGCGGGAGGCCCAGTTTTTGTGGACCTCAACACCGCCTTCGTTTTAAGAACCACATTACAGTATCTGGAGGTCACCGATGGAAGAACGGCCGCAGTTGATCAAGCTGGAGGATGTGTCCAAGGAGTATGACGGCACGGTGGTGCTGTCGGATATCAACCTGTATATCCGGAAAAACGAGTTTGTGACCCTGTTGGGCCCCTCTGGCTGCGGGAAGACCACAACGCTGCGCATTATCGGCGGCTTTGAGCGCGCCACCACGGGCCGGGTGCTGTTTGACGGCGAGGACATCACCGACCTGCCGCCCTACAAGCGCCGGGTGAACACGGTGTTCCAGAAATACGCGCTGTTTCCCCACCTGAATGTGTTTGAAAACATCGCCTTTGGCCTGAAAGTGGCCAAACGCCCCAAGGACGAGATCAAGGCCCGGGTGGAGAAGATGCTCTCCCTGGTGAACCTGAAGGGCTACGGCAAGCGCAGCGTGGAGAGCCTGTCTGGCGGGCAGCAGCAGCGCATCGCTATCGCCAGGGCACTGGTGAATGAGCCGGAGGTGCTCTTGCTTGATGAGCCTCTGGGCGCCCTTGACCTGAAGCTCAGGCAGGAGATGCAGCTGGAGCTGAAGCGCATGCAGCAGCGCCTGGGCATCACCTTTATCTTTGTCACCCACGACCAGGAGGAAGCCCTCACCATGTCTGATATCATCGTGGTGATGCGGGGGGGCTATATCCAGCAGATCGGCACCCCCAAGGATGTGTATGACGAGCCCAAGAGCGCCTTTGTGGCCAACTTTATCGGCGAATCCAACATCATCAGGGGCACCATGGTGAAGGACTTCCTGGTCAACTTCTGCGGCGCCAACTTCCCCTGCGTGGACAAGGGCTTTGGCGAGGATGTGCCGGTGGACGTGCTGATACGCCCCGAGGATGTCCAGCTGGTGGAAGAGGGCCAGGGGATGCTGAAAGGCACGGTCAGAAGCGTGCTGTTTAAGGGCGTCCACTATGAGATGATCATTGACACGGGGGAATTTTCCTTCAAGGTGCACTCCACCGCCATGCAGCCGGAGGGGGCGGCGGTAGGGCTATCCATCATCCCCTTCAACATCCACATCATGCGGCCCATGCAGGTGGACGCGTTTGAGGAGGAAGAGGCGGAAGAATGAGCAATATGCGCTTTCCGCCCTGGGCCATCTGGGCGATGCTGGCGGGGCTGGCGGGCTTTGCGGCGATGATCGCGGCCAGCGTCAGGCATAACCGCGGGGTCAGGCGGAGCCTGTTTGCCTACCCCTACGGGCTGTGGATGGTGGTGTTCACCATCATCCCGCTGCTGTTGATTGGCTACTATGCCTTTACCAACAAGGCGGGGCAGTTTACGCTGGACAACTTCAAGACCTTCTGGGACAGCAACTATGAGATGAACAAGCAGCTTATTGAGCTGGGCATGGACCCGCAGACGCTGGGCAGCGCCCGGGGCACGGTGAACGTGGACACCCTGGTCTACTCCCTGTGGATGGCCTTTTTGTGCACGGCGATCTGCCTGTTTGTGGGCTATCCCGCGGCGCTGTTCATGGCGGACCGGGAGTTTAAGCTGGGCAGCACCCTGGTGATCCTGTTCATCATCCCCATGTGGATGAACTTCCTCCTGCGCACCATCGCCTGGATGAGCTTGCTGGAGGACAACGGGCTCATCAACACCATCTTAAGCGCGATAGGGCTCCCCAGGATGCAGCTGATGTACAACTCCCAGGCGGTGCTTTTGGGCATGGTGTACAACTACCTGCCCTTTATGGTGTTCCCCATTTATAACGCCCTGGCCAAGCAGGATGGGAAGCTGAGCGAGGCCGCCATGGATCTGGGGGCCAGCCCCATGCTCACCTTCTGGCGGGTGACGATGCCGCTGAGCCTGCCGGGCGTTATCTCCGGCATCACCATGGTGTTCATGCCCTCGGTCACCACCTTCTTTATCCCCAGGGTCCTGGGCGGGGGCAACACCGAGATGTTTGGCGACCTGATTGAACGCACCTTCCTCTCGGCTGATAACTGGAACGTGGGGAGCGCGCTGAGCCTGATCATGATGATTTTGATCCTGATGAGCCTGACGCTGCTGCGCAAGGTGGACCCGGAGGGGGAAGGGGGGAGCACCATATGACCCGGATTTTCAAGCGAGGCTATCTGGCGCTGATCCTGCTGTTCTTATATGTGCCGATCATCGTGCTGATCATCCAGTCCTTCAACGCCGGGGTGAGCCGGGCCCGGTGGGCGGGCTTTTCGCTGAAATGGTATGTGGACCTGTTCAAAAGCCCGGCGATTATGAACGCGCTGTACATCACGGTGACCATCGCCCTGCTGTCGGCGGTCATCGCCACCATCATCGGCACCGCCGCCGCCATCGGCATCCACGCCATGCAAAAAAGGCCCCAGGCTTTTATGATGACGCTGACCAACATCCCCATGACCATGCCCGACATCGTGACCGGTATCTCGCTGATGCTGCTGTTTATCTTCACCCAGGTCAAAAGGGGCTATATCACCATGCTGGCCGCCCACATCACCTTTAACATCCCCTATGTGATCCTGTCGGTGATGCCCAAGCTCAAGCAGATGAACAAGTTCAGCTATGAGGCGGCGCTGGATCTGGGGGCCACGCCTGGGTATGCTCTTAGAAAGGTGATTTTGCCTTTTGTGATGCCCGGCGTCATCACAGGCGCCCTGCTGTCCTTCACGCTGTCGCTGGATGACTTTACGATCTCCTACTTCACCACCAGCCCCCTGGTGCAGAACCTCTCCACCCTCATCTATTCCGAGGCGCGCAAGGGCATCAAGCCCACCATGAACGCGCTGTCCGCACTGATGTTTGTGGCGCTTTTAATCCTGCTGCTGGCGGTCAACCGCCGGGTGTCCAAAACCCAGGAAGTTTAACAACGGAGGAAAGAAATGAAAAAACTGCTGTCGCTGGTGCTCATTGCCCTGATCGCTTTCTCCCTGCTGCCGGCCTCTGCCCAGGGCGTGGTCAGGGTGTTCAACTGGGAGGATTATATCGACCCCGAGGTGATCAGCCTGTTTGAGGAAGAAACCGGCATCAAGGTGGACTACATGCGCTTCACCCTCAATGAGGACATGATGGTGCAGGTGCGCAATAGCCCAGGGTATTTTGACCTGGTGTTCCCGTCTGACTATGCGATTGAGCGAATGATCTCTGAGGAGTTGCTGCAGCCCATCGATTTTGAGAAGGTTCCCAACAGCGCCCAGACGCTGGACTGGCTGCAGAACCCGGACTATGACCCGGAGCATAAGTATTCCATCCCCTATATGTGGGGGACGGTGGGCATCCTCTATGATGCCAATCGCGTGAAGGAGCCCATCGACTCCTGGGGTGTGCTGTTTGAGGACACCTACAAGGGCGAGGTCTTCATGCTGGATTCCCCCCGGGACGCCCTGGGCGTGGCGCTGAAGTACCTGGGCTACTCCGTCAACTCCAAAAACCCCGCCGAGATCAAGGCCGCGGCGGACCTTTTGATCAAGCAAAAGCAGGACGGCATCGTCAAAGCCTATCAGGTGGACGAGACCAAGGACAAGATGGTGGCGGGCGAGGGCATCCTGGCGGTGATGTGGTCAGGCGACGCCCAATACGCCATTGATGAGAGCCCGGAAGGGATTGACCTGACCTATGTGGTGCCCAAGGAGGGCAGCAACGTGTGGGTGGACGGCATGGTGATCCCCGCCTCCGCCCCCAACCCGGAAAACGCCCTGGCCTTCATCGACTTTCTCTCCCGGCCTGAGATCGCCAAGATGAACTGCGAGTACATCCGCTATTCCAGCCCCAACAAGGGTGCGATTGAGCTGATGGGGGAGGAGTACACATCCAACACCAACCTGAACCCCTCCCAGGAGACCATTGACAACTGCGAGTTTTTCCATGACAACGCTGATGTGAAGGTGCTTTATGACACCTTCTGGGGGATGGTGAAAAACGCAAAATGACCCGGGTAATCAAGCGCCTGGCCTGTCTGGCGCTGACAGGGCTTCTGCTGTGGCCGGCGTATGCCGGCCAGGCAGAAGCCCTTGGCCTTCACGACACAGGCGTTCAAGTGAAGGCGCTCAAACAACGGCTGTTTGACCTGGGCTATATGCTCAGCGTGAGCAAGGCCTCAGACAGCTACACCCAGGATACGGCAGAGGTGGTGCGGGCTTTCCAGAAGGCCAACGGGCTGCCGGAGACCGGGGAGGCGGATGCCGCCACCATGGCCGCGCTCCATAGCCCCCAGGCGGTGAAAGCACCGCTGCCCGAGGACCGGCCCCGGTACAACACCCAGCCGGATACCGTGATCTCCTTTCCGCTGGATTTGCCCCTGCGGGATGAACAGGGCTTCCTGCTGGATGCCGGTGAGCCCTTCATCTACAATGACCGGGAGGCCGGGGTATGGCTGTATCTCTCCCAGAGCACGCAGGTGAGGATCATCCGGCATTACCAGGCAAAGGGCCAGCTGGAGTGGTTTGAGGCCTATGTCAGCTATAAGGAGGGCAGCATGCCCCGGAGCTTGGCATCCAAAAAGGACGGGGAGATTTTCCAGTCACCGCTGAAGATGCTGGAGGATCACCCGGATATCGTCCTGGCGATCACCGATGACTTCTACCGCTACCGGGAGCAGAACCGGCAGCATACGGGCGTTGTGGTGCGGGAAGGCGTGGTCAAGTCAGAGCACACCTACGCCCAGGACCGCTCCCGCATCCCCTCCCTGGAGGTGCTGGCGCTGTTTGGGGATGGGCGGCTGAAGACCTTCGCCTCAGACGCCCACACCGGGCAGGAATACCTGGCCATGGGCGTGACAGACACCTGGGCCTTTGGTCCGGCCCTGGTGCAGGAGGGTGAGGTGCCCCGTTACTTTTACTCCAAAGATTACCGCAGCTATCGGGAGCCCCGCTGTGCCCTGGGCATGATAGCGCCTGGGAGCTACTGCGCGCTGGTCATCACCGGGCGCAAGGAGGGCAGCAAAGGGGCCTACTTTGGCTGGATGGCCGAGAAGATGAAGGAGATGGGCGCCACAGAGGCCTTGAACCTGGACGGTGGCGGCACCGCGGCCATCGTGTTCATGGGCGAAATCCTCAACCATTCAGAGCAAAACCAAAACAGCCGGGCGGAATCCGGGATGATCGGGTTTCCGGCGAAGTAGAATGACGGTATAAACCCCCTCCCGGCGTTTGGGAGGGGGATTTTATAGGATATGCAACGCCTGTGGCTTGTTGATCCATGCGATGGTGCCATTAGGAAAAAAGGGACGAGGGGCCGTTTGGCCCCTCGTAGGGTTTGGGGTGAAGCCCCTAATCGTCTCTTTTATCCGATTATTGCAGCTTGAACTCCGCCCAGATCTCCTGGAACTTGCTCTCGCTCTCGCCCACGTCCACGATGAACTCGGTCTCGCCCAGGATCTCCTTGGGGATGTTGATGGCGGGGTTGTTCCTCAAGTACTCGGGGATGAACTCATAGGCCGCGGCCACGGGGGAGAGGTAATACTGCATGGCGGCGGTGTTGCCGGCCACCTGGGCGTCCAGCAGGAAGTTGAGCAGCTTGTGGGCGTTTGCGGGGTGGGGAGCGTTGGCCGAGATGACCAGGGAGTCAATGCCAAAGCCCATGCCCTCCTTGGGATAGACCACCTTGAAGTTGGGGTTGGCATCCATGGCCAGCAGCACAAAGGGGGTGAACATATAGCCGACAGAGGCATCGCCTGAAATCAGGTCGTTATGGGGCGTGTCATAGTTGAAAGCGCGGATGTTGGGACGGAGCTTGAAGAGCTTCTCCTTGGCCTCTTCCAGCTCTTTGTCATCGGTGGTGTTGAAGGAGTAGCCCAGGGTTTTGAGCGTGATGCCGATGATGTTGCGGGCATCGTCAATCACCACGATGCTGTCTTTGAGTGCCGGGTTCCACAGGTCCTCATAGCCGGTGATCTCAATATCCACCAGATCCGGATTGTAGACGATCAGGGGGGTGCCGGCGGTGTAAGGCACGGTGTATTCGTTGTTCTCATCATAGTATTTGGACAGGAAGGCCGGGTCCAGGTTTTTGTAGTTGGGCAGCAGCTCCTTGTCCAGCTTGAGCAGCTTCCCGTCCTTGCGCAGCATGTTCAGCGCATAGTCGCTGGCCAGGATCACGTCATAGTTGTTGTCGGAGCCTTGCATTTTCAGCAGCATTTCCTCATTGGTGAGGAAATAGGAGTAGTTGACCTTGATGCCGGTTTCCTCGGTGAATTTCGCGATGGTGTCATCGTCAATGTAGGTGGCCCAAGAGAAGACGTTGAGCTCCGGCTCCTCCTGCGCCAGGGCGGGCACCAGGCCCAGCACCAGCAGGGACGCCAATAGCAGGGATAATAGCTTTTTCATCATGGTTTTCCTCCGTCATTTTGTACTGATTGGATATCAAAGTCTGCCGCCCGGGACAGCCGGTTCATCAGCGCCAGCCCCAGGCCATCCTCAGGCAGCGCTTCAGCCAGAATCCTGCTGCAGCCCGCCTCGTCGGCCCGGCGCAGCAGATCAAACAGGCGGTGGGCGGCCTGGGACAGGTCAGAGCCCAGGCTGTAGACCCTAAGCCCGGGGTAGGCGGCGGCCCGCTCTTCCAGCACCATCACGCAGGGCTTCGCCTCCAGCGCGCACAGTTGTTTGATGTGGGCTGCCACGGTGTTCTGCGGGCCTTTCACCAGGGTGAGGGGCGTCCTTGGGGCATAGTGCCGATGGCGCATGCCGGGGGAGGGGGCGGCCTCACCCGCCTGAAGGGGCCTCAGGGCACTTCCAGCCACCAGGCATTCCCCGGCCACCGCTGCGATCATCTCAGGCGTCACAGCGCCCGGGCGCAGCACCACAGGCACCTGGCCTGTGGCATCCACCACCGTGGACTCAAGCCCCACTTCGCAGGGTCCGCCATCCAGCACCAGGGGGATGAGGCCGCTTAAGTCGCGGATCACATGCTCCGCCGTGGTGGGGCTGGGATAGCCTGAACGGTTGGCGCTGGGGGCGGCAATGGCAAGCCCACTTGCCAGGAGCACCTGGCGCATGGCCGGGTGGCTGGGCGCCCGCAGGGCCACGGTGTCAAGGCCGGCTGTCACCACGTCGGGCACCGCCGGGAGCCTGGGCACCACCACCGTGAGGGGGCCTGGCCAGAAGGCGTCCATCAGCCTGTCAGCCAGCGGGGTCACCGCTGCCAGGTCCTTTGCCTGTGCTTTGCTCAGCACGTGGATAATCAGCGGGTTATCAGCCGGGCGGCCTTTGGCTTTGAAAATAGCGCGCACCGCATCAGGCGCCAGGGCATCGGCGGCAAGCCCATACACTGTTTCTGTGGGGATGCCCACCACCTGGCCGGCCCTTAAGGCCTCCGCTGTCATGATTATACCCGCCTGGTCCGCCAGTATGCGCCTGGTATTCATCCGCTCCACTCCGTCCTAAAAGAATAAGGCGGAGGGCTGATGCCTTTCCGCCGTCATTTGCTTGGGATAGCCCAAAGTGCCGCTGCCAGCCATTTTTTCACCCGCTATGTTCAGCAGGTCGGCTCCCTGCACCAGGCTTCTGCCTTCCCCGTCGCTTGCGCGGGGGCCTGCCATCCGCATGGTGACCCGGGTGCCGTTAGGTAAGATGTGGGTAAAAACAGCCAACTGGCGCACACCTCAGGTTCTATCCCGACGGTATTATTATAAGGCCTTGTTTTTCCCCCTGTCAAGGGCGGAGACGATTCGTGGCACGGCAAGATTGAGCTGAAAGCGATTTTCTGTTAGCATACGGCCGGAGCCATAAGCCCACAATTTAAGATGAAAAATGGGAGGGAAGCAGAACATTGCGAGAGGCTGATAGAAGTGCTGTTGGCATCCTGGGCACCGGCACCTGGGGCACGGCCCTGGCGCGGATGCTGGCCATCAACGGGCACGAGGTCACTGCCTGGTCGCCCATAAGCGCAGAAATTCAGGCGCTCAGCTCTGCGCGCAGGCACCCCAACCTGCCGGGGGTTGTGATTCCGGCGTCCATACGCTTTACGCAGTGCATTGAGGAAACCTGCCGGGACAAGCACGTTGTGCTTTTCGCGGTGCCCTCGGTCTTTGTCCGGGCGACAGCGGCCCTGGCAAGCCCCTATATCCCGGAGGGCCAGATCATCGCCGATGTGGCCAAGGGCCTGGAGGCGGACAGCCTGCTGCCCCTCACCGAGGTCATCCGGGATGAGCTGACAAAGGAACTCCCCCATAAAAAGCTGCGCCTGGTGGCGCTGTCCGGCCCCACCCACGCGGAGGAGGTGGCCCGGGACATGCCCACCACCATCGTATCGGCCAGCCAGGATATGCAGGCCGCTGAGACCGTGCAGGACATCTTCATGAACACCTGCATGCGGGTGTACACCAATGAGGACATCCAGGGGGTGGAGCTGTGCGGGGCGCTGAAGAACATCGTGGCCCTCTCCTGCGGCATCGCAGGCGGCCTGGGCTATGGGGATAACACCCGGGCGGCGCTCATCACCCGGGGGATGGCGGAGATCACCCGGCTGGGCTGCGCCATGGGCTGCCAGCCACGCACATTCACAAGCCTGGCAGGCATCGGCGACCTGATCGTGACCGCCACCAGCCCCCACAGCCGCAACAACCGGGCAGGCACCCTCATGGGGCAAGGGGCCAGCGCAAAAGAAGCGGCTGAAAAAGTGGGCATGGTGGTGGAGGGCATCAACGCCCTGCCGGGGGCCGTCAAGCTGGCGGAGAAATATGGGGTGGATATGCCCATTGTGCGGGCGGTTGACGCCATCGTGGCAGGCCGGGTTAGCCCCGCTGACGCGGTTGACGCGCTGATGCAGCGGGAGAAGAAGCACGAATTCAATGATTGATTTCTTATATGAAACGGGAGCCGCCGCACGATGCGATGGCTCCCGTTTTTTTGATGGCGTTTATCAGTAGGTCTCTTGCAGCTCGATGTTCTTGTAGCGGCGCATGCCGGTGCCAGCAGGGATGAGCTTGCCGATGATGACGTTTTCCTTCAGGCCCTCCAGCGGGTCCACCTTGCCCTTGATGGCGGCTTCGGTGAGGACGCGGGTGGTCTCCTGGAAGGAGGCGGCGGAGAGGAAGGAATCCGTGGCCAGGGAGGCCTTGGTGATGCCCAGCAGCACGCGCTTGGCGGTGGCGGGGCGCCCGCCTTCCTTCATGGTCTCCATGTTGGCGTTTTCAAACTGGAAGATGTCAACCAGGGAGCCGGGGAGGAGCTTGGTGTCGCCGGAATCCTCCACCCGCACCTTGCGCAGCATCTGGCGCACGATGATCTCGATGTGCTTGTCGGCGATGCCAACGCCCTGGGAGTGGTAGACTGAGAGCACTTCGCTGAGCAGATACTCCTGCACCGCCTTGATGCCCAGGATCCTGAGCAGGTGGTGGGGGTTGATGGAGCCTTCGATGAGTTCGTCCCCGGCGTCCACATGCTGGCCCTCTTCCACCTTCAGCCTGGCGCCGTAGTGGATGGGATAGCTCTTTTTCTCCTCGGGGTTATGGTCGCTGGTGATGACGATCTCCCGGCGTTTCTTGGTGGTGACAAACGCGGCGGTGCCGCTGATCTCGGCCAGGGTGGCCTCGCGCTTGGGCTTTCTGGCCTCAAACAGCTCCTCAACCCGGGGCAGGCCCTGGGTGATGTCCTCCGCCGAGGCCACGCCGCCGGTGTGGAAGGTGCGCATGGTCAGCTGGGTGCCCGGCTCACCGATGGACTGGGCCGCGATGATGCCCACCGCCTCGCCGATGTCCACCAGGCCGCCGTGGGCCAGGTTGGTGCCGTAGCACTTGGCGCACACGCCGTTCTGGCAGTGGCAGGTGAGGACCGAGCGCACCATGGTTTTGGTGATGCCAGCCTGGGAGATACGCCGGGCCAGATGCTGATCGATGAGCTGGTTGGTCTGGCAGAGGAGCTCCCCCGTCACCGGGTGGAACACATCCTCAGCCGCCACGCGCCCTCTGATGCGGTCTTCCAGGGATTCGATCTCGCTTAAGGGTTGAACCGTGATGCCGCGGATTTTCTCGCCGCGGTTTTCAAAGCAGTCAATCTCCCGGACGATGACCTCCTGGCTCACGTCCACCAGCCTGCGGGTCAGGTAACCGGAGTCCGCGGTGCGCAGCGCCGTGTCAGCCAGGGATTTGCGGCTGCCGTGGGAGGACATGAAGAACTCAAGCACCGTGAGGCCCTCACGGAAGTTGGAGCGGATAGGCAGCTCAATGGTTTTGCCAGAGGGCGAGGCCATCAGCCCGCGCATACCGGCCAGCTGGGATACCTGGCCCACAGAACCGCGGGCGCCGGAGTTGGTCATCATGTAGATGGGGTTGTCCTTGGAAAGAACGCCCATGACCCGGCCTTTCAGGTCGTTGGTGGTCTCGCTCCACACCTCGATGACGGACTTGTAGCGCTCGTCATCGCTCATCAGCCCCCGGCGGTATTTAGCGTCGATGCCGCTGATGCGCTGGTCGGCCTGCTCCAGCAGCTCTTGCTTGATCGGCGGCACCACGATGTCAGAGATGGACACCGTGATGGCCCCCCGGGTTGAAAAGGCGTAGCCCAGGTGCTTGATGTCGTCCAGAACGCTGGCGCACACGTTGACCCCGTGCACATGGAAGCAGCTGTCCACGATCTTGCCCAGATCCTTTTTGACAACTTCCTTGTCGATTTCCAGCTGGAACATATCCTCCAGGCTCTCCCGGGGCTGGAAGCCCAGGTCCTGGGGGATGGCGGCGTTGAAGATGAGGCGGCCCAGGGTGCAGTCAATGAGCCTGCGCTGGGTTTCGCCTTCAAAGGTGCGGGTGATGCGCACCTTGATCGGCGCATGCAGGGATATTTCATGGGCCTGGTAGGCCATCTCCGCCTCATCCATGGAGGAGAAGATGCGCCCGGCGCCCTTGGCGGATTCGTCTTTTAAGGTGAGGTAGTGGCAGCCGATGACCATGTCCTGGGTGGGGGATACCACGGGCCTTCCGTCCTGGGGTTTCATGATGTTGTTGGCCGCCAGCATCAGGAAGCGGGCTTCCGCCTGGGCTTCGCTGGACAGCGGCACGTGGACCGCCATCTGGTCGCCGTCAAAGTCGGCGTTGTAGGCGGTGCAGACCAGGGGGTGGAGCTTGATGGCCTTGCCCTCCACCAATACCGGCTCAAAGGCCTGGATGCCCAGCCTGTGCAGCGTCGGGGCGCGGTTTAGGAGCACCGGGTGCTCATGGATCACCTCTTCCAGGATGTCCCACACCTCAGGCCGCACTTTTTCAACCGCGCGCTTGGCAGATTTGACGTTATTGGAGATGCCAAGGCTCACCAGCTGCTCCATCACAAAGGGCTTGAACAGCTCCAGCGCCATCTCCTTGGGCAGGCCGCACTGGTGGAGCTTGAGCTCAGGCCCCACCACGATGACCGAGCGCCCGGAATAGTCCACGCGCTTGCCCAGCAGGTTTTGACGGAAGCGGCCCTGCTTGCCCCTGAGGAGGTCGCTAAGTGACTTCAGCGGCCGGTTGCCGGGGCCTGTGACCGCACGGCCGCGGCGGCCGTTGTCAATCAGGGCGTCAACCGCCTCCTGCAGCATGCGTTTTTCGTTTCTCACGATGATATCCGGGGTGCCCATCTCCAGCATCCGCTTTAAGCGGTTGTTGCGGTTGATGACCCGGCGGTACAGGTCGTTTAAGTCGCTGGTGGCAAAGCGGCCGCCATCCAGCTGCACCATGGGGCGCAGATCCGGCGGGATAACAGGCAGCGCGTCCAGAATCATCCATTCCGGCTTGTTCTGGCTGGTGAGGAAGGCTTCAATCACCTCCAGCCGCTTGATGGCGTGGGAGCGCTTCTGGCCTTCGGTCTCCCGGTCCTTTTCCTTTTCGGCCAGGATGGCGATCTCTTCCTTAAGCGCTGTGCTGATGCCTTCCAGGTCCAGCTCCTGCAGCAGGATTTTGATGGCCTCAGCGCCGATGCCGGCCCGGAAGCTGCCCCGCTCCTCGGGGAGCTTGGCCATCAGCTGCCGGTAGGCGGTGTCGGAGATGAGGGCGTATTTCTCGGTCCTGGTCTCATCGGTGTTGCCCGGATCGATCACGATGTAGGAGGCGAAGTAGAGCACCTTTTCCAGGTTCCGGGGGCTCACGTCAAGGAGCATGCCCATGCGGCTGGGGATGCCCTTGAAATACCAGATGTGGCTCACAGGGGCGGCCAGCTCGATGTGGCCCATGCGCTCCCGGCGCACCTTGCTCCTTGTCACCTGCACGCCGCATTTGTCGCAGATTTTTTCCTTGTCACGGTATTTGATGCGCTTGTACTTGCCGCAGGAGCATTCCCAGTCCTTCACAGGGCCAAAGATGCGTTCGCAAAACAGCCCCCCGCGCTCGGGCTTTAAGGTGCGGTAGTTGATGGTTTCAGGCTTGGTGACTTCCCCGTAGGACCATTCGCGGATTTCCGCGGGCGACGCCATCCCGATCTGGATGGAGTCCAGGTTGGTTAATTCAAACATGCTTTATATCTCCTTAAGGGGCAAGCCCTGTCACTCAATATCGTCGTCGTCAAAGTCCAGATCCAGGTCGTCATCCAGATCGTCCAGGGACTCGGCGCCGTCATCCTCGTAGAGGGAGGCGGCGGTGTCATCCCCGTCCTTCTCCTCATCCTCCCCATGGCCTTCTTCGCCGGCCAGGGTGAGGTCGCCCAGCACCTGGCGGAAGCTGTCGTCGATCTCTTCCACGCTGATCTCCATGTCCTCCACACCAGCCGCCCCCTCTTCCCTGCGCATGCCGGGAATGGCGGGCATGGGATCCTCATCCTCAAACTCGCGGATGACGATCTGCTCCTGGTGGTCGCTCCACACCTTGATGTCAAGGCTGAGCGCCTGAAGCTCCTTGATGAGCACCTTGAAGCTCTCGGGGATGCCGGGGGTGGGGATGGCGTTGCCCTTGACGATGGCCTCATAGGCTTTGACCCGGCCCACCACGTCGTCAGACTTCACGGTGAGGATCTCCTGAAGGGTGTTGGCAGCGCCGTAGGCCTCCAGCGCCCAGACCTCCATCTCACCAAAGCGCTGGCCGCCGAACTGGGCCTTGCCGCCCAGGGGCTGCTGGGTCACCAGGGAGTAGGGGCCAGTGGAGCGGGCATGCATCTTGTCGTCCACCAGGTGGTGGAGCTTGAGATAATACATGTAGCCCACAGTGACTTTGTTTTCAAAGGGCTCGCCGGTGCGCCCGTCATACAGCACGGACTTTCCGTCAGGGCTCAGCCCTGCCTGCACCAGCGCCTCCTCAATATCCTTCTCGTTGGCGCCGTCAAACACCGGGGTGGCCACGTGCCAGCCCATTTCCCGCGCCGCCAGCCCCAGGTGCACTTCCAGCACCTGGCCCAGGTTCATACGGGAGGGGACGCCCATGGGGTTGAGGACGATGTCAAGGGGGGTGCCATCGGGCAGGAAGGGCATGTCGGCCTCAGGCATGATGCGGGAGACGACGCCCTTGTTGCCGTGGCGGCCGGCCATCTTGTCACCGACGGAGATTTTGCGCTTCTGGGCGATGTACACCCGGACCATCTGGTTAACACCGGGGGACAGCTCGTCCTTGTTCTCCCGGGTGAAGAGCTTTACATCCACCACGATGCCGGATTCGCCGTGGGGCACCTTAAGCGAGGTGTCCCGCACCTCGCGGGCTTTTTCACCAAAGATGGCGCGCAGCAGGCGCTCCTCAGCGGTCAATTCGGTCTCGCCCTTGGGGGTGACCTTGCCCACCAGGATGTCCCCGGCGCGCACCTCGGCGCCGATGCGGATGATGCCAAACTCGTCCAGGTCTTTGAGCGCTTCCTCACCCACGTTGGGGATATCCCGGGTGATTTCCTCCGGGCCCAGCTTGGTTTCCCGGGCCTCGGACTCGTGCTCCTCAATGTGGATGGAGGTGTAGACATCCTCCCGCACCAGCTTTTCGCTGATGAGGACGGCGTCTTCAAAGTTGTAGCCTTCCCAGGTCATAAAGCCGATGAGCACGTTGCGGCCCAGGGCGATTTCGCCCAGATCGGTCGCAGGCCCATCCGCCAGCAGGTCGCCCACAGCCACCTTTTCGCCCACCGTTACCTGGGGGCGCTGGTTGATGCAGGTGGACTGGTTGGAGCGGGCGAACTTGGTCAGCCGGTAGCTGTGCTTCTCGCCCTGCTTGTCCTTGATGATGATCTCGTCAGCGCTCACCCGGTCCACGGTGCCGGCGTGCTTGGACAGCAGCACCACGCCCGAGTCATAGGCGGCCTTGTATTCCATGCCGGTGCCGATGATGGGGGCCTGGGGCTTGAGCAGGGGAACAGCCTGACGCTGCATGTTGGAGCCCATCAGGGCGCGGTTGGCGTCGTCGTTCTCCAGGAAGGGAATCATGGAGGTGGCGACAGAAACCAGCTGCTTGGAGGATACGTCAATATAGTCCACCCGGTCACGGGGCACCATCAGCACCTCTTCGCGCCACCTGACGGTGACCTGGTCGTTGACAAAACTGCCGTCCTCGTCCAGCGGCTCAAGCGCTTGGGCGATGTAATACTTGTCCTCTTCATCGGCGGTCATGTAGGCGATTTCATCGGTCACCCGGTGGGTGTTGGGGTCTACCTTGCGGTAGGTGGCCTCGATGAAGCCATACTCGTTGATGCGGGCATAGGTGGCCAGGGAGCCGATGAGCCCGATGTTGGGGCCTTCAGGCGTCTCGATGGGGCAGATGCGGCCGTAGTGGGAATAGTGCACGTCGCGCACCTCCATGCCGGCGCGGTCCCGGTTGAGGCCGCCGGGGCCCAGGGCGGACAGCCTGCGCTTGTGGGTCAGCTCCGCCAGGGGGTTGGGCTGATCCATGAACTGGCTCAGCTGGGAGGAGCCAAAGAACTCCTTGATGGCGGCTGACACCGGGCGGATGTTGATCAAATCCCCCGGCTTTACATCGCTGGCGTCCTGGATGGCCATGCGCTCGCGCACCACGCGCTCAAGCCGGCTCATGCCGATGCGCACCTGGTTTTGCAGCAGCTCACCCACAGAGCGCAAACGGCGGTTGCCCAGGTGGTCAATATCGTCAATGGTGCCCACGCCATAGGGCAGGCCCAGCAGATAGCTGACCGAGGCCACGATGTCATCGATGATGATGTTCTTGGGGATCAGGTTGTGCACATTCTCCCGCACCACGCGCAGCAGGTCGTCCTCCGGCACGCTCTGGATGATGTGCTTGAGGGTGGGCAGGTGCACCGCCTCGTTGAGCCCCGCTTCTTTGGGGTCAAAGGGCAGGTAGTCGGTGGCGTCGGCAAAGTTGTTGCCCACCACCCGGTGCACATGGTCGCCCACCAAAAGCTCCACCACGTTGATACCGGCGTTCTGGATCTCCAGGGCCACATCCTCGCTGATGACGGCGCCTTTTTTGGCCAGCACCTCGCCGGTGTCGGGATTTACGATGTTGCCGGCGGCCGCCTGGCCGGTGATCCGGTCAGCCACACCCAGCTTTTTATTATACTTGTAGCGCCCCACGCGCATCAGGTCATAACGCTTGGGGTCAAAAAACAGATTATGCAACAGCACCCGGGCTCCGTCCTCTGTGGGCGGCTCGCCGGGCTTTTGCCTGCGGTAGATCTCAAGCAGGGCATCGGTCTGGGATTTGATGTTGGCATCAGCATGGCTGATGGTGGTGGCAAGCCTTTCATCCTCACCCAGGAGGTCCACCAGCTGCTGGTCCGTGCCGTAGCCCAGGGCCCTCAGAATGACGGTGATGGGCAGTTTCCTCGCCCGGTCGATCCTCACCCAGAGGCCGTCGTTGCTGTCGGTCTCAAACTCAATCCAGGCGCCCCGGTTGGGGATGATCTGCCCGGAAAACAGCTGCTTGCCCGCCTTGTCTATTTGCTTTGTGTAATAGACGCCGGGGGAGCGCACCAGCTGGCTGACGATCACGCGTTCAGCCCCGTTGATGATAAAGGTGCCATGCTCGGTCATCAGCGGGAAATCCCCCATGAAGACCTCGCTCTCCTTGATCTCGCCGGTCTCTTTGTTCTTCAGCCTGACAAACACCTTCAGCGGCGCGGCATAGGTCAGGTCCCTCTCCTTGCAGCGTTCCACGCTGTGTTTGGGGGTTTTGTCGAGTTTGTAGTCAACGAATTCAAGCACCAAGTTCTCAGAGTAGTCGGTTATGGGGGACACATCCGCCAGGACTTCTTTAAAATCCTCTTCCAGAAAACGCCGGTAGGAGTTTTTCTGGACCTCGATCAGGTTGGGCATGTCGAGCACTTCGTCAATGCGAGAGAAGCTCATGCGTTTGCGCAGTTTCCCCATTTGGACTTCGTGAGCCATATTTAAACATCACCCCTTCATTGCTCCCGGTACCCACCCTTAGCAGCAGGATTCTTTCCATAATAATGGCTTCATCCCGCCTGTCAAAAGGCGATACTGATGCAATCATAGATAATATCATCCTTTTTGAGTGGTGTCAAACAAAAAGGATGAGCAAAGTGTAAACAGTGAGAAATACCGATAAAAAACAGGATTGCAGCTCTGAATCAGAGGTGGGGCTGCGATCCTGTCCTGCTGGTCGGGTGCTGTTCAGGGGCTGAAGGGGTTTTGGGGTGGCCCTGGGCAAAGGGCGCCGGAATCCATGCCGCCAGCAAGTACCGGCAGCTCATTTCCCTGTGTTTGCACCATGGGATGCCGTCATGATGCCGATGACGCGTCGGGCTGTCTTTCGCGCCCTAAGCCTTGCCGTAGAGCTCGCCCCACTCGCTTTCAAACTTTTTCTCGCCGAAACGCCTATAGAGCAGCTTCACAAACCCCGGCAAAGCGTCCCAAAATTCACGTCTCAGGGCTTCGGTGGGCGCGCACCTGAGCATGTAACCGATTTGGTAGAGAATTCGCTTGAAGTTCAATTCCTTGAGGCCGGAGGTCCTGGCTTTGTTCCATTCCTGCTGCGTCAGCACACGGGAAGCCACCGGTTTTACGGTCATTTCCTCATCCTCCAGGTGGTTGAACACCGCATGTTTGAATTCCTGAAGCGCCAGGAGAAGGGGTTCCTTCTCGGAGGGGTTTTCCTGCCAGGTTTCGAGTGCACCGCGCATTTCTTCTATCATTCGCGCGATCTGTTCGTGGTGCCGCACCATGCGGTTCACATCTGCGCTGGCTTCCGGCGCCCGGAGTTTGATGAGATCCCAGTAGAGATTGTCTTCGTGGTGGTGGTGATTATGCAGCGTTTCGAGAGTTTCCTTCAGGTGTTCGGTGACCAGGAGCACCCTTTTGGCATCCAAGGGACCGGTCTTTCTGACCATCTCTTCGGCCTGCCCGAAGGCGCTGCGAAACAGGGCGTGAATCATGTACAAATCATCCGTTTCACAGCCCCACTCGCCTTGGTTGACGGTTTCCGGCGCCATACTATCAGTCCTTTCTGTTCGCTTCACAACAAGTGAAGGCGGTTTGCGGAAAAAGCGTACCCACTGATATCCGCAATAAACACGCTCACATTGATGGCGCAGTGAGGGCGGTGTTTGGCGCTTTCAGGGTTTTCATCATTCCCCGTCATTGGCAGGCGGGATGCCAACACATGAAAAACGCGCCGGCTTAGGGCGCGTTTGGTTTTGTTTCCAGTGTGATGGTCGGCTATTTGAGCTCTGCCAGATTTTTCTTGTCAGTGTCCTCGCCGCCGGAAACGCCCTTGATGACGGATTTCACGTCTTTGGCGCGTTTTTTGAGGACGTCGATGTAGACGGCGAAGAGGATGACCACACCCTTCACCACATATTGCCAGAAGGAGTTGATGCCCAGCAGGTTCATGCCGTTGGAGAGGGAGCCCATGATAAGCACGCCGATCATGGTGCCGCCGATGGTGCCCTGGCCGCCCAGCATGGAGGTGCCGCCCAGGACGGTGGCGGCGATGGTCTCCATCTCCTGGCCGTCACCGGCGGTGGGCTGGCCGGAAAACATCCGGGCCGCCAGTACCACGCCGCAGATGCCCGCCAGAAGCCCGGTATAGCTGTAGGCGAAGAACAGGATGCGCCGGTCATTGATGCCGGCAAAGCGGGCAGCCTCCCGGTTGCCGCCCACGGCATAGATATGCCGGCCCATTTTAGTGCGGTTCAGCAGGAAAATGGTGAACAGCATGATCACCACGGCGTAGATCACCTGGATGGGGATGCCCAGCACAAAGGCGGTGCCCAGGTTGTAAAACTCCGGATACATGGTGCGGATGGGGGCGCCGGAGGTGTAGATATAGGCAAAGCCGCGGGCCATCTGCATCATGGCCAGGGTAACGATAAACGGCGGCAGCGGCGTGGTGGAGATGATGAAGCCGTTGAACATGCCGCACAACAGGCCCACCCCCATGCCGCCCAGCACCGCCAGCCACACGGGCAGCTGGTAGTTGGTGATCATGCCGGCGGAGATGACGCCGGAAAAAGCGATGACCGAACCTACGGAGATGTCGATGCCCCCCAGGATAATCACAATGCACATGCCGCAGGCCAGCATCGCGTTGACAGCGATTTGGCGCAACACGTTCATGATGTTGGACTTCTGGAAGAACAAACCTTCGAAGAAGTTGCCCCCGGCAGAGAGGAACTGGATCAGGACGGAAATCACCAGAAGCCCGATGAGGATGGCCGCATTATCCTTGAAAAATTTGAGGAATGGACGGGCCAGGGTTCTTCTTCTGCCCGCGATCGCGGTGTTTTCTGTCTGCATCTTACATTTCCTCCGTCGCGTAGGTCATGATTTTTTCCTGGGTGACCTCATGGCGGTCCAGGTCACCCCGCACGGTGCCCCCGCCTATCACCAGCACCCGGTCTGACATGTTGATGACCTCGGGCAGCTCGGAGGAGACCATGATGATGGACACCCCTTGCTTGGCCAGGTCATTCATGATGGCGTAGATCTCCGCCTTCGCGCCCACATCCACCCCGCGGGTGGGCTCATCCAGCATCAGGATGGCGGGCTTGGTGGCCAGCCACCGGGCGATGATCACCTTTTGCTGGTTGCCGCCGGAGAGGTTGCCCACCAGCTGCCCGGGCCCTGGCGTCTTGATGGACAGCCCGTCGATGTGCTCGGCCACCACGTGCTTTTCAAAGGAACGGTCCATCCTCAGCCCCCGGATGATCTGGCGCAGCACCTTCAGGGTGATGTTGAAGGTGACGTCCTTGATGGCGAAGATGCCCTCCTTCTTCCGGTCCTCCGGCACCAAGGCGATGCCCAGGCGCATGGCATCCTCGGGGGAGCTGATTTTCACCTTCTGCCCGTTAATGTAGATGTCGCCCTGGAGGATGGGGTCAAGGCCGAAGATGGTGCGGCAGATCTCGCTGCGCCCGGCGCCAACCAGGCCCGCCAGGCCCAGAATCTCGCCCTTGTACAAGGAGAAACTCACATCCCGCACCAATTCACCGGATGAAATATGCTCCAGCCGCAGCACTTCATCCCCCCGCTGGGGCGCGTAGGTGCGGGTGTAATAGTTGGTGAGCTCCCGGCCCACCATCATGGCGATCAGCTCGTTTTGCTGCACCTCCCGGGTGACCCTGGTGCCGATGACGCTGCCATCCCGCAGCACGGTGACCCGGTCAGAGATGGCGAACAGCTCGCTGATGCGGTGGGAGATATAGATGATGCCCACGCCATCGGCTTTCAGGCGTTTGATGGTGCGGAACAGGAACTCCACTTCCTTGTCTGACAGGGAGGAGGTGGGCTCGTCCATCACCAGGATGCGGGCGTCAAAGGACACCGCCTTGATGATCTCGATCATCTGGCGCTGGGCGATGGTGAGGCTGCCCAGGGGCGTGTCCGCTGGGACATCAAAGTCATAGGAAGCCAGGAGCTTCTGCGCTTTTTTTACCATTTCACCCCGGCGCACGGTGAAGAAGGGGCCTGGGATTTCCTTGCCCAGGAAGATGTTTTCCGCGATGGTCATGTGGGGCACCTGGGCCAGCTCCTGGTGGATGATGGAAATATGGTTTTTCTGGGCATCCGCCACGGAGTTGATGGGGGTGTTGACACCGTCGATGATGATGTCGCCCTCATCGATGGTGTAAATACCGCCCAGGATCTTGATCAGCGTGGACTTGCCGGCGCCATTTTCGCCCAGAAGTGCGTGCACCTCCCCTGCGTTCAGGTCAAAGGTGACGTCCCTGAGGGCATACACGCCGGGGAAGCGCTTGTGCACCCCCACCATCTCCAGGAGTTTTGCTTGTTCTGACAAATTCATCCCTCCACTTCAGCCAGGCCGGGAGACAAGGTTTTGGGGACGGGGCCCTGCATCAGGCAGAGCCCCGTCCGGACTTATGCTATGTGGCCTGACAGATTACTGCCAGCCGTCAATGCCGTATTCGTCGATGTTGTTCTGGTCAATCAGGAAGGTGTCAACGGGGATGCGGACAAACTCAGTCACTTCGCCATCCAGGATCTTGTAGGCGACTTCCACAGAGAGCTTGCCAATGTTGATGGGGGACTGGGCGCCGGAGCCGACGAACTGGCCCTTCTCGGCGATGGCCTTCTTGGCATCGGGGGAACCGTCCACGCCGTAGATCTCGATCTCGTTGCGGCCGGCGGCCAGGCAGGAGGCATAGATGCCAAGGGCGGTGGGGTCGTTGCCGCCCATGGCAGCGATGATGCCGCCGTCAAACTTGCGCTGGAGGATATCATCCATGATGGTCATGGCTTTCTGCAGGTCACCCTGAGCGTCCTGCTGGGCGACCACGTTGAACTTCACGCCGGATTTGGCAATGGCGTCGTTGAAGCCGTTGATGCGGTCCACCACGCTCTGGGCGGCGGGGAAGTCCAGGATCACGATGTTGCCGCCTTCGGGATGGCGCTTGGCCAGGTCTTCGCCGCAGACAAAGCCGGCGTTGTAGTTATTGGAGCCGACATAGGCCGCCACATACTCTTCGTAATCGGCCACTTCTGCGTCATAGTTGACAACCGGGATGCCGGCGGCCTTCAGCTGCACCATAGCGGGCACGATGCCTTCCTTGTCGGCAGCGTTCATGAACATCAGGTCGACCTTCTTGCTGATGGCGTCTTCCATCTGGGAGATCTGAAGGGCGTTGTCCATGGCCGGGTCAAAGGTGATGAGGGTGTCGCCATTGGCTTCCACCACCTCACGGATGGCGTTTTCAATCACGATGAAGAAGGGGTTGAGCATGGTCATGGCGGTGTAGCCAAACACGCGGCCTTCCGCCAAGGCGGTTGCGGAAAAAGCGAGGATCAGAACCAGTACCAAAGCCAATAGTCTTTTCATTGGGATGCCTCCTTTTGATGTTCACTGGGTAGCCAGATTATATGGGGGACGAGGGGGAATGTCAATCCAAACTTGTGCAAAACGGGGGCGGGACAGGAGAAATGGATATGCCCCGGGGGTTCACATGCTCCAGCCCATGCCCGAAATATGCCGCGGCCAAAAGGTCAGCGCTGCCGCCGGGGCTCAGGTTTTCGGCGATGAACTGTTGGTCAAGCGCTTGGATGGTGGATATGCTGAGGGGGCCCTGAGAGATCAGGGCCCTGATCTCCTGTTGTAGGCGCATAAAACGCGCGGATCCCGCCCGCTTCATGAGGTTGGTGTCCTGGGCGATGGGGATCAGGTGGATGAGGGTGAAGGCCAGGGCATCGTTCATGCTGTGGCCGGCTGCCAGATAGCGCCGCAGCTGGGGCAGCGCGGTGTGGCGCACGGCGGGAAACCCGGCCATGGCCTCGCCCCGGGCGCCGGTGATGCCCTGGGATGCATACAGGCGGAGGCCTGTGGTGCTGGCGTCCTTCGCCGCCAGGGCAGGAAGGTGCTTCACCTCATCGCGGGCGATGAGGGCTGCCGTATCAAACAGGGTGTCGGCGCTGAGCACGCTTCGCTGCGCCAGGATACGGCCGGCGGCGGCGCTGAGAATGCCCAGGGCATAGATAGCGCCCTTATGGGTGTTGACGCCGCCTGTGGCTTCATACATCCGGGCCTCGGCGCAAAGCCCCAGAGCGCGCAAGGCGGGCATGATGCTGGCGGGGTCTGCCCCTGCCTGGCGCATGCCCAGAAGCGCGGCGTCCTCAAAATAAGCCCTCAGAGCACAGGCGCTGCTGATGAAGGTGGATAGATCCATGTCCTGGTGAGCGCCGGTATTGGCCTGGTCCACCAGGCCAGGCTTGGGGGTAACCAGCGCCTCGGTGAGGAGGCTTTGCTGTGCCAGACCGGCAATCAGCCGGGCGCTTGCTGTGCGCAGGGTCAGGGTGATGATCTCCATCGCCCGAAAGAACAGGTCCTCCGCCCGGTGGATGCGGGATGGGGCGCAGACGCTGACGGGTTCCCCGCACATCAGACAGGGCCTGGGCGGAAAGCCCACGGCTTCCCGGGGGATTTTAAACCCCTGTGTGTCCAACACATCGATGTCCATCAGCCTGCCAAAGGCGTTTTCTTCGTCCAGCTGGCACATCAGGCACTTGAGGGCAAGGGGATCGGCCTGGCAGCTCATCAGCAGATGATCCCCGGTGAAGGCACGGATCAGCTGTGTTTCCACCACCTGGATGCGGTTTTGCCGCAGGCGGTTTTCAATCAGTGTGATGCCGAAATCAAAGGCATCGGCGATCAAGGGGCTGTTTTTTACCGGCCCGGGGATATTGAGGGTGAAAGAGACAAGCGGCAGGGGCCGCGCCATCAGCATCGTTTGCTGGCGCATGGCCCGGGCCTCCCGCGCCGCCATCATGTCATTCACATCTGCCTGCTTTGGGGCCTTGTCCTGCATTGAAAACCTCGGCTTACATCAATAAGGCCATGCTATCAGATCATCTGGCGCTTGACAAGAAAATGGTGTAGCATATGCACAGGACACAAGGAGACAAGGCCATGGAATATTTCGAGCGGTTTATTGATAAGAACGACCTGGGCGCCATGGGGGAGGCCAGCGCTCTGCTGGCCGGGGAGGGCCTGGCGCTGGACCGCCACCTGGACCGCACCCTGGGGCTGTATGACCAGCGCGGCAGGCTGGTGGCCACCGGGTCCATCTTTGCCAACACCCTGCGCTGCCTGGCGGTTGACCGGGAGAAGCAGGGGGAGGGGCTGATGGCCCGCCTGGTGACGCGGCTGACGGAGGAGCTGTTCCTCTCGGGCATCCATCACATCTTTGTGTATACAAAGCCTGAGACAGAGCGGATGCTCACCGACCTGGGGTTTTACCCCATCGCCCGGGTGCCGGGCAGGCTGAGCTTTCTGGAAAACCGGCGCGGCGGTTTTTCCTCATATCTTGAGGGTTTGGGAGAAAAAACTGAAGCTGGCACCGCCGGCGCCATCATCATGAACGCTAACCCCTTCACCCTGGGCCACCGCTGCCTGGTGCAGACCGCGGCCAGCCAGTGCGATGTGCTGCACCTGTTCATCGTGTCGGAGGACATCTCCTTCTTTCCCTTTGAGGCCAGGAAGCGCCTGGTGATGGCCGGAACGCAGGACCTGAAGAACATCGTCTACCACGACACCGGCAGCTACCTGATCTCCCGCGCGGTGTTCCCCGCCTATTTCCTGAAGGAGGAAGAGGCGGTCACCCAGGCCCAGGCAGCCCTTGACGCGGCGATCTTCACCCAGGTGGCGCAGCGGCTGGGCGTCACCCGCCGCTTTGTGGGGGAGGAGCCCTTTTCACCCGCTACCCATCTATATAATCAGGCCATGGGAGAGCTGTTGCCCCAGGCGGGCATCGCCCTTTTCGTGGTGCCCCGGATGGCGGACGCCGGGGGCATTCCTGTGAGTGCCACCCGGGTGCGCAGGGCGCTGGCGGAAGGCGATACACAGCCCCTCCGCGCCCTGCTGCCTGATTCGAGCTATGATTTTGTCATCTCAAAAGAAGGCCAGGCGCTGATTGACAAGCGCCTGGCAGAATAGTATAGAGAGCGCGCTTCTACTGCCCCCGGCCAAAGTCCATGCTCTGGGCCAGCTGCCTGAGGGTATCGGCCATGCTGCCGGTGAGCTGGCCCTCGGCTTTCAAGGCCAGGCGGTAGAGGCTGCCGTTTACCCGGGTGAGGGCGGTGAGGCTGCTGCCGCCGCGCAACAGCAGGAAGGCCGCCTGCCGGGAGCGCAGGAGGGGGGTGGTGTCCAGCTGTCCGGAGTTCAGCTCATCCGCCTGGGCCAGCAGCGCATCATCCGCAAGCGAGCTGAAGTCTGGCCCGTCCTGTGACCGGGACGAGAGGGTGACGGTGAAGGCACCGGAGATCTCCCGGGCCTTCATCAACAGCCCCTGGGAGGACAGATCCTCCGCCACCTGATCGGCCGTGGTGGCGTAGATGGCCAGCAGCGGGTCATCCGGGCGCATGCCGCGGGTGAACACGTCAAGGGAGGCGGGCACGCTCATCACCAGCCGGCCCAGATCCACCTGGCCGGCAAGCCCCATCAAGGGCAGGGCCAGCAGGCACAAAACCACAGACAACAACACGATTTTTTTCATAGCAGCGCGATCTCCGCTTCCGCCCGGCGCATGATGTCCACCACCTTGTCACAGAAGGCGTCAAAGGCGGGGTCAGCCACCTGGAGGGCGGGGGTGTTCAGCATGTGCTCCACCACTTTCCTCGCCCCCTGGTCAAAGCGGGTTTGGGCGGTGAAGCCGGGCACCAGGGACTTGAGCTTGGCGTTGTCAAACACAGCGCAGTTGGATTTGTCCCCCAGAAGCGTCCCTGAATAGTCATAGCTCTCAGCCATGGACAGGCTGTCGCTGGGCACATGGCAGGGCAGGAAGGGCGCGCCCACGGCGTCCGCCACGACCTTGTGAATCTGGTTCCAGCTGAGAGCCTCGTCAGAGGTGATATGCACCGCCTGGCCGATGGCGCGGTGGTTTCCCATCAGGCCCACCAGGCCCTGGGCAAAGTCATCCGCCCAGGTGAGGGTCCAGAGGCTGGTGCCGTCCCCCGGGATCAGCACCGGCTTTTTCTGGCGCATGCGGTCCAGCACCTGCCAGCAGCCCTTGCCCCCGTGGATGGCCAGGGGTAATTTGGTCAGGCCATAGGTGTGGCTGGGCCTGACGATGGTGACCGGGAAAAAGTCCATGTCGTAGGCTTCCATCAGCAGCTTTTCGCACAACGCCTTGTCTCTTGAATACTGCCAGTAAGGGTTGTGCAGCGGGGTGGACTCATCGATGAGGTAATTGCGCGGCGGCTTCTGATAGGCGGAAGCGGTGGAGATAAAGATGTACTGCCCCGTGATGCCGCTAAAGAGGTTTACATCCCGGAACACCTCTTCCCGCCGGTAGGCGATGAACTGCACCACCACGTCAAACTGCCGCTTGCTCAATGCCTTTCGCACCTGGGCATCGTCGTTGATGTCTGCCACCAGGGTCTGGGCCCCAGGCACCAGATCCGGCCGGCTGCCCCGGTTGAGCAGGGTCAGTTCCCAGCCCTTCTCCAGAAGAAGCCGCGAAACCGACAGGCTGATGTTGCCTGTGCCGCCGATTAAGAGTGCTTTCATGGTTGTTTTCCTTCCCTATGGTCCGTATAGCGCTATTTTAGCGGATTTATGGGCATCAGGCAAGGGGCGCCCCACGCAGGAGCGCCCCTTGTTATCGGTTGGTTATGAGGTTCAGGGCTTTTTCCTTGCCTTTCTCTTCATCACCACATAGCCCACGCCCAGCGCTGCGGACAGGGTCATCAGGATGATGGGCAGCCACAGGCGCGTGTCGCCCGTGGGGGGCATCTTCAGCCGGTTGACAAAGGCCGGGTTGGCCGTGGGGGTGCCGTCCTTGGCGTAGGACACGGTGGCGACCAGGCTGCCGCCCACGTCCTTGGCCGTGATGCGCACCTGGATGACGCCCGGGTCATAGGCCAGGGAGGGGTTGCTGCCGGCGTCCTCCTTGATGGTGAAGACGTAGGTGCCCGCGCGGCGCACACGGACGGGATCGAAGATAATCTCGCCCTTGTCATTGTTCTTCACGGTTTCAACGGCGTTGCCGGGCCGGTCATACAGGGTGAAGGAGTATTCACCCGCCTTGAGCCCCATGCCCTCCATCACCTTTTTCACCTGGACAGGCACGCGGATGGGGTCAGGGTCAGGCGCGAGGCTGTTCACAAACAGGATGGCCCCGGTGTGTGCAGCGCCGTCTTTGGTGAGGGTCACTTCATGGCTCAAGGTGTTGGTGTCCGGGTCAAGGGTGACCGTCACCTTCACCTCGTAGGAGGCGGTGTCATAGGTGACTTGGCTTTGTTTTTCATCGATCTCGGTAATGATGTAGACATATTCACCAGGCTCTGTCAGCGCCACCGCGGGGAAAGAGGCCTTGCCAGCCGCGTCGTTGCGGATGGTCTCGTCCACGTCTGCGCCAGTCATCTGGAAAGCGAACTGGCCGGCCTTGATCGCCCCGCCGGTGAGCTGTTTTTCAATGCTCACCACCAGTTCATCAGCGCCCGGGGGCAGGAAGGTGTTGGTGATGACTGCGTCCGCCATGGTGACGGCGTAGCGGTTGCCGTTGATGGTCACTTCACCCTCGGTCTCGCCTTCCTCTTTCACCAGGTAGGTGTAGGGCTTGCCGTCCTGATCGTGCACAGGCTGGTCTGCCCAGGTGTAGGTGAAGCTGTCTGCCGTTCCCTCAGGCGGGGTGGTGGTGGGGGTGACGCCCTCCACCAGGGAGGCGTCAGCGCCCTCTACCGCGCGCCACAGGCTGAGCTTGACCGCGGTGTGGTCGTCCTCCGGGCCTTCCACCCAGATTTTTCTGGCGGTGATGTCGGTCAGTTTCGGCTGGTAGAGGTTGGTAAGCGTCAGCCCGCCCTCAGGATAGGTGGCGACCGCGCTGATTTTCCCCTCGCCCTCGTCGGTGAGCGCCACGGAAATAGCGTAGCTCTTGGGGTCAATCACCACGCCGGGGCGGGTGGTGGCATCCTCGGTCACGGTGAGGGTGATGGGGGAAGCCAGTACATCTTCCTGGGTGAAGGAGATGGGGGTAAAGGTGATGGTTCCCGTGCCGTTGTTAGCGCCCGTTGCCACCGTTTCGGCGCCTTTTTTGACGGTAAAGGTGAACAGGTCTTCTTTTGCCAGCTCCCGGCCCTCCATGGCCTTGGTGCCGGTGAGGGTCAGGTCGCCCTGGGCGGCGTAGGTGTTTTCAAACACCAGTGAATCAGGCGTGTACCTCTCATAGTCCATGAAATACGCAACATCCACGTTCAGCTGGCCGCCGGTGCCGTCAGTGATTGTGACCTCGGCTCTGAACTCCAGGTTGGAATAGCTCATGCCGGCTTCGCTGCCTGTGGCTTCTTTGATGATGTAGGTATAGGTTTTACCGATGTCATCCTGGGTGTACTCGATGGTGTCGAAGGT
>ENA-UOOM01000486-UOOM01000486.1-fermentation-metagenome-genome-assembly--contig:-NODE-486-length-45043-cov-67.221615_pt1 | contig 45043 bp, 49 predicted proteins | sample MGYA00245781_ERZ724031 | MGnify/ENA primary metagenome ERZ724031 (study PRJEB28704, sample SAMN03018317) | fermentation metagenome | biome: anthropogenic terrestrial biome; feature: soil; material... | reverse complement strand
GCAATTGGAACTTTTACTTACATAGATGGTCGTTACGTCAAACCTCATAGGTTTAAGAAGGGTGCGCTTGAAAGAAATCAAACGTTCTCCATAAGTGCGGAGGATGCTGCCATCCAAAGCATAACTAATCCTGAAATGGCAGCTTTAGTTGGAGATGGAAGTTATGTTTATGTAGATTCTCACTTTGTTTTAAATCATCCCAAATATTTAACACAGGATATATTTGGACAAACTGTACTTACTGATTATGCACGAACCCATATGGAAGAATGCTGTTTGGTTTTTAACTTATCAGTCAAGTCTGGATGTAAGGAAAGATATTATACTGAATGTTTTCTCAACCGAGATAAGACATCAAATATTGATTTTGACATAAAATACTGTAACGGTTTTGAACACGCGACTCCAGAGAAGAAAGCAAAGATACTAGCTGATACACTGGCTGAAGAAATGCGTGTCTACAATGAATTACCAAATAGTTATACAAGCTCTCTTAAAATAGTGCGTGAATGGAAAAATGTAACTTATAAAGAATTAGCTGAACGAATACTAATTAACGAACGAACTATAAGACGAATCGTTAATGGTGAAGAGCCAGGTTCTATCAATTCCATAATCTTAATTTGCCTTGGACTTCATCTGCCGCCTAGTATTAGTAGTCATATAATTCGCAATTCTCCCTTTTCGTTAAACTTCAATAACGATAGCCATATTTGGTATAATTTTGCCCTGACTCACCTATATCCAAAATCGATGGATGAGATTAGGGCGTTTTTACAAGAACACGGTGCAGATCCATTATAAAATTTCAAAATATTTTTGAAAAAGCGGACACGGGATGTCCGTTTTTTTTAGCTGTTAGGCACATGAGCCATACATGAATCCTTTTAAGGGTTTGTGTATGGCTTTTTTATTGCTGTTTTTAGGTGTTTATGTGGAAAAAAGCATAAATTTTGAGTCTGAAATTACCGGGCATGAGGTGTCCGCCAAGGCTGTCCATTTCTACCTTACAATAATATTAGACGAAGGAAAGGTCCTTCGTAAGTAGCTAGATTAAGACCGTTCCTCGTCTACAAAAAAATATCGAATGCCTGATTTGCAATAAGGGCAGAGGATACATATTGTTTCGCTCCAATCCGTAAGGATTGTTGCGGTGCAATAGAAGTACCTTACCTTATTGCGCTCATTTTCAGGATAAAAAGGTCTGTGTACTTCTGGTACAGGCCTATTTTTGTATCCTTTGCCGCCAATGCAATCCGGCGGAAAGGATGCAAAATGAAAATTAGAATTCAGCACGAAAACAAATCTATCTATCTGGAGGTACCAGACGAGGACTTCACCTTAATGATTGAGGCGGATTATGAGGACAGGCTATCTTCTGCAGAGGACAAAGAAACCGTGACCCGGCGCTCTCCACAGGAGATAATGGACGAACGTTTCAACAAGCCGGAATACAATAACTGGCACAAATTTGACAGACACAGAGGTATGCCAAAGAAACCATTCCGCAAGGATGACCAAGAGGTTGATGAAACCGACCATATGGACTATTTTCCTGACTACTCAGATGAAATGACTAGAGAGAAAAAAGAAGAGTATGAGCATATCTGTGAAATTATTCGCAAGGCTCTCAAGAAAAAACAAGCGGAGCTACTGATAGCTATAGTCTTGGATGGTGTTTCGGTAACGGAGTATGCAGAACGTGAGGGAGTAAGTGTAAGTGCCATTTCACACCGCTTAGATACAGCTAAGAAGAATTTCAAAAAAATCTATCCAAAATCCTCAACTTTCCCCTCTTGCCACGGCTAATAGTTAGAGGGCAATACATAAACGCTCTCGGAAAGAGGTGAATACATGAAGCACAACTTGAAAATCAGTGTTTCAAAAAAACCACAGTCTGGCGGGATTGTTTCCTGTCGAAACGTCACCATTAGGGAGCGTTTCCTTCGTTTTTTACTTGGTGATAAGCAGAAACTGACCATCCTTGTTCCGGGTGACACCGTACAGGAACTCGCCATCAGTGAGATTAAGGAAGGAGGAATAAGCCATGAGCAAGATCAAGCTACTCCTTGATGTGGTTTCCGATATGCGCTCTTTGGCAGACAGCATACAAGCGGTTGCTGATGTAATGGCGGGCAATGAACCTGTCGAAACAAAAGAACCGACTACAACTGTAAAAGAGCCTGAACCAAATAAAAAGGAAATCACTCTGGAGGAAGTCAGAGCAAAACTCGCTGAAAAGAGTCAAGCCGGTCTTACTGCCCAAGTAAGAGAAATAATTCAAAAATACGGTGGCTCTAAATTAAGCGAAGTGGACCCAAAACATTATGCAGATATGTTAAAAGATGCGGAGGTACTTGGGAATGAGTGATCATGCAGTTCTTTCCGCATCAGGCGCCCATAGGTGGCTGAATTGCCTTCCGTCTGCACGATTGGAACTGGAGTTTGTAAATAACGAATCCAGTGCAGCCGCTGAAGGCACCGCCGCCCATGCTCTCTGCGAACATAAACTTAAAAAAGCACTTCACATGAGAAGTAAGCGTCCTGTCTCAGTTTATAACTCCGATGAGATGGAAGAACACAGTGATGCCTATGTGGAATTTGTAATGGAACAGCTTGAGCTGGCAAAGCAGAGCTGCACAGACCCTTTAATACTAATCGAACAGCGTCTTGATTTTTCCTGCTATGTTCCACAGGGATTTGGAACCGGTGACTGCATCATTATTGCAGATAAGAAACTTCACATTATCGATTTCAAGTATGGCATGGGAGTATTGGTGGATGCGGTGGACAATCCACAGATGAAACTGTATGCACTGGGTGCTTTAGAAATTTACGATAGTTTGTACGACATCGAGGAAGTTTCCATGACCATTTTCCAGCCACGCAGAGAGAATGTCAGCACATGGACAATACGGGTAGAGGATCTGAAAGATTGGGCAGAAAAAGAACTAAAACCAAGGGCTAAAAAAGCTTATGACGGTGAAGGTGAATATCTTCCGGGTGAGTGGTGTACTTTCTGCCGAGCGGCAGTTAAATGCCGTGCTAGGGCTGAGGAAAAACTGAAATTGGCACAATCGGAGTTTAAGCTACCTCCACTACTTACGGACTCTGAAATCGAGGAAGTTCTATCTAAACTGTCCGACCTTACGAAATGGGCAAATGAAATCATTGCATATGCCACCGATGCAGCTGTTAATCACGGGAAAGAGTGGCATGGTTTTAAGGTTGTTGAGGGCAGATCTGTCCGCAAATACAAGGATGAAGATGCTGTGGCTGAAGTAGCCAAAGCAAACGGTTATAAAGATATCTTTCGTCAGAGTCTCATCACTCTTACGGAAATGGAAAGGCTGATGGGCAAATCAAAATTTGAGAAGATACTCGGTGATCTTATATACAAGCCACCGGGAAAGCCGACTCTGGTCCCGCTATCGGATAAGCGTCCGGCTATGAACGTATCAAACGCAAAAAACGAATTTAACGAAATAACGGAGGAATGTGAATATGAATAATAAAAACAGAACGAAGGTTATTACTGGTGTAAACACACGTCTCAGCTACTTTCATGGCTGGGAACCGGTATCCATCAATGGTGGGGCAGAAAAGTATAGTGTATCGGTATTAATTCCTAAAACAGATAAGGAAACCATAAATGCCATCAATGCAGCAGTTGATGCAGCAATTGAAGAGGGCATTGCAAAGTTTGGCGGTAAAAAACCAAATAAGGCTGCTATCAAGCTACCACTTCGAGATGGTGATGTAGAACGAGATGATGAGGCTTATAAAGGACATTATTTCGTAAATGCCAACAGCACTACTCCGCCTCAGATTGTAGATAAAACAGTCAAGCCCATTCTGGATCGCAACGAGGTATACAGTGGTTGCTATGCAAGAGTGTCACTTAATTTCTATGCTTTCAATTCTAACGGTAACAAGGGTGTGGCCTGTGGACTTGGTAACATCCAAAAGATTAGAGATGGAGAGCCTTTAGGTAGCAGAACCACAGCGGCTGATGATTTCACCACAATTGAAGATGATGATTTCCTAGCATAACAGCTAAAGTATGAATACAAACGGGGTGGTGGAAGTTGTTCTTCTGCTACCTCGTTTGCATTGGAAAGGTCGGTAATACATGAATTCTATTTCTATTGATATTGAAACATTTAGTAGTGCCAACCTTCAAAAGTCTGGAGTTTACCGTTATGCAGAGAGTGATGATTTTGAAATTCTACTATTTGGTTATTCGGTGGATGGCGGTGAAGTACAGGTGGTTGACCTTGCCAGTGGGGAGGAAATCCCCGATGAAATCATAAACGCACTTATGGATGATTTCGTTACCAAGTGGGCTTTCAATGCAATGTTTGAGCGTGTGTGTCTATCAAAATGGCTTAACCTTGCAGATTATCTTGATCCTGCATCCTGGAAATGTTCCATGATATGGTCGGCATATATGGGATTACCTCTTTCTTTGGAGGAAGTTGGTGCAGTTCTAGGTTTGGAGAAACAAAAGTTAACAGAGGGTAAAGACCTCATTAAATATTTCTGTACACCTTGCTCCCCTACTAAATCAAATGGTGGTCGAGTTCGTAATCTGCCAGAACATGACATGGATAAATGGGAGCGGTTTAAAGCATATAACCTTCGTGATGTGGAAGCCGAGATGTCTATACAACAGAAATTATCTAAGTTTCCGATGCCTGAGAACATCTGGGAGGAATATCATCTCGACCAGGTAATCAATGACCGTGGCATTGCCATTGACATGACTTTCGTAAAACAGGCTGTTGCAATAGATGAACATTCCCGTGAAAAGCTAATGGCTTTAATGCAGAATATAACCAATTTAGATAATCCAAATTCTGTACAACAAATGAAAGACTGGCTTGCCGATAATGGGTTAGAAACAGATACCCTTGGTAAAAAAGCGGTTGCTGAGATGCTAAAGACAGCACCTGAACCACTAGGCACTGTTTTGGAACTTCGCCAGCAGCTTGCAAAATCATCGGTGAAAAAATACACGGCAATGGAGAATGCGGTATGTAGTGACGGTCGTGCAAGAGGAATGTTTCAGTTTTACGGAGCCAACAGAACCGGCAGATTCTCTGGCAGGCTGATTCAGTTGCAAAATCTACCCCAAAACCATATGTCCGATTTGGAACAGGCTCGTGCTTTAGTTCGAAGCGGAAACTTTGATGCTCTTACTTTACTCTATGATTCAATCCCAGAGGTACTGTCGGAGCTTATCCGTACTGCTTTTATACCACGAGAAGGTATGAAGTTCATTGTGGCAGATTTTTCAGCGATTGAGGCTCGCGTCATTGCTTGGCTTGCAGGCGAAAAATGGAGAATAGAAGTATTCAAAAATGGCGGTGACATTTACTGTGCCAGTGCTTCTCAGATGTTTAATGTACCTGTTGAAAAGCATGGTTTGAATGGCCATCTTCGTCAGAAAGGTAAAATTGCTGAACTTGCCCTCGGTTACGGCGGATCTATTGGAGCATTGAAATCAATGGGCGCTTTGGAGATGGGGGTTGAAGAAGAGGAACTTCAGCCCCTTGTAACTGCTTGGAGACAGTCCAATCCAAATATCACAAAACTGTGGTGGGATATTGACCGGGCAGTAAAAACTTGTGTTAAGCAAAAAACTCCCACAGAGACACACGGCATTAAATTTATCTATCAAAGTGGGATGCTCTTTATTGTTCTTCCTTCTGGCAGACGGCTTTCTTATGTGAAACCTCGTATGGGAGAGAACGTGTTCGGCGGTGAGTCGGTTACTTACGAAGGGGTCGGTGGGACGAAAAAATGGGAAAGAATCGAAAGCTATGGACCCAAATTTGTAGAGAATATTGTTCAGGCAATCAGTCGTGACATTTTGTGTCATGCCATGCAGACATTAAAGAATTGTTCCATTGTGGCTCATGTACACGATGAAATTATCATCGAGGCGGATATGAGGATGTCACTTTCTGCTATCTGTGAACAGATGGCTAGAACACCAACATGGGCAAATGGTCTGTTACTTAGTGCTGATGGTTATGAGTGCCAGTTTTATCAAAAAGATTAAATTTATTTTTTCAAAATCCTCAACATTCATTACCTCCTGTGGCTATTAGGTAGAGGAACTTTCCTCTGACTATATTGCAGGAGGTAATTCGTATGGACGAATTAGTAAAAATCAATTATGAAAATCAACGACCAACCGTACTCGGTCGTGATTTACATGAAGCCTTGGAAGTAAAGACCGCTTATAAAGACTGGTTTCCAAGAATGTGTGAGTACGGATTTGAGGAAGGATCAGACTTTAGCTCATTTTTGAGCGAAAGTACTGGAGGCAGACCAAGCATTGACCATCAGTTAACAATTGACATGGCAAAAGAGCTGTGCATGATACAGCGTACTCCAAAAGGGAAAGAGTGCCGTCAATACTTTCTTGAAATAGAAAGAAGATGGAATTCCCCAGAAGCGATCATGGCAAGGGCACTTCAGATTGCCAATCAACAGCTAACACAAGTAAGGAAACAAAATAAAGTGCTTGAAGGTACAGTTGCTGTTCAGAATCAGCAAATTGCAGAAATGAAACCGAAAGTCTCTTATTACGATGTGGTTTTAAATTGCAAAGACCTCATTTCCACATCAGCAATTGCCAAAGATTATGGCAAATCAGCTATTTGGATGAACCGCTATCTTAATAAAAAGGGCGTCCAGTTTAAGCAAGGTGGTATCTGGCTTTTATATCAGAAGCATGCGGAAAAAGGATACACCAGTACTAAGACACATAGCTACCTTGGCAGTAACGGTGAACAGCATACAAAGGTCCATACATATTGGACTCAAAAAGGCAGACTCTTCATTTACGAACTGATGAAGGCGGACGGTATTTTGCCTCAGATAGAAATGGAGGGTGTGTAATGGGAATCAACAAATTTAACCATGAAGGATACCATGACCCAACTCCCCATGAAGCACTAACCAACATAATGAGAAAGGAAAAGGCAGAGAAAAAATCTGCCTTTAAGCCGCTTGTATATATCTGTTCTCCCTATTCTGGTGATGTAGAAGGAAACATTAAAAAGGCTCGTAGTTTTTGCAGGTTTGCCTTAGACCAAAACTGTATTCCGATTGCTCCCCATCTTATGTTTCCACAGTTTATGGATGATGAAAACCCAGAGGAACGAGAGCTTGCCATATTTATGGACATCGTGCTTATGGGCAAATGCTCCGAGGTATGGGTGCTGGGCAATACCATCTCAAGCGGTATGGCGAGGGAAATTGAAGTAGCCAAGAAACGCAGACAAACGGTCAGGTATTTTAATCCGGAGCATGAGGAGGTTGAAAGCTTATGAAAATTGCAGTAGGCAATAGCCGGATGGATAGAAAATGGAAAAACAAAGATATCTCCTGGGAGGATTTTTGCTCCCGTGTAAAGACGACGCAACGTACCACGGAAACAGTAGAAGAATATCGGAAACTTAAAAGAGGTCAACAAGATGATATCAAGGATGTGGGCGGCTTTGTTGGAGGGCATTTAAAAGAAGGAAGGCGAAAGAAGGGCAATGTTTTATGCCGTTCTTTGCTTACCCTTGATATGGATTACGGTAGACCAGATATTTGGGAGCAAATCAGTATGCTTTTCGACTACAAATGTTGTGTTTACTCCACTCATAAGCACACACCAGAAAATCCGAGACTCAGACTTATCGTTCCCCTTGCTCGTGAGATCAGCGAAGAAGAATATGCAGCTGTTGGACGTATGGTGGCAAAAGAAATTGGTATTGACCTTTTCGATGATACGACATATGAAGCCCATCGCCTTATGTATTGGCCATCCACTTCCTCTAATGGTGAATTTGTCTACGAAGAGCAGGATGGAGCATTACTTGACCCAGATGCTTATCTTGTAAAATATGAAAACTGGCGAGATACATCAACTTGGCCTGTATCAAGCAGGCAGTCTGAAGTTATTAAACGTAGTCTTAAAGAACAAGCCGATCCGCTTTTAAAGGAAGGTGTGGTAGGAACTTTCTGTCGAGCCTATTCCGTTCGTGAAGCAATTGATAAATTTTTAGGTGCAGTTTATGCACCATCTGCTATGGAAGGGCGCTATGACTATATTCCAGCTGACAGTAGTGCGGGTGTGATTATCTATGATGATAAATTTGCATACAGCCACCATGCCACCGACCCGGCAAGTGGTCTGCTCCTCAATGCTTTTGACCTCGTTCGTATTCATAAATTCGGCTCTTTAGATGATAGAGCTTCCACTACTACGGCTCCTGGCAGGATGCCGTCTTTTGTGGCAATGTGCGAGTTTGCCATAAAAGATGAAGCGGTAAAAGCTGAGTTTTCTAAGGAAAGACAGGCTCAGGCTGAAGAGGAGTTTAGTGATGAGGATTGGCAGACAGGTTTGGAACTGGATAAGCAAGGTCGGATAAAAGATACGCTGGATAACATCGTTCTGATTATTCGGCATGATGAGGATTTACAACATATAGCTTTTAATTGCCACCGTGATGGTATCGATGCCAAAGGTGGTCTGCCTTGGGAACAGATCAAGGCTGGTTGGAATGATTCGGACAATGCACTTCTTAAGGTGTACTTAAGCAGTAAATACGGAGTATATTCTCCTACCAAGACCAAGGATGCTGTGTTAGCGGTAGCGTCAGAACGAGCCTACCATCCTGTTAAGGAGTACCTAGACTCCCTGCCAAAATGGGATGGTATTAGCCGAGTAGAAAATCTACTCATTGATTATTTCGGTGCAACAGATAATTCCTACACAAAGGCAATTATTCGTAAAACGATGGTTGCAGCGGTAGCCCGCATTTATAGACCAGGTACAAAGTTTGATAGTGTTCTAATCTTAAACGGTCCTCAAGGCATCGGTAAGTCAACATTCTTTGCTAAGCTTGCAGGGGATTGGTTTTCAGACAGTTTGACCATTACGGACATGAAAGATAAATCAGGTGCTGAAAAACTTCAAGGATATTGGTTGTTGGAACTCGGTGAGCTTGCAGGAATGCGTAAGACGGATGTGGAGATTGTGAAGTCCTTTATTTCGAGGGCGGATGATAAGTACCGTGCCAGTTATGGTGTCAACGTCGAAAGCCATCCCCGTCAATGCGTAATTGTAGGTTCCACCAATGCAGAAAGCGGATTTCTTCGGGATATTACAGGCAACCGCAGATTCTGGCCAGTCCGTATTAGCGGTAACGGTAAAAAGAAAGCTTGGCAGATGACCAAAGAGGAAGTGCAGCAGATTTGGGCTGAGGCACTAGAGCTATATGAGAAGGGCGAAAAACTCTACCTTGAAGGTGATGATGCATCCATGGCAACTAGTGAGCAGGCAGATGCCATGGAAACAGATGAACGAGAAGGATTGGTTCGTACCTATCTGGATACTCTTTTGCCGGATGATTGGGACACTATGTCTTTATACGAGCGTAGAAATTTCCTCGGCGGTAGCGAATTTGGCGGCGGCACCCGTGTTGGAACAGTAAAAAGAACCCTTGTCTGCAATATGGAGATTTGGTGTGAATGTTTTGGAAAAGATGCATCCTCAATGAGAACATCTGATTCTTATGCCATCGGTGCCATTATGAGAAAGATCAGTGGGTGGAACAAGTACACCGGGAACAAGAACGGAACAATCAATTTTCCTATCTATGGAAAGCAACGAGCTTATTCCCGAACCGGGGAACAAAGCTAGTTGTACCTTACCTTGTTCTCATACTGGTTCTTTCCCCAAAGCTAGTAATCAAAAGGAAAATCTACGGTTCGGAACAAGTGGAACAAGAAGTATCCTATTTATTTATAAATAGTAAAAAAGAAGAAAGTGTAGCCTGTGCATACACGCATACGCGCGCGTATAGGAAAAATGGGTCAAAGTTGTTTTCTTGTTCCGAGCCTTTTTATATGGGAGGTATTTATGCTTGAAAAGTATATCGAAAAGAAACTGGTGGCTGAGGTAAAAAAGATGGGTGGCATTGCAGCAAAGTTTGTTAGTCCGGGTTTAGATGGGATGCCAGACCGCCTAGTGCTTTTACCGCTTGGAAAGATGGCTTTTGTGGAATTAAAGGCTCCCAGAAAGAAACCTCGTCCGTTACAGATTAGAAGAATAAAGCAATTACAGAAGTTAGGCTTTACCTGCTATGTCATTGACGATGTTGAGCAGATTGGAGGGATACTCGATGAAATACAATCCTCATAAATATCAAACATATGCTACGAATTTCATACTTGAGCATCCCATAGCAGCGGTGTTTTTAGAGATGGGTCTTGGCAAAAGCGTAATCACTTTAACTGCTATATTTGATTTATGTCTTGATAGTTTTGAAATTGGAAAGGTTCTGGTCATTGCCCCTCTAAGGGTAGCAAGGGATACTTGGCCAGCTGAGATAAACAAATGGGAGCATTTAAAAGGACTGGAGTATTCAGTGGCTATTGGAACAGAACAGGAGCGGTTAGCAGCTCTTAGGAAACCAGCAAGTGTCTATCTTATAAACAGAGAAAATGTTGACTGGTTAGTAAACAAAAGTGGTATTCCTTTTGATTATGACATGGTGGTAATTGATGAATTGTCATCTTTTAAGTCCTATGGAGCAAAAAGATTTAAGAGTTTACTAAAAGTCAGACCTAGGGCGAAACGTATCGTGGGTCTTACAGGTACTCCATCCAGTAACGGGTTAATGGATTTGTGGGCAGAGTTTCGTATTCTCGACATGGGTAAAAGACTCGGCAGATACATAACTCACTACCGCAATTCCTTCTTTACTCCAGATAAACGTAATCAGCAGATTGTATTTTCATATAAACCATTACCTGGGGCAGAAGATGCCATATATCGGCTCATTTCAGATATTACCATTTCAATGAAGTCGGTTGATTTTCTGAAAATGCCAGAATGCGTGATCAATGAAGTGTCGGTGTATCTAAATGATAAAGAACAATCAGTATACGATCACTTTCGTGAAGATATGGTTCTTGAGCTTGCCAATGAGGAGATTGATGCCATGAATGCAGCAGTCCTTTCTGGCAAACTCCTGCAAATGGCAAACGGTGCTGTCTATGATGATGATAGAAATACTCATATTATCCATGACCGCAAGCTGGATGCTCTTGAAGATTTAATCGAAGGTGCAAACGGCAAACCTGTTCTTATTGCATATTGGTATAATCACGATTTAGAGCGTATTAAAGCAAGATTTAATGTTAGAGAAATTAAAACATCCAAGGATATCAAGGAATGGAACAACGGTGATATTTCTGTGGCGGTTATCCATCCTGCATCAGCAGGACACGGTCTCAATTTACAAAGTGGTGGTTCAACACTTATTTGGTTTGGTCTTACCTGGAGTCTAGAGCTCTATCAGCAAACAAATGCAAGACTTTGGAGACAAGGACAAAATGAAACGGTGGTTATCCATCACATTATTACTAAAGGCACGATTGATGAAGATGTGATGAGAGCCTTGAAACGAAAGGAAAAGACACAGTCCGATCTTATAAATGCTGTCAAAGCAAATCTGGGGAAAGCGAGGGGTGTTGTATGATGGATGCATTTGAAAAACTGGCAAATGCCATTATTCTACAGGCAGTCAAAGATTATCGTTTTGCTCTGAAAAGACTAGCAAAATACCCTCGCAATGATTCTGCTAGATATACGAAACGTGAGATTGAGCGTTTCTTTCATTCCGGGTATTTCACTACCCTAACATCCCTCGATCCTGAGATGCTAATTAAAAAGCTACATGAGGAGGTGGTGCGATGACGGCAAAGGAATTCTTGAAACAAGCTTATCGCTTAAATGAGCTGATTAATTCCGATCTTGAGGAGTTGCAAAATCTAAGGGAACTCTCAAGAAGTGTTTCATCTCCTGTTCTTGAGGAAAAAGTCAGTAAAACAAAAAGTACTGATCCACCTTTTGAAAAATACGTGATTAGAATAGTAGATTTGGAGAAGCAGATACAACAAGAGGTGGAACGTTTAATAAAGCTTAAGTCAGATATTCGTGAAGCGATTAACCAGATGGAAAACGTGGATGAAAAGCTGCTTCTTCGCTACCGCTACATTAACTTTCTTAACTGGGAAGAAATCTGTGTCAACCTTAATGTTTCTATGAGAACTGTGCATAGACTTCACTCATCAGCCTTGCAGCATTTAAAGGTGCCTAAATAAAAGTTGGCACACTTTGGCACAGGTTGGCATACGATGACACTGTTTGTCCGTAGGGAAAGCTATATAATGGTAGTATGGAATATTAGCAAACAGAAGCCTTCACGGGAGCATTTCTCCTGCGAGGGCTTTTTCTATGGGCAAAAGGAGGTGTAGTATGCCAAGGAAACCTAAGCGACCATGCTCTTACCCTGGTTGTCCAGAGCTGACTGACAGACGTTTTTGTGAAGAACATGCTAAAAAGGAAGCCGCACGGTATGAAAAGTATGACCGCGATCCAGCAACTCGTAAGCGATATGGTCGTGCATGGAAAAGAATACGTGATCGCTACATTGCGGCTCATCCTCTTTGCGAGGAGTGTAAACGACAAGGAAAGCTGACCCCAGCAACCGAGGTGCATCACATTCTTCCTCTAGCAAGAGGTGGAACCCATGATAGAAGCAATCTGATGTCCCTTTGTACTTCTTGCCACTCTGCCATCACTGCAAAAGATGGAGACCGTTGGGGAACCCGGTAGGGGGAGTCAAATCTCCACAGCTTTTTAGATGTGCAACGGGCGTGGGGCAACGCGTGAAAATTCGCGGTTTCAAACGGGGTAATAGGCCCATCGATGAAAAGAGGTGAGTGAATGGCCAAAGATGGAACAAATCGAGGCGGCGCCCGTATAGGCTCCGGTCAAAAGAAAAAACCACTTGCTGACAAAATTGCAGAGGGAAATCCCGGTAAAAGAAAGCTTGAAGTTGTCGAGTTCAAGAATACTGCTGACCTGAAGGGACAGGAAATGCCAAAGCCAAGGGCCATGCTCTCCGCAGTGCAAAAGGATGGGAAAACCCTAGTAGCGAGTGAAATCTATGAAATTACATGGAAATGGCTTGAGGAGCGAGAATGTGCCCATTTGGTACTTCCACAGCTTCTAGAACGGTATGCCATGAGTGCGGCCAGATGGATACAGTGTGAGGAAGCGGTAACCGAGTTTGGTTTTCTAGCAAAGCATCCAACTACCGGCAATGCAATTCAAAGTCCTTATGTAGCGATGAGCCAGAGCTTTATGAGTCAGACAAACAGGCTATGGATGGAGATATATCAAATCGTTAGGGAGAACTGTGCTACAGAGTACTCTGGTTTAAACCCACAGGACGATGTGATGGAGCGATTGCTATCTGCCCGCAGAGGAAAATAAAGATGAGGAGATATGATGTAATGAGTAAGAGATATTTAACAGCAGAAAGTGTATGTGCTGGACATCCTGATAAACTATGCGACATCATTGCAGATAGCATTTTAGAAGCATGCCTACGTAAGGATAAGGCATCACGTGTCGCTTGTGAGGTAATGGCAACCAAGGGAAAAATTATCGTGGCGGGCGAGATCTCCTGCAGCGAGAAAGTGAATATTAGAGACATTGTAAAAACTGTACTGAAGGATGTGGGATACAACCCTCTAAAATTTTTGATTTATGTATATGTACATAATCAAAGTGTAGATATTGCGGCTGGTGTGAACATCGCACTAGAAGCACGAAATGGGATAAACGAACAGTACGGTTCCATCGGTGCTGGAGACCAGGGAACTATGTATGGTTATGCTACAAAGGAAACAAGAGAAATGCTTCCCCTACCTCTTGTGCTTTCCCACAGAATCGTAAAGAGACTGGATGATTGTCGCAAAGGAAAACTGATAAAAGGGATTCTTCCTGATGGTAAAGCACAGGTAACAGTGGAGTATGAAGATGACACTCCGGTAAGAATAAAGACGATTGTGATTTCTGTGCAGCATGATAAGAATAAAACGCAGGAAGAACTTAAGGCAGATATTCTTAACAATGTCTTATGGCAATGCTTTGAGGATTTCCCTTTTGATGATGAAACAGAACTTCTCGTCAATCCATCTGGTCAGTTTGTTCTTGGTGGACCCGCTGCCGACACGGGTTTGACTGGAAGAAAAATCATGGTCGACACCTATGGTGGACTTGCATCTCACGGAGGAGGTGCCCTTTGTGGTAAAGACCCAACTAAAGTTGACCGAAGTGGTGCTTACATGGCTCGGTATATTGCCAAGCATATTGTTTGGTGTGGTTATGCAAAGAAGTGTGAAGTGAGTATTTCCTATGCCATTGGTAAGGCAAATCCAGTAGCCTTTACTGTAAATACCCTTGGCACTGGAACTGTTTCTGATGAAATATTAACTCTTGCTTCTCAGGAGACTTTCAACTTAAGACCTGCGGCCATCATTGAAAAACTACGTCTTAGAAATGTGATTTATTCTGACACAGCGGCTTATGGTCATTTTAATAGTTGTCTTTTCCCTTGGGAGGATGTAAATAAATACAGTGAATTTAGAAAGGCGGTGGAAAAGTATGTTGATAGAGAAGATTAAAACGAAACAACTCATCCCCGCTGAATATAACCCAAGGAAGGATTTAAAACCTGGTGATCCGGAATATGAGAAACTTAAACGCTCCCTTGAGGAGTTTGGATATGTAGAACCCGTTATATGGAATAAGACCACAGGCAGAGTTATCGGAGGGCATCAACGCTTGAAAGTCCTGCTGAGTATGGGCATGGATGAAATAGAATGCGTAGTTGTCGAAATGGATGAGCAAAAGGAAAAGGCCCTGAACATTGCACTAAATAAAATAAGTGGCGATTGGGATAAAGATAAATTGGCACTTCTCATTACAGACCTAAATGCCTCTGATTTTGATGTTTCTCTTACAGGATTTGACCCAGGAGAGTTGGAGGATCTTTTCAAGGATTCCCTTAAGGATAATATAAAAGAAGATGATTTCGATGTAGACAGCGAGCTGAAAAAGCCCGCTGTTTCGCATTTAGGGGATATTTGGCTACTTGGGCAGCATCGATTAGTCTGCGGAGACAGTACAAAGAAAGACACCTTTGATGTCTTAATGGATGGGAAAGCTGCCAATCTGGTAGTTACGGACCCTCCATATAACGTCAACTATGAAGGCACTGCTGGAAAAATCAAAAATGACAACATGGCTAATGAAGCGTTCTATGATTTCCTGCTTGCGGCATTTCAAAACACCGAGGAAGCGATGGCAAAGGATGCTTCTATTTATGTATTCCATGCTGATACGGAAGGACTCAATTTTAGAAGAGCATTCTCCGATGCAGGATTTTATCTTTCTGGTACTTGTATATGGAAAAAGCAGTCCCTTGTTCTCGGTCGCTCTCCTTATCAATGGCAACATGAACCGGTACTCTTTGGATGGAAAAAGAAAGGCAAGCATCTCTGGTATTCAGACCGCAAGCAGACCACCATCTGGGAGTTTGAGAAACCAAAGAAAAATAGCGACCACCCAACCATGAAACCAGTGGCACTTGTGGCATACCCCATTATGAATTCGAGCCTTAGTAACTGTATTGTGCTTGATCCCTTTGGAGGTTCAGGAAGTACACTGATTGCCTGTGAGCAGACAGATAGAATTTGTTACACCATTGAACTGGATGAAAAGTACTGCGATGTCATCGTGAAAAGGTATATTGAGCAAGTCGGAAATTCTGATGGTGTGTTTCTTTTAAGAGATGGTTCGAAATTCAGATATTGTGACCTACCGGAGGTGAATGAGGATGAGTAAATTGACACTTGGTTCCCTCTTTGATGGCAGTGGTGGTTTTCCTTTAGGTGGTTTGCTTTGTGGCATCGAACCGTTATGGGCATCTGAAATTGAGCCGTTTCCTATACGGGTTACGACTAAACGCATCCCTCAGATGAAGCATTATGGGGATATAAACAAATTGAATGGTGCGGAGCTTCCACCTGTAGATATCATAACTTTTGGCTCTCCCTGCACGGATATGAGTGTGGCGGGTAAAAGAGCCGGTCTGGATGGAGAGCAATCCGTCCTTTTTTATGAAGCAATCCGAATTATTAAAGAAATGAGGTGTAAGACCAATGGACAATATCCAAGGTACGCAGTCTGGGAAAATGTCCCCGGCGCATTCTCGTCAAATAAAGGAGAAGACTTCAAGGCAGTCCTCGAAACGGTCATCAGTGTCAAAGAGCCGAACGCCTCGGTGCCTTTACCTGAAAAAGGACGATGGCCTTACGCAGACATCTATATGGGAGACGGATGGAGTGTGGCTTACCGAACTATCGATGCGCAATATTTCGGAGTACCCCAACGTCGTCGTAGAATCTACCTTGTCGCAGATTTTGCAGGCAGAAGTGCCGGAGAAATACTATTTGAGTCCGAAGGCATGCCAAGGAATTTTACGCCGAGCGGCAGCCCGTGGCAAAGAACTGCCGACAATGCTAAAAACTGCACTGGAAAAACAGGCGATAGCATAACTTGCCTAAATGACCAAGGCGGAAGAGTGATGTCTGTTTCGAAGGATATTACAGCAACACTTCGAGCAGAGGAACATGGCCATCAGCCTTGCGTAATGCAGTCAAGCGGATTTTGCACCGAACACAGTGCCAAGAGTAGAAGTGTAGGATATGAGGAAGAACGCTCCCCTACCCTTAGAGCAGTTGTTGTTCCAGGTACAGTCATGTCCTTTGAACCAGGTGCGGTTTCACGTATTGGTGGTCATACAGATGAAAATTTAAGTGGATCACTTCGTGCAAGCATGGGAGATAATCAAACAGCTGTTGTAATAGAAAACTATCCAACTGATAGCCGTGTAAAACTCTCAGAGGATAATAAAGTACAGGCGCTTACCTCTCGTATGGGAACTGGTGGAGGGAATGTCCCCCTTGTCATGAGCACTCCTAAAACGTTAAAAATCCGCTCCGGCTGTGAAGGCGGTGGCAAGGGTGCATTGATACAGGATGACAAGTCTGCAACTCTTGGATGCAATAATGATCAGACTGTTTTTGTGCCCACCGCATATGGCATCTGTTCTGATAAAAGCAATTCCATGCAGTCTAGCAATCCGCATAGCGGTATATATGAAGCGGATACTTCTCGGACCATTGATGCCAATGGGGGAAATCCGGGATGTAATCAAGGTGGTATTGCAGTGGTTGCTCTGCAAGGCTCGATGATTGGAAGAGAGGATAAAAACGGTCCCCAAGGAAGCGGTATAGATGAAGATGTTTCTTTTACGCTTAATACCGCTGATCGTCATGCTGTTGCCTATGCCATGACTACCGGAGCCTATGCACAGGTTGAAGAAGATAAAGCACCTACTCTATTGTCGAGAGATTATAAGGATGCCCCTGTTGTGACTCAGCCTTCTTACGGTATTGATAGGGCGGCTTTTAATCAAGGAAGGAATGCTCTATATAAACCTACTGTAGATGAAGAACAGCAACCTACGCTCACAGCAAAAGGTCCTGGAGCAGTGGCGCACCCAGCTTCGTTTTATCCTCAGATGAAAGCTGAAAGTCAATGCTACAGACAGGACGGTACATCAAATACGATTATCAATGGTACCAATCCAGGCTATCAAAATGGATTGGTTGAGCCGGACTATATTGTTCGAAGGCTTACGCCAACGGAATGTGCAAGATTGCAAGGTTTTCCCGATGATTGGTGCGATGATCTTGGTACGGAAAATCCTAAAGAAGATGAAATTTCATTCTGGACGCAGGTTTGGGAAACTCACCGCAAAATTATAGGTAAAAGCAAAAGGCCAAAAACAAGAAATAAGATTATAAAATGGCTTAACAATCCTCATTCCGATGCAGCTGAATATAAAATGTGGGGTAATGGCGTAGCACTTCCATGCGTTTGTTTTGTGCTGACTGGCATTGTGTTATCTACACAAAATACCGCCGATTAATGGAACCGTATTTTCAAACCGTATTTTCTACAGAAAGATGCTCTAAATGACTTGATATTAACAGCTTTTAGAGTGATATATGTACGTACCGAAAATAGAAAGGCGGTATGAAAATGAAGATTAACTATAATGTTACGGGACCAAAAAGAAAAGCACTGGTTAACGCAATCAGCCAACAACTAAACGCCCCTGTAAAATATCTCGGAGCACCTACATTTGCATATGAGGTGGCAGACTACAATGTTAACAAAAACGGAGTTCTAAGCGGACCAGATAAAAAGGAACTGGTCGATGATCTATTGGGACTTCACGACTTCAAAGCAATTTCAGAAGAATTTGACGCACCACCTCCGAAAGCAGAAGCAAATGAAACGGAAGAATCTATCAATCTGATAATTCAAATGCCACGGGCAGATTTTACCGACACGGCAATCGAGAACCTAAAAGGATTGGTAGAGAGCAAAGCAACTCTAATAAAGAAAGCAATTGATACGGATTCCATTCCCATCATTGTATATGAGGAATTTGTAGCATTCCCTTGGTTTCAAGGTGAGTGCTCCTCAGAGGAGGTTAAGGCATACACCCATTTTGTCACGGCACTTTGCGAAATGGCGAAAAAACAGACCCGTGTCAACTCCACCGAGAAATCAGTAGAGAATGAAAAATATGCTTTCCGTTGCTTCCTGCTAAGGCTTGGTTTTATCGGACCAGAATATAAGATGGAACGAAAGATTCTCCTTTCCAAGCTTTCAGGTAGCTCCGCTTTCAAAAGCGGAACGGCCAAGCAGGAGGTGAGTGAACAATGAATATCATTCACCCAGAAATGCTAAAGCAACTTAGAAGCTATTACACTCCAGGAACACGTGTGATGCTACTTAAAATGAACGACCCTTATACTAAACTTCAGCCTGGATCTAAAGGTACGGTTACTAGTGTTGATGACATAGGAACGATTCATGTCAGTTGGGATTCGGGTGGTTCCCTTGGAGTAGCCTTTGGTGAGGATTTATGCAAGAGAATCGAAGAGTAAACATGAATCGGAGGAGGTAATAAATGAATGAGATAATCAAAGAACAAATCCTTTCCATCCGAGAAAGTGGAGTCACAAATATGTTTGATGCAAACCGAGTCCAGTATGAAGCAAATGAACGAGGGTTTTATGAATTGGTAGTCTATTTAATAGACCATAAAGCGGAATATGCTCATTTCATACTGACAGGGGAAGTGGATGAAAATAAGTAAATAAAAACAGGATAAGGAGAAGAGCTTCATCTATAGGATTGAGGCTCTTTTCTTTTGTCCTTTTTCATAAAAGGGGCGGTGTTTATGCGGAAACTGAAGAAATATAAGCCGACCGCCTTTATAGCTGATGGGTCATATTACGATAAGGATGCTGCTGATTACGCTGTAGCTTTTATCGAAGCACTCTCCCATACGAAAGGTTTATGGGCAGGTAAGCCTTTTGAACTTATCGATTGGCAGGAGCAAATAATCCGTGATTTATTCGGAATTTTAAAGCCAGATGGATATCGGCAGTTTAACACTGCTTATGTAGAGATACCTAAAAAGATGGGAAAAAGCGAGCTTGCCGCAGCAATTGCGCTTCTCCTCACTTGCGGTGATGGTGAAGAACGGGCAGAGGTGTACGGTTGTGCCGCTGACCGCCAGCAGGCATCAATTGTATTTGAAGTAGCAGCCGATATGGTGCGGATGTGTCCAGCGCTGAATAAACGAGTGAAGTTGCTGGCTTCAACTAAACGACTGGTGTACCTGCCGACCAACAGCTTTTATCAGGTATTGTCGGCTGAAGCCTATTCAAAACACGGCTTCAATATACATGGTGTTGTTTTTGATGAACTTCATACTCAGCCAAATCGGAAACTATTTGATGTTATGACGAAAGGATCTGGGGATGCAAGGACCCAACCGCTGTATTTTCTTATCACCACAGCGGGATCGGATACTCAAAGTATCTGCTACGAAACACACCAAAAAGCGGTTGATATTATTGAGGGCAGAAAATACGATCCTACCTTTTACCCCGTAATCTATGGTGCTAAAGAAGAGGATGATTGGACAGATCCAAAAGTGTGGAAGAAAGCAAATCCAAGCTTAGGAATTACGGTGGGAATTGACAAGGTAAGGGCAGCTTGTGAAAGTGCAAAGCAAAACCCTGCTGAGGAAAATAGCTTTCGACAGCTGCGTCTGAACCAGTGGGTTAAGCAATCTGTCCGTTGGATGCCAATGGCAAAGTGGGATGCCTGTGCGTTTCCAGTAAAACCAGAGAGCCTTGAAGGTAGAGTATGCTATGGAGGACTTGATTTATCCTCTACCACTGACATTACAGCCTTCGTGCTGGTGTTCCCACCGGAAGATGAAACAGATAAATATACCGTTCTCCCGTATTTTTGGATGCCGGAGGATAATATTGACCTCCGAGTTCGACGAGACCACGTGCAATACGACCTTTGGGAGAAGCAGGGACACATTTTAACCACCGAGGGAAATGTAGTCCATTATGGATACATTGAAAAATTCATTGAAGAACTGGGGGAAAAGTACAACATTCGAGAGATTGCTTTTGACCGCTGGGGCGCTGTTCAGATGGTGCAGAACCTTGAAGGGTTAGGTTTTACTGTAGTTCCCTTCGGTCAAGGTTTTAAAGATATGTCACCACCTACAAAGGAACTTATGAAGCTGACATTAGAAGAAAGAATAGCACACGGCGGGCATCCAGTACTACGGTGGATGATGGATAACATCTATATAAAAACAGATCCGGCTGGAAATATAAAACCGGACAAGGAAAAAAGTACAGAAAAAATAGATGGAGCAGTGGCAACTATTATGGCACTCGACCGCGCCATCCGCTGTGGACCGGGTAATAGTGGAGACTCGGTGTATGACGAGAGAGGTTTAATAATTCTATAAATTTCAATGATTGTTTGTGGTGTAATTCTTTCAATTTGGAGGTGAGGCCTATGAATTTATTAAAAGGACTGTTTCGTTCAAGGGACAAACCGCAAAACCGTGTGGGTAGCGCATTTTCCTTCCTATTCGGCGGTACATCATCTGGCAAAACAGTAAATGAGCGTACTGCAATGCAAGCAACAGCGGTGTATGCCTGCGTAAGAATACTAGCTGAAGCTATTGCTGGACTGCCACTACATGTATATAGATATCGTTCTGATGGAGGTAAAGAAAAGATTCCTTTCCACCCTTTGTATTACCTTCTTCATGATGAACCAAATCCAGAGATGACTTCATTTGTGTTTCGAGAAACACTGATGAGTCATCTTTTACTTTGGGGTAATGCTTATGCACAGATAGTTCGAAATGGTCGTGGCCAGGCAATTGCGCTTTATCCCCTACTTCCTAACAAGATGGAAGTAAGTCGAGCATCAAATGGTGAACTGGTTTATACCTACTACCGGGATACAGACGAAAGTGGCCTGAATCCAAAGGGAGGCTATGTCACACTTCGCAAAGATGATGTACTTCACATACCAGGTTTAGGTTTTGATGGACTCATTGGCTATAGCCCTATTGCTATGGCAAAAAATGCAATCGGTATGTCACTTGCTACTGAAGAGTACGGTGCGGCATTCTTTGCTAATGGAGCCAATCCCGGCGGTGTGCTGGAGCACCCAGGAGTAATTAAAGACATACAGAGAGTCAAGGATAGCTGGAATAGTGCTTACCAAGGCACAGCTAAGGCACATAAAATCGCTGTATTGGAAGAGGGCATGAAGTTTCAAGCCATCGGTATACCTCCAGAACAGGCTCAGTTTTTAGAAACACGGAAATTTCAAATCAATGAGATTGCGAGGATTTTCCGTGTGCCTCCCCATATGGTGGGAGATCTTGAGAAATCTAGCTTCTCCAATATCGAGCAGCAGTCTTTGGAGTTTGTAAAATACACTCTCGATCCGTGGGTGGTGAGATGGGAGCAAAGTCTCCAGCAATCGCTTATTTTGCCTTCTGAGAAAACATCAGTATTCATCAAGTTCAATTTAGATGGTCTGCTGCGCGGCGATTATCAAAGCCGAATGAATGGCTATGCTATTGGGCGGCAAAATGGCTGGATGTCAGCCAACGATATCCGTGAACTGGAGGACATGAACAGAATCCCAGCTGAGGAAGGTGGCGATTTATATCTGGTTAACGGAAATATGACGAAATTGGCTGACGCAGGAGCGTTTGCCAAAACCGAAGGAGGTCAGTAAATGAAGAAGTTCTGGAATTGGGTGCGAGATTCTGATGAAGGGCGCACTCTCTATTTAAATGGAGTGATATCCGAAGAAACGTGGTGGGGTGATGAGGTCACACCTAAGATGTTCAAAGATGAACTGCTGGCTGGCACCGGTGATATTACAGTGTGGATTAACTCTCCTGGCGGGGATGTGTTTGCAGCAGCTCAGATTTACAACATGCTTATGGACTATACAGGAAAGGTCACTGTAAAAATTGACGGGCTTGCGGCAAGTGCGGCTTCCGTTATTGCAATGGCTGGTGGAGATGTATATATGTCTCCTGTATCTATGCTTATGATTCATAACCCCTCAACAATTGCTATTGGTGACAGTGAGGAAATGTTGCGAGCAAAGGCTCTATTGGATGAAGTCAAGGAAAGCATTATTAATGCCTATGAGTTAAAGACGGGTCTGTCTCGAACAAAACTCTCTCATCTGATGGATGCAGAATCATGGATGAATGCAAATAAAGCCATTGAACTTGGTTTTGCAGACAAGATTATGTTCATGGAAAGTGAAACATCGGATTTGACGGATAGTCTTATCTTTAGCAGGATGGCAGTTACTAACTCGCTTATCAGCAAACTGCCAAAACAACCAAAACAGAAAACAGGTACACCCATTGAGTCGCTAGATAAGCGGCTTTCTTTAATTTCGCACTAATTTAAAGGAGGAAATAACAATGAGTAAAATTCTTGAATTGCGCGAGAAACGCGCTAAAGCATGGGACGCAGCAAAGGCATTTCTTGATTCAAAACGTGGCGGTGATGGACTGTTATCCGCTGAGGACACGACAACCTATGAAAAAATGGAAGCCGATGTGGTGGCTCTTGGTAAGGAAATTGAACGTTTGGAACGCCAAGCATCTATCGATTTGGAACTGTCGAAAGCAACCAGTAACCCAATTACGAATGAACCTACTAGAACTGGAGAAGAAAAGACTGGTCGTGCAAGTGCTGAATACAAAAAAGCTTTCTGGAATGCGATGCGTGACAATGTCAGCTATGAAGTAAGGAACGCTCTAAAGATTGGCACTGATTCTGAAGGCGGATTCCTTGTGCCAGATGAGTTTGAACGTACGCTAGTAGAAGCTCTGGAGGAAGAAAATATTTTCCGTAGACTGGCCAATGTAATCACGACATCTTCTGGTGACCGCAAGATTCCTGTTGTTGCAAGCAAAGGCACTGCAAGCTGGATCGATGAAGAAGGAGCTATTCCAGAGAGTGATGACAGCTTCGGTCAAGTATCCATCGGTGCCTATAAACTAGCAACGATGATTAAAGTTTCTGAGGAACTACTTAATGATTCTGTGTTCAATCTCGAAAGCTATATCACGAGAGAATTCGCACGTCGTATTGGGAACAAGGAGGAGGAAGCCTTCTTTGTAGGTGACGGTACAGGTAAGCCAACAGGGATTTTAAATGCCACAGGCGGCGGTCAAGTTGGTGTTACTGCGGCAAGTGCCACTGCCATCACTTTGGATGAGGTATTAGATTTATTCTACAGCTTGAAAGCACCTTATCGTAATAAGGCAGTATTCGTAATGAATGATGCCACTATAAAAGCTATTCGTAAATTGAAAGACGGTAATGGGCAATACCTATGGCAACCTTCCATTCAGGTGGGAACCCCTGATACGATTCTTAACCGTCCGCTGTATACTTCATCCTATGTACCTACTATTGAAGCAGGTGCGAAGACTGTGGTCTTCGGTGATTTTAGTTATTACTGGGTGGCCGACCGTCAAGGGCGAGTATTCAAACGATTGAATGAACTCTATGCTGTTACAGGTCAAGTAGGGTTTATTGCTACACAGCGTGTTGATGGAAAGCTTATCTTACCGGAGGCCGTTAAGGTACTCCAACAGAAAGCCTAACGGAGGTGCTATATGAGTTATAACACGAAGAATTATACTGAACAAGGCGGAGAAAAAACTGTCATTGGCGGTGTTTTAGAAATTAAAGAGGGAGCCTCGGTTACGGGGCTTCCTGTTGCAGGAAACCAAGCAGACAGCACAGCCACCGATGTTGCTGGTTTAGTTACGGACTTTAATGCTCTGCTTGCCAAACTAAAAGCAGTGGGGCTTATGGAGACTGACTAAGGTGGAACGTAAAGGAGGTTGGTGGTATGGCAGTGGCAGATAATCTTTTGCCTAAAGTTAAAGCGAACTTAATTTTAACGCATGATCAGGATGATGCCCTCCTTATCGGATTTATCACTGCTGCAGTCTCATATGCACAGAGCTATCAGCATGTTCCTGAAAACTATTATGAAACCCATGCCATGCCTCCAACAACAGAACAGGCAGTGATTATGTTGTCGAGTCATTTCTATGAAAGCAGGGATGGCTCGACGGCAGGTTTCTTTGCTGACAGTGTACAGGCGGGGCAACAAGTATGGAACACAGTGAACTTACTTTTACGACTTGACCGAGAGTGGGGTGTTTAGTATGAGTTTTGGAAAGATGAACACCTTCATCGATATCATCTGTACGGTACCAATAAAGGATGAGGAAGGCTTCGCCACAAAAGGTGACAACATACTCGCTAGTGTACTTGCTTATAAGGAAGATCGGCATGGCAGTGAACGGTGGACGAATATGGCATCATTTTCATCTGCAACTTCCCTATTCAGGTTCAGGAAAATCTTCGGACTTAAGGTGACGAATGAAATGGTCATCGTCTGTGATGATGGAAGATATCAGATTTTAAGTGTTGAGGATGTAAGAAATCGAGGAATGTATGTCGAGGTTTTAGCTGAAAAGCTAGAACCAACTGTGAGGTGATGGATATGGCAAAAGCGAATATAAAGATGCCAGAAGAATTCCTTTTAAAGGTATCTCGATTAGCTGACCAGACCGATGTGATTCTTCCTAAGGTTTTGGAAGTTGGCGGTGAAGTGGTGCTGGATAAAGTTAAAGGAAATCTAAGTAAGGTGGTTGGCAAGGGCACGAAATATCCATCTAAAAGTACGGGCGAGCTGCTATCTTCATTAGGACTCTCGAGTGCAAAGCAGGATAGAAACGGTAACTTCAATGTAAAAGTTGGCTTTGCTGAGCCGCGATCTGACGGTGAGAGCAATGCTAAACTTGCCAGCATCATCGAATATGGCAAACATGGTCAGCCTGCAAAACCCTTCCTAAAGCCTGCGAGGAATACATCCAGGAAACCTTGCATCAACGCAATGGTCGCCAAGCTGGAGGAGGAGATCGAGAAAATATGAATATTTTAGAGGAATTGAATACCCTTGTTTCCACTATACCGCTTCCCGTGGAAACCGGGGTTTTTTCAGGTTTGGCACCAGATGAGTATGTCGTGATTCTCCCTCTTTCGGATATTTTTGAAGTTCATGCTGATAACCGTCCAGGCTTTGATGTGCAGGAAGCGAGGATATCACTGTTCTCTAAAAATAACTATCTAAGGCGGAAAAGACAGCTCACAACTTCTTTAATAAATGCAGAGTTTACTGTGACAGAACGAAGATATATCGGTCACGAGGATGATACTGGATATCATCATTACGCCATCGATGTGGCTAAAAACTATAGATTGGAGGAATAACACATGGCAACGATCGGTCTTGATAGACTGTACTATTCAAAAATAACCGAGGACGCTAACGGTGAGGAAACTTATGCCCAACCTTCTGTACTTGCAAAAGCCATCACTGCTGAACTCTCGGTAGAACTGGTGGAAGCAATTCTGTATGCTGACGATGGTGCGGCTGAGGTTGTGAAAGACTTTAACAGTGGTACTCTCACTCTCGGTGTTGACGACATTGGTCCGACAGTTGCAGCGGATTTAACTGGTGCTTCTACAGATGACAACGGAGTATTAATCTCAGCCAGTGAAAATGTGGGTACACCAGTTGCAGTTGGGTTTCGTGCGCAAAGGGCTAATGGAACATACCGCTATTTTTGGTTGTATCGTGTTAAGTTTGGACTACCAGCAACCAACTTGCAGACAAAGGCTGATTCCATTACCTTTTCTACACCCACCATTGAAGGAACCGTTATGCGTAGGAATAAGCTGGATGGATTGGGCAAGCATCCATGGAAAGCGGAAGTTACAGAAGGTGATCCTGGTGTTTCTTCGACCACCATAACAGGCTGGTTCACTGAGGTCTATGAACCTGTATATACACCTGAACCATAGGAGGAGAAATAATGGATAATGATAGAAGTGCCTCAATCAACATAGGTGACAAAGAGTACGAACTGGTTTTAACTACACGTGCAACAAAGGCCATTGCCGGTCGTTACGGTGGTCTTGAAAATCTTGGAGAAAAACTGATGAAATCAGAAAACTTCGAGATGGCACTGGACGAGATTGTTTGGCTAATCACGCTGCTTGCAAACCAGTCCATTTTGATTCGTAATCTTAAGAATAAGAACGCACCAGAAGAATTGCTTACAGAGGAAGAAGTGGAGCTTCTTACCTCACCGCTTGACTTAGCGGCATATAAAACTGCAATTACCGAGGCGATGTTCAAAGGTACAAAGCGCAATGTAGAAAGTGAGGAGGAAACTCCAAAAAACGTGGAAGTCGGGTAACAGACGCTGAGGTCTTTACCCGGCTTCTTTATTATGGAACAGTTCAGATGGGCATGGACTCAGAGGAATTCTGGCTTATGCCAATTGGACTGTTTTTTGATTTATGGACTTGCCACAAGCAATGGCACGGCATTGAAAAACCAAAGAAAACTCGAACTATTGACGATATTATCCCACCAGGCATATAGGAGGAGGTGAAGGGATGGCGGACAATTTTGGATTAAAAATAGGTGTCGAGGGTGAGCGAGAATTTAAGAAGGCGCTCTCCGAAATCAATCAATCATTTAAGGTACTAGGTAGTGAAATGGCCCTTGTAACCAGTCAATTTGATAAAAACGATAAATCCATTCAATCGATCACGGCTCGAAATGCCGTTTTAAATAAAGAAATTGACGCACAGAAAGAAAAGATTTCTACCCTTAAAGCTGCCCTTGATAATGCCTCCTCCTCTTTCGGTGAAAATGACCGTCGTACCCAAAACTGGCAGATACAATTAAACAGGGCTCAGGCAGAACTGAACCTTATGGAACGTGAACTTGAGGAGTCTACAATAGAAGCGGATAATCTCGGTGAAGAGTTAGAGGATTCCGGTAAAAGTGCAGAGGATGCTGGTGGCAGGTTTGAAAAGCTTGGCGGTGTACTCAAGGGAATTGGTGTGGCGATGGGTGCGGTTGCCGTTGCCGCTGGAGCCGCGGCTATTAAGTTAGGTAAAGAGGTAGTTACTCAGTTCGGAGAATTAGAACAAAACCTAGGTGGATCGGAGGCGGTTTTTGGAGCATATGCTGCATCGATTCAGAAAACTGGTGAGGAAGCCTATAAAAATCTTGGTGTTTCCCAAAGTGAGTATCTTGCGACCGCCAACAAAATGGGGGCATTGTTACAAGGTTCTGGTATACAGCAACAGAGGAGTCTTGAGCTAACTGAAAAGGCCATGCAACGTGCGGCAGATATGGCATCTGTTATGGGTATTGATATGTCCTCGGCATTGGAGGCAGTCACTGGGGCGGCAAAGGGTAACTTTGATATGATGGATAACTTAGGTGTTGCGATGAACGCTACAAACATCGAAGCCTATGCTCTCGCAAAGGGTCTGGATTTTACTTGGAATACCGCAACACAAGCGGAAAAGGCTGAAGTGGCAATGCAGATGTTCTTTGAGAATACGGAGCAGTATGCTGGGAATTTTGCGAGAGAGTCAACCCAGACAATATCCGGTTCCATTGGATTGTTACAAGCTGCACTTGGCTCATTTACAGCCGGACTCGGCAATGCCAATGCAGATATGACAAATCTGACTGAGAATCTTGTGGATGCCTTTGAGGCGGTTGTCACCAATATCGTACCGGTTTTAGAGAATATCGTAGCCGCATTACCGACAGCGACAGGTGCAATTTTAACAGCTGTAGGTGACTTGCTTCCTATGCTTCTTGAATTAGTCACAAATATATTCACGCAAGTACTGGAAACAATTTTGAACCTTTTACCGGAACTTATTCCGGCTGCGGTCAGTGCTCTAATGACGATTGTCGGTGCATTAATTGATAACCTTCCACTGCTAATAAATGCAGCAATTGAATTAGTAACAGCACTTGTGGAGGGAATCGGCATAGCGTTACCACAACTCATCCCTGCGGCAGTTTCTGCAGTTATGCAGATTGTCCAAGGATTGATGGATAATCTACCTCTCATTTTGGATGCCGCATTGCAGTTGATTATAGGATTAGCAAAGGGATTGGTAGATGCAATACCTCAGCTTACTTCTGCGTTGCCTGTCATCATCAAAGCAATAGTGGATTTCATCATTAAATCTATTCCGCAGATTATTGAAGCGGGTATTCAATTATTGACCTCACTGGTTACAGCTTTGCCTACCATTATTACAGCAGTTGTGGAAGCAATTCCGCAAATTATCGATAGTATCATCAGTGCTGTTATTGGGTCGATTCCTTTGATTATTGATGCAGGTATCCGGCTTCTAATATCACTCATACAGGCATTGCCACAGATTATTACTACTGTTGTAGGTGCTATTCCCAAGATTGTTAGCTCGCTGGTCAATGCCATTATTGGTAACATCGATAAGATTATCTTAGCGGGTGTACAACTGTTTGTGGCACTGATTGCAAATCTGCCAAGGATAATCGTGGAGATCGTAAAAGCCGTACCGCAGATTATCTCTGGACTGGTTAGGGCCTTTACTGGCTATATCGGTCAAATGGCACAAGTGGGCGGCAATTTGATTAAAGGGTTGTGGAAGGGTATATCAGACGCAGGTGCATGGTTATGGGGTAAAATATCCGGGTTTTTCGGAAATGTTGTATCGAGGATAAAAGACTTTTTCGGTATCCGCTCCCCTTCAACTCTATTTGCTGGAATTGGCCACAACATGGGTGAAGGTATCGGTGTAGGTTTTGAGGATGCAATGACAGCAGTTTCAAGGGATATGCAAAATGCAGTACCAACCAGCTTTGATTTTAATTACAGAGGTGTATCTGGACAAGGTAATGCCACGGGTTCAAGTATCACTCAAAATATTTCAGTTGTGACACCTAAAGCTCTATCAGAAAAAGAATTAGCACGGGAGTTTAAGAACCTATCCCGTAAACTGGCACTTGAATTGTAAAGGAGGTACGGAAATGGAGCTAACATACACCAATAGAGATGGAGAGAGTATTACGCTTAAGCAAAGCCGACCGTACTTTCTTACGAAGGTAAACGGTACTGGAAATATTCGTCAAACCGTCAACACTTTCAAGGCACCAGATCAGGATGGCGCTTTTTATATTTCTTCCACGCTAGATATGCGAAACATAACAATTGAAGGTACGGTTGTTGCTGATACTCCCGATGAAGCCTATAAAAGGAGACAACGATTCCTTCAAATATTTAGCCCAAAGCTACTTGGGACCCTTCAATACCGTGACCGACAGATATCCTGTGTGGTGGAGGAGGCAGGCTTTAGTGTTTCTAATCGGCAACGAATACCTAATTTCTTTATCAGCCTACTCTGCCCATCCCCTTTCTTCGAGACATTAAATGAGGTGCGAGAGGAACTGGCATCATGGATACCACTGTTTGAGTTTGAACTGGAAATTCCAACGAGTGGGATGGAGTTTGGAATGCGTCAGCCTAGCCAGATTATAACGGTGGAAAATATCGGGGATGTATCTTGCGGATGTGAAATTGTGTTTAGGGCATTAGGCACTGTGTCGAATCCTGAACTATTAAACATAGATACTGGCGAGTATATCCGACTTCTCACAACAATGAGCGCTGGGGATGAACTTCGTGTATATACCCACTTCGCTAGTAAGCGTGTGGTCCAGATTGATGGGTCAACGGTTACAAATGCATTTTCCCTGTTGGATACCAATTCGGTGTTTTTTCAACTCGCGGCGGGTCTTAATACACTGCGTTACGATGCTTCTGTCAATATGGAACTGTTAGAGGTTAGCATATACTTTCGTCCGCAGTTTTTGGGGGTGTGAAGATGGAACTGTATATCTACAATTCAAACCGAGAGCTTGTGGGCATTGTGGAGTCCTTTGAGTACTTACGCTGGACGAGACGCTATTCCCAGTGCGGCTCATTTGAGTTAAAAGCGATTGCAACTACGGAAAATACAGAGCTATTAAAGGAAGGAAATATCATCTGGAAAAATGATGATGAGGAAGTCGGGATCATCGAACATCTGGAACTTTCTCAAACCGAGCATGAAATTATTACTGCAAGTGGTCGGTTTGCAACTTCCTTCCTCTCCCGCCGCATTGTTTGGCAAACGGAGAAATTGTCTGGTGATATTTCTACTTGTGTAGAGCAACTTTTAAATAATAATCTTATCAATCCTTCTGATGTAGCAAGGAAGATTGCGAACATATCCTTTTCTGCTCCAAACTTTAATGTTCCTATCAGTACACAGGTATCGTATCGAAATTTGATGGATGCTGTGACGGAACTATGTGTTGCATCGGATGTTGGCATTAAGACTGTGTTCACTCCTGCTACAGGGGTTTTTACCGTAGCGTTATATATGGGAACGGAATCACAAGCTGTATTTTCTAAGGAATATGAAAACCTTACAGAACAGATTTATACAATAAGTGCTGGAGATTATGCCAACACCGCCCTTGTTGGTGGTGAAGGAGAAGGTCCAGACAGAACTTTTGTTGCAATTACAAGTGGCTCTGGTGAGACAAGGCACGAAATTTTTGTGGATGCTAAGGACTTACGGGCAGAAGACTTTGGTTTAGATTACATTGATACACTAATCTTTCGAGGTCAAAGTAAGCTGAGTGAGCAAGCCATACGCTATTCATTTGATACATCGGTCAATCCACACGGTAATTTGACATATAAGATAGACTTCGATCTTGGGCAGACTGTCAAAGTCATTTCCAAAGCATGGGGTGTATCCATGACGACACGCATCACCGAAGTTGAAGAAACCTATGACGCAGATGGCCAGAGTATCAGTGTAGTATTCGGAAAAGCTGAATTGACAATAGCCCAAAAATTACACTCCGACTTGAGCGAGGTGAAAACAGCAATATCGGCTCCAACTGGCATATCTGAAATTGCACAGGCTTTAGGAGCAGTGGAGGATACGCTAGTAACAGTTGAGGAAACCTTAGGCGACTTGACGGAGGTAGATTCAAAGATTCAAGGAGACAACGTAGCATCTACTATCAACAATCTGTATGGAAAACTACCTGCGCTCGAAATCAATGTTGGCGGAGGAACTATATCGATTGGACAATATGCGTTGTATTATATGAAACCTGGAGATGCCTTTTATTTCACCTCATGGAGTGGCAATAAGTTTAGTGACCAGCCAAGTGACGACGGCCATGTCTTTTTGATAAAACATAGCGGGGACAATACGGGAAATGGATATCAGCGGGCAATGGGTTTCTTTATTTCTCGCAATACGCTGACATTCTATGTGATTTCTGTTTTCGTATTTAATAACCCTTCTGGACAAGCAAACTGGCTTAATATCAATAATGAACCTGTAACTACTGCAAGAATTGCCAATGGAGCAGTTACAGGTTTAAAAATTGCAGACCGTACAATTACAGCTACTAAAATGGTTTCTTCTTTTAGCGACTATTCAACTACAGAACAAAACACTGGGCGACTATGGATAGATGGTAAGACAATTTATCGCAAGCAAGTGAATCTTGGGTCACTTACAAATACGACACCGAAAAGCGTAGCTCACGGCATATCAAACCTCAGCACTATTGTCAGTTTAACAGGTTTTGCGACAAATGGGACCGTATTCTTGCCACTGCCCCTTGCCCGGTACAACAACTTCGCATCGCAAATCGGACTCTTCGCAAATAAGACCGACATTGTAGTCGAACCAGGCAATGATAGAACTGCGTATACAGGCTATGTAGTAATAGAGTATACAAAAACGGAATAGAAGGAGGAGTGATTGATGGAAAAAAGCGGATTTTTCAATTCATCCGATGGTGATAGAGTCTATGATGCAACGGACTTCGCTGCATACTTTGGAAGCCTTGTCTCGAATGGTGTGTTTTATGCGACACCAACAAACTTACTGGTATCTCCTGGGATTGGATTAGCAGTAACCATAGCACCGGGCAGTGCATGGATTAATGGTTATAGATATGAAAATACGGATGTTTTAAATAAACCCCTTGCTACAGCAGATGGGAGCAATCCTCGCATAGACAGGGTTGTGGTTCGTTTAAGTCAAATTACGAGAAGCATTCAGCTCGCCATTGTTACTGGTACTCCAACGGCATCGCCCATAGCTCCGGAGTTGACAAGAACAAGCGATGTCTATGAACTAGGTATTGCTGATGTTCTAGTACCTTCAGCTGCTACATCGATTTCAGCAAATAACATTATTGATACTCGGTTGAATACTAGTCTTTGCGGGTTGGTAAACTCGCTAGTTTCTGCGGTTTATGAATAGGAGGTGAATATAAGTGGCGGATATTAACGGCATCACTCTGCAGGCGGGTTCCAGCCCGACCGTTTATTACACGATTACTTATACTAAAAGCCGACCTAATAATAGCCAGATGACATACAACTTTACCATATCCGCTGCATTGGGTTCTTCAGGTTCCTTCATCCATAATGGTTATGCATTGCTTTGTACAATGACTGTAAATGGATCTTCTTCGCAGGTGCGAATCAAAGCGGCGGACGGGGATAACTGGGATGGAACTACACCAAGACTCAGGTATGTTTCGGTGACCTGTGTTTCTACTACAGGTAATGCAACCCAGCCAGTCACATTCAAAGTGGTATCTGATGGGCGATTGCCATTATCCTCTGGTGTAATTACCAATTCGAGTTATACGGTATTAAGCTCTCCATTGCTTACTACAGCATGTGGAGCACCGACATCTTGTACGGTTTCCCCGACACTTGCGGAAGGGGATGTGACTCTTTCTTGGAGTGGTGCTTCTGGGGGCATCAATAATACGATTTCTAGTTATGAGATTCAATATAGTGATTCTGCCGATAACATCACATGGGGAGCATGGACTGCTCTGACAACTGTGACCACCACAGCATCAAGTGGCAGTGTATCAGTAGCACCGCCCTCAACGCGAGGTAATTACCGAAGATTCCGTGTACGAACCCGTGGTACAGCAGGAGCTAGTTATTACTCTAGCTGGAAAGTATCCACAAACAGCGTCCGCAGGAATACGGTACCAAAGCCAGCAACGACTGCTGTTGCCTCCCCTGCGGCATATAGTAATGAGACTATCACGCTTACTTGGAGCGGAGCGTCTAGCGGTACCAGTCCAATTAAGGGGTATCAAATTGCCAGTCGCACATCCACGGATAACAGCACATGGAGTGCGTGGAATGTGTTGACCATGTTGACATTGGCAGCAAGCGGTGGTAGCTATAATCCAATTGTATCGAGGACCCCAGGAACATATACACAATTTGGTATTTGGACAATTGACACATTTGATGTTTACTCAATAGAGAAAATCAGTAATAGCATTTATTGCAACATCACTGCCTGTGCAGCACCGACTGCCTGCACGGTAAGTGCAACATTATCTGAAGGAAACGTTACTCTTTCGTGGAGTGGAGCAGCTGGTGGCGCAGGTAATCCCATCACTTCCTACGAAATACAATATAGTGATTCGCCAGATAATAGCAATTGGGGTGCTTGGTTGGCATTGGCGATAGTCAATACTTCTGCAACAAGCAGTATTTTAAATGTCAGTCCACCTGCTACACGTGGTCATTATCGTCGGTTCCGAATAAGAACCCGTGGTACAGCTGGAGAGGATTTTTACTCAGGCTGGACTATTACCAGTAATACTGTTCGTAAAAACATACTACCAATACCGCCGACTTCTTTTACCGCAAACCCTCCTATCTATGAAGTAAATACAATAAACCTTTCGTGGAGTGGAACGGTACCTGGAACCAGCTCCATCAAGCAATATGTTATTCAACAGGCCACTTCGATAGATGGACTAAATTGGTCTGCTTATGAAGCACTGACGACAGTTATTTCCAATGCGACTTCAGGCACTCTTCAGGTAAATGCCTCACAGGTTGCCGGTAGATATACTCGTTATCGAATCAGCGTCACAGATGCACTTGATGCAGTGTCTGCCTATGTTGTTAGTAACGCGGTAAAGAAAAACAGCCCGCCTGTAGCACCGATAGTAGACTGTCCAATGTCTGGCAATTTTACTTATAATGCTACACCACGTTTTATGATCACAACAGGAATTGAACCGGATGGACAAACACAAATAGTGGAGGTAAGGATTGACTCTGGTTCATGGCAAAACAGCGTAGACAATCCTGAGCGGTTTTCTGTAAGCGGCTATCTTGGTAATGGGGTCAAGACAATTTACCAAGCTGAACCGCTTTCTGCAGGTAATCATACGGTTACCTTCCGTTGTCTTGACAGTGATATCGAATCAGCAAGTATAGAAGTTGTTCGTACTTTTACGATATTGGCATTACCTTTTGAAATCATTACTCCAAATGTGACGCATGTAAAGGCAGCGCATATTCAGACGATTCGAACTGCTGTAAATAGGGTGCGTAGCTATTACAATCTTTCCCCTATGACTTGGAAAGAGGAGGTCATTACAGGAAAGACCACTGTTAAGAATTGGCCATTTCATATCGTTGAAATACGCAAGGCTATTGATTCGATTATTATGAAGATTAATAGTTTTGATTCTTCTCAGGCATTCGATATACCACCAGTCACATGGCTACCTATCGGTACAGGACGACCAAAGGCGGATGTGATGCAACAAATTCATGATCTAATTCAAATAATGTAAAGGTAACATTCAGCGCTCTTGTCATTTGCAGGGGCGCTTTTCTATATGGAAATACACGAAATGGAGGTGTCTATTAATGAAAGAGATTTGGAATTGGATACAACTGGCTATTGCCGCTGTCGGTGGATTTCTTGGATGGTTTCTCGGAGGCTATGATGGATTTCTTTATGCATTGGTAGCCTTTATTGTCATCGATTATGTGACGGGATTGCTCTGTGCCATTATAGATAAAAAGCTGTGCAGTGAAATTGGTGCAAAAGGAATTTTCAAAAAGGTACTCATCTTTGCAATGGTAGGCATTGCTCATATTATTGATACACAAATTTTGGGTATTATCGGAGAGAATAGTGGTGCTTTACGCACAGCAGTAATCTTTTTCTACCTGAGCAATGAAGGAATATCGATTTTGGAGAATGCGGGTCATATTGGACTACCCATCCCAGAGAAACTAAAATCAGTTCTACAGCAGTTACATGGACGTGATCAAGAACCACGTAAGCCAGGTGATGAAGTATGATTGACATAACGAAAGCAGTAACGGTGTCCATCGGTCGTCGAGGTGAGCATCACTATCGAAATATTGAATTTGATGTATCTGGCTTATTAGAAGAAAAATACCCCAGTGCCTCTTTGAATGCAATTTTCAAAAGACCCGATGGTATTGCCTATCCAGTGGTCACGAGTTACGCTGATGGGATTCTTACCTGGTCGCCTAGTGCAACGGATACATCTATTGTCGGTGTCGGTCGTCTAGAAATAAGGGTTACTTATGGAGATGTGGTTGGAAAAAGCATTCAGATACTAACCATTGTTGAGGATGCTCTTGTTGACGGAATTGCCGAGCCGCCCGAACCTCCTGCACAGGAATGGCTTAATCAGGTTCTTTCTGCATTAGCTGAACTAGATATTAATGAAACATATAATCTATTAAACCTTATCTACAGCCTTTTAAATAATAACTATGATTTGCTAAACACCACACATGGCAGATTAAATGATACCTATGGTTTAGTCAATGATAACTATAATTTGCTAAATACCACACATGGTCTAATCGAGGATATGAGAGATACTCTATACACTCGGACTGGTATTATCCTTAATCATTTGCATCCGATAGAAACTGCTACTGCACCGGATATGGTAAGCCGGAGAGCATCCATCACATTTACGAGCATAAATAGCGGCAATAACGTAGTACTTGGCACGGTAACCTATACATTTGTTACATCCTTGGGCAGTCCGACAACAAACAATGTGCAGGTGTTAATCCAAGGCACTCTCCGCAATACTGTCAAGAAACTTGCCGAAGCCATAAGGGGTATTCAAGATGTAGCGAACATTGCATATGGGTCAGGAACATCACCAAACCCAGCAAGCACAGCCTATTGGACGAGTCGAGTTTTCTCCATTGGTGATGCTACTATTCCTTCTGGTGAGAGTCTATTCATATTGGAAAGAGCGGAAAATGCTACGACACCATTGCCCCTTACCTCTACCGCAACATCTACTATCAACGCATTTACTAGGGCAAGCTATTTGAGATATGTTTTGAGCGGTAATGCTACAGGCGGGGGCGGTATTAACAGCGTTCGAGGACCTTTGTACACATTATTGCCAATTGGTAGCGTGGTTATAGGCGGGCAGGGTGGATTGCTTTATCCAACAGCTTATGATTGTCATTTAGTTACCCTTTGCCGCCAATCGGATACAAGTGAAAAAGAACTAGACTTATATATATCAAATGATGAAGTGAACTTTACCAGAATCTCACGTAGCACACCTATAGGTGCTGATAGTTCAAACGCTGGGTTGCATATTCATATTCAAATGCGTCAAAGCCGGGTGCCTTCTGGTTATGGATTGTATATCAGTATGGGAAGTGATGGAACATCGGCGAATGCTTTTTGTGATTTGAAGTTTACCTATCATCTATACCCTGTGGCTCTTGCATCTGACACAAATTCTTGATTAGTGGGGTGACCGTAATGAATCTGCATAAGTTAATACTTACAAATAATGCCTGTTTCAAAGCAGGAAAAACAATATTGCCGAAGGGCATCATGGTTCACTCAACTGGAGCTAACAACCCGTGGCTCAAACGATATGTTGGCCCTGACGATGGCTTGCTAGGAAAGAACCAATATAACAACCATTGGAATCAAGACAAACCTGGAGGCCGTCAAGTATGTGTCCATGCCTTTATTGGTAAATTAGCAGATGGTTCCATTGCAACCTATCAAACATTGCCTTGGAATCACCGAGGTTGGCATGCTGGAGGAACTGCAAACAATTCTCATATTGGATTTGAAATTTGCGAGGACGGTTTGACCGATGCCTCGTATTTTTCTGCTGTTTACAAGGAAGCCTTGGAGCTTTGTGTATATCTTTGCAAACTCTATGGGTTTAGTGAAAAAGATATCATCTGTCACAGCGAAGGTTATAAACAGGGCATTGCCAGTAACCATGGCGATGTGATGCACTGGTTCCCTAAACATGGGAAGAGCATGGACACCTTTCGAGCGGATGTGAAGAAACTATTAAGTGCTGAAAATAAACCAGTAGACTCTGTGAAAAAGAAATATTATCGTGTGCAGATCGGTGCTTATTCTGACAGTGCAAATGCTGAGGCACAGCTTGCCAAAGCTAAAAAGGCAGGATTTACGGATGCATTTATTAAGTATGATTAATCAAAGGGAGTGAGTAAATAAGCAATTATGCTTTAGCTTCACAGAGTTTCCCTAAAAATATTAACTATTAGATGTATATAGCCTGTGGGGGTTATTCCCTTGCAGGCTCTTTTTTTATGCTCTGATTTTATTTTATTTTTACAAATCCTCAACTTCGACCTGTTCCCGCGGCTATTAGGTGGGAGGTGATTCTACATGAATCAGCATGAGGATAAAAAGGTTATGAAGATTTCAGATGGGGTTATAGACAAAAGCATCGAACTAAAGAAAATGTCACAGGAGCAGCTACAGCGTGAGTTTGATTATATTCAAGCAGAGAAATTACTTAGAAAGATGCTCCAAAAAGGTTTAATAACGGAAGCAGAATTCAACAAGATAGAGGCACTTAATCGCCAATCTTTCTCTCCTTTTTTAGCAGAGATAATGCCCTGAATTCGTTGATATATAAGGGCTTCAGAGGTAATATGTGACCTACCAAGAAGGAGGTGAGGCGATGAAAAAGATAACGAAAATAGAAGGAAATAAGGTTGCATCGATTATCAAACCTAAACTACGAGTAGCCGCATACTGTCGTGTTTCTACGGGTAGTGATGAACAGTTAGTAAGTCTACAAGCACAAAAATCCCATTATGAGACTTACATAAAGGCAAACCCAGAATGGGAGTATGTTGGCTTGTATTATGATGAGGGAATTAGTGGCACTAAAAAAGAAAACCGAACGGAACTTCTCAGGATGCTGTCAGATTGTGAAAACAAGAAGATCGACCTAATTATTACAAAGTCCATTAGTAGGTTTGCAAGAAACACTACGGATTGTTTGGAGATGGTTCGTAAACTGTTGGACCTTGGGATTTATATCTATTTCGAAAAAGAAAATATCAATACCCAATCAATGGAAAGTGAGTTGATGCTTTCTATATTAAGCGGGCTTGCAGAAAGTGAGTCAATCTCCATTTCGGAAAATAACAAGTGGGCAATTCAAAGGAGATTTCAGAACGGAACTTTTAAGATTTCTTCCCCACCATATGGCTATGACAACATTGACGGTCAAATGGTGGTAAATCCTGAGCAAGCAGAAATTGTGAAGTATATTTTCGCAGAAGTATTATCAGGCAAGGGTACACAGAAAATAGCAGATGATCTTAATCAAAAGGGTATCCCCTCCAAAAGAGGTGGTCGTTGGACTGCTACAACAATTCGAGGAATTCTAAAAAATGAGAAATATACCGGGGATGTTATACTGCAAAAAACCTATACAGATTCCCGTTTTAATAAGCGCACCAATTATGGTGAGAAAAACAGATATTTAATAGAAAATCACCATGAGGCAATTATCAGCCATGAAGTGTTTGAAGCAGTAGAGGCTGCCTTAAATCAAAGGGCAAAAGAAAAGGGAATAGAAAAGCGTAATGATAAGTACCAAAACCGGTATTCTTTCTCCGGAAAAATTATTTGCTCGGAATGTGGTAGCACCTTTAAAAGACGAATTCATTCATCCGGCACAAGAAAATATGTAGCCTGGTGTTGTAGTAAACACTTAAAGCAGATAACAGAATGTTCCATGCAGTTTATTCGAGATGAGGATATAAAGACGGCCTTTGTTACTATGATTAACAAGCTGATTTTCGGAAGAAAACTTATTCTACAACCACTATTAGATGCTTTGCGTGGAATGAGCAACTCAGATAACCTTTCAAGAATTCAGGAATTAGAGAAGCAAATTGAAAAAAATGCAGAACAGAGAGAACTGCTTGTAAAGCTTATGGCAAAGGGTTATCTAGAACCTGCCCTTTTTAACAGAGAAAACAATGAACTGCAAATGGAAGCAGATAATTATATGGGGCAAAAAGAAGCTTTAATTCATGCTTTAAATGGAGAATTATCAAAGGTGCAGGAAGTCAGTAACTTAATAAAGTTTACGAATAAGGCTGAAATGATAAATACCTTTAACGAGCAAATTTTCAATGATTATATTGAAAAAATTATCGTTTACTCAAGGGTAGAGATAGGTTTCGTTCTGAAATGTGGAATCACACTAAGGGAAAGGATGTGAGAAAATGGCGCACACGCCTTATGGCTATAGGATAGAGAATGGGATAGCAGTTATCGATGAAGAAAAAGCTGAAAAGGTTAGGAATTTGTATAAGGGCTACTTATCAGGCCTTTCCTTATCGGTCGCAGCAAAGACTGCTGGAATAGATGCTTATCATGGAACTGCTGGAAGGATGCTAAGAAATGAGCGTTATCTTGGTGATGATTATTACCCTGCCATCATTGATAAAGAAACCTACGAAAAAGCAGAAGCAGAGAGGGTAAAGAGAGCAAAAAAGCTAGGTAGAATCTTTGAACCCAAGACAGAAGATAAACCTACTATTTATAAGAAGTTTTCCATAGGACAAGTAATTCAGAAGTATACAAATCCTTTTACACAAGCGGAATATGTATACAGCTTAATAGAAAGTGAGGTGCAGCAAGATGGCAGTTAACAAAAATGTAATGATTATACCTGCAATAAAACGTGTAGGCAACAATCGAAAAGAAGATGAAACACCAAAACTTCGGGTCGCTGCTTATTGCAGAGTTTCTACAGATAGTGATGAGCAGGCTAGTAGTTACGAAGTGCAGATTGAACACTATACAGAGTTTATCAAGAAGAATTCAGAGTGGGAATTTGCAGGGATCTTTGCTGATGATGGTATCAGCGGCACAAATACAAAAAATCGCGACGAATTTAATCGAATGATTGATGAGTGCATGGCTGGGAAAATTGATATGATTATTACCAAATCAATAAGCCGATTTGCTAGAAATACCTTGGACTGTCTACAATACATCAGAAAACTTAAAGATAAAAATGTTGCGGTATATTTTGAGAAAGAAAATATCAATACACTGGATGCCAAAGGTGAAATTATGCTTACCATTATGGCATCCTTAGCGCAACAAGAGAGCCAGTCATTAAGCCAGAATGTAAAGCTTGGCTATCAATACCGATACCAACAGGGAGAGGTAATGGTCAATTGTTCTAGGTTTTTAGGATATACCAAAGATGAAAATAAGCGATTAGTAATTGTGCCGGAGGAAGCTGAAATAGTCAAAAGGATTTACCGAGAGTATCTTGAAGGCTCAAGTATGGATAAAATCAAAAAAGGACTTGAATCTGATGGCATACTTACGGGAGCGGGGAAAAAAAGGTGGCATACCAGTACTATAAGGAAAATATTAAGCAATGAAAAATACATTGGTGATGCACTGCTCCAAAAAACTTATACGGTAGATTTTCTTACAAAAAAGAGGGTTGTGAATAACGGAATCGTACCTCAGTATTATGTAGAGAATAACCATGAAGCCATTATCCCGCGTGAAATTTTCATGCAGGTACAAGAAGAGTTAGTTCGTAGAAGTAGAGGACATATAAGTACTAGCGGAAAGAAAAGAAACTTTAGTTCAAATCATGTATTTTCACAAATTATCTTCTGTGGAGAGTGTGGCGAAATATACCGTAGAGTTCATTGGAATAACCGAGGTAAAAAATCGATTGTTTGGAGATGCGTCAGTAGGCTTGAGAATACAGGGTTAGCTTGTCATTCCCGAACCGTGCTGGAGGATATGATAGGTATTGCTACGGTGGAGGCAATTAATAAACTAATAGGGCAAAAGGATGGCTTTTTAACTACCTTAAAGGAAAATATAGAAACAGTGATAAGTGAAACAGACAATAATATTGTTTCCGAGATAGATAAAAAGCTAGAGGAATTACAAAAAGACCTTTTGAGACTGGCCAATTCCAAAGAAGATTATAACGATATAGCCGATGAGATTTACAGGCTCAGAGAGGAAAGGCATAAGGCTTTAGCAGAAGAAGCAGGCAAAAAAGGTTCCAAGCAAAGATTAGAAGAGATGGAAAAATTCCTTAATGAACAATCCACCCTCCTTGAGGAATATGATGAGCAACTAGTAAGGAGACTTATAGAGAAAATAACGGTTTATGATGATAAACTAACTATTGAATTTAAATCTGGTGTAGAAGTAGATGTATAAACATAACCTTAATGAATGACCACCATTCAGGAGATATATTCTCTTGATTGGTGGTTTTCTTCTTATTGACTGGAATTGGTAAAAGGCATATAATCTTATTAACAATGTTGTTGATATTGTTATTGATAAGGAGATGACAACATGAGCGATGTTAATGAGCTACTAGAAGAAGCTATTAAGGAAACTGAAAACTTGAATGCAGGTGAAGTCTTTCTTGTTAAAGACCTGTTCAAGGGTTATGTATGGAATAGAATACCCAGAAAGGATCGACTTCTGCTTGGAACTTTATTTTTAAACTACGTAAATAAAATGGAAGGTAATATAAAGGCTATTGAAAAGACTTCATCTAATCAGCAGAGGTATCAGAAGGTTTGAGGATATAGCAAAACTATTATGAAGGGCAATAAAAAACTATAAATTATATTAGGGTGTATGGGGTGGATGCTTTGCTTAATTTAAGGCAATTAGTAGATGACTTTTTCTTGTTTGTTCAGTCTAAGAGTATAGAAATTTATAATGAGTTTAGCCTCCAGCATGAGCTGGGGATATTCCTACGTGAAAAGCTTCCGGACTATCGTATTCAATTTGAAAGAAATGTATCATACTTCACACCAGACAATAAAACTATAAAAAAAGAAATAGATATTACTATTTTTAATGAAGATAAATCAGAGAAGTATGCAATTGAACTTAAGTGCCCATTAAATGGTCAGTATCCAGAACAGATGTATTCGTTCGTGAAGGATATTAAATTTATGGAGGAGCTTAAGAACCGAGGATTTACTAAAACAGCTGCTGTTGCTCTTGTTTCAGATAGACCTTTTTATGAAGGACGCAACAATGAAGGAATATATAAGTTTTTTAGAGAAGAATATTCTGTTTACGGTTGTATTTTTAAGCCAACAGGTGTAGGAAAAAATAAAGATAGCATTGCATTAACAAGCAGACATGATTTTATCTGGCAGGACTTAAGTGACGGTCGTAAATATTATGTAATAGTGATTTGAAGTATTTAATTGAAGAGGGGGGATATTTTGTGAATAAATTGATTGATGAGATTTGGAAATATTCACACTATTATGGTGATATGTTATTTACTTCTTTGCGTTTACATGAAAATGAAGAAGACTATGCTGCTATATTAGTTTTATTTAATGCGATGGAGTTAATCTGTAAATCTGTAAGAGAAAATTATAATCAAAACTTTTTACAGGATTTGTCCGATTTAAAAAACAAAAATATTCTATCCGAAGAAGATTATGATTTTTTAGCTAGCAAAGAATCTGGTATTAGAGGCATAAGAAATATCATGACACATAGAAATGCATACCAATATTGTTTAGAAGGTACTGATGGTAAAGCTCTTCCCTTTGCAGAACCAGGAACTTGGACAATAGTATTTGAAAGCTACGCTCCTAGAATAATTCAAATCTTATATGAGATAATAAACAACTCTCATTGGAAAATTGAAGAGTGATTTATGTAGAAATGGAACTCATTATGAGTTGATAGGAGGCAATGAAAAGAAGTGGACGAAATTAATAAAAGGATGAAGGATTTTTTAGAAATATTTCCTAAGGTTGAGAAAGCCGTTCCTCTAACAAAAGAAGAACTATGTGAAAAATTATCTTTAATAATAGCCCCTAGAATAGAAGAAATCGATCTTGATAAAGAGGTTTTTGTTTCTAATTATATTTATATATCCCAGAAGATAATAGCTGATCTATGTGAGATAAACGAGCGTTTACAATATCTGAAACAATTAGATGCTTCTATCCCAGCTGAGAAAGACTACGAACATAGGAAGTTAAGGTACTTTGCTAATTTAAATAAGCAAGCAAGAGATGAAATAATACAATTTCTCAGTACCGGATTACTGGATTATTTAATAGAACATAAGTCTGTAAATTATGTTACTCGGCAGGACGATAAATTACTTAATTTGATGCTACAAAGTTGCTATGAATACGGCTTTTTCAAAAAATACTACGATCCCAACTACGACTTTTCAACAGAAGCAAAAATTAGATTTATTCCTGGAGTAAAATTAGAGAATTTTATAGATGTAATAAATAGTTATATAAAACTAAAGAATGAAAACTTCAATGCATATCAGGTGGAAATAAGCAGAATTGTAGTTGAAAATAATGTATTGGACTACCTATGTGAAAGAATAGAAGTACATAATATAATGAAACGCCGGTTGGAAGTATTTAATACTTTGAAAATCTTATATGCGGAGAAAAAATGGCAATCTTTTATATCTCTTGCAATATTGCAGATTGAAGGGTTGTTTTATGACTGCTGTAATGTGTTGAAAAATAATGAACTGAGCGGTTCGGCAGGAACTTTGGTTGAGAAAGTAGATAAATCGTTCCGTGATAATCATATATTAATGTTATCCGTATATCCGTATTATATGTTTGAAATCCCAAAGATAAGAAATGAAATTGCACATACTGGATTAATAGAAACAGATAATTTGGAACACTTAGCCAATGAATTGATACTTGATTTGAATACTGTAATTTCATGGATTTATGAGATATCACACGAAAAGTATAAAATATTGATGATGATATCAGATGCACTTGATAATAAAAAAAGTGAAGATATAAACGTACTGGCATCAACACTAATCTATGAGATGGTTTCGTGTATGAGTATCGCAGATTTCAAATATTTAGATCTACTCAAAAAGCCGTCAGATTATTTAGATGAAATTGGATGTATGAAAACACCGATGGGATATTGGGATACTATCATCGATAAAATAATGAATATCATTAAAACGGAGACATTTTGGAACATAATTGATAGTCATATTAATGAAACAGATAGGTTCGAAACGAAAAAACCATTTAATTTGCTTGTTCTTGCTGAAAAGTTAAAGAATACGTTTATTCCTGTTTTATCCAAAGACTCGCCGGAAAAATTGGCTTGCCAACGTGTAGCCGCGAAGTTACAGAAATGTAAGAACAATAACTAAAAGTGTAGTCGATATGTTCCCGCCTACCGATAGTGCAAAAAGTGCCTTTGACGTGTTTCCGACTACCGACAATGTAAAAGACATCAATCCACCCCGCTCGTTGCACGTTGAGAACGTGGTATTGATAACGAGGGCAAAAGCGTGAGTGTGTAACAATTGCAAATGCAGTGTTAGGAAGGGTGGAAATTGAGGTGGATGTATATCTCGTAGAAATAATATTAAGACATACTGATAAATGCATGCGCCAGTGGTAACCTCTATATGCCTTGAAACATAATA